>Ga0134125_10001868_pt1 | contig 25435 bp, 21 predicted proteins | sample KB31751_FD_96464 | JGI IMG/M metagenome (GOLD analysis project Ga0134125, IMG submission 96464) | Terrestrial soil microbial communities with excess Nitrogen fertilizer from Kellogg Biological Station, Michigan, USA - KB3-175-1 | ecosystem: Environmental > Terrestrial > Soil > Unclassified ...
GGGCTCGCCATCTCGATCACCAGCTGCCACTTCGGCACCAGCGTCAAAGGCGGCGCCGTCGGCGTCGGCCGCGCGGTCAACAACGCCGTCGTCGCCGCCGCCGTCGCCATCATGATCTCCGACAACCTGATCACGATGGTGCTGCGATGATCCGCCTCGCCCTCGAGGTCATCGACAAGACCCTGCGCGGGTCGCTGCGCTGGCTCTGGCACGGGCGGCGCGGCACCTCGATCACTCGCGGCGAGGTGGTCAAGCAGCTTTACCAAATCGGGAACCGCTCCTTACTGTTCGTCTGCGTCACGCTCGGCTTCCTCGGCATGGTGCTGGTGTTCCAGACCTGCCTGCAGGTCAACCGCATCACCGGCGATCTGTCGCAGGTCGGCGCCGAGTTCATCAAGATCCTGGTGCACGAGTTCGGCCCGTCGCTGACGGCGATGATGCTCGCGACGCGCGTCGGCGCCGGCATCGCCGCCGAGATCGGCTCGATGGTGGTCACCGAGCAGGTCGACGCCTTGCGCATGAACGGCGTCGATCCGGTCGACTACCTGATCGTGCCGCGCTTCCTCGCGTCGCTGGTCATGACCGGCGCGCTCACCACCATCGGCGTCGGCGCCGCCATCCTCATGGGCGCGCTCACCGCCTACTACTCGTTCCACGTGAACCCGGTGGTGTTCCTCGATCCCTCGCACGTGCACCTCGGCGATCTGGCCACCGGCGTCATGAAGTGCGCGGCCTACGGCGCCGCGGTGCCCATCGTCGCCGGCATCTGCGGCCTCGGCGCGCGCGGCGGCTCCGAGGGCGTCGGCAACGCCACCACGCGCGCGGTGATCAGCGCCAGCTTCGTCGTCATCCTGCTCGACTTCTTCTTGTCGGGCCTGGCGCTCTTCACCTTCCAGCGAGGCGTGTCGTGATCTCGTTCCGGAAGCTGTTCAAGTCGTTCGGCGACAAGCCGGTTCTGCGCGGCGTCGACCTCGACGTCAAGCGCGGCGAGGTGCTCTTCATCATCGGCACGTCGGGCGTCGGCAAGTCGGTGACCATCAAGCACCTCGTCGGCCTCTTGCGTCCCGACGGCGGCGAGATCTGGCTCGACGACCACCGCGTCGACGCGCTCGACGAGCGCGCGCTCTACGACGTCCGCAAGAAGTGCGCGATGGTCTTCCAGCACGCCACGCTCTTCGACTCCATGACGCTCGTCGAGAACGTGGCGCTGCCGCTGCGCAAGCATCGCCACCTCGGCGAGCGCGCGGCCGAAGAGGAGGCGCTGCGCTACCTCGACATGGTGCACATGCGCCCGTTCGCTCACAGCTACCCGGCCGAGCTCGGCGACGGCACGCGCAAGCGCGCCGCGATCGCACGCGCGCTCACCGTCGGGCCCGAGTACGTGCTCTTCGACGAGCCGACCACCGGCCTCGATCCGGTGAGCGCCCGCCGCATCGACAAGCTCATTCGCGAGCTCGCCGACGGGCAGAAGATGACGTCGATCGTCGTCTCGCACGATCTCACGTCGATCTTCGGCATCGCCGACCGCATCGCGCTCCTCTACCGCGGCGTGGTCCACGCCGTCGGCACGCCGGCCGAGATCCGCGCCTCCGGCGACCCAGTCGTGCAACAATTCATCCACGGCCGCAGCGACGGGCCCATGGAAACCCCGGGGTTTTGATGAAATCGCTCGAAGCCAAAGTCGGTGCCTTGATCGTCGTCTCGCTGGTGCTGCTCGGCGGGTTCCTCGCGCTGCTCGGCAATTTCTCGTGGCGCGGCGGCACGCGCATCCGCATCAACTACGACTTCTCGGGCAACCTGCAGTCGGGCGCGGCGGTGAAGATCTCGGGCATCAAGGTGGGCAAGGTCGAAGAGGTGCGCTACCTCGGCGGCCAGGTCGATCCCGACACCGGCAAGCGCGTACAGGTGCGCGTGGTCGCGTTCGTCGAGGATCGCGTGAAGGAGTCGATCCGCAAGAACGCCGAGTTCTTCATCAACACGCAGGGCGTGCTTGGCGAGCAGTACCTCGAGATCCAACCCGGCTCGTGGGACCAGCCGCCGCTCGATCCGTCGCACTCGGTCGAGGGCGTCAACCCGCCGCGCACCGACTTGATCGTCGCGCGGCTCTACGAGTTCCTCGATTCGATCACGGGCCTGCTCCGCGACGACAAAGACGTCATCAAGGACTTCCTGCAGTCTGGCGCGTCGGTGGTGCGCACGCTCGACGACATCCTCAAGACCAACAAGGCCGAGATCGGGCGCCTCCTCGGCAACGTCGACGCGCTGTCGAAGCAGGCGGCCGGGCTGTTGGCGTCGATCCAGAACGGCGTCGGCGACGCCGCGCAGCTCAAAGCGACCATCGGCAACATCGAGTCGATCTCTCAGTCGATCAAGCGCGACATTGATCCACTTCTCGCAAAGGCGAAGAAGGCGCTCGACGGCGTCGACCGCGTCACCAGCGTCGTCGGGCCCGGCGAGCGCGACAAGCTGCAGAAGGCGCTCGACGAGCTCGTCGTCGTCGGCGACAAGGCGGAGAAGCTGACGTCGGACGCGCAGTCGCTGGTCAGCGACATCAAGAAGGGCAAGGGCACGGCGGGAGCGCTGCTGGTCGATCCGCAGATCTACGACGATCTGAAGGAGCTGGTGCGCGATCTGAAGCGGAACCCGTGGAAGTTCTTCTGGAAGGAATGAGGGAGACGGCGGTCTAAATGTCGCTCGGCCCACCCTTCGACGACTCGGGACGCGGCGCGCGTCGCGCCGCCGGCGCCGGGCTCGTGATCGCGCTCGGGGCGGCGATCGTGTGGGTGCTGATGTTCTCCGATCGCGCGATGGGGCCGGGCGTGGTCGTGCGCGTGTCGATGGCGACGACGGGCGCGCTGCGCGTCGGCGACAAGGTGCGCCTGGCCGGGCGCGACGTCGGCGAGGTGCGCGGCGCGGTGCGCGTGCACGACGATCGCGGCGCGACGGGCGCAAGCGGCGCAACCGAGAAGCCCGGAAGCCACGTCGAGCTCACCGTCTTCGTCGAGCGCGACTGGGCGCGCGAGCTGCGCGTCAACAGCGAGCTCTTCGTGGCCACGCCGTCGGTGCTCGGCGAGGCCTACCTCGAGATCGGCCCGCCGCCGCACCGCGCGCCGCCGGGGCCGCCGGTGCGGGGCGGCGAGCTCCTCGTCGGCGTCGACCCGCCCGAGATCGACAAGTTCCTGGTGCGCTCCGAAGAGAGCGTGCGGCGCGCGCTCGCTCTGTTGCGCGAAAATCGCCCCGCGCTCGACGAGCTGCTCAATGCCGGCGACGAGCTCCTCGCCACGCTGAGCGGCCTGCCCGCCGACCGCGGTCAGCTGCGGCGCATCGCCGATCAGACCGCCGCCGCCTTCGACGCCGGTGGCTCGCTGCTCGCCGCGCTGCGCGACTCGCGCGCCGTCCCGCGCATCCGCGCCGCCGCGCACGATCTGTCGGCCATCGCCGATCGCGCCGGCCCTGAGCTGTCGTCACTCGGCGCGCGCCTCGACCGCGCCCTCGATCGCATCGATCAGCTCTCGACGCTGTTCGACGCCGATCGCCGCGCCCGCATCGCCGGCGCCGTCGCCGCCGTGCGCCGCGCGGTCGCCACCGGCCAGCACATCGCCGCCGACGTGCGCGCGCTCGCCGCGTCCGTCGCTCGCGGCGAAGGCACCATCGGCGGCATCATGACCGACGTCGAGCTCTTCGACGACCTCCACGAAACCCACCGCATCCTCAAATCCCAACCCTGGACCTTCATCCTCAAGCCCAACACCCCCGGCGGCAAACGCCCCGCCGGCAAACCCCAACGGTCCCCGCAGGCCCCCCGCCGCTAGCTCGCTCGCTTGGAAGGGCGTGGAGCCGCGCACGCCGGTCGCGCGCAGAGGTGCCTCGCCGCGCTCAGACAGTCCTCGCCGGCCGATCGACCAGTGCTCGGTTCCCGCGCCGTGCTGGCCGGCTGCGGAACTCGCGCGGCGAGGCACCTCTGCGCGCGACCTCACTACCCAGCTCCACCGCTTCACCGCTCCTCCCCAATGACCGACGCGGCGCCGTGCGCAGCCGTTTCCGGACTGAGCTCGTCGAGCGGCGTTGGCCGCGGAACCGTCGACGTCACGACCCAGGCGCTATGTGAGCTCGAAGCGGTGGAGACGAGCAAAGAGGCTGCGCGCAGAGGTGCCTCGCCGCGCGAGTTCCGCAGCCGGCGGCAAGGGGGTGAATCGAGCGCGGTGTATCGGCCGGCGAGGACTGTTTGAGCCCGGCGAGGCACCTCTGCGCGCAGCCGGCTTCGGCGCAGGCACAACCCGCGCGGGACGAAGTACTACTCAGCTAGCCTTCGTCGATCACGGCGAGGACCTTCCCTTCGTCCACCGCCTCGCCTTCTTTGATCTTCACTTCCTTCACCGTGCCCGCGCACGGGGCCTCGACGGGCATCTCCATCTTCATTGATTCGAGGATGATGACGGTGTCGCCTTCGTTGACCTTCGCGCCCGGCTGCGCTTCGATCTTCCAGACCGTGCCCGTAATGTGCGCCTTGACGTCGGTAGCCACGTGGCTCGCTCCTCGGCTTACTTCGTGATGATCGTGCCCAGCTTCACGGGCACCGCGGTGAACTTCAGCGCCGCCGACAACCCGTCGACGAAGCGATAATTCCCCTTCGCGTCCTTCGCGAGCGGGCAGTCCGTTCCCATGATGATCGTGCCGTCGCCGTCGCGGCAGGTGTCGACGTGCGCCGAGCCGCCCGCCGGCGTCGGGTTCGACTGCCAGAACGCCTCGATGCCGTCACCGTCGACGTCGATGTCGGGAAGGTAGTGCTGGTCCTTGTCCTGATCGAGCCCGAGCACGGTGCCGACCGCGCCCGCGAACACCGCGTCGAGCAGCGACTGGTCGGGCTTGATGACGCCGCCCGCGTCGATGCCGTTGATCTGCGCCAGCGTCACCGCCGAGAGCACGCCGCCGAGCCGCCCGCCCACGCCGCCCGAGGCGCTGGTCATCGGCACGCTCGTGAGGCCGCCCGCGTCCATGAGCGCCATCTCGACGTGCGCGCCGGTGAGCTCGAGGTCGAGCGTGATGCCCTTCTGGAACGGCACGTTGAGCGCGAACTTGTCCGGCCCGGCGTCGAGCACGCCCATCTTCACGCTGCCGTCCTTGAAGGTGATGAGCGGATTCATCGCCGGATCGAACGACACCGACTGCACGTCGACGGTCACGTCGTTGTTCTTGAACGGATCGCACGACGGATCGTTGTCGGCGATGCCGTCGCAATCCTCGTCGATGCCGTCGTCGCAGATGTCCATCGCGCCCGGGTGGCGCATCTTGGCCATCGCGATGTGGTCGGGGTCATTGCGATCGTCGCAGTCGCCCTGCGCGAGCGAATAGCCGTCGCCGTCGAGATCCTGCGCGTCGGTCGGCTTCGACCCCTTGGTCGCGTTGTCGGCGTAGCCGTCGCAGTCATCGTCGACGCGGTTGGTGAGATCCTCGGTCGCGCCCGGCTTGATGGCGGGATCGGTGTCGTCGCAGTCGGAGCTGCCCGGCGTCCACTGCGTGTCCTTGCCGTCGGCGTCGCGGTCCTTGTTGAACTGCCCGACGTAGTACACGAACTTGGTGCACGAGTTGTCCGAGCCCTCGTAGCCGAACAGCTCGATGGGCACGATGATGTCGTGCTTCTGCGTGAACGACATCTTGATCGTGTCGTTGGCCAACGAGCCGAGCGGCGACAGCTTGTTGTCGATCTTGCCGTCGCCGTCGAGATCGAAGCCTTCGTCGGCGTCGGCGATGGCCAGCGACGAGACCACCATCGCGCGCGAGCCCATGAACGGCACGATGCTCGCGCCCATGCACTCGGGCTTGGGCGCGAACGGATCCTTCTTGCTTCCGCAACCGACCGCAGCGACGACGATCGTAGTCAGGACGAGGAGGCGATGCATGCTACCCTCCGGTACGATTGCGCGGCAGCATCGCAAACCGATTCCACGTCGTCAACAGAACTGCGACAGCCGTGTGCACCCTGCTGGTGGCGATCGGCATCGCCGACGCACACCCCGAGTACGCGCCGTCGACGGTGAATCGCTACATCAAGATCGATCTGGTCGGACCGGACGAGCTGCGCCTCGCGCACACCACGATGGTCGGACCGGCGCCCGCCGCCGCCTGGCGCAAGGCCGCCGACGGCAACGCCAACGGCCTGCTCGACGCCGACGAGACGCGCGCCATCGGCAAGAAGGTCGAGCAGGCCGTGCTCGTCGGGCTCTCGCTCACCGTCGACGGCAAGCGCGTGGTGCCGGCGTTCGACGCGCCCACCGTCGGCCTGGCCGGCAACGAGGTCGGGCCGAGCCCGTTCGCGGTCGACCTGGTCGCGCGCATTCCGCTCACGCCGGCAACCCTGCACACGCTCCGCATCGACGACGCCACGCCCGAGCCGCAGCTCGGCGAGACCGAGATCCGCGTCGAGGAGTCACCGGCCACGCGCATCGTGACGTCGCACCGCGGGCCGCCGGACAACGGCTCGACCGAGAAGGAGACGCGCTTCCTCTTTCGCGGGCAGAAGTTTTCGGCGCTCGAGGACCGCTCGATCACCGTCGTGTTCTCGGCGCCGGCGCCGCCGCCCGCACCGCCGGCGAAGCCGCGGCGAGGCTGGCCATGGTTCCTCGTTCCGGCGCTGGGGGCCGCGGCGATCGCGTTGTGGTGGTTGCGGAAGAAGAAGCGCTAGCTAGCGCAGGATGAACGGATAGACGATCGACTGCGGCGAGCCCTTGAACTTGGGGAACGAGGCGCTCTTGACCGCCTTGGCCACGCAGTCGCCCGTCGGCGTGCCGGCGAACTGGCCGGTCACGTTGGCGCTCGACACGCGCCCGCTACCGGCGATGGTCACCGCCACGTTGGCCATGCCCGGCACCTTGTACTGATCGAAGCAGCCACCCACGCGGCCCTTGATGCGCTGCATGCCCGAGACGATCTGGCCCTTGTCGAGCTCGCTAGGGAGGCTCGAGTCGTCGCCGCCCGACTCTTCGCGCGCCGCCGGGCGCTCCTTCTTCGCCGCCGCCGGCTTCGACTCCGGGCTGGCGTCGTTGAGAAGATCGTCGAGCGCGTCGTGCTTGCCCTTCTTCGGCGCGGGCGCGGCCGGCGCCTCGGCCTTCGCCGCGGGCGCTTCCGCCTTCGCCGGCGCGGTCTCCGCCTTGGCCAGCTTGGTGCCGTGCTCCTTCGACGACGAGCCCTTCGCGGCGTGCTTCTTCTCTTCTTTGTCGTTCTGCGCGACCGGCGCGCTCGGCGTGCCTGCCGCCGGCGTCCCCGCCGCTGCGGCCGGAGCCGTCGCGGCCGGAGCCGTCGCCGCGGGATGCGTGCCCGCCGCCGCCACCGCTGTGCCCGGCTGCGCCGCTGCCGGCGCCGCCGCCACCTGCGGCTCGGCCGGCTTGCGCGTGAGCAACAGAATGCCGACGACGACGATGCCGAGCACCGCCAGGACGCCGACGCCGAGGATGGCGAACATCCACTTCGGCGGCCCCGACGGCGCCGCCGGCATGAGGATCGGCGCCGCCATCGGCGAGAACACCGGCGCCGAGCCGAGGCCCGGCAGCTCCTCGCCCTTGCCTCCCATCGACGGCCCCGGCGACGACGGCGAAGCCGCCAGCGTCGACGCCGCCATGGCGCGAATGTCGATGAGGCCCGAGCCCTCGGTCTGCGAGTTGGCGAAGCCGGGACGCTGCTCGGCCGCGGCCGACGCCTTCGCGCCGCCGCCGCCCGTCGCCAGCGCCTGCAGGTTGTTGAGCGAGAAAAGAACCGAGTTCTCGTTGCGCTGGCCGGTCATCGGCCGCACATCGACGCCACCGCCGCCGCCTTCGTCGGCGTGGGCCGCGGGCGCCGCCGATGCCGCCGCGAAGCCGGGCGACGAGGTGCGCGTCGCGCGTGGAGCCGGCGCCGCCGACGGCGCGCCGAACAGGCCGCCACCACCGCCACCGCCGCCGAACACGTCGGCCTCGGCCGCCGGCGCAGGGGCCGACGAGTAGGCCGGCGCTGCCGCCGCGGCCGCGCCGCCGAACAGATCGCCCGACGGTGCCTCCGCCGGCGCATCGTCGCCGCCGCCGCCCGCTCCGGCGAACAGATCCGCCGAGTCGGTGCGCCGCGTGGCGCCTTCGTCACGCGCCGGCGCGCCGGCGCCGAGATCGCGGAAATCTTCGATCGAGCCGAGCCGCAGCCAATCGCCGAAGCCCTCGCGCCAGGCGTAGGTCTCGACGTCGATCTCGCCGTTCGAGAACTTCTGGCGCACTTCGGCCGGCGAGAGCGGACCGACCTGCTCACGATCAATCACGAGGTGCCACACGGCGTCGCCGCTGGCGCCCGCCGCCGGAACCCCCGCCGCCGGCGTGCCCGCGCGCGCCGCGATCGTCTGCTGATCTTCACCCGGGAAGCCGGCGTCTGCCGCCGGAGCCGCGTCGCGCGACGACGCCTCCACGTTGCCGTCGGCGCCGCCACGTACGACGATGATGTGGCTGCACTTCTTGCAACGGATCTTGAAGACCTTCCCGCGAACCTTTTCGTCCGCGATCGAGTACTTCGTCGCGCAGTTATCGCAAACGATCTTCATGGGGCCCCTTCATGGAATGAACACGACATTTTAGGCGCGTCCTTGGTGAATCGCAAGCACTTGCCCGACCTTACTCCATTCGACACGCGGGCTATCAGGTTTCTTGGCCACGTCCTTGGCCTACCGGAACGGATTTCGGATGACGATCGTCTCCGCGCGGCCCGGTCCCACCGAAATAAGCGCGCAATCGACGCCGACGAGCGCCTCGATGCGGCGCACGTACTTCTGCGCCGCCGGCGGCAGCTCGCCGAAGTCGCGCACCTCGCGCGTGTCGGCATCCCAGCCCTCGAGCTCCTCGTAGACCGGCACCGCGCGATCGATCTCGCCCGGGTCGGTCGGCAGCTCGTCGAGCTGCTCGCCGCCGACGGTGTAGCCGACGCAGATCTTGACGCGCCCCATGCCGCGCAGCACGTCGAGCTTGGTCAGCGCCAGGCCGCTGAGGCCGTTCCAGCGCACCGCGAGCCGCAAGGCCGCCACGTCGAGCCAGCCGCAGCGACGGGGACGTCCGGTGGTCGCGCCGTACTCGCCGCCGGCCTCGCGCAGCCGATCGCCGAGCGCATCGGTCAGCTCCGTCGGGAACGGCCCGCCGCCGACGCGCGTGGTGTACGCCTTGGCGATGCCGATGACGCTCGTGATCGCCGTCGGCCCGATGCCCGCCGACGTGCACGCGCCCGCCGCCAGCGTCGACGACGAGGTCACGAACGGGTAGGTGCCGTGGTCGACGTCGAGCAGCGCCCCCTGCGCGCCCTCGAAGAGCACGTGGCGCCCGCGCTTGATCTCGTCGTGCGTGAGGCGCGAGGCGTCGCCGACGTAGCGGCGCAGCTTGTCGGCGTAGCCCATGTACTCGGCGGTGACTTCGTCGACGCCGGCGACGGTGACGCCGCGGCGCGAGAGCCAGTCGCCCACTTCCTCGACGTTGCGCTCGTAGAGCATGCGGAAGCGCTTCTCGTCGAGAAGATCGCTCATGCGCACGCCGCGGCGGGCCATCTTCGCCTCGTAGGCGGGGCCGATGCCGCGCTTGGTGGTGCCGATCGCCGCCTTGCCCTGCTCGCGCACCGAGTCGATCTCGCGGTGCAGCGGCAGGATGAGGTGCGCGTGCTTGCCGATCACGAGGTCGCGATCGTCACCGAGGAGGCCGCGCGCTTTGCACTCGCCGAGCTCCTCGAGCAGCACCTTGGGATCGATGACCATGCCGTCGCCGAGCACGCACTTCTTGCCGCGCCCACGCAAGACGCCCGACGGAATGAGGTGCGTGACCAGCTTCTGCCCATCGACGACGAGCGTGTGACCGGCGTTGGCGCCGCCACCGTAACGGAAGACGACGTCGGCGAACTCGGTGTAGAGATCGACGACCTTGCCTTTGCCCTCGTCGCCCCACTGGGCGCCGACGATAACCACGTTGGCCATGTTTCGCGCTACACCCTAGCCTAAGAGCCTTCGCCGAGCCATCGGATTCCGGCCTCGCCCGCGACGGCGACGCGGGAAAGCTCGCGGGCGGCGGCGCGCGCCTGCAAGTCCGCGTCGGACGCGGCCGGCTCGTCGAGATCGAGGACCGCGCGCTCGCCCTTTTGGCGCAGCTCGGCGGCGGCGCGGGCGGCCGCCACCGGCTCGCCGGCCACCAATACGCCGGCCGGCTGCCGCGGCGCCGGCACGCCGCGCACCCGCAAGAGCTCGGCGGTGCGATCGACGTCGAGCGCGAAGCCGGCGGCGCGCGCGGGACGGCCGTAACGCGCGACCAGGCCGTCGTAGCGACCGCCCGAGGCGAGCGCCCCGCCCGCGCCTTCGGCGTAGAGGCCGAAGCGCGTGCCGGTGTAGTAGTCGAAGCCGCGCACCTCGCCGAGATCGATCGACAGGCGCGACGCGGGGCCGAGGGCGCCGAGGCGCGCGCACAACAGCTCGAGCTCGTCGACCGCGGCGCGCGCGGCCGGATTTTCGACGAGCGCGCGCGCCCGCGCCAGCACCTCGGGACCGCCGTACAGCGCCGGCAGCGCGCACAGGAGCGCCTTGCGCCCTTCGGAGACGCGGGCCAGCGTGGCCAGCGCGGCGACGGCGGCGCCGTCCTTGCGCATGAGCGCCAGCTGCAGCGCGGCCATCGCCTCGTCGTCGAGGCCGAGCGAATCGAGGGCGGCGCGCACGACGGCCGCGTGCCCGAGATCGACGGTGTACTCGGCGATGCCGAGCGCCTGCAGCGCCGCCTCGGCGAGCGCCACCACCTCGAGGTCGCCGCCCGGCTGCGGCGCATCGATGAGCTCGACGCCGATCTGGAAGATCTCGCGCCGCCCACCGTCGAGGCGCACCACCGAGCCTTGATAATAGAGGCGCACCGGCCCGGGCTCGTCGTGCATGCGCGTGGCGACGAGCCGCGCCACCTGCGGCGTCAGGTCGGGGCGCAGCGCCACCACCTCGCCCGACGCCGGCTCGACGAAGCGCATCGCCTGCGCCGCCGCGCCGGTGCCGCGCGCCAGCACCTCGGCGTACTCGTACAGCGGCGTGATGATGCCGCGGTAGCCCCAGCGCTCGATCTCGGCCGCCGCGGTCGACGCCAGGCCGCGCCGGCGCGCCGCAGCGACGGGAAGATAGTCGCGAACGCCGGGTGGCAGGCGTGGGTTCATCGCGCGCGGACTGTAGTAAGGCGCGCGGCTACTGGCAAACGTTATTGACGCACTGCTTGCCGCCCGTGCACATCCCGCAGCGCAAGACGTCGGCGCAGCCGTCCGAGACGACGCCGCACTGCCCCGGATCGCACGCGGTCTTGGGCGTGCAGGTGCCGTTCTTCACGCACACGTTGGCGACGCAGACGCGGTTGCCGTTGCAGGCACCGCCGCAGCCGAGGACGCCGTTGCAGCCGTCGGGCAGCTTGCCGCAATTGGCGCCGGCCATGGCGCAGGTCTTGGCCGTGCAGCCGCACGAGTTGGCGTCGGTGCCGCCGCCGCAGCTGTTGGGCCAGCCGCACGCGCCGCAATCGAGCGTGCCGCCGCAGCCGTCGGGCGCGGGGCCGCAGCTCTTGCCGAGCGCGGCGCAGGTCGTCGGCGTGCAGCCGCAGACGTTGGCCACCCCGCCGCCGCCGCAGCTCTTCGGAGCCGTGCAGTCGCCGCAGTGAAGCGTCATCGAGCAGCCGTCGGAGATGTCGCCGCAGGTCTTGTTCTGCACGAGACACGAGGTCGGCATGCAGGTGCCGACGCCGCAGACGTTGGGCACGCCGGCGCCGCCGCAGGTCTGGCCGCCGGGGCAGCCGCCGGGCATGTCGCAGATCAAGGTGCCGCCGCAGGCGTCGGGCGCGGTGCCGCAGTTCTTGCCCATCTGCGCGCAGCTCTTCGGCGTGCAGCCGCAGACGTTGGCGGGGCCGCCGCCGCCGCACGTGTTGGGCAGCGCGCACGAGCCGCAGCTCACCGTCGCGCCGCAGCCGTTGGAGACGGCGCCGCAGTCCTTGTGCTGATCGGCGCACGAGAGCAGCTTGCAGCCGCACTGCCCGTCGGTGCCGCCGCCGCCGCAGGTGTCGGGCGCCGTGCACGAGCCGCAGTCGAGCGTGTGGCCGCAGCTGTCGTCGAGCGGGCCGCAGTTGCGGGCGACGTCGTCGCAGGTGATGGGCGTGCACGGCACCGACGCGTCGGAGCCGTTGCCGCCGGTGCCGTCGCTGACGTGGCAGCGGTCGTCGCCGCCGCAGCTCTGGCCGGGCGGGCACGAGCCGTCGCTGCCGCAGGCGATGGCGCCGTCGCCGAGCTTGGGCGAGAAGATGCAGCCCGCCGACGCGGCGAGCACGAGCGCGAGCGCGGCGCGGGCTAGAACGCGCACGACCAGACCGCCTGCGCGCCGCCGCCCGGCGTCGGTGCGACCGCGAAGCGCGTGCGATCGCGGCGCCAGCCGACCGCGTAGAGCACGACGCCGGTGGCCACGGCCGCGCCGCCGACGACGTAGAGCGCGGTGGCCGCGGCGGCGTCGTGCTGGCCGGTCGTGTACAGGCTCGCCTGCGCCGGCGTCCAGCTGCCCATGCTCGTGGCCAGCGACGACAGCTTGTTCTGCGCGTCGAGCGCAGCGGCGCCGAGCCCGATGCCGGCGGCGAGCGCGCCCACGCCGGCGACGCCGATCACGATGCCGGCGATGCGCAACGGACGCCCGCTCGGACGCGGCCTGGCCACGACGGTGGCGACCGGCGCCGTCGTCGTCCTCCTCCTCGTCGTCGCGGGCGACGGCACCGACGGCATCGGCGGCTGCGGGTTCTGCGCCGTGATCTGCTCCATCTCCGCTTTCCGGCGAACTTCCACGATCGGCTCGAGCTCGGCGATCCGCTTCTCGACGTCTTCGCGGTTGGCCGCGTCGGGCCGCACGCGCAGGTAGGCGCGATAGAAGTGCAGCGCCTGCTCGTACTCCTTGTTGAGCCGGCTCGCCTGCGCGAGGTTGAACAAGAGGCCGGGCGCCTGCGAGCGCGCGTAGGCCTGCTTGAACTCCTCGACGGCGGCGGCGAACTCGCCGAGCTCGTAGTGCGCCATGCCGCGGTCGTAGTGGTCCTTGGCCTCCTGGAGCGCGTCGCCGCTGTCGGCCGCGTGCGCCGTCGCCGCCGCGGCGACGAGGAGTACCACCACGGCCAGCGCCTTCATTTTGCGCCCGGGAACGGATCCACGAGGTAGTCGGGATCGCGCGAGTCGCGCTTCTTGGTCGGCGGCGCCGGCTTGGGCGCGGCCGCCGCCGCCGTCGTCGCCGGCTCGGCGTCGCGGCGCAGGTGCACCGCCAGCTCGACGGTGGCGCCGCGCCCGACGCTGATGCGTCCCTGATAGCGGTGCCGCCCCGGCGCCGAGACGCTCACCGCGTGGTCGCCGCTGTCGACGCGCAGCCGCGCGCCCGAGGCCGACTGCGCGATGAGCGAGCCATCGAGCTCGATGCGCGCATTGCCCGAGTCGACGTGCACCACGAGGGTGCCCGAATCGGAGACGGCCGGTGTCGCCGGCGCAGGCAGCTCTGTCCTCGCCGGCGACGGCGCCGTCCTCGCTTGCGACACCGGCTGTACGATCTCGGGACGCTTGCCGTCGCCATGCCAGGCCGCCACGGCCACGCCGGCCACGGCGAGCACCGCGAGCGCGCCGAGCACCACGGCCGTCCCGCGACGGCGCGGCGCCGTCAGCGGCAGCGGCGTCACGTCGAGCGTCGAGGGCTGCGCCGGCGGCGCGCTCGCCATCGGCGACGGCTGCGACGACCCCTGCGCCAGCGGCGGCGACGACGACGACGCCACCATCGACTCCCACTCGAACGGCGGCGGCGTCCCACGCAGCTCGCGGATGACCGCGCGCACCTCGACCGGCGACGGCCGCTTCGACGCCGTCTTGGACAGCATGCTCGCCATCAGCTCGTCGAGCAGCGACGGAATCTCCGCCCACAGCGCCGACGGACGCGGCGGCGTCTCGGACAGGTGCATGCGCACCACGTCGGCGGTGTTGTCGGCCTCGAACGGGCGCCGCCCGAGGATCATCTCCCAGGCGATCACGCCGAGCGCGTAGACGTCGGTCTTGCCGTCGACGGGCTTGGCGCGCGCCTGCTCGGGCGAGATGTAGTCGGGCGTGCCGACCACCTGCCCGGTCATCGTCTGCGGCGGCCGCGACAGCGGATCCAAGATGTCGACGCCCTCGGCGGTGGCGATGAGCTTGGCCACGCCGAAGTCGAGCAGCTTCACGAGGTCGCGCCGCCCGCGCACCGGGCAGAGGAACACGTTGGCCGGCTTCAAGTCGCGGTGGACGATTCCCTTTTCGTGCGCCGCCTCGAGCGCGTCACAGATCTGATCGAGGATGTCGAGCGCCTCGTCGAGCGTGAGGCGCCGTTCCCACAGGCGGTCGTAGAGCGTCTCGCCCTGCAACCACTCCATGACGAAGTAGCTGCGCCCGTCGCTGAGACGGCCGAAGCTGAACACGTCGACGATGTTGGGGTGGCCGATGGCGTTGACCGCGCGCGCCTCGAGGACGAAGCGCTCGACGAGGCCGGCGTCGAGCGAGAGCGCGGGGGCGATGACCTTGACCGCCGCCTTCTTGCCGATGAGCGGGTGCGTCGCGCCGTAGACCGTCGCCATGCCGCCGTCGCCGAGCTTGCAGTCGACGGTGTACTCACCGACGACGAAGCCGGGCGACAGATCGGTCGCCAGCGGGACGGGGACGAATTCGTCCGCCTCACCCGCCGCGGTCGAATCGACTTCGCCGCCGCCGTTCTTCGCCATGCGTACGCGTACTTAAGCATGGACTACCGGACGGCAATCAGGAATCGCGCTTACACTCTAGGGGTCGCTAGTGAGAGAAGGGGTCGAGGAGGTAATTCGCATCACGCCGGGAACGTCTGGCGCGATGCGTTGCCGGGCGCGGCGTCGACGCCGGCGACGCCACATGCAGCCGCACCGTCGTCGGTGACTGGCTCGGATCGGCCGGCCGCGGGCGCTCCTGGGTCGCCACCGGCGGGGTCGACGGCGTCGTCGAGGCCTGAACCGCCGGCGCCTGCTCCGCGTCGGAGCGCGAGGGATGATAACCGGCGATCGCGATCGCAAAGAAGCTCGCGGCGACGATGCCGAGCCGGAGCGCGTGGCGCTTGCGCGGCGCCGGCAGGACCACCGGCGGCGGCGCTTCGGCGACGCGATCGAGCGACTGCGTGACCATCGGCTTGAGCGCCGCCAGCGTCGCGCGCACCTCGGCGAGCGTGGCGCGCGCCGCCGGCTCCTTCTCGAGCAGCTTGAGCAGCAGCGCCTCGAGCCGCGCCGGGATGCGCTTCCACAACACGCTCGGCCGCGGCGGTTTGGCGCACAGGTGCATCTGGATCGCGTCGGCGGGGTTGTCGCTGATGAACGGCTGCCGGCCGAGGATCATCTCGTAGGCCATCACGCCGAGCGAGTAGAGATCGGTGCGCCCGTCGACGTCCTTGCCGCGCGCCTGCTCCGGCGCGATGTACTCCGGCGTGCCGACGACGCAGCCGGCCGAGGTCCAGCGCGGGTTCGACTCCTGGTGCGCCAGCTTGGCGACGCCGAAGTCGAGCAGCTTGACCACGTCTCGACGGCCGCGCACCGGGCAGAGGAACACGTTGGCCGGCTTCAGGTCGCGGTGGATGATGCCCTTGTCGTGCGTCGCCTCGAGCGCGTCGCAGATCTGATCGAGGATGTTGATGACCTCGTCGAGCGGCAGCGGGCCGTGCTGCTTCCACATGTGCTCGTAGAGGGTCTCGCCCGGCAGCCACTCCATGACGAAGTAGCTGCGGCCGTCGGGGAGGCGGCCGAAGCTGAACACGTCCACGAGGTTGGGGTGGCCGATGGCGTTGATGGCGCGCGCCTCGAGGGCGAAGCGGGCCACGGCGCTGGCGTCGGCCGAGAGGCTGGGCGACATCACCTTGATGGCGGCCTTCTTGCCGATCAGTGGGTGCGTCGCGCCGTAGACCGTCGCCATGCCGCCGTCGCCGAGCTTGCGCTCGATGACGTACTCGCCGACGACGGTGCCGGGTTGAAGCGCGGGATCTTCCACGCTGGAGATCGTAAGCAACGCCGCGGGGGCGTCATCAGGGGGAGGCCGTAATGTCAGGCGCTGGCGCGCAAGACCGCCTGCGCCGCGGCGGTGCCGGCGGCGTGCGAAATCTTCACGCCGAGGTCCGCGAGCGCCATCTCGATGGCGGCGACGCTGGTCAGGATGTCGAAGGTGTCGAAGTAGCCGAGGTGCGCGACGCGGAAGATCTTGCCCTTCACCGCGTCCTGCCCGCCGGTGATCGAGACGCCGTATTTGTCGCGCAGCTGCTTGACCAGCTTGCCGGTGTCGAAACCCTCGGGACCGCGCACCGAGGTCACCGTCGGCGACGGCGCGTCGGGCGCGAACAGCGCGCAGCCGAGCGCGACGCAGGCGGCGCGCGTGGCCTCGGCGAGGCGCGCGTGACGGGCGAAACACTGCTGCAGGCCCTCTTCCTTGATCATGCGCAGCGCCTCGACGAGGCCGACGGTGAGCGTGATCGCCGGCGTCCACGCGGTCTCGCCGCCGGCCTGCGCCTTCTTCTCGCGCTTGAGGTCCATGTAGAAGCGCGGAAGATCGGCCGACTCGGTGCGCGCCCACGCCTTGTCGGAGAGCGCGATGTAGCCCTGGCCGGGCGGCAGCATGAGCGCCTTCTGCGAGCCGGTGAGCAGCACGTCGAAGCCGGCCGCGTCCATCGGCAGATCGAACGCGCCGAGCGCGGAGACGGCGTCGACGACGTTGATGACGCGCTCGCGCTTGTGCGTGATCTTGGCGATCGCTTCGACCGGGTGGCGCACGCCCGTCGACGATTCGTTGGCCTGCGAGAAGACGGCGGTGATCTTGTCGTCGGCGTCGAGCGCCTTCTCGACGGCGGCGGGATCGACGGCGCGGCCCCACTCGACGTCGAGCGAGGTGAAGTCGAGGCCGTGCGCCTTGCAGATGTTCCGCCAGCGCTCGCCGAACTTGCCGCCGACGACGCAGAGCGCCTTGTCGCCGCGCTTCATGGTGTTGACGACGGCGGACTCCATGGCGAGCGTGCCCGAGCCGGAGAGCATGAGGACGGGCTGCTTGGTCTGGAAGATCCACTGCAGCCCCTCGGCGGCCTCGCGGAAGATCTTCTCGAAGTCGGCGGTGCGGTGGTGGACGATCGGGCGGGCCATCGCCAGCATGACGCGCTCGGGGACCGGCGTCGGACCCGGCGTCAGAAGGTACGTTTTGATGGGCATGGGCGACACTATAATGCGGCGTGCAGCTGCGTGCATTCGAGGTCGCGGGATATCGCTCGCTCAAGCGGATTTCGCTGGAGCTGGCGCCGCTCACGGTCGTCGCTGGGCCGAACGGCGCGGGCAAGACCAACGTGTACCGCGCGCTGCACCTCTTGCACGCGGCGGCGACGGGCACGCTGGCGCGCACCGTGGGCGAAGAAGGCGGAATGCCGTCGCTGTTGTGGGCCGGCAAGCGGCCGAAGAAGGAGCGCGCCCGCGTCGAGCTCGAGGTGCGCTGGGACGAGCTATCGTATGAGCTCGCGGTCGGGCTCGAGCCGGCTGCCCCATCGGCGCGCCAGCTCTTCCGTTTCGATCCACACATCAAGGTCGAGCGCGTGTCGTGGCAAGGGGTCGAGCTCACGCGGCGCGCGGAAGGCTCGGCGACGTCGCGTGACGTGGACGGCAACCGCATCACGCTGCCGTTCATGCTCGAGGAGAACGAGTCGCTGATGGCGCAGCTCGTCGAGCCGCATCGCTTCCCCGTGCTGTCGACGCTCAAACAGCTGCTGAGCGGCTGGCGCTTCTATCATCACTTGCGAAGCGACGCGGAAGCGCCGTCGCGGAAGAAGCGCCTCGGCATGCGCACGACGGTGCTGGCCGCCGACGGACGCGATCTGGCGGCCGCGATCGCGACGATTCGCGAGATCGGCGATCGCGCCCGCTTCGACGCGCACATCGAGCGCGCGTTCCCCGGCTCGCGGGTCGACATCATCGACGACGACGCGTCGCAGTTCACGCTGCAGATGAACGTGCCGGGCGTGTTTCGACCGCTCGAAGGTGCCGAGCTCTCCGATGGGACGCTGCGCTATCTGTGCCTGGTAGCCGCCCTGCTCTCGCCGCGGCCGGCGCCGCTCCTCGTGCTCAACGAGCCGGAGACGAGCCTGCATCCCGATCTGTTCGCGCCGCTCGGCGAGCTCATCCTCGACGCCGCGACGCGCTCGCAGCTCCTCGTGACCACGCACGCCGAGCCACTCGTGCAGATCCTGTCGAAGGCGCGCGACGTCAAGCTGGTGTCGCTGCGCCGCGACGCCGCCGAGACGCTAATCGCGTAGGGCGTCGAGCGAGGCGATCGGCAGCGCGCCTTCGGCCACCAGCTTGCGCGCCATGCGCAGCTCGATCGCCACGTACATCTTCCAGCCCTCGGACGTATCGAGCGCGACGATGCGCCGCTGCCGCCCGCGCGCGCGCAGCTCCTCGTTGAAGCAAGCGATGACGTCGTCGAGCGTGCGCGCCTCGATGGTCTTGCGCACGCCGTCGTCGCGCTCGAGCTCGATCGCCTGCACCGTCTCGCGGAAGCGGCGCGCGGTCGAGATCTTCTCGACGATCGCGATCTGCCGGAAGAGCGGACGATCGTCGTGGAGCATGCCCGCCACCTCGGCGACGGCGTCGGAGGTCTCCATCCAGAAGCGATCGTCGTGCCACAGAAAGCCGTCGCGCATGCCCTTTTCGACGGTCTCGTAGAACGAGGTGAGGATGCCGAGGACGCCGGCCTCCTCCATCTGTTCTTCGTCGCCGTCCCAGCACTCGGCACGCAGCGCGTCGAGGCGGGCGGCGTCGAGGCCGCGGACCAGGCCGGCTTCGACCAGGCGCAGGATGGCCGCGCGCGGCGGCATGTAGACTTGTGTGATCGGCGTCTCGCCGTTGCCCATCTGCCGTTTCCACTATACGTTGACGTGACGTGACGCGCGACGAATTCGAGCACCGTTTGTTGTCGCTGTGGATGACGACGCGCATGCCGCTGACGCGCGCCAATCTGCAGTTCGTGACCGGCGTGCCGCGCGGCAAGCTCGGCAAGTGGCTCGATCAGCTCGTCGCCGACGGCGTGCTCGACGTCGACGCCGACGACGACGGCGAGATGATCTGGGGCGTGCGCGGCGCGGCGCGCGCGGCGACCGGCCCCGAGAAGCCCGAGGACGTGAAGAAGCTCGCCGATCTCAAGCGCGAGGTCTCGACGACGGCGGGCGCGACGGCCGGCGCCGGCATGGCGCTCGTCAAGTACGGCGGCAACGCGGCGCACTCGCTGCTCGCGTCCGGCGGCGAGGGCAAGAAGTCGATGATCGCGTCGGGCCTGCTCTCGTTCTTCTTCGGACCGCTCGGCTGGCTCTACGCCGGGTCGTTCAAAGAAGCGGGCGTGGTCGCAATCGTCTACTTCGTGTTGTGCGCGATCATCCCGCACCTCTTGCTCGCGCCGCTCTTGGCCGTGGCGCATCCGCTGTCGGCGGCGATCGGCCTTCTGTACGCCTGGAAGTACAACCAGAAGGGCGAGCGGCAGTCGCTGCTCCCGAGTGATCCAGGTCGCTCGCTGCCTCCGCGTCGATAGTCTATTAATGGTGGATGCGCTCGTGGATCGCGTTCGTGGTGCTCGTCGCGGTCGCGCTCGCCGGGGGGCGTGCGCGCGCGGATGATCCGAAGCAGGCCAAGCAACACTTCGAGGACGGCTCGCGGCTGTACGACCTCGGCAAGTTCCGCGACGCCGCGCGCGAGTACGAAGAGGCCTACAAGTACAAGCCCGACCCGGCGCTCCTGTTCAACATCGGGCAGGCGTATCGCGGCGCGGGCGCGACCGGCGACGCGCTGACGGCGTACAAGTCGTATCTGCGCCGGCTGCCCGACGCGCCGAACCGGCGCGAGGTCGAGGGCATGATCGAGAAGCTGCAGCGCCAGCAGGAGGACGAGCGGCGCGCGCAGGAGGAGCGGCAGCGGCAGGAGGAGCTGCAGCGCCAACAGCAGCAACAGCAACCGCAGCGCGAGGTGACGCAGCGACCGGATCTCGTCACGACCGCGCCGCCGCCGGAGAAGAAGCCGCTCTACAAGCGCTGGTGGCTGTGGACCGCCGTCGGTGGCGTGATCGTCGCCGGCGCCGTCGTCGGCATCGCCGTCGCGGCCACGACGCCCAAGGACGCCGCGTCGCCGCCCAACACCTTCGGCGTGAGCCTCCAGTGATGCGGGCCGCCAACCTCGCGCGCCTCGCCGCGTTCGGGCTCGTCGTCGCGCTCGCCGGCTGCGCGCCGGGCAAGAGCATCGTCACCGTCACGCTCGACGCCGACAGCCCCACGGCGATCATCGATCACCTGACGGTCATGGCCACCGACACGAACAGCCACAAGAGCGGCAGCGTCGGCTCGATCGCCGTCGGCGCGGCGATCCCGCCCGCCTACACCTTCTCGCTGCGCTTCGACGCCAGCGTGCGCTCGACGGTGCACCTCGCCATCACCGCCGTCGACGGCAGCGGCACCCCGATCGGCACCGCCGGCGGCGACGTGGCCGTCAAGCCGTCGGCGACGGCGCACCTCGGGCTGACGCTGACGCCGGTGGTCGCGCCACCACCCGGCTCGACGCTGGCCTTCATGGCCCAGCCGACCGACACGCTGGCCAAGGCGACCATTCCGACGGTGAGCGTGGTCGTGCAGGATGGCAACGGCGCCACCGTCACCACCACGAACATTCCGATCACGCTCGCCATCGGGACCAATCCGGCGTCGGGCACGCTCGGCGGCACGCTCACCGTCAACGCCACCGGCGGCGTCGCCAGCTTCGGCGATCTGTCGATCGATCAGCCGGGCATGGGCTACACGCTCGTCGCCACCGCCACCGGGCTCACCGACGCGACCAGCATGCCGTTTGCCATCCGCACCACCGGCTGGGTGCCGGTCAACGCCGGGCTCACCGGCGGCGTCATCCACGATCTGGTGCTCGATCCCAAGCATCCGGCGACGCTGTATGCGGCCACCGAGGACAACGGCGTGTGGCGCACGCTCGACGGCGGCAGCAACTGGACGCGCGCGTCTACGGGCCTGCCGGCGCGCCACCCCGTCGACGCGCTCGCCGTCGATCCGGTGACGACGACGACGCTGTGGGCCACGCTCGGCGACCAGGGCGTCTACAAGTCCACCGACGGCGGCAACAGCTGGACGCAGTCGACGTCGACCGTGGTGCACTCCGGCGACACTGCGGCCATCGCGGTCGACCCGGCGCATCCGAGCAACGTCTACGCCGCCGCCAGCCGCGCGGTGGTGCGCACGCTCGACGGCGGCGCCACCTGGAACAGCCTCGGCAGCGGCGCCACGTACGCCGACGGTCCGCGATCGATCGCCATCAACCCGGCGACGGGCGACGTGTGGCTGGCCCAGTTCGGCGACGGCCTGTGGAAGCTGACCTACGGCGGCGCCGGCTTCACGCTCGCCGACGGCACCGGCGGCAACATCATCCCCGGCACGCACCCGTACATGAAATGCATCGCGTTCGATCCGAACGATCCGGCCAAGATGTACGCCTCGGGCGACCTGCAGCCGCAAGCGACGGTCTACGTCTCGAGCGACGGCGGCGCGAACTGGACCCCGGCGGCCGCCGCGCCCGCGACCGCGCCGGTCAAGATGCGCGGCTTCGTCGGCCCCGGCGGGGTCGTGCGCATGTACGGCGCCATCCCCGAGAGCGGCATCATCTCGACGCCGACGGCGACCAACCGGTGGGACTACAACTCGGCCGGCATCACCAACGCCAGCGCCGTGGCCGTCGATCCCACGACCGCCAACCTCGTCTACGCCGCGACCAAGACCGGCGTCACGCGCTCGACCGACTCGTTCAACTTCACCGGCGTCAACAACGGGCTCGTCGGCTACGGGCTCTACTCGCTCGCCGTCGATCCCAAGAACGGCACCAAGATCTACACCGGCGGCACCAACGGCGTCTTCCGCTCGAGCGACGGCGCGCAGAGCTGGAGCGCGCCGTCGAGCCCGATGCCCGGCGCCGTCAAGATCTACGGGCTCGCCGTCGACTACACCGACGACAAGATCTACCTCGGCACCGACAACTACGGCTTTTTGTCGGCCGACTTCGGCGCCAACTGGAGCTCGGTCACCTACGGCACCACGATCAATCCGCTCTACTCGCTGGCCGCGTCGCCGAGCATGTCCAACACCTTCTGGGCCGGCGGCACGAGCGGACAGGCGTACACCACCTCCGGCGGCGCGACCTGGACGGCCGCGGGCGCGGGGCTGCCGGCGTCGAGCCGCATCAACGCCATCGCGGTGCACCCGACCGACCCCATGACCGTGTTCGCCGCCACCAGCGCCGCCGGCGTCTACAAGACCACCAACGCCGGCGCCATGTGGACCGCGTCGTCGACGGGCCTCGGCAGCATGAAGATCGCGGCGCTGGTGATCGATCCGTCCGACGGCAACAACCTCCTCGCCGCCACCGCCGACATGGGCGTCTACCGCTCGATGGACGGCGGCGCCACCTGGAGCGCATCGTCGTCGGGGTTGACCACGATGAACACCATCGCCATCGCGGTGGCGCCGTCCCAGACCAACACGCTCTACCTCGCCACCGATGCCGGCGTCTTCCAGACGCTCGACGGCGGCAACAGCTGGGCGGCCTACAGCGCGGGCCTCGCCGGCGCCGACATCGACGCCATCGCGGTCGATCCGACCGATCCGCTCACCGCCTACGTCGCGACGTGGAACGAAGGCGTCTTGAAGAACGTGACGCAATAGATGTGCTAGAAAACCGCGCGTGTTGGTTCAGCTCGCAGACGCGCACTTCGGCTATCCCGGCACCGAGCTCTTCACCGGCCTGACCTGGCAGGTCAACCCCGGCGATCGCATCGGGCTGGTCGGGCCGAACGGCTGCGGCAAGTCGACGCTCTTGCGCCTGCTCGACGGGCGCCTCGCGCTCGACTCGGGCACCGTGGCGCGCGCCCGCGGCCTCACGATGTCGTACTTGAAGCAGTCACAGGAGTTCGTCGGCAGCGGCAAGATCTTCGACGCGATGCTCAAGCCGTTCGAGAAGCTCCTGGCCATGCACGACGAGCTGCTCGCGCTCGAGAACCAGCTCACCGACGAAAAAGCGCTGGCGCGCTACGGCGAATTGCAGGAGCGCTACGGCCACGAGGGCGGCTACTCGCTCGAGTCGCGGGTCAAGGCGCTGGCGCAGGATCTCGGCTTCACCAACGCCGACCTCGAGCGCTCGGTCGACACGCTGTCGGGCGGCGAGCGCGGCCGCCTCGAGCTGGCCAAGGTGCTGCTCGAAGAGCCGGACCTCCTGCTCCTCGACGAGCCGACCAACCACCTCGACGTCGAAGCCACCGAGCACCTCGAAGAGCGCCTGCGCGAGTGGCCCAAGGCGTTCGTGCTCGTCTCGCACGATCGCTACTTCCTGCGTGCGGTGTGCCGCGACATCGTCGAGGTCGAGAGCGGCAAGGTGGTCGTCTACCCGGGCGGCTACGATCGCTACGTCGTCGACCGCGAGGAGCGCCACGAGCGGCTCAACGCCGCCTACGAGCGGCAGGCGGCCGAGATCGCGCGCACCGAGGACTTCATCCGGCGCAACATCGCCGGACAGAAGACCAAGCAGGCCAAGTCGCGCCGCAAGATGCTGGAGAAGGTCGAGCGCCTGTCGCGGCACCAGGACGAGTTCGCCGTCGCCGGCAACATCGGGCTGCGCTTCTCCGTCGGCGATCACGCCGGCGGCAAGGAGGCGCTCAAGACCGAGCACCTGGATGTTGGTTACCCCGGTTCGCCGCCGCTCATCAGCGACATCAACCTCATCGTCTATCGCGGCGATCGCATCGGGCTGGTCGGACCGAACGGCTGCGGCAAGTCGACGCTCTTGAAGACGCTCCTCGGCAAGCTCGATCCGGCGGGCGGCGTGGTCATGCGCGGCCACGAGGTGCGCATCGGCTACTTCGATCAGAAGCTCTCGGACCTCGACGAGGAGCACTCGCTCATCGACGAGATCCGCACCGTGCGCGGCGATCTCAACGAGGACGTGGCGCGCAACTTCCTCGGGCGCTTCCGCTTCACCGGCGACGACGGGTTCAAGAAGGTCAAAGGGCTCTCGGGCGGCGAGCGCAACCGCCTGACGCTGGCCAAGATGATGCTGCGCCCGCGCAACCTGCTCGCGCTCGACGAGCCGACCAACCACCTCGACATCCCCGCGCGCGAGGTGCTCGAGGAGGCGCTCGACCAGTACGAGGGCACCGTCATCGTCGTGTCGCACGACCGCTACTTTCTCGACCGCGTGGTCACCAAGATCGTGCACGTCCACGACGGGCGCGCCGAGGAGCATGTCGGGAATTACACCGACTGGAAGGAGCGCCTGCGGGCCGAGGCCCGGGCGGCCAAGGCCGACGCGAAGATCGCCCCCAAGAACGCCGAGGCGAAAAAGACCGAGGCGAAACAGGCCGAGCCGGAGCGCGCGGAAAAGAGCGATCGCGTCGCCGAACGGGAAGCGAAGAAGGCGCAAGAGCGCGAAGTCGCGAAGAAGCAGAAGCGCCTCGGCGAGCTCGAGACCAAGATCGCCGGCGCCGAGAGCGAGATCGCCGCGCTCAACGAAAAGCTCGCCGCCGACCACGGGGGCGACTGGACCAAGCTGCACGCGCTCGTCGCCGACAAGGAGAAGATCGAGCAGCGCCTGAAGTCGTGGATGGCCGAGTGGGAACGGCTAGGAGAAGAGCTACAGGCTTGATATGATAGTGGGCGCATGCCCCCGCGTCGTCGGCGCACGCTTGCGCCCGAGACCGTCAAGCTCAACGTCGACGAGGTACGCGAGTCGATCGCGCGGGCGCAGCGTAAGCAGGCGGCGCTGGTGGTGCTGCAAGGCTCCGAATCGGAGATCGGCACCCACGTGATGGTCGACCGCATCGTCACCATCGGGCGCGACCCCAAGACCGAGCTGCCGCTGCAGGACGAGGGCATCTCGCGGCGCCACTGCCGCATCACCTTCGACAAAGAGAAGAGCGCCTTCATCATCGAGGATCTCGGCTCGACCAACGGCACCCTGCTCAACGGCAAGCGGCTGCAGGCGCCGAAGAAGCTCGAGGCCGGCGACCGCATCTACCTCGGCGCCTGCGTCGTGAAGTTCACCTACTCCGACGCGCTCGAGGTCGGCTACCACGCGCAGATGGACGTGCTCGTCGGCACCGACGACCTGACCGGCCTCATCGCCAAGCGGCGCTTCGACGCCGCCTACGTGCGCGCCGTCGACGAGGCGCGGCGGATGCGCGCGCCGCTGGCGGTGATGATGCTCGATCTCGACGGGCTCAAGCTGATCAACGACACGCACGGCCATCCCGTCGGCGCGTATACGATCGCCGAGGTCGGCAAGCTCATCGGCCAGGTGGTGTCGGCGCACGGCGCCGCCTGCCGCTTCGGCGGCGACGA
>Ga0134125_10001869_pt1 | contig 25431 bp, 24 predicted proteins | sample KB31751_FD_96464 | JGI IMG/M metagenome (GOLD analysis project Ga0134125, IMG submission 96464) | Terrestrial soil microbial communities with excess Nitrogen fertilizer from Kellogg Biological Station, Michigan, USA - KB3-175-1 | ecosystem: Environmental > Terrestrial > Soil > Unclassified ...
AAGACGGTCGTCATCCACGCCGGGGACCTCCCCGACGTCCTGTACTACATCATCAGCGGCTCGGTCGAGGTCATGATCGAGGACGAGGAAGGCAACGAAATGGTGCTCGCCTACCTCAACCGCGGCCAGTTCTTCGGCGAGATGGGCCTGTTCTACGAGCAGCCCACCCGCAGCGCCTGGGTGCGTACCCGCAACCAATGCGAGCTGGCGGAGATGACCTACCCGCGCTTCCGGCAGATCGCCGCGGAGAGCCCGGGCCTGATCTTCGAGCTGGCCACGCAGCTCGCCACCCGCCTCGACCGCACCAACCGCAAGCTCGGCGACCTAGCCTTCGTCGATGTCACCGGCCGCGTTGCCCACGCCATCATGGATCTGTGCGGCGAGCCTGACGCCATGACCCATCCGGAAGGCATGCAGATCAAGGTCAGCCGCCAGGAGCTGTCGCGCCTGGTGGGGTGCTCGCGCGAGATGGCCGGCCGGGTTCTGAAGGTGCTCGAGGAGCAGGGTCTGCTGCGCGCCACCGGCAAGACCATCGTGGTCTTCAATGCGCGTCCGAAAATGAAGACCCGCCCCGTCATCGTTCCCGCCAAGCCGGCGGCCACCAAGGCCGGCCAGGTCGACCTCGATGACGACGATGATGACGACGACGACGAGGACGACGAGTAGCCCGGCCTGGCGCGGTCGGGGCGCACCGTCGAACCGACCCACGCCTGCCGTCCCGCGCGATTCGAGCCGGGCGCCGCTGAGCCGCCCGACTACCGCGTTCCGCTCCGCCCTGCCGCCGAGATCTCCGCTCGCATGGCCTTGATCGTCTGCGCGTAGTCCTTGCTGCCGAAGATCGCTGACCCGGCCACGAAGGTGTCCGCACCGGCGGCCGCGATCTCGCCAATGTTCTCGACCTTCACACCCCCGTCGATCTCCAGGCGTATCGGCCGCCCAGTGGCATCGATCCGCCGGCGCGCCTCCGCGAGCTTGCGCAGCGCGGTCCGAATGAACTTCTGGCCCCCGAATCCGGGGTTCACCGACATGATGAGCACCAGGTCCAGCTCATCCAGCGTGTAATCCAGATAGTCCAGCGGGGTCGCCGGATTGAACACCAGGCCGGCCCTGCAACCCTGCTCGTGGATCAGGCCGATGGTGCGGTCGATGTGCTCGGTCGCCTCCGGATGGAAGCTGATGTACGCAGCTCCCGCGGCGGCGAAATCAGGTACCAGGCGATCGACCGGCTGCACCATCAGATGCACGTCGATCGGCGCCGTCACTCCGTGTTTGCGCAGCGCCTCGCACACCAGCGGGCCGATCGTCAGGTTAGGGACGTAATGGTTGTCCATCACGTCGAAGTGAACGATGTCGGCGCCGTCGCGCAACACGGCGTCCACCTCTTCGCCCAGGCGGGCGAAGTCCGCGGAAAGAATCGATGGTGCGATCCAGGGTGTCTGCATACAGCCTCGCAGTTATGCCGGGCGTGTCAGGCGCGCCAGAGCTTCCCGATAGTTCGCGCTGGTGCGGGCGATGACCTCGGCCGGAAGCTTCGGGCCCGGGGCCTTCTTGTTCCAGTCGAGGGTCTCGAGGTAGTCGCGCACGAACTGCTTGTCGAAGCTCGGCGGACTGGTTCCGGGCCGGTAGGTAGCGGCCGGCCAGAAGCGCGAGGAATCCGGTGTCAGCACTTCATCCATGAGGGTAAGCCGGCCGCGGCCATCGACGCCGAACTCGAACTTCGTGTCGGCAATGATGATGCCCCGGGCACGAGCATGAGCGGCTGCGTGCTGGTAGATCGAAATGGCCGTGTCGCGCACCCGCGCCGCGAGGTCGGCGCCGAGCTGGCGCTCCATTGTCGAGAACGGGATGTTCTCGTCGTGCTCGCCGATGGCGGCCTTGGTCGCAGGAGTAAACAGCGGCTCGGGCAACTTGTCCGCGAGCTGCAGTCCGGCGGGCAGGGCGATGCCGCAGACACCCCCGGTTCGCTGATAGTCCTTCCATCCGGAGCCGATGAGATAGCCGCGCACGACCGCCTCGATGGGAAGCGCGGACAGGCGTTGCACCACGACGGAGCGGTCGGCGAGCATGGCGCGCTCGTCCTCGTCCTTCACGACACTGCCAGGGTCACGGCCGGTCAGGTGATTGGGCACGATCGAAGAGGTCTGCGCGAACCAGAAATTGGAGATCTGGTTCAGCACCCGCCCTTTGTCGGGAATCGGATCGGGCAGCACCACATCGAAGGCCGACAGCCGATCGGTGGTCACGATGAGCATCGATTGCGCATCGACGGCATAGATGTCCCGGACCTTGCCTTCGTGAATTTTTTCCAGCCCGCGCAAGGCGGTACGGTAGACGGGTTGCGACATGGCAGTGGTGAGGGTCGGCAGCTGGCCGTTTCCGGCGGGGAGCGCTTGGTACTATAGCAATGATGATCAAATGGGCGGGTAAAGCAGTAGGTGGCGCCCTCGGCCTGCTGGCCGGAGGGCCGATCGGAGCGGCTATCGGGCTGTTTCTGGGCCACCAGTTCGACGAGCAGTCCAGCCGCGGACAGGAAGCTCCGCAGCTGCGGGAAAGCCTGGCCGCGGTCGGGGAGACGTTCTTCCGCAGCACCTTTCGCGTCATGGGCCACCTCGCCAAGGCCGACGGGCGGGTCTCCGAGAGCGAGATCGCGGCCGCGCGCTCGATCATGTCGGACCTGCGCCTGAATCCGCTGCAAGTGCGCGCCGCGGTCGATCATTTCACCGCCGGCAAGCAGCCGGCCTTCGACTTGGCCGCGGAGCTGGCGACACTCGCCCGAGTGTGCGAGGGCCGCCCCGAGCTGCCACGCATCTTCATCGAGATCCAGGTGCGGGCCGCGCTCACCGGAAACAACATGGAAGGTCCGGTGCGCGAGTTGCTCCGCCGCGTGACCACCCGGCTCGACGTGTCGATGCTGGAATTCGCTCACATCGAGGCGGTGACGAGAATCCGCGCAGGGGCGTTTCGCGCCGCGCAGCAGCGCGCCGACGGCGGGTTGCAGCTCGAGCAGGCCTACCGGGTGCTGGAAACCACTGCCACAGCGCCCAACGATGAAGTGGTCAAGGCCTACCGGCGCCAGCTCAGCCGCCACCACCCCGACAAGCTCAAGGCCAACGGGCTGCCCGAGTCGATGATCGAGCACGCCAAGCAGCGAACCCAGCAGATCATCGAAGCCTACGAGCTGATCCGCGAGCGTCGCGGCATTTGATTCCATTCCTCGATGACCGCCTGAATTGCGCGGACGCCGTCCGTCAGCGCAGCCGGCCCGGGTTGCAGGATCAACGCCGACTTGATCTCCCGCACGAACCCGGTGCGAACCGCCGGGATGTCCGCCCAGCCGGGCCGGCTCCCGACCTCGGAAGGTTGGAATTTCTTGCCGCACCACGAGCCGAGAATGATGTCGGGCGCCCGGCGCGACACCTCCAGAGGATCGGCGACGATGCGCTCGCGCGCCAGTGAGTGTGCAGCCAGCTCCGCAAAGCAGTCGTCGCCGCCGGCGAGGGCGATCAGCTCGGATACCCAGCGGATACCGGAAATCTGGGGCTCATCCCACTCCTCGAAATACACACGCGGACGCCTCGAGAGCTCACTCGCCCGGGTGCGTACCGCATCCAGACTCCCCTGCAGCTGCTCCACCAGCGTAGCGGTCTTCGCTTCGCAGCCGATCATTCCGCCGAGCGTGCGGATCATCCTGAAGATCTCCGCGACACTGCGGTGGTTGAACACGTGCACCTCGAGGCCCGCCCGGGCCAGGTCCGCGGCAATCCCCGCCTGCAGGTCGGAGAACCCCAGAACCAGGTCAGGCTCGAGCTCCAGGATGCGTTCGATCTTCGCACTGGTGAAGGCGGACACCCGGGGCTTCTCCTTGCGCGCCCGGGCCGGGCGCACCGTGAATCCGGAGATGCCCACGATCCGCCAGTCCTCGCCCAACAGGTAGAGAGTCTCGGTGGTCTCTTCCGTCAGACAGACGATCCGCTGTGGGAAAGGCTCGCGCGGGGACATGCAACCGTTATTCAAGAGTCTGCAGGCCCAGTGATGTTACCCTCGCGAGAGCATGTGGGTACGTTTCTGGAACTTCCTCGACTGGTGCTTTTTCGGGCCGGCGACCAGCAGCCCCGGAATGCTGGGGCGCACCCTCAGGGTACTGCGCTACCCGTATGCGGTCATTCGCGACCTCGGGCGCGGCGCCATCAATCTGCGCGCCATGGGGCTCGTCTACACCACGTTGCTGTCGCTCATTCCGCTGCTCGCCTTCAGCTTCGCGATCCTGAAGATCTTCGGGGCGCGTCACGACCTGCAGCCCATCGTGTTCGAGTTCTTCCGTCCCGTCGGGGGACAGGCGGCCCAGGAGTTGACCGACAAGGTCATGCAGTTCGCCGATCGTGTCAGCAGCGGAGTCGCCGGCTCGGTCGGCTTCGCACTGCTCGCCTGGACGCTGCTCGGGACGATCAAGAAGGTCGAGGACAGCTTCAACTTTCTGTGGCGTGTAGATCAACCGCGCAGTTTCGCAAGGCGTGTGGCCGAATATCTCACGCTGCTGGTCATCGGCCCGCTGCTGCTCGTGGGCTTCATCGGCCTTTCTCACATTGCGCTCGCGAGCGCCCCTCTGCGGCTGGCCGAGAGTTTGCCTCCGTTGCAGAAGCTCAAGGGTACTGCCATCGATCTGTCGCCGTACCTGATGGTCAGCGCGATCTTCACCGTGTTGTACATGTTCATCCCGAATACTCGCGTGCGCTGGCGCCCGGCGGTCACGGGCGCACTCGCGGCGGGGGTGTTGTGGGCGGCGATCGGCAAGATCTTCGCCTCGTTCGTCGTGTACTCCACACGGCTGACCATCGTGTATGCGGGCTTCGCGTTCATCGTGGCGGGACTGTTGTGGACCTACCTGGGCTGGCTGATTCTGCTGGCCGGCGCGCAGCTGTCGTTCTACCTCCAGAATCCAACCTACCTGCGGCTCGGGCTGCAGGAGTTGCGGCTGTCCTGCGTGGAGCTGGAGCAACTGGCCCTCAGACTGATGTACTTCGTGGGCCGGACACACCTGACCGGCGGCAAGCGCTGGACGGTGAACGCCCTGTCGAATGAGCTCGGGTTGCCGGGAATCGCCGTCGCCCAGATGGCCAGCACCCTGGAGAAGGCGGGACTGCTCCTCGTGACCGAAGGCGATGAGCTGGCGCCGGCCCGCGATATCGGCCGGATCGGCGTGTACGAGATCCTGGAGATTGCGCGCAATCAGCGCAGCACTCACTTCGCAGCCCGCAACGTCCCGGTGCCCCCGGTCGACCGCCTGATCGGCACGCTGGATGAAGCGCGCCGCAACCGCTGCAGCGATCTCACCCTGCGCTCGCTGGTGGAGGAAGCTCCCCGCCCCACCCTTACGCTGGCAACGGGGAAGTATCAGTAGCACGAGCGCGCGGCGCCCCCGGCACAGTCGCTACGCCCGCACCGTACGCGTAGGTAACTCGGCGACGATCCCCCGCAGCCTCACTCGCCGGCGATGGTCATCTCGCTCACGAGTACCGACCCGGTGCGTATTCCGCCGCGATCGTCGATATCACCGCCCAGCGCCACGATGTCGCGAAACATCTGCCGCAGATTGCCGGCGATCGTGATCTCCTGCACCGGATGGGTGAGAGCTCCATTCTCCACCCAGAATCCGCTGGCGCCGCGCGAATAGTCGCCGGTCACGGCGTTGACGCCATGGCCCATCAGCTCGGTCACCAGCAACCCCGTTCCGAGCCGTCGCAGCAGGCTCGGAGTATCGAGCGCCTTGCCGGGCGCGCTCACGATCAGGTTGTGGATGCCGCCGGCGTTGCCGGTGGTTTTCAGGCCGAGCTTGCGCGCCGAATAGCTGCCGAGCACATAACCGTCGAGCACCCCGTCGCGAACCAGATCCCGATCGCGCGTGGCGGCGCCCTCCGAATCGAAAGGGGCGCTGGCGAGCCCCTTGAGGATGTGCGGACGCTCATGCATCTGCAGGAAAGCGGGAAACACGCTTTCCCCGGCGGCGTTGAGCAGGAAAGACGCCTTCCGATACTGGCTCGCGCCGCGGATCGCACCGATGAAATGCTTGAACAGGCCGCGCGCCATTTCCGGAGAAAACAGCACCGGCGCCTTGCGCGTCACCAGTTTGCGGGAGCCCAGCCGGGCAACGGTCCGTTCTCCGGCGACGCGCCCGATGACCTCGGGCGAGTCCAGATCGGCGGAGTCACGCGCAGTGGTATACCAGTAGTCCCGTTGCATCTCCTCGCCCTGCTGGGCGATGAGCGAGCAGCTGACGGAGTGGCTGGTGCCGGCATAGCCACCGACAAAACCATGTGAGTTGGCGTACACGCCGATGTGGCGATGGCTGCCGACGGAGGCGCCGTCGGAGTTCGTGATGCGCCGGTCCACGGCCAGCCCGGCCTCTTCGGAGCGCCGCGCCAGCTCGATCGCCTCTTCCGGGGCGAGCCGCCACGGATGGTCGAGATCCAGGTCGGGGATCTCGCGGGCCAGCGCTTCGGGCTCGACCAGACCGGCGTACGGGTCTTCCGCGGTGAAGCGGGCGATCGTAGCCGCCTTCTCCACCGTATCGCGCACGGCCTGCGCGCTCAGATCGGAGGTGCTCGCAGAGCCCTTGCGCTTGCCGAAATAGACCGTGACGCCCAGGCCCCGATCGCGCTGATATTCGACGGTATCCACTTCCCGCAGGCGCACGGAGACGCTCAGCCCCTGGCTGACGCTGGCATCGGCTTCACACTGCGATGCTCCACGTCGCTCGGCTTCTTTGAGCACGAAGCTCACGACATCCTGTAAGTGCGGAACTCCCTTTTCATCGTCCGCGGTCGGCATCGCAGCATTGTACCAGCCGCTGCGGCGCCGGCCATTCGCCATCGGACGCCGTCCGGGACTCATGCTAGCCTTCCGTGTCCGAAGATCCTGGCCGCCGCTGCACTCGATGTCCCACCCAACCGACGATACGGACGAGCCCCTCGAGGATCGCCCGAGCAAGAGCGCGCGCAAGCGCACCGCACACGAGGCTCAGGACCTCGGCGAGCAGCTGATCAGCTTACGCGAGGCGGAGCTCGACGCGCTGGACCTGCCGGAAACACTTGCCGATGCCATCCGTCTCGCGCGCCGCACGACCAGTCGGGGCGGCGCCGCGCGGCAACGGCAGTACATCGGCAAGCTGATGCGCGATGTGGATCTCGATCCCATCCGCACGGCGCTCAATGCGCGCAGTGAGCAGTCCTCACGCGACGCTCAGGCATTCAAACGCATCGAGGAGTGGCGCGAACGGCTGCTCACCGAAGGCGCCGCGGCCCTCGAGGAGCTGGAGCGCTGGCGCCCCGGTCTGGATCGCAATGTTTGGTTGAGGCATGTCGCGGCCGCCCAGGGCGAGCGTGCGCGGCTGCAGGACTCGGGGGCAGGCCGTATCGGCGCCGAAGGCCGCGAGCTGTTCCGCATGCTGCGCACGCTGTTTGGTACAATGCCGTGATGACACCGCTGGTTGGCATCATCATGGGCTCCGCGTCGGACTGGGACACGATGCAACCGGCCGCCGACGTGTTGGAGAAGCTCTCCATCCCGCACGAGGTGCGCGTGGTGTCCGCTCACCGCACACCCGACCTGTTGTTCGAGTACGCCTCCACGGCCCGCTCGCGAGGCTTGCAGGTCATCATTGCCGGTGCCGGCGGCGCGGCCCACCTCCCCGGGATGACCGCGTCCAAGACCACCCTGCCGGTGCTGGGGGTGCCGGTGCAGTCCAAGACGCTCGGCGGCCTGGACTCGCTGCTTTCGATCGTACAGATGCCTGCCGGGGTTCCGGTTGCGACTTTCGCGATCGGTACCGCGGGAGCGACCAACGCAGCCCTGTGCGCCGCGGCGATCATTGCCAACCGGCAGCCGGAAGTCGCGGCCGCGCTGGAAGCCTTCCGCGCGCGCCAGACCGCAGGCGTGCTCGCCAATCCCGATCCCAGAACGCCGAAATGAGCGCCACGCCCCCGGCGGCAGCGCCGCACCCCCGAGGGGCGCAAGGCGGCGAACCGGGCCACTCGCAGGATGCGCACCGGATCTTGCGCCGCCCGGCACACGAGCTCCGATTTGCCCGCCGATTGTCGCGGCCGCTACCCCTCGTTCCCGCGGGCAACGCCCCATGACCGTCGGTGTCGTGGGCGCCGGCCAGCTCGGCCGCATGCTCGCTTTGGCCGGCTACCCGCTCGGGCTCGACTTCCTGTTTCTCGACCCGACGGCAACGGCCCCGGCCGGGCAGGTGGCCCCGCTGCTGACGGGCGAGTTCACCGACAGTGCGCGGCTCGCCGAACTGGCGCAGCGCTCGCAGGTCCTCACGTTCGATTGGGAGAACGTCTCCGTCAGCGCGTTGCGGGCCCTGCCGCGCTCGACGCGCATCTGTCCGCCGATTGCGGCGTTGGCGGCGGCGCAGGACCGGGTGAGCGAGAAGCGCTTATTCGAGCAGCTGCGGATTCCGACGACACGCTGGCGCGCGGTTGGCACCCGAGCGCAGCTGGATCGGGCGTTGCGCGAGATCGGGCTTCCCGGCGTTCTCAAGACGCGCCGCATGGGCTACGACGGCAAGGGGCAGGCAGTCATCCGCACCCCGCAGCAGGCTGAAGCCGCCTGGCAACAACTGGGCGCGGCGCCGCTGCTGTACGAGGAGTTGGTTCCTTTCGACTGCGAGGTGTCGATCATCGGCGCGCGCAGCCGTCGCGGGGAGATTGCGACCTATCCGTTGAACGGCAACGTGCACTCCGAGGGCATCCTGCGCCTGACGCGGGCTCCCTACGGACCGGCGGCCTGGCAGCGCCTGGCGGCCGCCTATCTCAAACGCGTGCTGGAGAGATTCCGCTACACCGGCATCCTCACCATCGAATTCTTCGTGCGCTCCGGGCGGCTGATCGCCAACGAGATGGCGCCGCGCGTCCACAACTCCGGCCACTGGACGATCGAGGGCGCCGAAACCAGCCAGTTCGAGAACCACCTGCGCGCCATCCTGAACCTGCCGCTGGGATCGACCCGGCCGCGCGGCTACAGCGCCATGATCAACCTCATCGGCAACATGCCCGCGAGCGCCGACCTCCTGGCCGAGCAGGGTCTGCACCTGCATTCTTATGGCAAGCAGCCGCGGCCGGGCCGCAAGCTCGGACACTGCACCCTGGTCGCACCCAGCGTCTCCTCGCGCGACCGACGGGCACGCCGTTTGCTGTCTCAATTGGCCCCGCGGGTGCGCATCCCGTAAGATTGAACGGATCGGCGCCGGGATGGCGGGTTACCAACAAGGCCGCCGCGGGCGCACCCAGGAACCATGTATCTCGATCCCTTCAAACTGAAGGAGCTGCCCTTCCGGTTGAGCCCGGACCCGCAGTTCCTGTATCTCTCCAAACAGCACGCCCGCGCCAAGGCGTACATGGAGTCCACGATCTGGTTCACGGACGGCTTCGTCGTGATCACCGGAGAGATCGGCGCCGGCAAGACCACCCTGATCGAGTCGTTCCTGAAGGAGATCCAGCACGACGTGGTGGTCGCGCAGATCAACCAGACACAGGTTTCTGCGATCGATTTCCTGCAGGCGCTGCTGGTGCAGTTCGGATTCTCGCCCTTCAAGATGAAGAAGGCCGAGCTGATCGCGACGATCAACACCTTCCTGATCGAGCAGTACGCGGCCGGGCGCAAGGTGCTGCTGATCGTGGACGAGGCGCAGAACCTCTCGATGCGCGTGCTGGAGGAGATCCGCCTGCTCTCGGGAGTGGAGACGACCAAGGAGAAAGTGCTGCGCATCATCCTGTGCGGGCAACCCGAGCTCAACGAGAAGCTCAACGCGCCGGAGCTGGTGCAGCTCACGCAGCGCATCCGGCTGCGCTTCCATCTCAGCACCCTGTCGCAGACAGAAATGCGCGCTTACATCCAACACCGCCTGGAAGTCGCCGGCGCCGGCGACCGGCAGATCTTCGCCGAGGACACTTTTCCTGAAATTTTCCGCTATACCGGTGGCGTGCCGCGCCTGATCAACACACTGTGCGACACCTCGATGATGGCCGCGTTCGCCGGCGATCGCGACAACGTCACGCTGCAGGACGTGCAGGGAGCCATCGATGAGCTGCAGTGGGTCGAATACTCAACGCGCACGGCGCAGCATCTGAAGGCGCACATCGAGCGGACGATGCCGCCGACAGCCGCCCTGGAGCTGCCGCACGTCACGCAGGCACGCATGCTGGTGGCGACCGATGGCCGCACGGTGCAGGAGATTCCGCTGCGCATCGGCCGGGTCATCGTCGGGCGAACCTCCGACAACGACCTGCAGATCGACAGCCGGTTCGTCAGCCGCCACCACTGTCAGATCGTCACGACGGCCAACTCATCCTTGATCGAGGACCTCAACAGCACCAACGGGATCTACGTGAAGTCCAAGCGGGTGCGGCGCCACTATCTCAACGATGGGGACGTGGTGGTCATCGGCAAGCATGAGTTGATCTACGTCGATGAGCGGCTGGCGCGCACGCGGGCCTCGCTCACCGACACCGTTCCGGGCCTGCATGTGCCTGCCCCCGCGCCGCAGGAGGCAGAGATCGAAGGCGACGAGGAACCGTCCTAGTACTCGGCCCATCCATGGGCCTCGCCCCTGCGGGGCCGCCGTCGCGCACGACGGCGTTCAAAACGGCTGGCCCATGTTGGGCATCCTGCCGTTTTAGTACTCGGCCCATCCATGGGCCTCGCCCCTGCGGGGCCGCCGTCGCGGACGACGGCGTTCAAAACGGCTGGCCCATGTTGGGCATCGTGCCGTTTTAGTCGTCCCGTTCGCCGTTCAGCCGCTCCGGATCCGCGTAATTGGCTCGCAGCTGGCGATAGTCCCGCCGGCGCAGCGCGATGACACTGCCCCCGAGCAGCCCTGCAAGCCCCAGAAGGCCCAGCACGAGGCTGACGAGCCGGGAGGACAGCAGGTAGCTACCGGCCAGGGCAGCCAGCCCGCAGGCCATGTAAACCCACGGTAGGCCCTCGTACAGGGGACGTGAGAGTCTCATCTGCCGATCCTAACGGTCCGGGAACGTCCGGCCAAGTACAAGGCCGCGTTGCTATGCATCAAGCCATGCGCCCGGCCGCCTCCGCAGACCTCGACGCCCTCAGCGGGGGCGTCACAGGATTCGGGCGGCGCGCCGGCGCAGGGGCTGCTGCGGTCGGAGTGTAAAACGGCCCTGCCTCAGCGAGCGCTCTTCACTCCGGTCAGCTTGGCAACCAGGCGGCCGAGCAGCGAGGGCTTCCAGCCCTCGACCCGGAAATCCGTTTTCGCCGACCCGCGGCGGGTGACTTCGGTGAGCAGATCCGCCGGCAGCTTCAGCTGCGGCACTTCCACGGTCGCGGGCTCGGCGTGCATCTTCGGGTCCTCGGATTCGGATGAGTTCAAAGTGAATGCGGGGGAGCAAAGTACGGACCCGCGCGCGAGCGCGTCGTGCACACCGTCACAGCTTTGAGAGGGCCCTCGAGAGTTCCCGCGCGAGCGTCGCGCATGTGCGACGCAACGCGGACGCAACGTCAAACTTTCAGCTGATTATGTTTGACGACGCGGGCGGCGGGGCTGCACGAGAAACTCGCTCACGCCCGCCGCCCGGTCGCACAACGGGCACGCGATTCCGTCGCGCTGCACTGAAGAATCTTCCGCTTCGTCCCGCGCTCGAGAGAATGAAGCGCGGACGAGCGCTTGGGCAGAGGGCATTTGTGCGCGGTTGTTGCAATTTCGCGCAGTTCGCCCGCGACCGCTAGCCGGTGCCGCCGACCGTCAATCCATCGATTCGCAGCGTCGGCTGTCCCACACCCACCGGAACGCTCTGTCCATCCTTGCCGCACGTGCCCACGCCGTCATCCAGCTTCAGGTCATTCCCCACCATGCTCACTCGCGTCAGCACGTCGGGCCCGTTGCCGATCAGCGTGGCTCCTTTCAGCGGCGCTCCCAGCTTGCCGTGATTGATCTCGTAGGCCTCGCTGGCGGAGAACACGAACTTTCCGGAAGTGATATCCACCTGGCCGCCACCGAAGTTGACAGCGTAGATCCCGCGCTCCACCGAACGGATGATCTCTTCGGGAGCGTGCGGACCCGGACGCATGTAGGTATTGGTCATGCGCGGAAGTGTCACGTGTGCAAAGGATTCGCGCCGGCCGTTACCTGTCGGGCGTGTGCCCATCAGACGTGCGTTCAGCTTGTCCTGCATATACCCGCGCAGCACACCGTTCTCGATCAGCGTGGTGCACTCGGTCGGCGTACCCTCGTCATCGACGTTCAGCGAGCCGCGACGCCGCGACAACGTGCCGTCGTCAACGACGGTGCACTCCGGCGCCGCCACTCGCTCACCGATCCGGTTGGCGAAGGCCGAGGTTCCCTTGCGGTTGAAGTCTCCCTCGAGGCCGTGGCCGATGGCTTCATGCAGCAGGATTCCCGGCCAACCCGGGCCCAACACCACCGTCATCGCTCCCGCGGGCGCAGGCTTCGCCTCCAGATTCACCAGCGCCTGGCGCGCCGCCTCGCGTCCGAGGGCGAGCGGCTTGTCTTCGGCGACCAGGTCCTCCAGCGAGAAGCGCCCGCCGGAGCCTGCGTAGCCCTGCTCCCGGCGGCCATCCTGCTCCACGAGCACGGAAACGTTGAAGCGCACCAGCGGCCGCACATCAGCCGAGAGTTGCCCGTCGCTGGTCGCGATCAGGATGACTTCGTGGACGGCGGTGACGCCTGCCGTCACCTGGACGATGCGGGGATCGAGGCGCCGCGTCTCGCGATCGACGCGCTCGAGCCAGGCCACTTTCTGCTGGTCGCTCAGTGTAGTGAGCGGGTCTGCAGGCAGATAGAGCCGGTGACCCGCTCGCGCCTGCCACGCGCTGACACGCCGGTCGCCGCCGTGCGCAGCAATAGCACGAGCCGCGCGCGAAGCCTCTTCCAGCGCCGGCAGCACGATCTCGTCCGAGTAGGCAAATCCCGTCTTCTCTCCGGCCAGCGCGCGCACGCCCACGCCCTGCTCGATGCTCGCGCTGCCATCCTTGACGATGCCGTCCTCGAGCGACCAGGCCTCCTGGCGTGAGAGCTGGAAATACAGATCCGCAAAGTCCACCGAATGCTGCAGCACCTCCCCGAATATGCTGTCGAGGCGGCTGTCATCCAGGCCGCTGGGGCGCAGGATGAGCTCGCGTGCAACACCCAACGGATCGTCGGTGGCAGGAACATCTTTCATCTGAAGGCCTCGCTCATTCTGTGGCACGGGCGGTATCGGCGAAAATGCGATGCCGCAGTGCCGGGAAACTCTCTCGAACTTCCGCCTGCGCGGCAAGGTCCAGGTCCGCGACGACGCATCCGGTGCCCCGGGGCAACCGTCGCAGGATGCGACCCCAGTGGTCGACGATCATGCTGTCGCCGTAGGTCTCCCGCCCGTTGGCGTGAAACCCCGACTGCGCGGGGGCAATCACATAGCAGAGGTTCTCGATCGCACGCGCGCGCAGCAGCGTCTCCCAGTGCGCACGCCCGGTTGGTGCAGTGAACGCAGAAGGTACTGAGAGTATCCGTGCACCCGCGGCACTCAGAGCACGAAACAACTCGGGGAAGCGGATGTCATAGCATACGGACAACCCAAGGCGTCCCGCGGGAGTATCCACGACCTGGGGGCGTGACCCAGGAGCTACGTGAGCGGACTCGCGATAGCTCTCCTTGCGCGCCGGAAGGTCGACATCGAACAAGTGGATCTTGTCGTAGCGCGCCGCAGGAGTGCCGTCAGACCGATACACGAGGCTGGCGGCGGCGACCCGCCCGTCCGGTCCCGCACGCAGCGGGATCGTGCCGCCCACGATCCACATCTGCAGCTGCAACGCGGTCCGCGACAGAAAATCCTGAATCGGTCCGGCTCCCTGGGACTCCGCTATGGCGCGCTTGTCGGCATCCGCCAGGCCCATGAACGCGAAGTTCTCAGGCAGAACGGCGAGTTTCACCCCGAGCCGGGCCGCCTCTTCCAGGAGCGTGCGCGCCTGCTCGAGATTGGCCTGCACGTCCGCCCCGGAAGTCATTTGCAGCGCGGCAGCTTTCATCGCTCACTCGGCATCCGACACCACGACCGGATCATCCCAAGATCCCTGCAGATGCAACAGCGCGCGCGGGCGTGCTTGGCCCGTCGCCGCAAACAGGTCGCGAAGCGTCAGCCACGCCGCGGCCACTCGCGGTGTCGGCGCGAACCGGCGCACAGCTGCAGGCAACCGCTCCTCGCCTTTCAAGACCCACACCTCCTGGTCATAGTCCTTCGCCAGCAACCCCATCCGGCCCCGCATCAGTATCTCCGCGTCGCCATCGAAATGCAGGTCGGACGTCGAGGCCTCCCCGTCAGCCAGCTCAAAGTCGGCATCCAGCCGCGTGAACCTCAGGTCATGCGCCGGCCCCTTGCCCTCCTGCAGCGGCTGCATGGCATCCACCAGCGCCGGCACGGCGAGCAACGCGAACGGCTGGCCCATTACGGGCTGGCCCATGGCCCGCCGGCCCGTCTGGGGCTGGCCGGTCTGCGGTCCGCTCGCCGAGGGCGGCTCGTCGGCGAACTCGGCCTCACGGGTCTGGCCGTCGGCGAGCTTCAGGCTCAGGCGGCCCCGCAGCGTCGCGGGCCACGGCTTCTGCGAGGCCGGCTGCCACTGCAGCTCGCCGCTCACCGCTGCCCTGGCAGCGGAGACATCGGGGCGAAACCCGAAGTCCGCAAGGGTCGCCGCGGCATCACTGCTCTCCAGAGTGAACCGGGCACGGCAGGTGGTCATCGACGACTCGCACTGCAAGGAGCCGGTCCCGTCGTGCGTGCCGCCGGAGATACGCACGTCATCCAGATCCAGGCCGGCGCGCGCAACGAGGGTTGCCGTGACGTGCCCGATGTGCCTGCCCTCCCACATGAGATCGTCGACTGAGACGCTGGCGGAGCCGCCGACGGCGGCCAGCACGGCGGCGAGCTGCCCCTGCCCGGTGGCCGCGGGGATGATCAAGCGTGTCAGGTGCAGCTCGGCGGGCTCCGAGCCGGCGCTCCCCGCGGCAGGCCAATGAGCGACGCCTGCGAGGCGCTCGGAGTCGAGATTCAGCTCCACGCCGGAGTCAGTGCGCTCGCCGGTGAGCATGACCTCCGGAAAGCTGCGTCCCGCGGCCACCATTTCTGTGGCGACCAGTTGCGCCTGAAAGTGCGGCGCACGCGGATCCAGGCGCGCCTGCTGCCACAGGGCGAGGTACGACGGCAGATCCAGGCGGTTGACCCGTCCCTGAATGAAAACGACGGGGTCTGCAGGAAGCGCCGGCACGCCCGATCCGAAGGTCACGGCGCCGCGTTCCACCTTCCAGCCCGTATCCGTACGCGTGAGCGCGAGAACGCTCCTGAGGCGGTCTGCGAGGCTTACGCGCAATTGCGCGACGGACTCGGTCCCTGACAGGTCCAGATGCAGCGGCAATGCGCCGTCGGCTGCTTTCTCCAGCGGCTCGGGCAACTCGCTGCCAACCCCGACGAGGGTGGAATCGGCGCGCACTCGCCATCGGGCGGGCTGTGCTCCCGTTGCGGGGGAGAACGTCAGGTCACCGGCCCAGTCGGCGCTGCCTGCGAGCCGCCCGCGTGGATCGATTGCTGCAAGCGCTGCCAACTGCTGCGCAGCCATGCTCCCGCGCGCCTGCATCGTCAGAGCCTCCTGGCCGTGATCGAGCCGCTCGTCGAGCGTGAGTGTCACGGGGCCGCCGAGCCACGTTCCCGTCAACGTCGAGCGCTGCAGACGTCCCCCGTCGAACGCAAGCGCGCCCGTCAGGTCCTCGATCGGTACGGCAGCGGATGCCCAGTTCAACCGTGCGCCCTGCAGCGAAGCGACGACGCGCGCTTTCGGGTTGCCCTCGGCAGGCACCGTGATGTTGAAATCCAAGCGAGCATTGCCTTGCAGACCGATGCTCTGCGCGCGCGGGGCGTATTCGTCGAGCCCCGGATGCGATTGCAGCCACGCGGTCGCCTCCTCCATGCGGCTCGTGACCTGCCCGCTGGCGTGCATGCCACCCTCCCCTGTCGAGCGCCATTCCGCAGTGGCGTCCGAGAGTTGGAACGGTCCGGCCTGACCGGCATCCACCTGGGCCCGAACCAGTGAGCCGCGCCACTCGAGGCGGGCACGCACACCGCTCGCATCGGGCCAGCGCTCGCCGCCCGACAGGGAAGCGTCCTGCAGCGTCAACGCGCCCGTGAACGATCCGCCCTCGCTTCCGTAAGGCAGCCGATCGAGCGGCCCGCGCATTTCGAACTCGGCGCGCTCGACCCGGCCGCCGGTCAGCGACACCTGGCCCAGTACGTGTGAAACGGCGGTTCCCAGTGCGGCCTGCAGCAAGGAGACGTCGGCGGCAGTGAGCTTGCCCCGAGCCGCCAGCTCCGGCTCCACCCCTCCGGTCAGCGAACCGGAGAGCTCCAGCCGCGTAGATTCATGGCGCAGCTCCATTCTCTCGGTCGCAATGCGCCAGCCGCCGGCCCCCAGGCGAGTCATGCGCAATCGCGAGGCAACACGCACGTGCTCGAGGGGTTGTTGGGGGGCGCCCGCCAGCTGCAAGCGCGCTGTGTCCGATTGCACGCCGGCCTCGATCTCATTCTCGTTGCCCGAGACTCGCGCCGTCATGCCCGTGAGCACGAATCCGCCGGAGGGTGCAGCAACCGAGACGTCCGTCAGTCGGGCCGAGGCCTGCAGTCTTCGGCCGGGCTCGCGGCGATCGTCCCAGTTGAAGCTCACCTCGCGTGCCGTCCCTCCCAACTGCATCCCCCCGAGATCGAGATCGGGTGCCAGCCACAGCCCGAGGGCTGCGACCGAGTGCACCGGAGCGCCCTCGAGTTTGCCGCGCATCCAGCCGTCACCGACATCGGCCGTCAACACGGCCCGGTCGGCCGCTGCCGTGTCCTCTGGCGCGCCCAACTGCAGCTCATCGACGTTCAGGCGCCAGTAGGACAGATGGTGTGTCAACCACCACCGCCCTCGCACCCGATCCACATCGAGCTTGCGATCCGGGGACGCATTCGGGGAGCCGAGTGCGACACCTCCCGCGTACACGCTTCCTTGCGCTTTTTCGATGCGGCCGCGAGTGAAGTCCAGATCGACGTTGACATCGCCCCCGCCCGCCACGGGCACATAGCGGGCCAGCTCGGGAACGACGCCGCCCAGGTCCCGCCACCCGGCGAATGCCAGCCGGCCGCCCTCGAATCGCAGCGACCCGGACCAGGTCTGCGGCCGATCGAGTCCCCCATCGAGCCGCAGGACGACTCGGGCCGTGCGCCCCAGACGCTCGGGGAGGAATACCAGCGCAAACACGTTCCACTCATCCCCCGCACGCCGCACCGAGGCTCGCCGGATCTGCAGAACGAGCGGCTCGGTGGATCCGCCTGGATCGGGGAGCCGCAGCGAACCGCCTTCGATGTCGATGCGGCCGTCACGCCAGCGTTGCAGCAGGCGCGCGCGCTCGACGGCAGGCGGCGCGGGCGAGCTTGCGACGACTGAGACAGCGTGCGGGCCGTGCGCGGCGGCGCCGAGGGGTGAGCTGGCGACCGCCCGGGTCGTCGCCGTTTCCGAGCCGACCCGTTGCAGATCGATATCCGGAGCGACGAGGGAGATGCGGCCCGCTTCCAGATGCCCGCTTCGCATGGTCCGCCAGGCGTCGAACCCGACCGTCACCTCCGGGGCGCGCAGCAGCACATGAGACCGGCCAGGCTCGCCGAGCTCGACGTTGCGGAACACGGCCTCGGGGCCATACCAGCCCCACCGCACGCCCAGCTGACTGAAGCGCACATCCAGCCCCGTCTGCGACTGCAGCAGCCGCTCGAGCGTCGCCCGGTGCTCAGGAACACGTGCCAGCGCCAGCTGATAGGCGAGGACGACGACGATCAACAGCGCCGCCGCCGAGCAGAGGCCAATCAGTGTGACGCGCGCCCAGCCCCCACGCTGTATCGCCGGGTTTGGCCCGTTAAACGAGCACCACATCGTACTGATCGACTCCGTAGAGCGCTTCCACCTGCAGGCGGACGGGTCGGCCTACCTGCGCCTCGAGCTCAGCCATCGTGGCGGACTCTTCATCGAGGAGACGCTCGACCACGTCCTGATGGGCGAGTATCAGCAGCTCGCGGCTGGCGAACTGCCGGCTTTGTCGCACAATCTCCCGAAATATCTCGTTGCACACAGTCTCGGGGGTCTTTACGAAGCCGCGTCCCTCGCAGCTTGGACACGGCTCGCACAGCAGATGTTCCAGGCTCTCGCGAGTGCGCTTACGGGTCATCTCCACCAGCCCCAGCGGCGACAGGCTCACGATGTGCGTCTGCGCACGATCGCCGTTGAGTGCACGCTCGAGCGCGGCGAGCACCTGTCGGCGATGGGGCTCATCATGCATGTCGATGAAGTCGATGATGATGATGCCGCCGAGGTTGCGCAGGCGCAGCTGCCGCGCAATCGTGACCGCCGCCTCGAGGTTGGTGCGGAAGATCGTCTCCTCGAGATTGCGGTGACCGACATAGGCTCCGGTGTTGACGTCGATGGTGGTCATCGACTCCGTCTGATCGATGACCAGATGCCCGCCGGATTTCAGCGTCACCTTGCGATCGAGCGCTTTGCCGATCTCCTCCTCGATGCCGTGCAGGTCGAAGATCGGCCGCGGCCCAGGGTAGAGCTCGATGCGCGTGGCCGCGTCAGGCATGAAAGCCGCCGCGAAGGCCACCATGTCAGCATGCTCCCGCGGTGAATCCACGAGCACCCGGCTCACACCTCTGGAGAGCTCATCGCGCAGAACCCGGAGGGCCAGCGGGAGATCCTCGTGGACGATCGCTCCTGACTGCGTCTCAAGCGCTCGAACACGTACGTGATTCCACAGTTTGTCGAGATAGGCCATGTCCTCACGCAGGCTCTCGACGGACACACCCTGCGCCGCGGTACGCAGAATGTATCCGCCTGGCGCCTCCGCAGTGATGAGGGAGGCAACGGCAGCCTTCAGACGCTGGCGCTCCTCCTCATCATCGATGCGCGCGGAGACGCCAATGCCTTCACCGCGCGGCATGTACACGAGGTAACGCGATGGCAGCGCCACGAACGTCGTGAGCCGGGCGCCTTTGGTGCCGATGGGGTCCTTGATGACCTGCACCAGGATGTCATCTCCCGGATTCACCAGGCGCCGGATGTCCTCTGCCAGAGACAGTGGCGCAGGCAGCACGACGGTGGCGTCATGAGGAGGCACGTTCGCGATATCGGCGGCGTGCAGGAATGCCGTGCGCTCCAGGCCAATATCGACGAAAGCGGCCTGCATGCCTGGCAGCACGCGCGAGACGCGTCCCTTGTAAACGTTGCTCACCAGCCCGCGACGGCTGGTGCGCTCGACGTAGATCTCCTGCAGGACGTCATTCTCGATGATGGCAGCACGGGTCTCGCGCGGGGCGATGTTGACGAGGATTTCGATCGTCACCGCGACGCTCCGTACCAACACGGGACCCCGGCGGCGCGCAACAGCTCGGCAGTCTCGTACAGAGGCAGGCCCATCACGCCCGAGTAGCTCCCGCTCAGCCACTCGATGAATACGGCGCCGCGCCCCTGGATCGCGTAGCTGCCCGCTTTGTCGTGCGGCTCCCCGGTCTCCCAGTAAGCTGCGCATTCTTCAGCAGACAGTGGGCGAAATCGCACTTCGCTCGCGCTGACACTGACGGAGAGCTCCTGGCCGGCGGACAAAGCCACTGCAGTCAACACGGAGTGGGTGCGACCAGACAGGCGGCCAAGCATCGCCAGCCCGTCGGCGCGGCCTGTGGGCTTCCCGAAAATCACCTCATCCAGCACGACGGTCGTATCCGCCGCCAGTACGGGCAGCCTCTCGCCCTTGCCGCGTACCGCAAGCGCCTTCTCGCGCGCCATGCGAATGACGTATTCGCGCGCGCCCTCCTCGGGCCTGACCGTTTCGTCGATATGAGCGCCTGTGACCGTGTGCGGCACGCCGATCTGACTCAGCAGCTCTTGCCGCCGAGGCGATACGGACGCGAGGCAAAGAACCGGTTCGGACACGGTACGCATCAGTCGCGATGATACGGATGATTCGCCAACACGCCATGTGCACGATAGAGCTGCTCGGCGAGCACGACCCGCACCAGTGCGTGCGGGAATGTGAGCCGGGAGAGCGCCCAGCGGAGATTGCCGCGTGCCAGCACTTCCGCGGCAAGCCCGTCCGGACCCCCTATCAGGAACGCCAGATCGCGCCCCTCCTGCATGCGCGTCCCGAGCCAGGCTGCCAGCTCCCGAGTCGTCATTTCGGAGCCGCGTTCGTCCAGGACGACCACGTAGTCATCCTTGCGCACCGCAGCCAGGAGACGCTGACCTTCGGTGCGAATCGCACTCTCGCTCGCGCGTCCCCCGCTCCGCGATCCCGGCTCGATCTGCGTCAGGGCCACTTTCAGGCTCGACCCGAGACGGGTGATGTAATCGTCGTAGGCTTCGCACACCCACTCGGGCATGCGCGAACCGACTGCGAGTACGCGTACGCGCAACGTCAGGTCGACGTACGCCGCCGGCGCGCGGTTGGAGCCGCTTGCGCCGCCTCGGCCGGGTCGGATTCCCAGAGCCGCTCGAGACTGTAGAACTCGCGCACGCGCGGCAGCATCACGTGCACCACGATGTCCTGCAGGTCCACGAGAACCCACTCGCCATCGCGCGCCCCCTCCTTGCCCAGCGGACGGAAGCCCGCTGCCTTGCACTTCTCGACGACCCGGTCGGCGATCGAGCGGACGTGTCTGTCGGAGTTGCCGGAGGCGATGATGATGGTGTCGGCGATATCGGTCAGACCTCGCACATCCAGCACCTTCACGTTCACGGCTTTCATGTCATCGAGCGCGACCGTCACGATGGCTTGCAACGGCGAGGCGCGCTCAGAGGAGCGGCGCGGGCGTGTACGTTTGGTCATGTGCTAAGAGTGCTCTCCTGCTGCGGGCGAGGGCTCGCCGAGGCTCAGCCGCGTTTGCGCGCCAGCATAGCACCTCGTCTCGCGGATGATCTGCCGGACACGGTCGGGCACCAGATACAGCGGATCGCGGCCTGCAACCAGCAGCTGACGCAGCTCCGTAGAGGAAATCTCGAGCTGTGTCCCGGCGTGCACGTACACACGGCCGCAAGGCTTCTCGTGCAGCTCTCTGATGGATCCCGTGCCGTGATCGACCATCACCGCTCCGAGCGGGCCGCTGGTGGGAGCCTTCCAGCCCGGCCGGTGCGCGACGACGATGTGCGCGAGCCCGAGCAGCTCACGCCACCGGTGCCAGTGCGGCAGGCCCAGGAAGGCGTCCATGCCGAGCAGCAAACACAAGGAGCGACCCGGGTATTCCGCGCGGATCTCGGTGAGCGTGTCGACGGAGTACGACACGCCGGTACGGCGGACTTCCCGGTCGTCCACGACGAACGCCGGCTGATCCGCCACAGCCGCTTTCACCATCGCCACGCGCAACTCCGCCGGCGCGTTGAGCTGTTCCCGATGCGCAGGATTGCCGGTGGGCACGAACCGAACCTCGGCGAGACGCAACTCCTGCCACAGCTCGAATGCCGTACGCAGATGGCCGACGTGGATGGGATCGAAAGCGCCGCCGAAGAGACCGATGGGTTGCATGACCGCCGCCTGGATGATTGGACAGAAGGCTCGCGCCTTGCCGTCCCTGCTGCCTATTTGAGCATGCTTTGAGGCGCGGGGACTGCAGGGATTGCACAGATGTCCGTCGCCAGAAGCGCGATCTCGTCCCAGGCGTTGCCGATGAGACGGCCCTTGACCATCCGGTCGGCGCGCGCGGCCCGCACGGCAAGAGCCGCGAAGGACAGGCGCGGCGCGCGGCGGACACCCTTGTCCAGCGCGGCAGCTTGGCGCTGCCACGCGCGGGGCCTGAATCCGCCCGGGGAGGCAATCGCACTCCAGATGTCGCGCATGGCCTTGGTGAGCGACCAGAGTGCCAGGGTCGGCTCGACTCCTTCCGCCCTCAGGCCACCGAGCACTCGCAGGGCGCGCGACGCATCCCCGGCAAGCACGGCCTCTCCAAGCTGAAAGACATCGAAGCGTGCGCTGTCGGCAACGCTCTCGAGCACAGTCTGTGCATCCGCACGGCCCCCTGGCGCCAGCAATCTGAGCTTCTCGAGCTCCTGGCTGGCCGCGAGCAGGTTGCCCTCGGTGCGTTCCGCCAGCAGCTCGAGCGCCTCGTCGCTGACTTCGAGCTTCATCCGGCGGGATCGGGCGCGCAGCCAGCCCACGAGGCGATCGGGCTCCACGGGCCACACTTGCACCCAGCCGCCGCGGCTCTCGAGCGTGCGCACCCAGTCGGCCGCCTGCGCATCGCGGTCCAGCCGCGGCGTGAGAATCAGGAACAGGGTGTCGGGGTCCTCACGCGAGAGCAGATCCGCGAGCGTGGAGTTGCCGCTGGTGCCGGGTTTACCGGTCGGCAGTCGAATCTCTACCAGGCGTCGGGATCCAAAGAGCGACAGCGTGCCGGTGGCCGCGCGCACCTCGTTCCAGTCCGCACCGCGCTCCATGAAGTGCACGTCCCGCTCGGTGAATCCGCCCGCTCGGGCCTTGGCGCGAATGGCGTCGGCGGCCTCGCCCGTCAACAGCGGATCGTCCCCCGAGATGAGGTAGGCAGGAGCCAGCGACTGCTCCAGGTGTGTCAGCAGGGAATCCGGGGTCAGCTTCAAGGTCACTCCACGGCGTGCCCGGACGCGCCGTCCGGGGAGGTCGAATTATCGCCGAATGTGCAGCCCGTCGCATTCCACAGACATCCCCTACTTTGGGGATGGAGCCGGTCGCGATAGGATTTCCACACCATGCGCCTGTGCCTGACACTTCTGGCCACCCTCCTCACGCTGCCGGTTCTCGCCGGTCAGCCTGCGGACTCGCTCGGCCCTGCGAAGGCCCGGCCGCACGGCACCCGCGTAAAGCTCACGGTCCCGGGGACTCAGGTGCTGGATGTGGACTGGAAGCAACTGCTGCCGCCGGGGGAGCGCAAGCACTACAGCCCGCTGCCTCCACCGCCGGTGCACGACTACCGCGGCGAGGCCGGACCGCCTGCGGTACAGGTGCCGGACTTCAAGGCCAACAAGTCCCTCGATGGCGCCACCGTCCGCCTGCCGGGTTTCATCATTCCGCTGGATGCGCGCCGCGACGGTGTGCTCGACGAATTCCTGCTGGTGCCCTACTTCGGCGCTTGCATCCACGTGCCGCCGCCCCCGCCCAATCAACTCGTGTATGTCAGGATGGCGCGACGCACGACCCTGCAGTCGCCGTATGACGCCTACTGGATCACCGGCAAGCTGCACTTGCAGACCACGACGACCCATCTCGGCTCGGCTGCCTACGAGCTGCGCGCCGAGAAGATTGAGCTCTACCAGTACTGAGCCTCACTGATGCCCGCTGCCAAGCGCCCCGCGCGCCGAACGTCCCCGCGGTCGGGGAAACTGCGCCAGCTGTACCCTGCGATCAGGCCCTACCGCCACGGATATCTGCGGGTGTCGGAGGTGCACGAGCTGTATTTCGAGGAGAGCGGCAACCCTCGCGGCAAGCCCGCCGTATTTCTCCACGGCGGGCCCGGCGCCGGCACCGATGCGCGCATGCGCAGCTTTTTCGATCCGAAGCGCTACCGCATCGTGCTGTTCGACCAGCGCGGCTGCGGCAAGAGCCGCCCGCACTCCAGCCTGATCGACAACACGACCTGGCACCTGGTGGAGGATATCGAGCGCCTGCGCGAGCATCTGCAGATCGAGCAATGGCTCGTCTTCGGCGGCTCCTGGGGCTCGACTCTGGCGTTGGCGTATGCAGAGACTCATCCGCACCGCGTGGCTCAACTGGTCCTGCGCGGCATTTTCCTGCTGCGGCGCTGGGAGCTCGATTGGTTCTATCAGAATCCCGGCGGCGCCGCCGCGCTCTACCCGGACCTGTGGGAGCAATACGTCGAGCCGATCCCGGTCTCCGAGCGGTCGGACATGATGCGGGCCTACTACTCGCGCCTGACCAGTCAGGATCCGGCTGAGCTGGCCGGTGCCGCCCGCGCCTGGTCGATCTGGGAAGGAGCGACCAGCTTCCTGCGCATGAACCCCGGCTATGTCTCCAAGTTCGATCAGGACGCCTACGCCGCGGCGTTCGCACGCATCGAGTGCCACTACTTCGTCAACGGCGGCTTCCTGCGCAGCGACAACCAACTCATCGAAGAGGTCGGCCGCATCCGCCACATTCCCGCCGTCATCGTGCAGGGGCGTTATGACGTGGTGTGTCCGATGAAGAGTGCGTGGGATCTGCATCGCGCCTGGCCGGAGGTCACGTTGCACATCTCGGCTGACGCAGGGCACTCGGCGTTCGAGCCCAGCAACCTGCATGAGCTCATCAAGGCCACCGATCGGTTCTCGCAGACGCGCTAGAGAGTTGCGACCACGCACCGCCGCCGACGCCGGGACGCGGTCAGCGCAGCCGCTCGGCCAGCACAGGCGCCCCCGTCACCGCAGGCGGCCAGTCAAAGCCCCACTGGCATCGATCACGGTATGCTCGAGCAGCCATTGGCGCGCGTCCGCGGCGTCATTGTCGAACCAGGCACGGGTGCTCCCGAGTCGGAAGCTGTAGCCCCATTCGTCCATGTCGGCGCATAGCCGCTCGCGACCGACGTTTGGAATCTGGTCCGCCAACAGCACCTGCAGATAGCACACGGCCGACTCTTCCAGGTCGTCGCCGCCGGCGTCGCGATCCAGGCCCGCGCGCCGCTCCGGCGTCATGCAGATGTAGTGACTGGCCTCGTGCAGCACGGAGTGGACCGGAGTGTCCAGGCGGGCATACAGCCAATCCGCCTTCAGCCCCGCCTCGCTGTCACCCCAGTACGAGCCGGGAATCAGCTCCTCCGGAGCGATCAGGACCAACTCCAGGCCGTAGCGGCTCAGCAGCGTCGCCACCGACACCCGATCCACCGCACTTATTCTCAACACAACCACGCCCCCGGTGCGCCGCCCCGGGGGGCCACGCGATCCAATCGCTCCGCCGCGTAAATCGCCGGCCTTCGCAAGCTCACAGGCGCGCCAGTCTCCGCATGACGATGTCGGCGAGGTCCTTTGCCATCGCCTCACGCAGCACCGCCTCCTCGTGCTCCTTCGCCAGCAGCAGCCGCTCATCGAAGCTGTAGCTGCGCGTAGAGGCGACCTCCTGATTCGCAAGCAGCGTCTTTGCGCCGGCTTCCACGGAGAACTGCACCGTGTAGGTCACCTCGTACTCGGTCGGGCGATTGGCTGCCGAGACGGACAGAACCCGCCGTGTCACTTCGTCCTTGCCGATGCTGACGATCGCGGTGGCACTGGGTTTGTCATCCGTCAGATGAGCGCCGGAGATGAGCATGGCCTTGCGCAGGCTCTGCACGAAATCACTGCGCGGATCCTGCGCCTGCACGTAGGCGGCCTTGAGGACGGCCGGCAGCGGCGTGCGTCCCT
>Ga0134125_10001870_pt1 | contig 25427 bp, 24 predicted proteins | sample KB31751_FD_96464 | JGI IMG/M metagenome (GOLD analysis project Ga0134125, IMG submission 96464) | Terrestrial soil microbial communities with excess Nitrogen fertilizer from Kellogg Biological Station, Michigan, USA - KB3-175-1 | ecosystem: Environmental > Terrestrial > Soil > Unclassified ...
AGCCGCGCGGAGCGCTCATCGGATTGGGTGGAGATCTTCGTGAGCAGACTCATCACGGTGCCGTTTTAGCGGCGCGGAGGCGCCAGACAAGCCGCATTGCCGCAACCGCACCCCTGCGATAGGGATGGGTCAAGCAGCTTCATACGGGAAACGCCAAGGAAACGTGATGTCCGATTTCGATCCCGCCACACACCGCATGGTGCCCCAGCAGCGCTGGTTCGAGGATTTCGTGGTTGGCGAACGCTTCGTGCTGCCGAGCCGGACGCAGACACCCGCAATCTTCGCAGCCTTCCAGACCGCGAGCGGCGACACCCATCCGGTGCATTACGACGTCGAATACTGCCGCGCCCGGGGCATGCCGCATCTGCTCGCGCACGGCTTCCAGACGCTAGTCCACACCGCGCCCGGTGCTGGATTGTTTCCCTTCATGGTCGAGCAATCGCTGGTTGGCTTCCTCGAGCAGTCAAGCCGCTTCCTGAAACCGGTCTACGCCGACGATACCATCTATCCCGCGCTCGAAGTCACCGAGCTGACAGGTGGCCGCACCACCGGCGTCGTGACCTTACGCTCGACCGTGTTCAACCAGCGCCGCGAACTGGTGCTCGAGGGCACCCAAAAATTTCTCGTTCGCAGGCGGCCGACCTGAGCAGGATCGTCATTGCCGGGCTTGACCCGGCAATCGCGGCGGCTACCGCCTCACTGGATCACGCCTCATTCGATTACCTCGTCGGCGCGGCTGATCAGGGTCGTCGGCAGCATCAGACCGAGCGCCTTCGCCGTCTTGAGGTTGACCGCCATCTCGAACTTGGTGGGCAGCTGCACTGGCAGCGCCGCAGGGTTTGCGCCCTTGAGCAGGCGGTCCACATAGGCCGGCGCGCGGCGATACATATTGATCTGATCGATGCCATAGGAGATCAGTCCGCCGGCGTTGACCATGTAGCGATAGGGATACATGACGGGAAGCCGGTAGCGTGCGGCCAACGCGTTCAAGATTTTTAGGTTGTCCGCCCTGTTCATGGAGGCATCGGGGGTAACAACCAGACTACCATCCGGTTGTGCAGCTACATTTTTGATGGCCCTACGAGCTCTTCGCTGGATCGAACGGGAGAAGCTATCGGCTCGATTGCCAGCGACCGCGCCGCGGCTTCGAAAGGTCTGACGTAGTAAGCGAAATAGGGTGCGGTGTCCGGATTGAACAGGATCGCCGCATGATTCACCCCCGGTGAAGCCTCCTTGAGCAGTTCGGCCCATTTGCCGCCGAGCGAAGCCTCGATGTTGATGAAGCCGGTGATGTTGCCGCCCCGGGCGCGGCAGGCTCGCAACAAAGCCGCTACCGACGGGATCGGAAACGAAAATGAACACGATCGGAATAGTCCCGGTCTGGCGTTGCAGCGCAGCCGTCACCGGCGTCGTATGCGAGACAAGAACGTCCGGCTTGATCGCGACCAGTTCCCGGGCAAGCGCTTCGATCCGGTCAAGATCGGCCCGGCCCCATCGGATATCGATCTGAACATCGCGCCCGTCGATCCAACCGAGCCCTTGGAGACCCTGCCTGAATGCAGCCAGCCCCGGCGTCGATTGCGCGTCGCCTTCGCCGGTGCCGGGCAGCACGCCGATCCGTCGCATACGCTCGCCGCTTGCGGCCCGTGTCGCTAACGGCACCACGGTGGCACCGGCAAGAGCCCCCAGAAAATCGCGCCGCCTCATCGCCCCTCGTCCCGGCATCCGTGCTGCGAGAACCTATAGCACACCCGGATGGCCTGATTCGACGAGCTTGGGATGCCCTGAAATTAAGGCTTTTCGCTTGATTTGTGCCGGCTTCGGGTTGCTGCACCGCCGCCCCTGCCTTAACTACTGCCCATGAAATTCCTCGACGAAGCCAAGGTCTATGTCCGCTCCGGCGACGGCGGTAACGGCTGCGTGGCGTTCCGCCGCGAAAAATTCATCGAGTTCGGCGGCCCTTCCGGCGGCAATGGCGGCCGCGGCGGCGACGTCGTCATCGAGGCGGTCGATGGTTTGAACACGCTGATCGATTACCGCTACCAGCAGCATTTCAAGGCCGAGCGCGGCGTCAACGGCATGGGCAAGGACCGCCATGGCGCCAACGGCAAGCCGGTCGTGCTCAAGGTGCCGGTGGGAACGCAGGTGTTCGACGAGGGTAACCAGACGCTGATCCACGATTTCACCAAGCTCGGAGAGACATTCGTGCTCGCCGAAGGCGGCAATGGCGGCTTTGGCAACGCGCATTTCAAGTCCTCGACCAACCGCGCGCCGCGCAACGCCAACCCGGGACAGCCGGGCGAGGAGCGCTGGATCTGGCTGCGGCTGAAGCTGATCGCCGACGCCGGTCTCGTCGGCCTGCCCAATGCCGGCAAATCGACGTTCCTCTCCAAGGTCAGCGCGGCGCGGCCGAAGATCGCCGACTATCCCTTCACCACCTTGCATCCGCAGCTCGGCGTTGTGAACGCGGACGGACGCGAGTTCGTGCTCGCCGACATCCCCGGCCTGATCGAGGGCGCGCATGAAGGCGCGGGCCTCGGCGACCGCTTCCTAGGCCATGTCGAGCGCTGCCGCGTGCTGTTGCATCTGGTGGACGCGACATGCGAGCACGCCGGGAAGGCCTACAAGACCGTGCGCGGTGAGCTCAAGGCCTATGGCGGCGGCGATCTTTCAGCGAAGACCGAAATCGTCGCGCTGAACAAGATCGACGCGGTCGAGCCGGACGAATTGAAAAAGCAGAAGGACCGCCTGAAGCGCGCCGCCAGGAAGATGCCGCTGTTGATCTCGGGCGTGACCGGTGCCGGCCTCAAGGAGGCGCTCCGCGCGCTCGCTGATGTGATCGGGGACAAGCAGGTCACGAACAAGGCCAAGAGCGCCGCGCAGATGACGCCCTGGGAAGCCTAGGAGCTGGGCACGGTGGCCGGGGCGAGACCATCATCCGGTTCATGTGCGACCGGCTTCGCCATGATTACCTCGGCTACGCCGGCCACCCCACGCTGAAAACCCCGCACATCGATGCGACGGCAAACGCGGCGTCGCGGTTGGAATGGCTATATCGCTTAAGAACCTTTTCGTGACGGGTTGATTGGCCCTTAACTTTCGTCACCTTTCGCGCTAACGCGCCACTTCCAAATGCCGGATGTGGCGCGTATTGCTGTCCGCGACACAGCCCGGTATCGAACCGCTCATGTCCCGCCCTGCGCTGAAGGATTTTCGACGCATTGTCGTCAAGGTCGGCTCCTCGCTTCTGATCGATTCGGAAGCGGGCGAGGTGCGCGCGTCGTGGCTATCGGCGCTCGCCGACGATCTCGCAAAGCTGCATCGCGAGGGCCGCGAGCTCCTGATCGTGTCCTCGGGCTCGATCGCGCTCGGGCGGGCCAAGCTGAAATTGCCGCGCGGCTCCCTGAAGCTGGAAGAGAGCCAAGGCGCCGCCGCGGTCGGCCAGATTGCGCTGGCGCGGATCTGGTCGGAGGTGCTGGGCGCGCACGAGATCGGTGCGGGGCAAGTCCTGGTGACCTTGCAGGACACCGAGGAACGGCGGCGGTATCTCAACGCGCGCTCGACCATCGCCAAGCTGCTCGAGTGGCGCGCGGTGCCCGTAATCAACGAGAACGACACGGTTGCAACCAACGAGATCCGCTACGGCGACAACGACCGTCTCGCCGCGCGCGTCGCCACCATGGCGAGCGCCGATCTCTTGATTCTGCTGTCCGACATCGACGGGCTCTACGACGCCCCGCCCTCGCAGAATCCGAATGCAAAGCTGATTCCCGTGGTCGAGAGCGTCAGCGCCGAGATCGAGGCGATGGCGGGCGAGGCGGGCTCGGAGCTGTCGCGCGGCGGCATGCGCACCAAGATCGAGGCGGCGAAGATCGCAACCACCGGCGGCACGCATATGCTGATCGCCTCCGGCAAGATCGAGCATCCGCTGGAGGCGATCGCAAATGGCGAGCGCTGCACCTGGTTCCTGACCCCCGCGAATCCGGTCACCGCGCGAAAACGCTGGATTGCCGGTTCGCTCGAGCCCAAGGGCACGCTCACCATCGACGCCGGCGCGGTGAGGGCGCTGCGCGCGGGAAGAAGCCTGCTGCCGGCCGGCGTGATCAGGATCGATGGTCAGTTCGCCCGTGGCGACGCCGTCGTGGTACGCGGCCCGGATACGCACGAGATCGGCCGCGGTCTCGTCGCCTATGACGCGGAGGACGCCGAGAAGATCAAGGGCCGTTCCTCCCCCGACGTGATGGCCATTCTCGGCATCAGCGGCCGGGCCGAGATGATCCACCGCGACGACCTCGTGGTGGGCCCGACCAGGCCGATTCCAGCCAAATAGGCCATTGGCCGACCGGCCGGGGCCGAAACCGGCCACCTGCCATTCCGGCTCCACGCCTCGCCAAGACTGCAAATTCCGTGCTACCACATGGCCTTAATCGCAAGGGCCCGACACACTATCTAGACCGCCATGACCGCGCCCCTCAAAGCCATCGACGGCAGCGCCGATTTGCCTGCGCTGATGAACGACCTCGGGAGCGGCGCGCGGGCCGCGGCGCGCGTGCTGTCGCTGGCGCCGCCGGACCAGAAGGACCACGCGCTGGCCGCCATGGAGCGCGCCATCCGCGCCAATGCGCCTGCGATACTTTCGGCCAATGCCGAGGACGTCGCCGAAGCGCGCAGCGCGGGCATGACCAGCGCCTTCCTCGATCGCCTGACGCTGACGACCTCGCGCATCGGCGCGATGGCCGACGGCATCGCCACGGTGCGAAAGCTCGCCGATCCCGTCGGCGTCGTCACCGAGAGCTGGCAGCGCCCGAACGGCATGACGATCGAGCGCGTGCGGGTCCCACTTGGTGTCGTCGCCGTGATCTTCGAAAGCCGTCCCAATGTGGCGGCCGATGCCGGCGTGCTCTGCCTGAAGTCGGGCAATGCGGTGATCCTGCGCGGCGGCTCCGACAGCTTCCGCTCCTGCCGCGCGATTCACGACTGCCTGGTGCAGGGCCTGCGCGAGGCCGGCCTGCCGGAAGCGGCGATTACGCATGTGCCAACGCGCGACCGCGCGGCAGTCGGCATGTTGCTCTCCGGTCTCGATGGCGCCGTCGACGTGATCGTGCCGCGCGGCGGCAAGAGCCTCGTCGCACGCGTCGACAAGGAAGCGCGCGTGCCGGTGTTCGCGCATCTCGAAGGCGTCAACCATGTCTATGTCGACGGCGCCGCCAAGCTCGATATGGCCAAATCGATCGTGCTCAACGCCAAGATGCGTCGCACGGGCGTCTGCGGCGCCGCCGAGACGCTGCTGGTCGACCGCGCCGCGACCGCGACAAATCTCAAACCGCTGGTCGGGATGCTGATCGACGCCGGCTGCGAGGTGCGCGGCGACGAAGCCGTGCAGCGTGCGGACACCCGGGTGAAGCCGGCCTCCGAAGAAGACTGGGACGCCGAATATCTCGACGCCATCATCGCCGCACGCGTGGTCGACGGCGTCGATGGGGCGATTGCCCACATCCACGAGCATGGCTCGCAGCACACCGATGCGATCGTGACCGAGGACGAAACGGCCGCGAAAAAGTTTCTGACGGAAGTGGATTCGGCGATCGTGCTGCACAACGCCTCGACGCAATTCGCCGATGGCGGCGAATTCGGCTTCGGCGCAGAGATCGGGATTGCCACCGGCAAGTTCCACGCGCGGGGGCCGGTCGGTGTCGATCAACTGACAAGCTTCAAATATCGTATCCACGGCAGCGGGCAGACGCGGCCGTGAGATTTTCCTTCGCGCGGGGCACGCATTGAACCAGGCGTCAGTCGCGTCGCAATCCTCGTCCCACGGGATTCCTCTCCACACCCACGGCATGCGCGTTGGCCTGCTCGGCGGCTCGTTCAATCCGCCGCATATCGCTCACCGCGCCATCAGCCTGTTTGCGATCAAGCGCCTGAGACTCGACCGCGTCTGGTGGCTGGTAACGCCGGGTAATCCGCTCAAGGACAATGGCGGGCTGCACGAACTCGAGAAACGCGCGCAAGCCGCCCGCGAGCTTGCCGCCGATCCACGCATCGACGTGACCTGTCTCGAATCCGTCATCCGAACACGCTACACTGTGGACACGATCAACTATCTGCGCCGCCGCGCTTCCGGCTTGCGCTTTGTCTGGATCATGGGCGCCGACAATCTCGCGCAATTTCATCGCTGGCAACATTGGCAGCAGATCGCGACCCAGGTGCCGATCGCCGTGATCGATCGTCCTCCGCAAAGCCTCCGAGCGCTTGCCGCGCCCGCCGCCCGGGCCTTGGCGCCCTATCGTTTGCCCGAGAGCGAAGCGGGCAGGCTCGCCGAAAAACGCGCGCCGGCCTGGGTCTTCCTCACCGGACTGAAAATGAATCTTTCGTCGACCACCTTGCGGAACCCGGACGGGAGCTGGAAGACGGCGACGTAAGACCGCAGGGGATGTTGGATATTGAATCCATTAACCCCACATGCGTAGTATGGTCCGCGGGCTGCCGGATTCGGCCGCCCGCGATACAGTGAAAGGAATGGTCCCTGGCCACATCTGTATTGTCCAAGTCAGTTTTACCCAAGTCTCGACAGAGCGCGCGTAAAACATCGACCCAAGCCGCGGCCTTGCCTGCGCCGTCCGACGCCGACAAGACGCTGAACCTGATCCTCTCCCGCCTCGAGGACATGAAGGCGGAAGAGACGATCACCATCGACCTTCGCGGCAAATCGGCATTTTCCGACTACATGATCGTCACCTCGGGCCGGGCCAACCGGCACGTCGGCGCGATCGCGGAAAACGTCACCAAATCGCTGAAGGAAACCGGAATCAAGAACATCCATGTCGAGGGCCTGCCCAACTGCGACTGGGTGCTGATCGATTCGGGCGACGTGATCGTGCACGTGTTCAGACCCGAGGTCCGTGAGTTCTACAATCTCGAGCGGTTGTGGACCCAGGGTCCGGGAGCTGCGAAGGCGATCTAGAGGCCGCGGCCGATGCCAATCGGCGAGGGAGCGTGCTAGCGTGCGCTCCGATGAGAATCGTCGTCATCGCCGTCGGCCGGCTGAAACAGGGACCGGAGCGCGAGCTCGCGGAGCGCTACCAGAAGCGTTTCGGCGAGATCGGCCGCAAGCTCGGCTTCCGCGGGCCGGACATCCGCGAGATCGGAGAGAGCCGCGCGCGCGAGGCGAAAGCTCGTATCGCCGAAGAGGCGACCGCAATATCGGCCGCAATCCCGGAAAACTCCGTGCTTGTCACGCTCGATGAGCACGGCGACAATATCGACAGCGCCACCTTGGCCCGCCTGCTCGGCCGGTGGCGGGACCAGGCCGTGGCCGATACTATATTCGCAATCGGTGGCGCCGACGGACTTTCGCCCGATTTGCAGGGCAAGGCGAAGTTCAGGGTCGCTTTTGGGGCTGCGACCTGGCCGCATCAAATGGTTCGCGTGATGCTCCTCGAGCAGCTTTACAGAGCTGCGACTATTTTGGCGGGTCACCCCTATCATCGCGCGTGAAAAAGCGCGTCAGGCCAGCAACGATTTCGGACGAGATGCAGCAGGCACGGTCCCTTTCATCGTTCCCAGACGCCGTCCGGCGCAGCTGGATTTGCCGCGTCCCGCTCACAGCCGTGGTGTTGTTCGCTTTCGGGTGCTGGGCGCCCTCAACCGCGCAGACGACGGCGCAGACCACGACGGCCTCGCCCGACGCGCTGAAGCAGCGCGAGCAGGAGCTCGAGGCTGCTCGGGAGGAGCAGAAGCGCAGCGCCGACCAGCAGGCGAAGCTCAAGGCCGATATCGCCGCGATCGGCGAGGACCGCAGCAAGCTCAATCAGCAGCTCATCGACGTTGCCTCCCGCGTGCGCGACGTCGAAGGCCGCGTCGCAGATGCGGAAGCGCGACTGCGCACGCTCGATAAACATGAGCAGCAGATCCGAAGCTCGCTGGATTCGCGCCGCTCCGAAGTCATCGAGGTGCTGGCGGCGCTGCAGCGCGCCGGCCGCCGCGCGCCCCCGGCCTTGCTGGTTCGGCCCGAAGACGCGCTGCAATCGCTGCGCACGGCGATGCTGCTTGGAGCAGTCGTGCCCGAATTGCACGCGCGCGCGGACAAGCTCGCATCCGACCTCGGCGAGCTTGTCGCGGTCCGCAAGACCATTACCAGCGAACGCGATCGGCTGGCCGCCGACCGCAACAAGCTCAAGGACGATCAGACACGGCTTGCGGCGCTGATCGATGAGCGGCAGCGGCAGCAGGCCGGAATGGAGAAGAACATCGAGGCCGAGGCTGCGCGGGCCATAGCACTCGCCAGGCAGGTTGACGATCTGGAGAGCCTGATCGCGAAAATGGAGCAGGACGTCAAAAGCGCCGCGAAGGCCGCGGCAGCCGCCAGCCAGAGCGGCAACGGCAAGTCCGACCCGGCCCGTTTGAAGGATCCCAATCGCACCAGCCCTGCGATCGCCTTTGCCTCGGCCAAGGGCCTGTTCAAATTACCCGTTAACGGTACCAAGATCCGTGATTTCGGGAGTTCCAACGATGCGGGCGGCATCGAAAAAGGCATTTCTTTGGCAACGCGCCCGGGCGCCCAGGTCACAACGCCATGTGACGGCTGGGTGGTTTACGCGGGCCCCTTCCGCAGCTATGGACAACTCTTGATCCTCAATGCCGGGGGCGGGTATCATGTCCTGATCGCCGGAATGGAGCGCATTTCGGTCAACATCGGACAGTTTGTGCTTACAGGAGAACCGGTGGCGACCATGGGAACGACGTCCCAGGTGGCCTCGATCCTTGCGGCCAACGCAAGCCGACCCGTGCTCTATGTCGAGTTCCGCAGGGACGGTACTCCAATCGATCCAGGCCCATGGTGGGCCGCAAATGAAGGCGAAAAGGTTCGCGGATGATGCGCAAGACTTCCATAGTTCTCCTCAGCGCTGCCACGGGTGCGGCATTGACCCTGCTCGTGACCCAGCCGCGCGCCGTATTCATGGGCTCGACCGCGCGGGCAGCCACTGCGGACACCTATCGTCAGCTCAATCTGTTCGGCGACGTGTTCGAGCGCGTCCGCAGCGACTATGTCGAGAAGCCCGATGACTCCAAGCTCGTGGAGTCGGCGATCTCCGGCATGCTGTCGGGCCTCGATCCGCATTCGAGCTACATGGACGCCAAGAGCTTCCGCGACATGCAGGTGCAGACCCGTGGTGAATTCGGCGGTCTCGGCATCGAGGTCACCATGGAAGACGGCCTGATCAAGGTGGTCTCGCCGATCGACGACACGCCGGCCTCGAAGGCCGGCATCCTTGCCAACGACATCATCACCCAGCTCGACGACGATCAGGTGCAGGGCCTCACGCTGAACCAGGCGGTCGAGAAGATGCGCGGGCCCGTCAACACCAAGATCAAGCTGAAGATCATCCGCAAGGGCGTCGACAATCCGATCGACGTCACGCTGGTGCGCGACAACATCCGCGTTCGCTCGGTGCGCGCGCGCGTCGAGGCCGACGATATCGCCTATATCCGTATTACCACTTTCAACGAGCAGACCACCGAAGGCCTGAAGAAAAGCATCGCCGAGCTGCAGAACCAGATCGGCGATAAGCTGAAAGGCTACATCATCGACCTGCGCAACAACCCCGGCGGCTTGCTTGAGGAGGCCGTCACGGTATCCGACGCCTTCCTTGAGCGCGGCGAGATCGTCTCGACCCGCGGCCGCAACCCCGAAGAAACCCAGCGCCGCTCCGCCCACCCGGGCGATCTCGCCAAGGGCAAGCCGGTCATCGTGCTGATCAATGGCGGCTCGGCATCGGCCTCCGAGATCGTCGCCGGCGCGCTGCAGGACCACAAGCGCGCGACCCTGGTCGGCACCCGTTCGTTCGGCAAGGGCTCGGTGCAGACCATCATTCCGCTCGGCTCGGGCAATGGCGCGCTGCGTCTCACCACCGCGCGCTACTACACACCATCGGGCAAGTCGATCCAGGCCAAGGGCATCGTGCCCGACATCGAGGTCGTGCAGGACGTGCCGGCGGAGTTGAAAGCGCGCACCGATACCAAGGGCGAAGCCTCGCTGCGCGGCCATCTGAAGAGCGAAGGCGAAGAGAAGACCGGGTCGCAATCCTATGTGCCGCCGGATGCCAAGGACGACAAGGCGCTGAAGGTGGCGGACGACCTGCTCCACGGCATCAAGTCGAGCTCGTCGGCGCCGACGCCGTCCTCCAGCGCAAGCGACAAGCCGGCGGACGACAAGGCGGCAAATGACAAGCCCGCAACCTCCGACCGGCAACCCTCGGGCAAGGGCTCGAACTGACCCGTCGAGCCAAAAAGACGGTTTTGGTGAAGGGCGGTCCGGCGGGCCGCCCTTTTTTGTTGGGCAGACAAGGGTAGTCCTCCGGGCTAGTGGCCCTGCCGTTGCCGTCGCCCGCCGTGGTATCGTGGCCGCATTGATTCGGGACCATCGATGGCTGAGACGGTCGACGATCTGAGCGCCCCGCTCGGACAGAATACGGAGCGGCGCACGCGCCGGCTCCGCCTGCCGTTTACCGCGACGCAGGTGATTGCAGGCCTGCTCGGGGCGTTCCTGCTCGCCTTCATCGGCTTTGCCCTGTTCGCCAAGAACCCGCTCGGCGGCGAGCCCATGGTGAATGTCGCGATTCGACAGAAGGCCAAGGAAGACAAGGCTCCGCCGGCGCCGACGGCCCATGCCGAGCCTGGCCAGAAGGTCGCGCCCAAGCAGACTGCGACGACCGGGGAAAAGACGGTCACCATCATCGATGGATCGAGCGGCAAGCGCCAGGATGTGGTGATCGGTGGAAATTCGCCCGGAACGAGCGAAAGCAATCCAGCCGCGCCGGTCATGACGACGGGCATCGACCAGCGGCTCCTGGAACAGACCCGCTACGGCATGATCCCGATCATCGCGGACGGCCTGAAGCCGTTCACGGTCTATGCGGCCAATGCCGACCGTGCCAAGGCTGCAAAGATGCCGACCGTCTCGATCGTCATTGGCGGCCTCGGCGTCGGCGCCGCCAAAACGACGGACGCCATCATGAAGCTGCCGCCGGCGGTGACGCTGGCGTTCACGCCCTACGGCTCCGAGCCGCAGAAGCTCGTGGAGCGGGCGCGGGCGCAAGGCCATGAAATCCTGCTGCAGATTCCGATGGAACCCTACGACTATCCGGACAACGATCCCGGACCGCAAACCCTCCTTGCCACGTTGGGGCCGGCGGAAAATCTCGACCGGCTGTATTGGCATCTCGGCCGGCTGCAGGGCTACGCTGGGATCGCCAATTTCATGGGCGCTCGCTTTGTCGCGACGGAGGCGGCGATGGCGCCCGTCATCCGCGAGGCGGCCAAGCGCGGGCTGTCCTATTTCGATGACGGCTCGGCCCCGCGCAGCGTAGCGGCGGCGCTCGCCGATGGCCAAGCCCTCCCCTTCGCCAAGGGCGACGTCGCCATCGATGCGGTGCCGACCTCGGCGGAAATCGACCGGGCGTTAGCCAAGCTCGAAGCCCTGGCGAAAGAACACGGGTACGCCGTCGGCACCGCCTCGGCGCTGCCGATTTCGATCGAACGGATCGGTGCCTGGATCAAGGCGCTCGATGCCCATGGCGTGATGCTTGTGCCATTGACAACCACGATGCTGAAATCAAAATCCAGCTAGAGTTCGGAGTTCCCCGCGTCTTGCGGGCTCTTTGGCGGCCTTTTGGACAGCCTTGTTTTGAGCCCTTGGCCCGGATGACCGCAAGAGGCACTGACGGAATGACACGTTACGAGGACCTGCCCTATCGCACCTGCGTCGGTATCATGCTGCTCAACACGGACGGGCTGGTCTTCATCGGTCGCCGCGCCGGCGGCATCGAACATGTCGACGAATCCCATGTCTGGCAGATGCCGCAGGGCGGCGTCGATCCTGGCGAGGGCACCTGGGAGGCGGCCAAGCGCGAGCTCTATGAGGAGACCAGCGTCAGCTCGGTGGAGAAGCTGGCCGAGGTCGATGACTGGCTGATCTACGACATTCCGCGCACGGTGGCCGGCCGCGCCTGGAAGGGCCGCTATCGCGGCCAGCGCCAGAAATGGTTCGCGATGCGATTCACCGGCAAGGACGCCGAAATCAACGTCGCCGTCCCGGGCGGTGGCCACAAGGCCGAGTTCATCAATTGGCGCTGGGAGCCGATGAAGAACCTTCCCGAGTTGATCGTGCCGTTCAAGCGGCCGGTCTATGAGCGCGTGGTGAGGGAGTTTTCGAAACTAGCCGGCGGGTAGATTTGGCGACATTTTCGCAGGTCCCGCGCCTGCAGCGCACACGATATCTTCACCATCTTTATGGACACTCAAGGCCAACCAGAACGGTTCGCCGGGGAAAGCCATGAGCGCGATCGGCACAGCAAGTCCGTACGCCAGCGACATCTCTGCCTTGTTACTTGCGAGTTCATCCGACCGAGGCCATGCCGACGGAAGCACCGCACCGGGCGCGCGCGATGCAAGTTCCGCAAGCCGCGATCCCGCGACCCGCGTCGATCTGTCGGACCAGGTAAAGGACATTCTCGCCCGCGCCAGCAGCGATCGGGATGTGGCGGATCGGCTCAAGGCTTTTGTCGAGCAACTTCGCTCGGGCAGCCCAGATGCATCCGGACAGGCCCCGGCGCTACTGAGCCAAAGCGCCGAGAGTGCAGTGAACCAGGCTTTCGAGCAGTTGTCCGGCGACGCGCAAGCCGACGATTCCAGCGACAGTCACCCGGTCGATGTTTCGAAAGACTTCGCGTCCGGTTTGAGCGCCGGAGGCTACGCGATTTCGGCCGTGGGCCGCGCCAGCGACGGCTCCTTCCAGATCGCGATCGTCGGCCCCGACGGCGCGGGCTTCCTCGACCGGCGCTTTGGCACGAGCGGCGAGTTTGCCACCTTCAGCAATCTCGGAGCCGGTACAACTGCGCAGGAGTACCAGCGCGGCAACACGGAATACATCACCTTCTCCGAGAGCCAAGCGGCGGCGACGAGTGTAGCCGTGTCTTCGGACGCGGGCGTGCTATCCGCGACGTCCTCAGCCACGCAAACGGCGTCGGTGACATTCGCTGTCGATTTCTCGAACGGCGCGATCTCGATGGCGCAATCCGAGTCGACCTCGGTTTCGACGGCGGTCCAGATCGCCGAGCCCGGATCGACCGTCTCGACCCTCGCGTAAGCGACTGGGTCACGCGGTATCGTTGTGCGTCTGATATAGACTCCCCCCACACGGGAGAGTTTCGAATGTCGGAGCAAAAGCCCTATCGCCCCAATGTCGGGATCGCCCTGCTCAACGCCGACGGCATGGTCCTGATCGGCCGGCGTTTCCGCGATGACGGACCGGAGATCGTCCTGCCGGGTCTCGAGTGGCAGATGCCGCAGGGCGGCGTCGATGCGGGCGAGGATTTGCGCGCGGCGGCATTCCGCGAATTATGGGAGGAAACCAGCGTCAAGAGCGCCGACTATCTCGGCGAGACCGGTTGGTTCACTTACGAATTTCCGCCCTACGATGGTCCTCCGCACCGGCTCGCCAAATTCCGCGGGCAGCGGCAGAAATGGTTCGCGCTGCGCTTCACGGGCGATGAGGCGGAGATCGATCCGCTGACGCCACGCAACAACCAGCCCGCGGAATTCGATGCCTGGCGATGGGAGCGCCTCGACGGGGTGGCCGATCTCGTCGTGCCGTTCCGCCGCGGAGTGTATCGCGAGGTCGCGGCGAGCTTTGCGAGATTCGCCGGCTGACCTTTCTCCCTCGCCCTGTTTGCGAGCCGAGGGGACGACCTAATTCGGTCCGACCGCGAACGGTCCGATCGCGATCACATGACAATCGCTATCGTGCGTGGCGCATTCGCCGAGCGCGTCGTTGACCGCAATCTGCTCGCTGGTGGCCTTCAACCCGAGGCCCGGACGCCCCTGGGTGCCAATCGCCACCGCATTCCACCCCGAGGGCGCTTCAGCGAGCTTGCGCACGACGTCGTCGCGCGCATTCATCGCGATGGAAGGATCGATGTCGGGATGAAAGAAACCGATCGCCCTCCTCAGGGTCGGCACGGGCACGACGAAGCTATCGTCTACGGCCACAATCATGCAGGGCGCGCCAGTGAACGCTCCGCACGATTCGAGATTTCGCCGTATCGATTCCTGAATCGTCTCCAAGCCGAGATTGAAGAAGAACTGTCCGCCTGGTCCGATCGCAATCGACTTCGAGTTACGCGCCGGCCCATAGACTTTCTCTAATCGCGTCTTTCCGTGATCCCGTATCAGAGGGACTTCCTTGGACGCAAACGGCCGCTCGGTCGAAGCGTCGCGCCTGACCCACGGTAGCGGTGGAACCGGCGGCCTGCCACGCGCGTAAACGACACTGTTGCCGACGGCGTAGATCTCGCACGGGCGCTTCTGGGTCGCGTCCGCGCGCTTCTGGCACTGCTCGATCGCCGCGCTCTTGGCAATGTCGTCGCTCGGCTGCCCGCTGACGGAACCCAGAACCCCGTTGATGTCCAGCGCGAGCGCCTTGTGATCGGCCGCGGTGACATACTCGTTGGCGAGAAAAGCGCGCGCGCGGTCGGGGATAAACGGCACGGTCGCCGGGTTGAAGGTTTCGCCCGACGCGGCCGGGGACGATGAAGGCGACGGAGAGGGCGCAGTCGCCAACGCCGGGGAGGGACTTGGTGAAGCCGCCGGCGACGGCGTGGCTTCGCTGCTCGCGGCCGAGATTTCCTTCCCCGCGGGCGACAGCTCGAGCTTGGCGAAATACAGCAAGCCGGCCGCGACAATCGCGACAATGCAGACCAGCCCGACCACCAGCGGCCACAACCAATTCAGTGCGGCGGCCGCAGGCGGCTTTTGCAACGGCTTCCTCACCTGCGGGGCCGCATAGCTGCCGTCCTCGCGGCGCATCGCAATCATATAGGCGTGCACGGGGGTGGGAATGTTCTTCACTTCCTGCTCGCCGATGTCGGCGAACTGCACCGAAAGCTTGTTGGCGACCTGCTCATGCACTGCGCGCGACACGCAGATGCCGCCAACCTCGGCAAGCCCTTCGAGCCGGGCGGCGATATTGACGCCGTCGCCGAGCAGATCGCCATCACGCTCGACCACGTCGCCGATCGTGATGCCGATCCGGAAGGCCATCTGCCGGCTCGACGGATAGGCCATGTTGCGGGTCCGCAAGCTCTCCTGGATGTCGATGGCGCAGCGCACCGCTTCGACCGCGCTCGAAAATTCCGCGAGCACCGCATCGCCTGCGGTGTTGAAGATTCGTCCGCCTGATTTTGCGATGAAATCGTCAGTGACGGCGCGATAGGCCGCGAGGCGACGCAGCGTCTCTTCTTCGTCCTCGGCTACCAACCTCGAGTAACCGGCAATATCGGCCGCGAAAATTGCCGCGATCTTGCGTTTCATGCAGAGCAGCCCCGACCTACCTGAGCGGCGATAGCTCCAGGCGGATCGCCATCGCGCAAGCCGCAGAATGCCGTCTCAGCCGCCGGGGCGCAACGGGGTTCGGCGCCAGCAGCCGCGGCGCACGTCCAATCCATTCATCTTCGAAAAGAAAGCTGCGCGAAGCCTTAATGCATCGCCGTGGTGCTGAGTTCGTTCTGAATCGCCTTGAAGTGGTCCAGCCGCTCAATGGCGTGGTCAAGCTCGGAGCCTTCCTTCTCGGCGAGCTTTTGCTCCATCGCGTTGATCGTTGCCGCAAACTTGGCACGGTCAAGCTCCTCGATCGAGGTCGCGACGTCGGCGAGCACGGTCAGGCCTTTCTCGGAGATTTCGGCCAGACCCCCGAGCACGATGATCCGCTGCTTCGATCCGCCCGCGATCACCGTGAGTATCCCCGGACGCACCGCTGCGACCACCGGCGCGTGACCGGCCAGCACGCCAAAGTCACCCTCGGTGCCGGGAACGTCGACTTGATCGACCTCGCCGGAGAACGCGTTTTTTTCCGGCGAGACGAGATCGAAATGGAAGGTGGCCATGATTTATCCGTGTGTTTCCAATCGTCACCCGCGGGCTTGACCCGCGGGTCCATCATTCGAAGAATTTCTTTCGCCGATGGATTGCCGGGTCAAGCCCGGCAATGACAGCCCCGGCGCCTCACGCCGCCTCGGCGGCCAGCTTCTTGCCCTTCTCGACCGCCTCTTCGATGGTGCCGACCATGTAGAAGGCGGCTTCCGGCAGGTGGTCGTACTTGCCGTCGCAGAGCCCTCGGAAGCCCTTGATAGTGTCGGCGAGTTCGACGAACTTGCCGGGTGAGCCGGTGAAGACTTCAGCGACGTGGAAGGGCTGCGACAGGAAGCGCTCTATCTTGCGGGCGCGCGCAACGGTGAGCTTGTCCTCTTCGGACAGTTCGTCCATGCCGAGAATGGCAATGATGTCCTGCAGCGACTTGTAGCGCTGCAGGATCTGCTGAACCAGGCGCGCGGTCGAGTAATGCTCCTCGCCGACAACGAGCGGCGTCAACATGCGCGAGGTGGAGTCGAGCGGGTCGACCGCCGGATAGATGCCCTTTTCCGAAATCGCGCGCGACAGCACGGTCGTGGCGTCCAGATGGGCGAACGAGGTCGCCGGCGCCGGATCGGTCAAATCGTCGGCGGGCACGTAGATGGCCTGCACCGAGGTGATCGACCCCTTGGTGGTGGTGGTGATGCGCTCCTGCAGCGCGCCCATGTCGGTCGCAAGCGTCGGCTGGTAACCCACCGCCGAGGGGATACGGCCGAGCAGCGCCGACACTTCGGAGCCGGCTTGCGTGAAACGGAAGATATTGTCGACGAAGAACAGCACGTCCTGGCCCTGGTCGCGGAAATATTCGGCAACCGTCAGCCCGGAGAGGCCGACGCGGGCGCGCGCGCCCGGCGGCTCGTTCATCTGGCCGTACACCAGCGCGCATTTCGACTTCACGTTCGGATCGGGATGGCGCGGATCGGCATTGACCTTGGATTCGATGAACTCGTGGTAGAGGTCGTTGCCCTCGCGGGTGCGCTCGCCGACGCCGGCGAACACCGAGTAGCCGCCGTGCGCCTTGGCGACGTTGTTGATCAGCTCCTGGATCAGCACGGTCTTGCCGACGCCGGCGCCACCGAACAAGCCGACCTTGCCACCCTTCGCATACGGCGCAAGGAGGTCCACGACCTTGATCCCGGTGACAAGAATTTCCGCTTCGGTGGATTGATCGGTGTATTCGGGTGCCGGCTGGTGGATCGGGCGCGTCTCGGAGGCCTTGATCGGACCGGCTTCATCGACGGGTTCGCCGACTACGTTCATGATGCGGCCGAGTGTGCCGTCGCCGACCGGAACTGCGATCGGCAGGCCGGAGTCGGTCACTTCCTGACCGCGGACCAGACCCTCGGTGGTGTCCATCGCGATCGTGCGCACGGTGGATTCACCGAGATGCTGTGCGACCTCGAGCACGAGGCGGTTGCCGCCGTTCCTGGTCTCCAGCGAATTGAGAATGGCCGGCAGGTGGCCTTCGAACTGCACGTCGACGACGGCGCCCATGACCTGGGTGACGCGACCGACCTGGTTGGCTGCTGTAGCCATTACTCTCTCCTTCGATCCGTATTCTATCTCGTGTTTCAGTTCGCCCTTAGACCGCCTCGGCGCCGGAGATGATCTCGATCAGCTCCTTGGTGATCATGGCCTGACGGGTGCGGTTGTAGATCAGGGTCTGCTTGCGGATCATTTCGCCGGCGTTGCGGGTGGCGTTATCCATCGCCGTCATCTGCGCGCCGTAGAACGAGGCATTGTTCTCGAGCAACGCGCGGAAGATCTGCACGGCAAGATTTCGCGGCAAAAGACCGGCGAGGATCTCGTCCTCCTCCGGCTCGTATTCATAACCGGCCGAGGCCTGCGCCTTGCTGTCCGACTTTTCCACCTCGAGCGGAATGATCTGCTGGGCGGTCGGCACCTGCGCCATAACCGACCTGAAGCGCGAATAGAACAGCGTGCAGACGTCGAACTCGCCGGCTTCGAACCGGGCGATCACCTTCTGCGCGATATCCTCGGCATTGACGAAGCCGAGCTGGCGGACCGCACGCAGGTCCACACGCTCGACGATCTGCCTCTCGAACTGGCGGCGGAGTTGCTCATAGCCCTTGCGGCCGACACAGAAGAGCTTCACTTCCTTGCCCTGGCTCATCAACGTCTGGGCGCGTTCGCGCGCAAGGCGCACGATCGACGAGTTGAAGGCACCTGACAGGCCGCGTTCGCCGGTGCAGACCAGAAGCAGATGCACCTGATCGCTGCCGGTGCCGGCCAGCAGCGCCGGAGCGCCTGGCGAGCCGTTGGCGGCGCTGGCGATGTTGGAGATCACCGCGTCCATCTTCTCGGCATAGGGCCGGGCCGCTTCGGCCGCGGTCTGCGCGCGGCGCAGTTTTGAGGCCGCGACCATTTGCATGGCCTTGGTGATCTTCTGCGTCGCCTTGGTGGAGGCGATGCGAACCCGCATATCCTTCAGTGATGGCATTCTTCGCTCACCCCGGCGATCCGACCGCTCACGACCGGAACGCAACCCTCGCTTCTGTCATGCCCGGGCCTATAGCCGGGCATCCGTCTAACTTTCTGCACCGGACGCCGCGGAAGGCGTCAGGCAAACGACTTCGCAAAACCTTCGACCGTCGATTTCAGCTTGGCGGCGCTGTCGTCGGATAGATCGCGGGAATCGCGGATGGCGTTGAGAAGGTCGACATGCTTGCCGCGCAGCAGCGACAACAGGCCGTCCTCGAATGCACGCACCTTGCTGACCGGCAGCGGATCGAGATAGCCGTTGGTGCCGGCCCAGATCACGCAGACCTGCTCTTCCATCTTCAGCGGCGAGAACTGGTCCTGCTTCAGAAGCTCGGTCAGGCGCGCGCCGCGGTTGAGCAGGCGCTGGGTCGTCGCGTCGAGGTCGCTTCCGAACTGCGCGAAGGCGGCCATTTCGCGGTACTGAGCGAGCTCGCCCTTGATCTTGCCTGCGACCTTCTTGGTGGCCTTGGTCTGCGCCGACGAACCGACACGCGACACCGAGAGGCCGACGTTCACGGCGGGACGAATGCCCTGGAAGAACAAGTCGGTCTCCAGGAAGATCTGGCCGTCGGTAATCGAGATCACGTTGGTCGGGATGTAGGCCGACACGTCGTTGGCTTGGGTTTCGATGACCGGCAGCGCGGTCAACGATCCCGAGCCGTGGTCGTCATTGAGCTTCGCGGCGCGCTCCAGCAGGCGGGAGTGCAGATAGAACACGTCGCCCGGATAGGCCTCGCGGCCCGGCGGACGGCGCAGCAAGAGCGACATCTGGCGATAAGCGACGGCCTGCTTCGACAAGTCATCGTAGATGATGACCGCGTGCATTCCGTTGTCACGGAAATATTCGCCCATGGTGCAGCCGGTAAAGGGGGCGATGTACTGCATCGGCGCGGGGTCCGAGGCGGTCGCCGCGATCACGATCGAGTATTCGAGCGCGCCATGCTCTTCCAGCACCTTCACGAACTGGGCAACGGTGGAGCGCTTCTGGCCGATCGCGACGTAAACGCAATAGAGCTTGATCTTCTCGTCGCCGGTCGCGTTGAGCGGCTTCTGGTTCAGGATCGCGTCGAGCGCGATCGCGGTCTTGCCGGTCTGGCGGTCGCCGATGATCAGCTCACGCTGGCCGCGGCCGATCGGGATCAGCGCGTCGATCGCCTTGAGGCCGGTCGCCATCGGCTCGTTCACCGACTTGCGCGGAATGATGCCCGGCGCCTTGACGTCGACGCGGCGACGTTCGGTTGCGGGAATCGGACCCTTGCCGTCGATCGGATTACCGAGAGCATCGACGACGCGGCCGAGCAGGCCCTTGCCGACCGGCGTGTCCACGATCGAGCGGGTGCGCTTGACGGTCTGCCCCTCCTTGATCTCGCGGTCGGCGCCGAAAATCACGATGCCGACGTTGTCGGTTTCGAGGTTGAGCGCCATGCCGCGGGTGCCGTTTTCGAATTCGACCATCTCGCCGGCCTGGACATTATCGAGACCGTAGACACGGGCGATACCGTCACCAACGGACAGCACCTGTCCGACTTCGGAGACCTCGGCCTCCTGGCCGAAATTCTTGATCTGGTCCTTGAGGATCGCGGAAATTTCCGCGGCGCGGATGTCCATCAGCCTGCCTCTTTCATCGCGTTCTTGATCGAATTGAGTTTGGTGCGTAGCGAGCTATCGACCATGCGGCTGCCGAGCTTGACGACGAGCCCGCCGATGATCGATGGATCGACTTTCACGTTGAGGATGACGTCCTTGCCGCTGATCGCTTTCAGCGCACCCTTGAGGGCATCGAGATTCTTGTCGGAGAGCGGTTCAGCCACCGTGACATCGGCACTCGCTTCGCCCTTGAACTTTGCGACCAGCGCGTCGAAGGCGCGGATCACGTCGTGGACTGCAAACAGGCGGCGGTTGGCGGTAAGCACTTTGAGGAAATTTGCCGAAATGCCGGCAATCCCGGCCTTGTCCAGCACCGCGGACAGCGCCTTTGACTGCGCATCGGCCGCGAACACCGGACTGCGCACCAACCGTTTCAGGTCGGCGCTCTCGTTCAGCATCGCGTCGAATTTATCGAGGTCGGCCTTGACCGCGTCGATGGAGTTTTCATCGCGGGCCAATTCGAACAAGGCCGTTGCATAACGACCTGACACTCCCGAAACAGACGGATCTTCAGCAGCCACAGACCTAGCTCTTTATAGCTGTCAAACTCGCAAGGGAAAAAACCGTCGCCACAATGCGGCGCCTAGCGATCCAAGCCCTTGGAATTCAAGCGAGACTTCGATTTTCGACCGGCACAGAGAGTGCCAGGGTCGTTAAAATCGCGGACTAGCTAACATAGAGGGAGCGCAGGTGCAACATGACGGCGTTGTGATCGCTCTGCCAGCGGCGCAAACCTCTCTGCTCGCGACGCCGCAGAACCTCGTCGGCCAGCAAGCGGCACCTGACAAATGCGCGCCTCGTCGAATGGTCAGGCGCAGGAAATCGCGGGATGGCTCGCGGCGGGTTTGTTCCAGTCATTTGGCTCATGGCCGGCAAGCGCTTTTCAGCGGAACGGAGCGCCCTGGCCACTCCATTTGGGCATTACTTGCTCATTGCCCGTCTTAGCCATGCGACGACTTACCTCTACAGTATTGTCAAGTATAGACTGGTTAAGAATTCGTTAACGCGACAGCTTCCAGAACACCGTTCGATTAGTTCCGACCAGTAACAAGATGTTTCAGCCAGAGATATCCGGTCTTTACTGCCAAATTCACGCCATATTGCGACTCAAAACGGCCAACTCCTCTGACTGGGACGGAGGTTCACCTGTCACATATGTGGCAATACTATTTCTAAAGGGACAAACTGAATGATCGCACTCAAGAAGTCGACGGCGGGGGTAACCCGCTCGAACACGGCGCTCGCCATTTTCGCGGCAACTCTCCTGATCGCCGGGACGGCCACCGAGGCTTCGGCCAAAACCAGGCATCACTACCGGGGACATCACCATGTCCACCACCTCACCGCCGCCAACGATAATGGCAACGGTTCTTGGCGGAATGCCAACGCCTCCTTCGGCACCACGGGGCATGCTTTCTCGGGCATCGCATCGATGTACGGCAATGAGTCCGGTCGCCAGACGGCGTCGGGCCAGCGCTTCAACGAGAACGCCATGACCTGCGCCCACCGCTCGCTGCCGTTCGGAACCAAGCTGCGCGTGACCCATGGCAGCCGTTCCGTCATCGTCACCGTCAATGACCGCGGCCCGTTCGTTCGCGGCCGGGTGCTCGACCTCTCGACCGGCGCCGCCCGCGCCATCGGCCTTTCCGGCATCGGCGAAGTAACCGCCCAAGTCGTCGGCTAACGCTTTGAAAGCGCCCCTTCCAATCTGACGATCTGGCAGGTACCGCGTCCAGAAAGGGCGCCAGCCCGGGCTACGCGCCAAAAAAACCCGCTGTCGCCAATGACGGCGGGCTTTTTTGTTGCCGCATGTCATTCCGGGACGTGCCGCCTGGCGCAAGCCTGGAATGACGACGGAAAAAGTGGGATCTGCCCCTCACAAAAAGCTCTGCGGATCGACGTCGACCTCTAGCTTGAGATTGCCTTTGGGCTTGGGGCCAAGAGCCAGCCATTCGCGCAAATAATCCGACAAGTCGAAGCCGCGAACGGATTTGACGAGCAGGCGGAAGCGGTAGCGGCCCTTGATCACGGCAAGTGGCGCCTCGGCCGGACCCAGCACCTGCACGCGCTCGTCACGCGGCGCGAGGGCGGCGAGCCGCCGCGCAAAACCTTCTGCGCTGGCGCGATCGCCCGCCGAGATGATGAGGCTCGCCAGGCGCCCGAACGGCGGATAGAGCGTGCGCTCGCGCGAGGCGATCTCGTTCTCGTAGAACGCCTCGCGGTCGCAGCCGACCAGCGCCGTCATCACGGGATGCTCGGGCTGGTGGGTCTGCAGGTATCCGATCCCGCGCCCCTGGTCGCGTCCGGCGCGCCCGACCACCTGGTTGAGCAATTGCCAGGTCCGCTCCGCGGCGCGCGGATCGCCATTGCCGAGGCCGAGGTCGGCGTCGACCACGCCGACCAGATTGAGCCGGGGAAAATGATGGCCCTTGGCCACGAGCTGCGTGCCGATGATGATGTCGACGCGCCCTTCGGCGATCTCAGTCAGCTCGCTCCGCATGGCCTCGATCGAGGTGATGAGATCGCTGGAGAGCACCATGGTGCGCGCGTTCGGAAACAGCGCCGCTGCCTCCTCCTGCAGCCGCTCGACACCGGGACCGACGGCAACCAGCGATTCCTCCGCCGCGCAGTTCGGGCAGGAGGGAGGACGCGGCATCGAGAAGCCGCAATGATGGCAGACCAGCCGCTGGCGAAAGCGGTGATCGACCAGCCAGGCGTCGCAGATGGTGCAGGCAAAGCGGTGGCCACAGGCGCGGCACAGCGTCAGCGGCGCATAACCGCGGCGGTTGAGGAACAACAACGCCTGCTCGCGGCGCTCGATCGCGCCATTGATCTCGCTGGCGAGGCGCGGCGAGATGAAGCGGCCGCGCTGCGGCGCCTCGCGGCGCAGATCGATCGTCTCGATCTGCGGCATGTGCTGGCCGCCGAACCGCGCCGCCAGCATGATGCGCTGGTAGCGGCCTTTGCGCGCGTTGACCTCGGTCTCGACCGACGGTGTGGCGGAAGCCAGCACGATCGGGATCCTGGCGATATGCGCGCGCACCACAGCCATGTCGCGGGCGTGATAATGGACGCCGTCCTCCTGCTTGTAGGCCTGGTCGTGCTCCTCATCCACGACGATGAGGCCGAGATCAGCATAGGGCAGGAACAGCGCAGAGCGCGCGCCGACGACCACCGGCGCCTCGCCCGCCGATATCGCCGCCCAATTGCGTGCGCGCGTACGCGGCGTGAGCTCCGAATGCCATTCCATCGGCCGCACGCCGAAGCGCGCGGCGAAGCGGTCGAGGAACTGACCGGTCAGCGCGATCTCCGGCATCAGGATCAACGACTGCTTGCCACGGCGGATGGTTTCGGCGACCGCCTCGAAATAGACCTCGGTTTTGCCCGAGCCCGTGACGCCGTCGAGCAGCGCGACATGGAAACTGCCATTGGCCGCGAGCGAGCGCATCGCATCCACCGCCGTGCGCTGCTGCCTGGAAAATTCTGGCTGTGCGTGGGCCGGATCCGGCGCAGGCGGCGGCAGCGCACGTGGCATAGCCTCCACTGCCAGCGTGCCTTCATCGACGAGGCCATCGATCACGCCGGTCGTCACGCCCGCCTGCCTGGCGGCTTCGGATTTGCCATGCAGGAGGCCATCGGCGAGCACGGCGAGCACGCGCCGCCGCGCCGGCGTCAGCCGTTGGGGCACTTGCCCTACGAGCCGCACACCCATCCGCCCGCGCTCGGGTCCAAGGTTTTCTCCCATGCGCAAGGTCATGCGCAGCACCATGCCTCGGGCGGAGAGCGTGTAGTTCGAGACCCAGTCGACGAGCGAGCGCAGCTCAGCCTTAAGCGGCGGTACGTCGAGCTTTTCGCTGACATCCTTCAAGCGGTTATGCAGCCGCGGATCGGGGTTGGCATTCTCCCCCCATACCACCGCCAGCACCTCGCGCGGGCCGAGCGGCACGCCGACGACGTCGCCTGCCTTCAGTTCCATGCCGCGCGGCACGCGGTAGGAATAGGTCTGGTTGAGCGCGACCGGCACCAGCACATCGACGATGCGCGTCGATGCGGCGGCGGATGAGGTTGGGCGCGTGGAATGGTCCATCGGAATCGGTGCTCTTGGCAGTTCAGGCTAGCGCCCCGGGCCCAAGTTAGCGAACGGTAAACGAAGGAGGTGCGATATATTCGAGGGAATCACGGCATCAAGGCCAGCATGACTCGATCTATAGCCCAACCAATCGAGCTCGACAGCGCCGATGAAACGATCGCGCTGCAGGTGACGCGCTGGCTGACGCATCTGAAGAGCGAGCGCAGGCTGTCGCCGAAGACGTTGGAGGCCTATGCGCGCGACCTCCGACAATGCCTCGATTTCCTGTGCGAGCATTGGGGCACGCGGGTGACGCTGGCGCGGTTCTCGCTTCTTGAGGCGACCGACATCAGGGCCTTCATGGCGATGCGCCGCGCCGACGACATCGCCGGCCGCTCGCTGATGCGCTCGCTCGCCGGTCTGCGCTCGTTCGCTCGCTTTCTCGAGCGCGAAGGCAAGGGCAAGGTCGGCGCGCTCGCGGCAATCCGTGCCCCCAAAATCGGCAAGAGCCTGCCCAAGCCGCTGCCGATGGCGGCGGCCAAGCGGCTCGCGGATGTCGATGAGCGCGCTGGCGAGACGCGCGAGACCTGGATTCTGGCGCGCGATGCCGCCGTGATGGCGCTGCTCTATGGCTCGGGCCTGCGCATCTCGGAAGCGCTGTCGCTCAAGCGGCGGGATGTGCCGCGTCCGGGAGCAGGCGACGTGCTGATCATCACCGGCAAGGGCAACAAGACGCGCATGGTGCCGGTGCTGCAGAACGTGCTGGGGCTGATCGCCGACTATGTCGCGATCTGCCCGCATGCGCTCTCGCCCGAGCAGCCGATCTTTGTCGGCGCGCGGGGCGGGCCCTTGAGGGCGCGCATCATCCAGCTCACCATGGAGCGGATGCGCGGCGCGCTGGGACTGCCCGACAGCGCCACGCCGCATGCGCTGCGGCATTCCTTCGCAACCCACCTGCTCTCGCGCGGCGGTGATCTGCGCGCGATCCAGGAGCTGCTCGGCCATTCCTCGCTCTCGACGACACAAATCTATACCGGCATCGACAGCGAGCGGCTGCTGGAAGTCTATCGTAGCGCCCATCCGCGGAGCTGAGATCGTTTCGACGAGACGCCGTCACGTCCTCTACCCCCCTTGCGCCCGCCCACATTGTCCGGCAATCGTTAGCCCTGTCGTCACCCTGTGGAGGGGAAATCATGAGCGCACACGAAAGCATGGAGCAAGCGGACCATGCCAAGGAGGCTTC
>Ga0134125_10001872_pt1 | contig 25413 bp, 22 predicted proteins | sample KB31751_FD_96464 | JGI IMG/M metagenome (GOLD analysis project Ga0134125, IMG submission 96464) | Terrestrial soil microbial communities with excess Nitrogen fertilizer from Kellogg Biological Station, Michigan, USA - KB3-175-1 | ecosystem: Environmental > Terrestrial > Soil > Unclassified ...
CGCGCCGATCACGGCGAAAAACTCGCCCCAGCCGATGTGGAGACTGCCGATCTGCATCCCGTCCTCCCGCCCCAAAACGCGCGAACCGATGTATAACCTTTCGACGGGATAAGGCGAAGGGCAAGGCGCGTAAATGAAGCGCAAGGACCGGGGGGTTTACGTTCTTTTGGTGGCGAGCGTGATCGCGGCGACGGTCGCGGTTCGCTGGCTCGATCCTTTTTTCGTGCAGGCGCTCCGGCTGATTTCCTTCGATGTCTATCAACGCGTGGCGCCGCAACGTTTCGACTCCACGCTTCCCGTTCGCATTGTCGACATTGACGAAGCCTCGATCGCGAAGATCGGCCAATGGCCCTGGCCGCGCACGACCATGGCCGATCTCACCCGAAAGCTCGGCGCGAAAGGCGCATCCGCCATCGCCTTCGACGTGATGTTCCCCGAGGCCGACCGTACCTCGCTGGAAGAGGTCGCAAAGCATCTTACACCCGAACAGGCAGAACGGCTGCAAGGAACGCTTGCAGGCGTTCCGGAAAACGACCGGATTTTCGCGGAAGCGCTCGCGCAGACGCCGAGCGTGATCGGGATGACGCTCACTGCGGGCGCGAATGCATCGGCCTATAAACCCAAGGCGGGGTTCGCCGTCGCGGGCGACGATCCGCGTCTGTTCCTCGCGTCGTTCACCGGCGCGACGGGGAACCTGCCGATTCTCACGGAAGCCGCCAAGGGAATCGGCGCGCTGAACTGGACGCCCGACCGCGACCAGGTATTGCGCCGCGTGTCGCTCATCTATCGGCTCGGCAATCAATATGTGCCCTCGCTTGCGGCGGAAGCGCTTCGCATCGCGCAGGGCGCCTCGACCTATGTCTTGAAATCCTCCAACGCGAGCGGCGAAACCGCTTTTGGCCGCGCGACCGGACTCAACCATATTCGCATCGGCGACATCGAAGTGCCGACCGACGCGCAGGGTGCGATCTGGATGAAGTTCCGCGCGAGCGATCCGGAAGGCTTCATCCCCGCCTGGAAAGTGCTCGCCGGCGAAGTGCCGGAAGACGAGATTTCCGGCCGTATCATGCTGGTCGGCACCAGCGCCCCCGGATTGCTCGATCTGCGTGCAACGCCCATCGATCCGGTGCTCCCGGGCGTCGAGGTGATATCGATGATGATCGAACACATCGTCGGCGGGCAGCATCTCACGCGCCCCGACTACGCGCCCGCACTCGAAGAAGGGATCATCCTCGTGCTCGGTGCGCTGCTCGCTTTTATATTCGCGCGCGTGTCGGCGCGAAGCGCGGCATCGATCGGATTGGCGACAGTTGTTGGATTGTTTCTCTGCGGCTGGCTTGCCTACCGCTACGGCGATCTTTTGCTCGACCCGCTTTATCCCGCACTCGCGCTGATGCTCCTCGTCGGCGCCGCGACTTTCCACATCTACCGGCGCGTGGAACTGCAGCGCGGCGAAATCCGCGGCGCGTTCGGCCGCTATGTCGCGCCGCAAGTCGTCGAACAGCTGATCGCCAATCCCGACCGGCTCGAGCTCGGCGGGGAAGTGCGCGAAATTACGCTGATGTTCTGCGATGTGCGGAATTTCACTTCGATATCCGAAACGATGAGCGCGCAAGAGCTGACGACCTTCATCAACGAGTTGCTCACGCCTTTGTCCGAAACGATCCTCGATCACCGCGGCACGATCGATAAATATATCGGGGACTCGATCATGGCGTTCTGGAATGCGCCGCTGGACGAGCCCCAGCACGCTTCGCTTGCAGCAAAAGCCGCGCTCGGCATGGCGGCGGGCATTCCCGAATTGAACCGCCATTGGCAGGAGCAGGCGGAAGCCGCCGGCAACAAATTCATGCCGGTGCGGATCGGCATTGGCATCAACACCGGCAATTGCTGCGTCGGCAATCTCGGCTCGACCCAGCGCTTCGACTACTCCGCCATCGGCGACGAGGTGAATCTCGCCGCGCGTCTCGAGGGGCTGTCGAAGTTCTATGGCGTGACGGCTATCGCAAGCGAGCGCACAGTCGAGCAGCTAAAAGATATACCCGTCCTCGAGCTTGACCTTGTGCGCGTCAAGGGCCGCACACGGCCTACCCGTATTTATACGTTCCCCGATCTCATTGGCGGCGGGAAAGCGGCGGAATTGCCTACGCTGCAGGCGGAATTCCTCACCGCTTACCGCAAGCAAGAATGGGATCGTGCGGAAAGTGTGATGAAACGCACACGTTCGCATTTGCAGGCGCTTGGCACCCCGGAACTTGATTCATACTATGCGTTATTCGCCTCACGGATTGCCGCTTTTCGCACGAACTCGCCGTCCGCTGATTGGGACGGCACTTTCACCGCCCTAGAAAAGTAAGAAGTAAAACAGGAGCGATGTCGTGACCGATCCGATCCATATTGCGCTGATCGCCGTCCTGATTCTTCTGATCAAGCACCTGGTTTTCGATTTCTTTCTGCAAACGGCTTATCAGTACAAGAACAAGGGAATTTACGGCCATCCCGGCGGCATTCTGCATGCGGGGCTGCATGCTTTCGGCACGTCGTTTCTGTTTTTATACGTTTATCCCGGTGCCGCGCTCGCCGCGCAAATTCTCGTCGGCGAGTTCATCGTCCACTATCATATCGACTGGACGAAGGAGCAGGTCGTGAAGCGCATGCGGCTCACGACGGAAGACGCCGCGTTCTGGTGGGCGCTCGGCGTCGACCAGTTTCTGCACGGCGCGACCTATATCGTGATCGCCTGGATCGCGCTCAGCCGGTTCGCTCAGTAACGGTTGAAGAACGTCAATGTTGCGATGTGGTTGGTGTAGCTGCCGAGCTGTACGTTCGAATTGTCGCGCTCGTAACGGTAGTCGAAGCGGATGCTGCTCTGATGCGTCACATACGGGTTGCGGAAAATGAGCGCGACGCCGGGCGAGTAGATGTAATCGCGGCGATCGGTGACCACGGGCGGGAATACGGTGTTGTCGGTACTCCGTGCGTAAAAGCGCTTGAGCGCTGAGAAATTAATTCCCGCCGTTATCCAGCCGGTGACCGGCTTGAAATATTCGATGCGCGCGCCGACTTCGTTATAGCGGACTGTGCGGAAGTCGTCCGGCGAAACAAGAATATCGATATTGCCGACCGCGTCGATGCCGCTCCACCGCCACCACGGCGAGATCACCACGAGATCGTCCTTCAAAATCACGCCGGCAAATAAAAACTTCGCGGTAACGTCGGCAAAGGCGCCTTGCGTTTGCGGAAAAAAGTCGTTGTAGTCACGATAGCCGAAACGGTAGCGCACGATATAGTTCATCAGGTCGAAACCGCCTTCGAACAGCGCCGCCGCGAAAACTTCACTGTAGAAGAAGTGGTGATCGAAATACGAACCGCCGACGCCGATCGACGGATGGAACGTCATATTCGGCATCACGGCATAGACCGGCCCCGTGGCGAAGCCGCCATAGGCGTAGTTGAGATCGCCGTCGGACGTGTAGAGGTTGCCGGTGAGCAGCGCGGTCGTGCGCCAGCGCATATCCCAGAGCGTGCGCTCGTCTTTCATCAAGACGCGCGCGAACAGTTCGGGCGTGCCTTCCCTTCCGACTGCGAGATTCTGCGGATTGGATTCGTACCCGCCGCCGATCTCGGTAAAAAGTTGGAACGTATGTGGTTGGAGCCGCGCTCCCGCGCGCGCAACGCCCGCTCTGGCCTCGGCATTGCCGGGATCCATTTCCGCCACGCGCTCGTAAGCCGCGAGCGCCTTGCCATTGTCCCCGCGCGCTTCGGCCGCCCGCGCATAGGCGAGGTTCAGTTCGATGTTACGCGGATCGTTGATGATCAGGGCGTTCAAGCGTGCAAGTTCGTCCGCCGCGGCGGGCGTCATCGCGCTCACCGCAAACAGCGCCACCAGGACAAGCAGCATCCGCTTCATGATTTCGACCAGCGCCCCTTAAATACGCAAAACAATAAAACGACCGGATTCCGCCTCCGAAATCCACCGTCTTCTCTTTTCAGGAACAATGCCAGCGGGTCACAGCAGCTACAAGGCTCCGTGGATACCGCCCGGTGGGTGAAGTGTGACGGCCGTCACAGAAACCGCGCGCTTTTTGGGGCCCACTGTGGCTTCCCGGCCACAGCCGCGTGAATCCGTCGCGACTACCCGCTAGAGCGGCGGCTTGGCTTGGCGTAGTGTCCGGCAACTTGGAGAGGGCATTCCGATGCGTATAGGGCTGAAGACGCTCCATCTCGTGGCGCTCGCCGCGAGCTTGTCGCTTGCTTCCGGTGCAGCTTTTGCACAAGCCAAGATCGGCGTCGCGGCGACCGTGAAAAATCAGGTGACGGGCGGCGGCGCGCCGCTTTCGTCCGGCAGCGGCGTGCATGCGAACGAAGTCATCAAGACGGGCGACGCGAGCTCCGCGCAGCTTCTGTTCGTCGACCAGACGAGCCTCATGGTTGGCGCCAAATCCGAAGTGAGGCTCGACCGCTTCGTCTACGACCCGAACCGCGGCAACGGCAAAGTCGTGATGAACGCGGGCAGGGGTGTTTTCCGCTTCGTCTCGGGCACGCAGAATTCGAAGAGTTATCAAATCAACACGCCGGTCGCGACGATCGGCGTGCGCGGCACGGTCTTCACCTTCATGAATTCGGGGACGCAGCTTTTTCTGACAACTTCGAACGGCCTGGTGCTGGTGACGATTTTGCCCAACGGCCCGACCGTCGAAGTGCCTGCGGGCTACTCGATCGTCGTCTATCCGAACGGCAGCTACCAGAAGTTCCAGTCGTCGGACACGACGAATTTTCTCCGCAACGCGGGTCTCGATCAGCGGCTTTTGGAGGAATATTCCAACGTGCTCGGCGACCACAACAACCAGACGGGTGGCCGCCCGCAGCAGAGAAGCGACTGAGCTAGGCCGGGTTCTTCGTCAGGAAATCGAAATCGCAGCCGCTATCGGCTTGCGAGACGTGCTCGACGTAAAGCCGCTCGTAGCCGCGCGCGGGCTTCAAGGGCGCCTTCCATTGCGCGCGGCGTTTGTTCAGCTCCGCATCTTCCACGAGGAGATCGAGCTTCCTCGATTTCGCGTCGAGGCGAATCCGGTCGCCGTCCTTCACGAGCGCGATCGGTCCGCCTGCGGCGGCTTCCGGCGAGATATGTAAAACGACAGTGCCGAAAGCGGTGCCGCTCATGCGCGCATCCGAAACCCGCACCATGTCCTTCACGCCCTTCGAGCCGAGCTTCTTCGGAATCGGCAGTGCGCCCGCTTCCGGCATGCCCGGCGCGCCGATCGGCCCCGCGTTTTGCAAAACGAGTACGCTGTCGGGTGTGACGTCGAGATTCGGGTCGTCGATACGCTTCGACAAATCCTCGAGCGAATTGAAGACGACCGCCGGACCTTCATGCGAGGTGAGCGACGGCGTCGCGGCGGAGAGCTTGATCGCGGCACCCTGCGGCGCGAGATTGCCGTTCAGGATCGCGATCGCAACGCCTTCCACTACCGGCCGGTTGAGCGGGCGGATCACTTCGTCGTCGACATAGTCCGGCCAGCGCTTCACCACGTCGCCGAGCGTCTCGCCCGAAACGGATTTTGCCGAGAAATCCAATTTCTCGCGCAGCCTGCGCCAGAGCGCGGGCACGCCGCCGCCGGCGTGAAAATCCTCGGCGAATTGCGATCCGGCGGGCTTTAAATTCACCAGCACCGGCACTTCGCGGCCGACCGCGTCCAGTTCTTGCAAATCGAATTTCAATCCGGCGCGTCCCGCAATCGCCGCGAGATGCACGATTGCGTTCGTCGAGCCGCTGATTGCTTGCAAGATCACCGAAGCATTACGCAGCGATTGTCTGGTGAGAAGTTCGCTCGGTTTCGGCCCGCCGGTCTTGGCCATTTCGGCGGCGCGGCGGCCGGTTGCCGTCGCGATCCGCATGCGCTCGCTCGATACCGCGGGCGCGACCGCCGCGCCCGGCAGCGTGAAGCCGAGCGTTTCGGCAATCGTCGCCATGGTGCTCGCGGTGCCCATCACCATGCAGGTGCCTGCGGTCGGCATGAGCTGATCGTGCGCGCGATTCAAATCTTTTTCGGAAATCGTGCCGGCGCGGAACGACGCCCATAGCCTGCGGCAGTCGGTGCAGGCGCCAAGCTGCGCGCCTTCGAAGCGGCCCGCAAGCATCGGACCGACCGGAAGCACGATCGCAGGCAAATCGGCGCTGATCGCGCCCATGAGTTCGGCGGGGATCGTCTTGTCGCAGCCGCCGATGAGCACAACCGCGTCCATCGGGAGCGACGCGCACATCGCTTCCACATCCATCGACATCAAATTGCGCCAGAGCATCGACGACGGAAACGCGAAGGATTCCTGCAGCGAGATCGTCGGAAACACGAAGGGCAGCGCGCCCGCGGCGAGCACGCCTTCCTTCACCGCTTCGGCAAGCTGCGGCGCGGTGCGGTGGCACGGGTTGAAATCGGAAGCCGTGGAAAGAATGCCGACGACGGGCTTCGATAGCGCCTCATCGTCATAGCCCGCGCCTTTCAGGAAGCCTCGCCGCAGGAAGAGCGAGAACTCGTCATCACCGTATTTGGCAAGACGCGACCTGAGGCCGCGCTTCATACCAGCGCCCCGGCTTCGAGCTTTTTCAGCTCGCCCAAGAGCTCTTTCGTTTGCGCCGGCGATAGCGGATCGAGCGGCGGGCGCGTGCGCGTCCAGTCTTTATGCCCCGTCTGCTCGGCGACGACCGCCTTGATCCCGGAAATTAGCGGAAACTTCACCATGAGATTGCGCACGGCGGAAACCTGCCGGTGCAGTTCTTCCGCGCCCGCGCTTTTCCAGGTGTCGAACAGTTTCGAGATCGGCCCGATATTGGTGTTGGCGGTCGCCGAGATGCAGCCGGCGGCGCCCTTTTTCATCGCCGCGAGGAGAAGCGCCTCGCTCGACGGAAACACGGCGAAGCCGGGAAATTTCTCAAGCAGCGTATTCACATAAGCGACGTCGCCGGAAGAGTCCTTGAGGCCAACGACGACCCCGGGAAATTTCGCGATCAGGCGGCCGATGAGATCGGGCGAATACGCAATCGCGCTCATCTGCGGGAAGTTATAGAGATAGATCCGGAGCTTCGGATCGCCGACGCGCGCGATCACTTCCGAGACGAAAGCGAACAGCCCGTCGTCCGACACACCTTTATAGTAGAACGGCGGCAGCAGCAGCACGCCCTTCACGCCGAGCGAAGTCGCGTGATTGTGAGCTTTACGGCGTCGCCGATCGAGGGCGCGCCGGTCCCGGGTAGCAGTTTTTGCGCCGGAATACCCGCGGCAACGAGCTTTTCGAGTACCGTTTGGCGCTCGGAAAAATCGAGCGAATTCGCTTCGCTCGTGGTGCCAAGCACCGCGAGGCCATGCGCGCCACCCGTAAGCAAGGCGCGGCAATGCTCGATATACCGGTCGAAATCGATGGAAAGATCGGGGCGGAAAGGCGTGGTGGCGGGCGGCCAGACGCCGGAGGCAAGATCAATATGTGTCATGGCCGCAGTGTAGCGAAACGGGGCGGCGAGTTCCACTTCTTCGCGAGGATCGCCCGCAACAATTCGCTGCGAAATCTAAGGGCAGAGCAGCCGTCGGCTTTCAGCCGCGAAGATCGCGTGCCGTTTCGTCGCGCCGGGCGAGAAATTCTTACTGCGCCAGCCATGTCCGCGCGGCGAAAATGCGACGGCTGGAGCCGCAATTCGTCCGCGCCGGCGCGCTTGTTTTCGTTTCGTTTACCTTGCGAGACCTGCCGCCGCGCGGCCCGAAAATTTAGGCGGGTTCCGTTCGTTCGTTTTTTAGCGAGTGTCTTGAACACTCTGTTTAACATGAATCAAATCCTTGCCTGAATCGCGATAATTGGACTGAACGTTACAACTGTTATTAGACACGCCATCCGCGATAGTCCCGCGAACGGATAGGGGTGTCAGCGGTGCGTGTCTCCACAGTTGTAATGGTTGTCCTCGCGGGCGTGTTCGGCCTCGCCGCGGTGTTCGTCGCGCAGATGTGGCTTTCGCGCCAGGACGCGCTGCGCTCGAAAGCGATGAAGGTCGACACAAAACCCGCCGCCTCGCGCAAGGTCGTCGTCGCGAAGTCGCCGCTGCGTTTCGGCAATCCGCTGCAAGCGAATATGCTGAGCGAAGTCGACTGGCCGGAAAATGCCGTGCCGGCCGGCGCCTTCGCCTCCGTCAACGAAATGCTTGCGAAGGGGAAGCGCATCGTACTCGCGCCGATCGAGCCGAACGAACCCGTGCTCGCGGCGAAGATCACCGGCCCCGGTGAGCGCGCGACGCTCTCCGCCGTCATTCATCCCGGCATGAAGGCCGTCACCGTGCGCGTGAATGACGTCGAAGGCGTCGCCGGTTTCATCCTTCCGGGCGACCGCGTCGACGTGATGCTCACTCGCCGCGCAGGCGATGGCGGCGGCAACAAGGAAGGCACGACCGATCTCGTGGTGCAAAACGTCCCCGTGCTCGCGATCGACCAGCTTGCCGACCAGCGCAGCGACAAGCCGACACTCGCGAAAGCGGTCACGCTCGAAGTCGACACGGTCGACGCGCAGAAGCTTACGCTTTCGGCGCAGCTCGGCGTCCTTTCGCTTGCGCTCCGCAAAGCGGGCGAGGCGGCGACCGCCGAAAGCCGCCGGATTTCCTCCGGCGACATCGGCCGCAATACCGCGCCGGTCGAAGGCAAGAAGAATTTTTCCACCATCACGGTGACGCGCGCGCTGGAGCGGAAAGACTACAGCGTGCCGAGCGAAGACGCCGAGCGCTGGGGCGACGCCCATGCCGCCGGCACCGTCACGCAGTAAGGGGGCCGTGATGAAAAGAAAGATCGCCAAAGCCGTTGCCGCGCCGATGCCCGAATACTTCGTTGCGCTCATGCGGATATTGCTTTCGCTCGCCGTTCTCGTAGGCGCGATGACGCTGTTCTCGCAAGCGCCGAAAGCCGCCGACAGGGGCAAGCTCATCTCGATCACTTCTGCGGGCAAGCTCACCAGCAACATCGTCGTCCCCATCGGAAAATCCGAGGACGTTCGAACCGACGCGTCGTTCATGGAAGTCGTCGTCAGCGATCCCGCGACCGCCGACGTCAATCCGCTCACCGATCATTCGATCTCCATTCTCGGCAAGAAAATCGGCACCACGCGCGTCTCGATCTACGCCGAAGGCAAGCGCCTGGTCGGCATTTTCGACGTCGAGGTGTCCTACGACATCGGTCGGCTGCAGGCCGAGATCGCGCGGCAATTCCCGCAGGCGCGGGTTCGCGTCTCCTCGGTGAACGGCCGCATCCTGCTCTCGGGCAAGTCGCCGGACGGCGTCACGCTCGACCGCATCGTCACCATGGCGAAGCAGTTCGGGCCGGACATCATCAATTCGGTCGGCGTGACGCAGCCGCAGCAGGTGCTGCTCGAAGTCCGCTTCGTCGAAGTGCAGCGTAACGCGGGCCGCGAGCTCGGCATCAACTGGCAATTCCTCGGCAACACGACGAACGCGGTCATCGGCACTGGCACGCTGTTGTCGAACTCGACGCCGTTCGGCTCGATTCTGACCACGCTGCTCGGCAAGGGCTTCGAGGTCGACAATCTCATCAAGGTGCTCGAAGACCGTGGCGTCGCGCGCCGCCTCGCCGAGCCCAATCTCGTGGCGCTTTCCGGTGATACCGCGAGCTTCCTCGCGGGCGGCGAGTTTCCGTTTCCGGTGGCGGGCGCGCTCAACACCGTCACCATCGAATTCAAAAAATTCGGCGTCGGGCTCGCGTTTACGCCGACCGTGCTCGCAAACGGCCTCATCAACATGAAGATCGAGCCGGAAGTAAGCCAGATCGATCCGACTAATGTCATGAGCATTGGCGGGATTCAGATTCCGAGCTTGATTGTCCGCCGCGCCAACACGACCGTGGAATTGCGCGACGGGCAGAGCTTCGCGATCGCTGGCCTCTTGCAAGCAAACAGCGTCACCGCCGCGAAGCAATTGCCGTGGATCGGCGATATTCCGGTGCTCGGCGCGCTGTTCAAGAGCTCGCAATTTCAGAAAAACGAGACCGAACTCACGATCATCGTGACGCCGCGCCTCGTAAAGCCCGGCCGCCCGATCGACCTGGTCAAGACGCCGCTCGACGACACGCTCGCGCCGAACGATGCCGACTTCTTCCTGCTCGGCAAGCATGAGGTGCGCCGCTCCAAGGTGGAGAAGCCGGACCCGGCGAACCCGCAACACAACCCGGCGGTGCCGGAAGACCCGGAACAGGGCTTCATTCTCGATCTGCCGAAGGGGAACGATCATGTCGCAAGCCGCTAAAATCCGCGCTTTCGCGCTCGCCGCGCTCCTTTGCGCGGGTGCCGGCGGCTGCTCCGACATCTATTTCGCTCGACGCGACACGATTTCGCTGGGGGCGGGCGATGCCGTCGCGACCAACGTCGCGACGCATACGATCGACGTCTGGCCGCCGGAAGCGGGCGAGACTCGGATCGTGAGCAACGGCGTCAAGATTCAGGGCGCGGTCGAGCGCTATCGCACCAACAAGGTCACGCCGCCGGTCGGCACCGGTACGAGCTCCGTCGGCTATGCGCCGGCGCAGTCGAGTGCCGCCGCCGCGCCGTCGGTGTCGCAGTAAAGGAAAGCGCCGATTCCGATGCTCGATCGCACCTTGCCGAAATCCAGCAAGACGCATGTCGTGGTGCTGACCGCCGACGCCGAGTTCGAGCAACTCGTGCGCTCGACGTTCGGCGGCAATGCGCAGATCGAGCTGAGCGTCGTGAAAGGAAGGCTCGCCGCCGAAAGCGGCAAGCTGAACGCCGCCGACGCGGCCGTAATCATCGTCGATATTGATGCGAGCCAGCCGGAGGAATTCGTCGCCTTGCAGCGTTTTGCAACGCAGCTCGGCGGCAACCCGCCCTTGATCGCGATTACGCAGTCTCTCGACGCCGCGGTGGCGCGAAAGCTCATCCAGGTGCGGGTTTCGGATTTTCTGGTGAAGCCGGTCGAGCCGATCGAGCTCGTCCGCGCCTGCGCGCGCGCCGCGCAAGGCGCGCATGGCGGCGGCAGCGAGGCGATGGAAGCGCAGATTTACACGTTTCTCCCCGCTGCGGGCGGGGTCGGCGTCACGACGCTTGCGATCCAGACCGCGCTTCTCTTGCAGGGGGGAAAGGCGGGCAGCGCATCGGTTTGCCTCGTCGATCTCGATTTCCAGCACGGCGCCGTCGCCGACTATCTCGACATTGAGCCGCGCCTCGACTTGAACGAAATCGAGCCGCGCCCCGAGCGGCTCGACCGCCAGCTCCTTGAAGTGATGTTGTCGCGGCATTCTACCGGTTTGCAGGTGATCGCCGCTCCAAGCAGGCCGGCAGAAATGCGCTCGTTCGATCCTTTGGTCGTGACGAGGCTTCTCGATCTCGTCTCGGCGAATTTCGATTACGTCGTGATCGACATGCCGCGCACCTGGTTCTCGTGGACCGACGACGTGCTGCTCGGCTCGAACCGGTTGCACATCGTGAGCGAGATGACGGTTCCCGGCCTCAAGCTCGCGAAGAATTTGCTCTCCTCGATCCGCGAGCGGCTCGGCGAAGGCTGCCGTCCGCAGGTGATCGTGAACCGCTTCGAACAGCGGATTTTCACGCCCGGCCTGAAGCTCGCCGACATCGAGAAAGCGTTCGGCCCTGCTTTCGCGGGCATGATCCCGAATAATTACCGCGTCGTGCGCGAAGCGATCGACCGCGGCGTCCCGCTGGAAGAAGTGAAGCCGGGGAATAACGTCACGGTGCAGCTCAAGAAGATCGTTCTGCCGCATTCGGCGAAAGGCGGGAAGAAGGCGCCGGCCGAAAAGAAACGGCTCCTGTCCTGGGCGCGGAGTTCCTGATGCTCGGCCGTTTCACCAGCCGGCAGCAGGCCGCCGCGACCGCGGTGATCGAGCCGGAAAACCCGCCCGTTGTGGAGGCGCCGGCTTTCGTTCCGCCGATTCCGGAAATCGTCACAGAGGCGCCGCAAGATTCCAACCCGGCGCTCACCACGAGGCTTCTGGACGCCAAGGTGCGCCTGCACCGGCGCTTGATCGAGGAAATCAATCTTTCGGCACTGGAAAAATTGCCGCCGGAGGAAATGAAGAAGCAGATCGGCGGCCTCGTCTCGCAATATGTGATGAACGAGCGCTTGCCGCTCAACACAAAAGAGCTTTCCGATTTCGTCGACGAGATCCTCGACGAAATGACCGGCCTCGGCCCGCTCGAGCCGCTCCTGAAAGACCCGACCGTGAACGACATCCTGATCAACGGTCACGAGCAGGTCTATGTCGAGCGCCACGGCGTCCTGGAGCCGACGGTCGTCCGCTTCAAGGACGAGTCGCATCTTCTCCGCATCATCAACAAGATCGTCTCGGCGGTCGGCCGCCGGGTGGACGAATCGTATCCGCTTTGCGACGCGCGGCTTCTCGACGGCTCGCGCTTCAACTGCGCGATCCGGCCGATCGCGGTCGACGGCCCGCTCGTCTCGATCCGTAAATTTTCCAAGCGCCCGTTCAATTTGAACAAGCTCGTCGAGATCGGCGCCATTCGCCCGCAGATGGCCGCGCTTCTCGCGGCCGCCGTGCGCGCGCGCATCACGACGATCATTTCCGGCGGCACCGGCTCCGGCAAGACAACGATGCTGAACGCGCTCTCCTCGTTCATTTCCGACAAGGAGCGTCTCGTCACCATCGAGGACGCCGCCGAATTGCAGCTGCAGCAGCCGCATGTCGCGCGGATGGAAACGCGCCCGCCCAATATCGAGGGCAAGGGCGAGATCCGCCAGCGCGAACTCGTGAAAAACGCGCTCCGCATGCGTCCCGAGCGCATCATCCTCGGCGAGTGCCGCGGCGAGGAAGCCTTCGACATGCTGCAGGCCATGAACACCGGCCACGAAGGCTCGATGGCGACGATCCACGCCAACAACCCGCGCGAGGCGATTTCGCGCCTTGAGCAAATGATCGGCATGGCCGGCCAGCCGATGACGATTTCGAGCGTGCGCGGCCAGATCGCGGCGGCGATCCGCGTGATCGTGCAGTTGCAGCGCTTCTCCGACGGCAAGCGCCGCGTCACCTCGATTTCGGAAGTGACGGGCATGGAAGGCGACATCCTGCAGATGCAAGAGATCTACAAATATGTCCGCACCGGCACCGACGATAAGGGCGAAATTATCGGTCACTTCCAGGCGACCGGCGTGCGCCCGCGCTTCTTGGGCGATCTCGCGGCCATGGGCATCACCATCCCCGGCGCCTATTTCGACCCCTCGAAACCGATGTGACGGCGATGTTCGATATCAACCCCGTCACGCTGGTTTATCTGTTCGCCGCGGTCTCGACGATTCTCTTCGTCGAGGCGGCCTATCTGATCTTTTTCACCACCGCGTCCTACAAGACGACGGTAAACCGCCGCATGCGGCTCCTGCAAAACGAGCCGAACCGCGAAAATATTCTCGTGCAGCTGCGGCGCGAGCGATCGCTGAACGGCGGGGGCGGTTACGCCCTCAAGCTCCAGTCGTTCAACAAGCTGATGATGCAATCGGGCCTCACGATCGGGCTCTGGAAGTTTGTCCTGATTGTCGCGCTGTTCGCGCTTCTCGTCTTCGGGCTTTTGTTCGTTAAAGGATTTGGCCCGGCGATCAGCGCCGCCGTGGCGCTGTTCTGCGGCACGGTCCTTCCGCTGTTCGTTCTGAAAACCTTGCGCGCGCGGCGGCACAAGAAATTCGGTGCGCAGTTTCCCGACTCGATCGACGTCATTGTGCGCAGCTTGAAGGCCGGCCATCCGGTGCCGATCGCGATTCAGATGGTCGGGCGCGAAATGCCCGATCCGATCGGCAGCGAATTCGGCATGATTTCTGACGAAATCACCTATGGCGCCGATTTGGAAACCGCGCTCCGCAATATGTATTTCCGCGTCGGCCAGGAAGACTTGCCGTTGTTCGTGACCGCGGTCGCGATCCAGGGCTCGACCGGCGGCAATTTGAGCGAGATCTTGAGCAGCTTGTCGGCGGTCATCCGGCTGCGCTTCAAGATGCGCCGCAAGGTCAAGGCGCTCGCGGCCGAAGGAAAATTCTCCGCGATCATTCTCTCCGCTTTGCCGATCGCGATGTTCACCGTCTTGCAAGTGCTCTCGCCTTCCTTCTACGGCGAAGTGTGGCACATCGACATGACCAAGATCGTTCTCGGCGTTGCCGGCTCCTGGATGCTGATGGGCAACTTCATCATGTATAAACTCGTGAACTTCAGGATCTGAGCGATGGATAGCCTGTTCGATTCGCTCTTCGGCCTGATGGGAGAAAATCCGTCGATCTTGCTTGGCGTCTTCGTGTTTCTCGCCGCTGGCACGCTTGCCTTCGTCGTCATGGGTTTCATCCGCGTGCAGAAGTCCATGAGCCGCCGCGTCACCGGTGCATTGACGGAAACGAGCACCGCGAGAGGCGGCGAGCAGAACACGCTTCGCCACTCGAGCGTCAAAGCGGCGCAAAAGCTGATCGACTATACGGCGAAATACTATTCGGCCACCGATACCGGCAACGTGAAGCTTCTGCAGAGCAAGCTCATTCAGGCGGGCTATCTCAATCCGCGCGCGGCCGGCCTATATTTCGTGGCGCGTACGGGCATGGGCGTTGTCTTTTTCTCGCTCGCCTTCTTTTTCATTCCCGCCTTTTACCCCGATCTCGAATGGTCGACGCGCTGGACGCTGACGGCTTTCGCCGCGCTTCTTGGCTATTACGCGCCGAGTTTTTATCTCAACCGCAAGATCGCCTCGAACCGGAACGAGCATCGCGCCGGCTTTCCCGATTTTCTGGATCTGCTGGTCGTTTGCGCGGAGGCGGGGCTCGCGATGGAGGCGTCGCTCGATCGCGTCGGAAGGGAGCTTGCCGATTCCTATCGTTCGCTCAGCGCCAATATTCACATGGCGACGCTCGAAATTCGCGCCGGCCGCACGCTTTCGGAAGCGCTCGAACATCTCGGCGACCGGCTAGGACTTGAAGAGGCGCGCTCTTTCGCGACATTGTTGCAGCAATCGGCTGAGCTTGGCTCGAGCGTGACCGACGCGCTTCGCGTCTATAGCGACGAGATGCGGCACAAGCGTCTCTCGCGCGCCGAAGAAAAGGCCTACAGCCTGCCGTCCAAGCTCGCGGTGCCGCTCATCCTCTGCATTTTTCCGGTGCTCGTGATCGTCACGCTGCTGCCGGCCTATATCCGCGTGAAATATCAGGTCTACTAACAATGTCCGAACGGATTGCTTCAAAATTGCCGGGTATGCGGACGCTTCGTGCGGTCCGAATTATTAACCCGCGTGTTCTAGGGTTAAGGCTAACGGCTGGGGCTGGATCGATGAGCGTCACTGCAATCCGTACTCTTTTCTGCTCGGCGAGCCTTGTGTTGCTCGCCGCTTGCAGTCAGACGACGGCGGAATATGCCGGAGCGAACGGCCTTGCCGACGGTGTTGCGATCGGCGAGCCGCATCCGTTGCCCGAGCCGGTCGTGCAGAATGCGACGCTCGTTTCGGAAGGGCCGCAAACCGCGAAGGCCGACATCCCGCTTCTCGGCAACGATCAGAACGACGATCTCAGTCTTGGCAAGAAGCAGTTTCGTGCCCGTAATTTCGGGCTCGCAGAGAAGCATTTCCGCCGCGCGGTCGAAAGCTCGCCGCGCGACGCCGAAGCCTGGATCGGATTGGCCGCGTCCTATGACCGCTTGAAGCGCTTCGACGAAGCCGACCGCGCTTATCGGCAGGTGCTCGCGATCCTCGGGCCGACGCCGGAAGTGCTCAACAACCAGGGTTATTCGTATCTTCTGCGCGGCGACTACAAGACCGCGCGCAAGAAATTCTACGCCGCCCGGGTGAAAGATCCGGAGAATCCGCGCATCGCCCGCAATATCGAGCTGATGGAAGCGAGCCTGCACACAAGCAAAGGCGTCGCCACGCGCTGAGCGCGTAGCAACGCCGTTTCGTTATTCCGCCGCGGCGCGGGTATGGCCGGCGGCGGCCTGCGTCAGATACTCCATCGCCGCCTGCGCGCCGCCCTTCTTGATCGGTACCCCCGCGAGCGAGAGCGCCATTTCGGTGCCGCAGAGCGCGCCCATCAGCATGAGATCGTTGATGTCGCCGAGATGGCCGATGCGGAAGTATCGCCCGGCGAACGGGCCGAAGCTCGTGCCGTAGGAAATGTTGAACGTGTCGAGCGCGAGCGCGCGAAATGCTTCCGAGTCGTGCCCTTCCGGCAAGAGAACGGCGGTGAGCGTCGGAGAATATTTCTTCGGATCGGCGCAGAGATTTTCCAGGCCCCAGGTCTTCACCGCGCGGCGCGTCGCTTCGGCAAAACGATTGTGCCGCGCGAACACGTTGTCGAGGCCTTCCTCGTGCAGCATGTCGATCGACTCGGCGAGGCCGTACAACATGTTCGTCGCCGGCGTATAGGGGAAGAAGCCGTTCTTGTTCATGGCGAGCATCTCGTCCCACGCCCAGAACGATTTTGGCGTCGTCGATTTTTTGTTCGCGGCAAGTGCCTTGTCGGAAACGGCGTTGAAGGACAGGCCCGGCGGCAGCATCAAGCCTTTCTGCGATCCGCCGACTGTGACGTCGACGCCCCATTCGTCGTGACGATAATCGGCGGAAGCGAGCGACGAGATGGTGTCGACCATGAAGAGGGCAGGGTGGCCCGCGGCGTCGATTGCCTTGCGGATCTCCGCGATCGGCGAAAGGCAGCCGGTCGAAGTCTCGTTGTGCAAAACGCAGACCGCCTTGATCTCGTGATTCTTGTCTTCCTTAAGCCGCGCTTCGATCAGTTTTGGGTCGGTGCCGTGCCGCCAATCGGTCTTGATGAATTCGGGCTTGAGGCCGATTTTTTCCGCGAGCTTCTTCCACAGTGTCGCGAACTGGCCGCTCTCGACCATCAGCACCTTGTCGCCCGGCGAGAGCGTATTGACGAGCGCGCCTTCCCACGCGCCGGTGCCGGTCGCGGTGTAAATGATGACGGGGTTCGCAGTCTTGAAAATCGTCTTGATGCCGTCGAAGCAGCGCTTGGCGAGCTTCGCGAATTCGGGGCCGCGGTGATCGATGATCGCGCGGTCCATGGCGCGGAGGATGCGGTCCGGCAGCGGCGACGGTCCGGGAATATGGAGGAAGTGGCGGCCCGCCACACGCGAAGCATTCTTGGCCATCGTTTTCGTCCTTGAATTCTGTGAAATCGAAAAATTCGGTCGGGGTCCCGTAACGCGGAATTGCACCCCGCACAATCTTCGCGCGGAAATGCGCCGTAGGAAAATCGCCTGCAATTACTATGGGTTAGAAGCTCCTCAGAGGTTGCCGAGGCTGGAAATGATTGCATTCATTTATGGAAGATGCAACTAATACTTTGAATGCACTTCAAGATCGAATCGACGGCCGACGCACCCCGGATTATGAATTCAGCCATGGCAACGGCTTCATCCGCTCAACTCGACCGGCGCGCGCGCAAGCAACCGCCGAAAACCGAAAAGCCGCGAAAATCCCCGTCGCTGCACGAGGAAATCCTGACGCGGCTCAGGGATTACATCGTCGAAGGAAATCTCGCCCATGGCGGCCGGGTGCCGGAGCGCGAGCTTTGCGAAATGCTGGGGATCTCCCGTACGCCGCTTCGCGAAGCGCTGAAAGTCCTCGCGTCCGAGGGCCTGATCGATCTTCTGCCGAACCGCGGCGCGCGCGTGAAACTACTGGGCGCACGCGAATTGCACGATCTCTTCGATCTGATGGGCGGGCTGGAGGCTTTGGCCGGCCGGCTTGCTTGCGAGAACGCGACCGAAGAAGACATCGCCGAAATCGAGCGGCTGCACCACGAGATGTACGGCTTTTATCTGCGCCGCGATATGCACGGATATTTCCGCGCCAACCAGGCCATTCACCAGAAAATCGTGGATTCCTCGCGCAACGCCGCTTTGTCTTTCAGCTACAAGAGCGTCACCGACCGCATCCGGCGCGTTCGCTACTCCGCGAATTTCGCGAAGAAACATGACCGCTGGAGCGAAGCGATGCGCGAGCACGAAGCCATTCTTGACGCGCTGCATCGGCGGGCCGGCGACGAGTTGAGCACCATTCTCTTTCAGCATCTGCGCAACAAGCGCGAAGCCGCGGCCGAGCATTTGGAAAATCCGCATGCGGCGGCGGATGTCGCTTAAACCGTCTCGTAGAATCCGATGACGTCCCTCGTGTTGCCGGGCTTTGAGCGCCGTTTAAAGGCCGAAATCGGCGGCGAGGTGCTGTTCGATCGTTTCAGCCGCGGCCGTTACGCCACCGACGCTTCGCATTATCAGATGATGCCGGTGGGCGTCGTCGTTCCCAAGACCATGAGCGATGCCGAACGCGCGATTGCGCTCGCGCGCGAGGAAGGCATATCCGTTTTGCCGCGCGGCGGCGGAACGTCGCAATGTGGCCAGACGCTGAACGAAACGCTCGTCGTCGACTGCTCGAAACATCTGAACAAAATCGTCGAACTCGACGTCGAGAACCGCCGCTGCGTGGTCGAGCCCGGCATCGTGCTCGACGATCTCAATCGCGCGCTGAAGAAGCACGGCCTATGGTTTCCGGTGGATGTCTCGACCGCCTCGCGCGCCACGATCGGCGGCATGACCGGCAACAATTCCTGCGGCGGCCGCTCGCTTCGCTACGGCAACACACGCGAAAACGTATTGTCGATCGACGCCGTGCTCGCCGACGGAACAAGCGCGCATTTCGGGCCGGTAGGCTCGATGCCGCAAAATCCATTTGAGCAATTTTTACTTTCGCTCGGCGCGCGCGAAGCCGACGAAATCGAAAAGAACTTTCCCAAGGTGCAGCGCCGCGTCGGCGGCTACAATCTCGATTCCTTCGTCCCGGGGAAAAACGACGCCAATCTCGCGCATATTCTGGTGGGCTCGGAAGGCACGCTCGGTTTCACCACCAAGGTTGAGTTGAAGCTCTGGCCGGTTTTGGGAAAGCGCGCGGTCGGCGCCTGCCATTTCGGCTCGTTCTACGAGGCGATGAACGCGGCCCAGCACATCGTGAAGTTGAAGCCGATTGCGGTGGAATTGATCGACCGCACGCTGATCGAGCTTGCTTCCGAAATCGAGATGTTCAGGCCGACGCTGCAGCAGTTTGTCCGCGGCAAGCCCGACGCGATCCTGCTGGTCGAATTCGGCGAGGAGGATCAAGACGAAAACATCCGCCGGGTGAAGGGCTTAGAGGCATTGATGGGCGATCTTGGCTTCGGCTGGGATAAAAGCGGCAAGCATTGGGGCGGCGTCGTCGAAGTGCTCGATCCCGCGCTGCAGGCCGCGATCACCGATGTCCGCACGTCCGGCCTCAACATCATGATGTCGATGAAAGAGCAGGGGAAACCCATCTCCTTCGTCGAAGATTGCGCGGTGCCGCTCGAGCATCTTGCCGGCTACACCGCGCGCCTCACCGAAGTCTTCGAGAAGAACGGCACGCGCGGCACCTGGTACGCGCACGCTTCCGTCGGCTGCCTGCATGTGCGCCCTGTCCTCAATCTTCGGCAGGAGAAAGATGTGAAGGCGATGCGGCGGATCGCCGAACAGGCCTTCGCGATGGTCAAGGAATACAAGGGCTCGCATTCCGGCGAGCATGGCGACGGCATCGTTCGCTCGGAATTCCATGAGTTCATGTTTGGCACGAAACTCGTGCGCGCCTTTGAGGAGGTGAAGGACAAGTTCGATCCGAACGGCCTTTACAATCCCGGCAAGATCGTGCGCGCGCCGAAATTCGATGACCGCGAGAAATTCCGCTACAGCCCGAATTATCGGGTGCCGGAACTGAAAACCGTGCTCGACTGGTCCGCTTATACCGGAGCGGGCGGCGGGTTTCAGGGCGCCGTCGAGATGTGCAACAACAACGGCGCCTGCCGCAAGGAAGTCGGCGGCGTGATGTGCCCGAGCTATCGCGCGACCCATAACGAGCGCGACGTCACGCGTGGCCGCGCGAATTCGCTCCGCCTCGCGATCTCCGGCCAGCTCGGGCCAGACGCTTTCACCTCCGGCGAGATGATGGAGACGCTGAAGCTTTGCGTTTCCTGCAAGGCGTGCCGCCGCGAATGCCCGACCGGCGTCGACATGGCGCGGATGAAGATCGAAGTGCTCACGGCGCGCGCGGAAAAATTCGGGCTCTCATTGCGCGACCGCTTCGTCGGTTATCTGCCGCGCTACGCGCCCTTCGCGGCGAAATTCCCCTGGCTTCTGAATTCGCGCGATCTTTTGCCGGGAGCGGCGAGAATATCCGAAGCGATTGCCGGGCTCTCCGCGCGGCGCAGCCTGCCGAAATGGCGCAGCGATATTTTCAGGGATCTCCCTGAAAGCTCCGGCGAGCGCGAGGTCGTGCTCTTCGCCGATACGTTCAACCGTTATTTTGAGCGCGAAAATCTCGACGCGGCATACAAGGTACTCGCCGCCGCGGGTTATAGGGTGCATTGCGCGAAGCCCGCCGACAGAACGAAGCGCCCGCTTTGCTGCGGTCGCACGTTTTTCTCGATCGGCAAAGTCGAGGAAGCGCGCAAGGAAGCGGGACGCACGCTCAAGGCGCTCCTGCCTTTCGCCGAACGCGGCGTGGCGGTCGTGGGACTAGAGCCGAGCTGCATCCTCGGCTTTCGCGACGAAATCCCGGCGCTCCTGAAAAGCGACGCGGCGAGAAAACTCGCGGCCCATGCGCTCACTTTCGAGGAATTCCTGCTGCGCGAGCACGAAGCAGGGCGGCTGAAACTGTCGTTTTCAGAAGCGAAAGCCCGCGCGCTTGTGCATGGCCATTGCCATCAAAAAGCGTTCGACGCATTCAGTCCTGTCACCAAGATTCTGAAACTGGTGCCGGGCCTCGCAGTGGAACCGATCGAATCGAGCTGCTGCGGCATGGCCGGCGCCTTTGGTTTCGGCGCGGATACGATCGACGTGTCGTTCAAGATGGGCGAGCTTTCGCTTCTGCCGGCAGTGCGAGCGGCAGCAGTGGACGATTTGATTGTCGCCGACGGAACTTCGTGCCGTCACCAAATCAAAGACGGCACCGGCCGCGAGGCGCTGCATGTTGCGCGTGTGCTGGCGGAGCGGCTTGTCGCGCCGCAACAATAATTATGCGCGAAAGCGGAAACGGCTTACTTGAATTTGAATGCAAAATTTGCACAATACATCTCAAGAAATAATGCAGCGTCAACGAACGCCGCGAGGGAGGAGATTCATATGCCGAATTTGAAAACCACGATGATCTGCGGTGTAACGCTTGCCGCGATGCTGGCGGCAGCGCCCGCGAAGGCCTGGGAGCCGACAAAGCCGTTCGAAATCGTCGTCGCCGCCGGCGCCGGCGGTGCGTCCGACCAGATGGCGCGCATGCTGCAGGCCGCGATCCAGAAGAATCATCTGATGAAGGTGCCGGTGATCGTCACCCTGAAAGGCGCGGCGTCGGGCGCGGAAGCGCTCAACTATATGAAGCAGAACTCGGGCGAGCAGGACAAGGTCGTGATCGCCTATTCGCTCATTTACACGCTGCCGCTGGCGGTGAAGCTGCCGTTCAACTGGCGCGATCTCACGCCGGTCGCCATCGTCGCCTTCGACGACTTCATCCTGTGGACGAATTCGAAGGATCCCTACAAGACGGTGAAGGAATATGTCGAAGCCGCCAAAGCCGCGAACCCGACCTTCACCGTCGGCGGCACCGGCTCGAAACGCGAGGATCACATCCTCACCGTCTTCACGGAAAAGAAGACCGGCGCGAAATTCAAATATCTGCCCTACAAGTCGGGCGGCGAAGCCGCGACGCAGCTCGTCGGAGGTCACATCAAGTCGAACATGAACAACCCGTCGGAGAGCGTCGAGCAGTGGCGCGCCGGCCAGATGAACGCGCTCTGCGTCTTCGACAGCGACCGCATCCCCTACAAGACCAAGGTGACGGCGACGCAGTCCTGGAACGACATCCCGACCTGCAAGTCGCAGGGCCTCGACGTCGAATATACGATGCTGCGCGGCATGTTCCTGCCGGGCAAGGTGAAGCCCGAAGAGCAGGCCTATTACGTCGATCTCTTCAAGAAGATCACCCAGACGCCGGAATACAAGGAATACATGGAAAAGCAGGCGCTGAAGCCCGCTTTCATCACCGGCAAGGCGATGACCGACTTCCTCGAAAAAGACGAGAAGCTGCACACCGAACTGATGACGGAAGCGGGTTTCGTCGCGAAGTAACGTTCGAACGATCGGCCGGGGCTGCGCGCCCCGGCCTTTTTCTCCAGGGCGAAGCATGGAAATCAAAAGCACGGGTGTGGCCGAGCCCGAAATCAGCGCACCCGGAAAGCCCGCCGCGCGCACGCGCTCCGTCGATCTCGTCGTCTCCTTGCTGATTTTGGCGCTCGCGATCCTGCTCGCCTGGGACAGCGACAGGACCGGCAACGAATGGGCGCCGGACGGCCCCGAAGCCGGATATTTCCCGTTTTATCTCTCGCTCATGATGGGCGCTTCCGCGCTCTACGGTATTGGCAGGATTCTGTTCGCGCGCGTGCATGAAGGCGAAGTGTTCGTCACCCGCGAACAGCTTTACCGCGTGATGCAGGTTTTCGTGCCCGCCTTCCTGTTCTGCTTTGCGACCCAGTATCTCGGCATCTATGTCGCAAGCTTCATCCTGACCGCGGGCTTCATGATCTGGATCGGCAAGATCGCGGCGTGGAAGTCGGTCGTCACCGCGCTCATCTTCTCGTTCGCCATGTTTTACATCTTCGAGATCGCCTTCAACGTCATCATGCCGAAAGGCCCGCTCGAAGCGCTTTTCGGTTACTGAGGATCCTCCGTGGAAGCATTCGATCTTCTCCTGCATGGGTTCGGGGTCCTGCTGACCTTCGACAAGATTCTCCTGATGATGATCGGGCTCATTCTGGGCGTTTTCGTCGGCGTCCTTCCCGGCCTCGGCGGTCCGAACGGCGTCGCGATCCTGTTGCCGCTCACCTTTTCGATGGACCCCACATCCGCGATCGTGATGCTCTCTTGCATCTATTGGGGCGCATTGTTCGGCGGCGCGATCACGTCGATCCTGTTCAACATCCCCGGCGAAGCCTGGTCGGTGGCGACGACCTTCGACGGTTACCCGATGGCGCAGCAGGGGAAAGCGGCGGAAGCGCTGACGGCCGCCTTCACGTCGTCGTTCTTCGGCTCCTTCGTCGCGGTCATGCTGATTACGTTTCTTGCGCCGCGCGTCGCCGATTTCGCGCTTCGCTTCGGGCCGCCGGAATTTTTCGCGGTCTACTTCCTGACTTTCTGCTCGTTCGTCGGACTCGGCCGGGAAGAGCGCCACAAGATCGTGATCTCGATGGCGCTTGGGCTCCTGCTCTCCGCGGTCGGCATGGACACGGTGTCCGGCCAGCTCCGCATGACCTTCGGTTTCAACGATCTCCTGCGCGGCGTGAACTTCCTCGTCGCCGTGATCGGCCTCTTCGGCATCAGCGAAATCCTGCTCACGATGGAAGAAAGCCTTTCGCTGCGCGGACACGCGGCGGCGATCAATCCGAGGGTTGTCTTGCAGGTCTGGAAGAGCGTCCCGCGCTATTGGGCGACCCTTCTCCGCTCGTCCGCAATCGGCTGCTGGCTCGGCATCACGCCGGGCGGCGCGATCGCGGCTTCATTCATGGGCTATAATCTCGCCAAGCGCTTCGACAAAAACCCCGACAGTTTCGGCAAGGGCCGCATCGAAGGCGTATTTGCGCCGGAAACCGCGGCGCATGCCGCCGGCACATCGGCGCTTCTTCCGATGCTTGCGCTCGGCATTCCGGGATCGGGCACCGCGGCGATCCTGCTGGGCGGCCTGATGGTGTGGGGCCTCAATCCCGGCCCGCTGATGTTCGTCGAGCAAAAAGATTTCGTCTGGGGCCTGATCGCCTCGATGTATCTCGGCAATGTCGTCGGCCTTTTCCTGGTGCTCTCCACCGTGCCTTTGTTCGCCGCCGTGCTGCGCGTGCCGTTCGCGGCGATCGCGCCGATGATCGTGGTGTCCTGTGCGATCGGCGCCTATGCGATTCAGAACGCGATGTTCGACGTCTGGATGATGCTGTTCTTCGGCGTCGTCGGCTACGTCTTCAAGAAGCTGAGCTATCCGCTCGCGCCGCTGACGCTCGCGCTCGTGCTCGGCAACCGCGCGGAAGACGCTTTCCGTCTTTCGATGATCGGCGCCGAGGGCGATATGCGCGTCTTCTTCTCGAACGGGCTCGTCGGCACCATTACTGTGCTCGCGCTTCTAATGTTGTTCTGGCCCGTGATTTCGTCGCTGATCGGGAAGTTCAGCAACAAGACGCCCGCGACGGCCGCGTAATCCGCAAGGCTCGCATTCCGCTTTTGCATTCGACGGAAGAGGACTGCCGGCGTTAACCTGCCGAAATGCGGGTAATTACCCCTATTTTGGAGCGGCCATGATCGACCCCAACGCCATCGTCCCCTGCAACTGCTCGGCGCTGCGCCAAGCCGCGCGCCATGTCACGCGGCTTTATGACAGCGAACTTGCCGCGGCCGGCCTCGGGCTCAACCAGTATTCGATCCTCTCGCGGGCCGAGAAGCTCGGGCCGCGCACGATCCAGGGGCTCGCGGAAAACCTCGTGATGGAGCGCTCGACGCTTGGGCACCTCCTGCGGCCTTTGGTGAAGCGGGGGCTCCTTAAGCTCGAGCCGTCGAAAAAAGACGGCCGCAGCCGCGCGATCCGGTTGACCTCCGCAGGCAAGTCGCTGCTCGCCAAAGCCCGCCCGCTCTGGGCGAAAGCCGAGCGCCGTTTCGAAAGCAAGATCGGCGCGAAGCCCGCGCGCGATTTGCGCGCCGCGCTCGTTCGCGTCGCAGCCGCCGATTTTGGTTTCACAGATCAGCAATCTGCAAAAGGAGAAAAGCCATGCCATTAGCTCGCATTTCTGTCCCCACTGGAAAATCCGCCGACTACCGGAAAACCGTCGGCAACGTCGTCTATGAATCGATGCTGCCGACGCTAAAGGCGCCGGAGGGCGACCGCTTCCAGATCGTCACCGAGCACTCGCCGAACGATTTGATCCTCGATCCGAACTATCTTGGCATCTCGCGCACAAAGGATGCGATTATTGTGCAGCTCACGCTACGAGAGGGCCGCACCGTCGAGCAGAAAAAGGATTTCTTCAAAGCCGTCGCCGACGGCCTGCACGACAGGCTGAAAATCCGCCGCGAGGACGTCTTCATCAATCTCGTCGAGACCAAGAAGGAAGACTGGTCCTTCGGCAACGGCGTCGCGCAATACGTGCAGTGAAAATCACTCCGGCGGAGCGACCGTTGCGTCCTGGTTGCTTCGCCGGAGCGCGTCCGCGACAAAGCCGCTCGCTTTCATTTCCTCGATGAAGCTCCGCAGATAGCGCGCGGCCGCGACGCGGCCTTTCGGAACGCCCATGGCCTGCCGGATTTCCATGAAACGTCCGTCAACGAGCCA
>Ga0134125_10001873_pt1 | contig 25384 bp, 24 predicted proteins | sample KB31751_FD_96464 | JGI IMG/M metagenome (GOLD analysis project Ga0134125, IMG submission 96464) | Terrestrial soil microbial communities with excess Nitrogen fertilizer from Kellogg Biological Station, Michigan, USA - KB3-175-1 | ecosystem: Environmental > Terrestrial > Soil > Unclassified ...
AAAGTGCTTATTGATTTACCAAAAGATTATTTCGTATTTGCTTTTAGCCATTCAACTATTTCTTCAAATTTTGTTTCGCCTGTGGAAATGGAAATTACGAGATTATACAATGCTGTATCGGTGGTGGAAAGATGAAATCCATTTTCTTCTAAAAACGCTATCATCGCTACGGTGCCGGTTCTTTTATTTCCATCGATGAATGGATGATTAATAATAAGACTTTCGGCTAATGCAGCAGCTTTAGCAAAAACAGATGGATACAGATCTTCACCATCAAAAGATTGAAACGGTCTTGCAATTGCCGATTCTAATAACCCAGAATCGCGAATTCCATGTGAACCTCCATATTTCTCAATCGAAAATTGATGCAGGTTAAGTATATCTTCTAAAAGAATCATTTTGCAAGTTTTTTTAACGTTTTATCATAGTGCTTGCTAATAGATTCGAAATGTTGAGATAAATTATACACTTTTATTTCTGATTTATTTTCACTTCTATCCAATTCATCCAGAATGTTCTTTAAAGTATCTTCATTATCCAAAGACTTAATTTTTTGAATTGCTTTTAGTTTCATTTCATCAATGCTCATGGCTATAAATTTTATCTATCAAATTTAAGAAATATTTTCTCCTATTCTTATGTCCTAGATTTTAGAAATCAATTCCACTCCACGTTTTTTTATTCTTTTCATATTTTTCATAATCAAATTTGTACAATCTTCCAGGACGGTGCGGTACATTCTGTTCTTCTTCTTCCATATCTACCAAAAAATCCATCGCAAAGAATTTTTTCCTGAAATTTCTTCTGTCTAATTTTTTATTCAAAATGGCTTCATACAGATTTTGCAATTCGCGGAGGGAAAATTTGCTCGGTAATAAACTAAAGCCGAGCGGATGCTCCTGCACTCTTTTTTGAAGCCATGCATAGCAGATGTCTAAAATTTTTTTGTGGTCAAATAATAATTCGGTTACCGAATCAATTTCGTGCCAATGCAATTCATTTTCCAAAATTTTTAACCGGTGATGTTGCACATTTATCAAAGAGCAATAAGCGACAGAAACCACCCTGCCAGCCGGATGTCTTCCTACTTCGCCGAATGTATGTACTTGTTCAAGATAGAGATCATTGAGCCCGGTACGTTGTTTTAAAATCCGGTAGGCACTTGCATCAAGGTCTTCTTCCGGCTTGATCAAATCGCCCAAAAGAGAAAATTTGTTCTGGTATTTTTTAAGATCCGAACGGATAAGCAACACTTTCAATTTATTCTCATCAAAACCAAAAATCACGCAATCCACTGAAAGAGCTACCCGGTTTATACTTTCAACTTCTGTCTGTAAACCTTTCAGCGTTTTTGCATTTTTAGAATTGGCATCTGTTTTTAGAATTAGCATTTTTCTCTTATTTATTTTAAACGATTAATCTGAAACTTTGAAGTTTAAACTTTGAGCTATTTGTTCTTAACAACTTTGATCGTCTGTTTTTGTGTGTTAGAAAAAATAGAGATGAAATAAGTGCCGTTAGAAAAATTGGCAGATTTATTAATGTCATAAGAATTATCTCCGGCGCTTACTGAAATATTTTCTTTGTGCAATTGTCTTCCACTTATATCTGTAATGATGATGGTTGCATTACCCTGAACCGGCGATTGTATTTTCAAATATATTTTATCTGAAACCGGGTTTGGTGTTGCCTTTACCGTCCATGAATTAATCTTTGTTTCAATTTTTATAATCGTGCTATAACTGAATTTTCCATCCATGTCTACACTTTTTAACCGGTAATATTCAACCGGAGAAGAATTATTTACAGCGACATCTGTATAAGAATAATTTTTTTCTCTTTTGGCTTTTATGTCAGCTACAAAAGAAAAATTTTGCCCATCCAAGCTTTTTTCTAATTGGTAAAAGCTGAGGTTTAATTCATTGGCTACCTGCCATGTTAATACATTTCCATTGCCTTCATGTTCGCCAGTAAAACTTACAATTGTAACAGGCAAAACGACCGCCGTCTTCGTATATACATGATATTCTCCGGGATTTAAACTGGTAAAAGTGTAGGAATTCCCTGTTACATTTATTGTCGTCCCATTTAGATAATCATACCAGGTTCCATTGGATGGGAAATAAATGGACGCCGATTGTGCCGTTACATCAAAGTTGCCGACAACAACTAGTTTGCTTAGATACATCCATTTTACTTTTCCACTAAAATCCTGGTTTGAAGTGTTCTGAACAAATTGATCAGACATGTTTGGATCAAAACGTAATCTGATTAAAGCGCTATAAACATCATGCAGGTTTTTCCGGTTGGTTTGTTGCAAATAATCCCAGCGAATAGGTTTTGGATCAGTACGACAATTGTTGTTTACCGTTAGATCGCCGCAGGTATTTATCGAATAATCATAACCCAATTCTCCAAATTGCCAGATCATTTTTGGACCTGGTTGCGTAAGCAGAAACGCAGCGGCTAATTCTTCTCTTTTTAAAGCAGTTGCCGTGTCTTTTATATTATAGCTTCCATTCGAATTTCCATACTGGATATTTTTATACATCAATCTCTCCTCATCGTGGCTTTCGGCATAAGTAACCAAATATGGATTTATCCATCCGCGTTGGCTTGCCAGGCCATAGCTGAAATCCCAGCTTGGATTTGTACTATATCCCATCGTTGCCTGGTTATAAGGAGAATTCTCATTTCCCCAAAGCATCATTCCATAATTTGACAAAACCGTTTCCTCGTCATTATCGGCAAAGTGTTCCAGAATGCAATATGAGCCAGGAGATTTTAATTGAAGCGTATCGTAATATTGTTTCCAAATGGCAACGCGATCCGCATCATAGTGTCCCCAGACGGTAACAGCATCCGGCAAATTCACCGTAACTGTTTGTGTAAATCCTTTTGACAAATCAAAACGGAAACCGTCAATTTTATAATCGTTCAGCCAATGATTTACTACACGGCTTACAAAATAGCGCGTCGCCGGAGCATCATGATTGAATTGATAACCGACGTTATAAGGATGTGTGGTAACAGAATCGTACCACGGATTATTTCTTGCAGGTGTATTTGTTGTAGAATTCCAATACAATTGCACCATTGGCGAAGAGCCAAACGAATGGTTCAATACAATATCCATAATTACCGCAATGCCGTTTTGATGGCATTTATCTATAAATGCTTTTAAAGTATTTTCAGGTCCGTAATATTTATCCGGGGCAAAATAAAAACTCGGATTATAGCCCCAGCTATTGTTTCCCTCAAACTCGTTAAAAGGCATTACTTCAATTGCATTAATCCCCAGCTTTTTAAAATAATTGATGCTGTCGCTTAATGTTGTCCAATCGTGGTTAGCAATAAAATCACGAAGCAATAATTCATAAATAACCAGTCCTTTTTTATCAGGTCTTGCAAAATTATTTACCTGCCAGTTGTATGCGGTTTGTCCAGGTTGTAAGACGCTTACAATGCCAGATGTAAGTCCCGTTGGATAAGCTTTTAAACCAGGATAAGTTGTTGATGAAATATATGAATCGTTATCAGGATCAAGAACTTTTTCTGTATAAGGATCGGCAATTTTCAAAGTGCCGTCTACCAAAAACTGGTATGCATATTCGTGCCCGGATGTCAATCCATTTATGGTGATCCACCATGAATTTCCATCCGGTGTTTTACTCATTTCAAATTGGGATTGTTCGGTCCAGTTGCTACCGGCAAATTCGCCGATGACACACACTCTTGATTTACCCGGCGCATACAGAACCAGCGTTACAGATTTATTATCGCTGCCATAATTAATTCCTGTCTGCACGCCAGCCGGAAGCGGTGCTACATTTACCGAACCATTTACAAAAAAGTTCAAGGTATCATAAACGATGACACTTCCATTATCAGCTTTTACAATTATTTGTTGGTTTCCCGGGGCAACAATAGTTGGCGAGGCAGAAATGGTTTGTGCATTAGACGTTGTCTGTATTACACTTCCATTAAATAAAACAGAAAGTGTAGCATTGGCGCTGCTTACAGCGGTTATGGGAATTTGATCATTCACATTTTTACTAATCGTTTCCGGAACTGGATTGTATTTTGGTTGAAAAAAAGGCGTATTGATTCTTACCGCTAATACATTGGTGTAAACAGGAACGAACATATCGCTTCCATCTGCATTTGCTTGTTTTGAATTTCCATTACCGCTTCTAAAAAGAATTGCAATCTTCTGGATTGTTTCGGTTGGATCTGTTAGCCCGAAAAAATTCCGCAGACCGCCATTAATCGTAAAACTCCATTTATTATTTCCTAAAGAAGTTGCCTGCCATGCAGGATTTGTAATGCCCCACGTGGTAATTACATGTAACCAATTGCTTGCGCTGGTACTTTTATTTGTTATCACTCCAATATGCACATACACATCGGTAACAGGTGTGTAATTCAACAATCCTTTATTTCCGTAATTCGCATCAACGGTAATGGTAACAGGCGTTGAACTTTCGGTTGGAAATTGCGGCGACCAGGATAATAATTGTGAAAAACTTTGAAAAGAAAAAAACACAATTACAAATGCGAGTAGATATTTTTTCATAAAAAATCGTTTATTACTGTGTAAATTAAACACATTATTTGAAAAAAGAATTTTTTGAAAAATATATTTTTTAAAAGAGAAAACCGTGTAGGAAAATAAAACAGGAATTCACAAAATTTGTGCCTTTGCCAGGGCCAGGAATTTTTATGGAAAATGATATAAAGTTGGCTTGCCAAGTCTGTTGAATTCTTGTAATCTCGCTCAAATTATTCGTGTAAATTCGTGAAATTCGTCACTAAAAAGAAGGATTAATGAACACAACATCCCAGATACAGCATGTACAAAAGCTCACTGAAACGCTCCTCAAAAATTCCGGCTCTGCAGAACAATTAAGAGAAGTTCTTCGTTTTCATGAATATCGTTATTATGTTTTAAGCGATCCACTTATTTCTGATGCAGAATACGACCAGCTTTATAAAAAATTAGAAAAACTTGAAAAAGAAAATCCGGAAATTATCACGCCTGATTCGCCCACACAGAGAGTAGGAAGCAGCCTGAATGGAGATTTTGTAACAGTTCCACATTTGGTATCGATGTTGAGTTTGGAAAACAGCTACAATCCCGATGATTTAATCGCATGGAACAACCGTTTAAAAGCATTGGCGGACCATCAAAAAATAAGCTACAGCGCAGAGCCAAAATATGATGGAGCAAGCATTTCATTGATTTATGAAAATGATTTCCTGGTTCGCGGCGCCACCCGTGGAGATGGTTCTGCCGGCGATGATATTACTACAAACATTCGTCAAATTGGCTCTATTCCTTTATCTGCCCGGTTCTCGGATTATGGAATCAAAAAAATAGAAATTCGCGGAGAAGTTTTGTTGAATAAAGAAAATTTTAAAAAGTATAATGAAGCACTCGTCGAAGAAGGATTATCGCCTCTTGCGAACCCCAGGAATGCTGCGGCTGGTTCATTAAGAATGAAAGATCCGGCAGCGGTAAGAAAGCGAAAGCTGGAAGCAATTCTATATCATGTAAGTTTTATTGAACTGACGGAAAAAGGTTTGCAAAAATTTCCTGAGTTATGGAATACGCATTCCGGAATTCTTCAAATGCTAGCTGAATGCGGATTTCGCACGCCTGTTGATACCAAAAAGGTTTTTAATAATATTGAAGATGTAGTAAATTTTTGTTTGCAATTTGAACACCAAAGGGATGAGCTTCCTTACGAAATTGACGGCATTGTAGTGAAAGTAAATGAAATAGAAATTCAACAACAGGTTGGAAGTACCACACATCATCCGCGTTGGGCAATTGCCTATAAATTTAAAGCGCGGCAGGCAACATCCAAATTGGAAAATGTGTGGTTTTCTGTCGGTCGCACTGGTGCTATAACTCCTGTTGCAATAATTACTCCTGTGCATATCGGGGGAGTCACCGTAACAAACGTATCACTTTTTAATCAAGGAATTATTGAAGAAAAAGATTTACGTGTAGGAGACACTGTTATAGTTGAAAGAGCAGGAGATGTAATTCCAAATATAGTTAAACCTTTAACTGAATTACGAACAGGAGATGAAAAGAAAGTTGTGTTTCCCACTCATTGCCCTGTTTGCGGTGACCCGATCGTAAAACCTGATGGAGAAGCGGTTTGGCGTTGTGTAAATATAAATTGCGAAGCGCAGGTTGTGGAACGTATAATGCATTATGTAAGCAAGGATGCCATGGATATCAAAACTTTTGGTGCAGCCAATGTGAGAAAATTTTATGATGAAAAAATCATCAGCGACATTCCTTCAATTTATGCTATTGATTTTGAAAAAGTGGCTTCGTTGGAAGGGTTTAAGCAAAAATCTATTGATAACCTTCGATCAGCAATTGAAAATTCAAAGAAGCAAAATTTAAACCGCTTAATTTATGGTTTGGGAATCAGGTACGTAGGAGAAACTACGGCGAAAACGTTATCAAAAAGTGTCGATACTATTTTTGATTTAAAGAATTTTTTTACCGAAGATCTGCAGCAGCTAAAAGACATCGGAACAAAAGTAGCCGAAAGTGTTTTTGATTTCTTTCATAATGAAGATAATATAAAGATGCTTGAAGCGCTTGCTGATAAAGGGTTAAACGTAAATGGTGATAAAACAGAACCGGTGAACGGGAAACTTTCAGGCGCTACGTTTTTATTCACGGGAACATTACCAACTTTAAAAAGAAGCGCTGCTGAAAAAATGGCGGAAGAGAATGGAGGAAAATTGCTTTCATCCGTGAGTGCCAATCTCAACTACCTTGTTGCTGGTGAATCTGCCGGAAGTAAACTTGCCAAAGCGCAAAAAATAAAATCGGTAAAAATAATCAGTGAAGAAGATTTTTTGAACCTGGTCAACAGGTAAGTTTTAAAATCAAGCGTTTAAAGTTTGTAGTTTTGTGTTTTTTAAAAAATAAAAATCTTTTAGTTTGATCTCTTCTCACACATTAATCTTTCTCAAAAACTTAAAAAAGAATAATAGCAAAGAATGGTTTGAAGCCAACCGTCAAAAGTATCAGGCAGCAAAAGAGAATTTTGAAGAATTTGTTGCTTTGCTGTTAGAACAAATGATAATGTTTGACAGTGATTTACACGAGCTTTCAGCAAAGGATTGTATTTTCCGCATCAACCGTGACGTTCGTTTTTCAAAGGATAAAACACCTTATAAAGTCAGTCGCAGCGCGTCTTTCAACAAGGGCGGAAAGAAATCGGTGAACGCGGGATATTATGTTCATATACAACCTCGAGGAAATAGTTTTGTAGGCGGTGGCCTTTGGATGCCGCAAGCTGGGGAATTAAAAAAACTCCGGCAGGAAATTGATTATTGTTATCCTGAATTCAAAAAAATTATAACGGCTCCTGCATTTAAGAAACATTATGGAGGATTGGAAAAAGAAGAAAAACAAATGCTCGTAAATGTTCCCAAGGGTTATGATAAGGAAAATCCCGCTGTTGATTTTTTAAGAATGAAAAGCTTTGTTGCCACCAAAAATATTTCTGATGCGGATGTTCTTTCTGAAAATTTATTGAATGAAACAATAGAATCTTTAAAAGCGCTGATGCCTTTAGTAAAATTTATCAACAGGGCTTTTGAGTAAGACTTTGATGCAGCAACTGAGGAAATAAGCAGCTTTCTTATTCCTGTCAAATTTTATTGTAATAAAAAACCCATTTCTAAAAAATTAAAAATGGGTTTTTTAAAATACTTGTCAGTTCGATCAAATCTGAATGCTCTTCAACACCTTTGGAATTTTTATATCAAAGTTCATTTCATTTTTATCGCGTTTTGCTTTGATCTTGTAATCATTTTTATTTTCTGATTGCCTCATTTCAGACCTGATGTCATTTACATCATTTACTTTTTCTCCGTTTATTTCTGTAATAACATCGCCTTTCTTTAATCCGGCTTTTTCAGCGGCAGAACCTTGTTCCACGTCTAAAACTTTCGCGCCATTTCCTGCTTCGCTGTCTTCAATTTTTAATCCAAGTTTTGGCTGGTTGTTATTAAAATTAAAATCAAAATTCTGACTCGGCATTCTGAAATTAAAATTATTTCGAGGATTAAAGCCGTTTATCATGTCTCTTAAACTATCAATATTATAATTGAAAGATGTACCGGCATTTTTTCCCAATTCTACTGTTGCAGACTTGTTTTTGCCATCTCTTAAATAATTGATGGTTACTTTATCGCCTGGTTTATATGATTGCACGGCATTTCTTAAATCGTCGGGGGAAGTGATCGTTTTGTCGCCAAATTTTGTGATGATATCGTCATTTTTCAGCCCTGCTTTTTTTGCAGCGCTTTCATCAATCACATTTTTAATGATGGCGCCTTTCTCTGTTTTCGCGGTAAGCACTCCCAGAAATGCTTTATTGGAAGTGCTGAACACATTAAGGTTCCCAGGGGCCATTCTAAAAAAGTTATTGCCATTTCTATCGGTCAAATTTCTTCTCATTACAGTAACATCGCCATTGAAATCTGACAGAGGTTTTCCGTTCACCGTTATTTTATTACTGTCGATTTCGATCGTCATTTTCTGTGGAGCTTCATTATTTTTACGAATAATGATCTCTTCATTCTTTTCATTTTGTGATGGTTGATTTTGAGAAAAACCATTGCTGGCAAGCAATCCGCAGCATGCAGTAAACATGGCTGATAAGAAAATTGTTTTCATTTTAATATGATTTTGAATAAGAAAATTTTAATTTCCCCAAATTAAAAACGGCATTTTAGAAAACAAATTTTTACTGGAATATATAGTTTAACGTTAACATAAAAATACTGATGCGCTGCAATACAAAAAGCAAAAAAGTTACACCAATCCTTTTATCTTCTCAATTACTTCTTCGAATTTTGTCGCATCTTGTCCGCCTGCAGAAGCGAATGTTTTTTGGCCGCCGCCACCGCCTTTTATTAAAGGCGCTACAATTTCTTTGATAATTTTTACGGCATCTAAATTATTTGAAGAATAGATATTTTCATCAATGGAAACAACCACATTGGCTTTGCTTTCAATGTTGGCGCACAACACAATTACAGAACCTTTCAGTTTGTCTTTTAAAAGTAAAGCCAGTTTTTTCAAAGCATCCACAGTTGAAATATTTACAACTTCTCCAATAAAATTTACATTATTTTTCAAAATAGCTTTCGTGCTTATTTGTTCGCTTACTGTATCTAATATTTGCGATTGTAAATGATCAATTTGCTTCGTTAGTTTTTCTTTTTCGGATAAAAAAGATTCCAATGCTTTTGGCAAATCTTTTGGATTTTTTAATTGTTCTTTTACAAGATTTAAATCCTCCAATTCATTGTTCAGAAAATTTTCTGCGGCCTTTCCACTTACTGCTTCTATTCTTCTCAAACCTGCACCAACAGCGGTTTCATTCGTAATTTTAAAAAATCCTAATTCGCCGGTACTGCCAACATGAGTGCCGCCGCAAAGTTCAATTGAATATGCTGCATCCATCATCACCACCCTTACCACGTCGCCATATTTTTCTCCGAAAAGCGCCATAGCACCGGTTTTCAATGCTTCTTCCTTTGGCATTTGCTGAATTACCACAGGAATGTTTTCCCTTATCTTTTCATTTACAATTGATTCTACTTTTTGAATTTCTTCTTTGGTCAATTTACTAAAGTGCGAAAAATCAAAACGCAGGTAATCCTCATTTACCAGGCTTCCTTTTTGCTGCACATGAGTTCCCAACACTTTGCGCAACGCAGCATGCATTAAATGAGTAGCGCTGTGATGAACGGCGGTCTTTCTTCTTTTTTCCACATCAACTTTTGCTATCACTTTAGCTTTAATATTCGCAGGAAGTTTTTCAGTGAAATGAAGAATCAACTCATTTTCCTTTTTGGTATTTACCACACCAATTTGCTCTTCTTCAAAAAATAAAATCCCTGTATCACCCACCTGGCCGCCACTTTCAGCATAGAAAGGTGTTTCATTCAAAACGATTTGAAAAATTTCTTTTCCTTTCGCTTTTATTTTGCGGTATTTTAAAACCTGACTTTCTGTTTGTAAATTTTGATAACCAACGAAGCCTTTTCCGTCATTCGCGTTTACATTAATCCAATCTTCTGTGTCCACAACTGATGCCGCCCGACTGCGGTTTTTTTGTTGTTGCATCTCTTTTTCAAAACCCGTTTCATCAACCGATAAGTTATTTTCTGCCGCAATTAATCTGGTAAGATCGATTGGAAAACAGCAGGTATCATATAATTCGAATGCCGTTGTCCCATCTATATTTTTCTTTTCAGCTAAAAGCAATTCCAATTTTTTTAATCCAGCCTCCAATGTTCTTAAGAAATTATTTTCTTCCTCGTGAATCACTTTTGATACAAAATCTTTTTGCTGTTCCAGGTTGGGAAAAACATCTTTAAACTGCGCGGCGATATGTGGCACCAACTTGTAAAGCAGAGGCTGTTTGACATTCAAATAAGAAAAATAATATCGAACGGCTCTTCTCAAAATCCGGCGTATAACATAGCCTGCGCCCGTGTTTGAAGGCAATTGTCCATCTGAAACAGGAAAGGCAATTGCTCGGATGTGATCAGCAATCACACGAAATGAAATGTCTTGTTTTGAATCTGAATGTGTATATTTTTTTCCGGAAATACTTTCAATTTCGGCAATGGTTCCTGTAAAAATATCTGTATCGTAATTGCTTTTTTTATTTTGTAAAACGCGCACCAATCTTTCAAACCCCATTCCTGTATCTACATGTTTTGCAGGCAGCAATTCGAGCGTTCCGTCTTTTTTCCGGTTATATTGAATGAACACTACATTCCAGATTTCAATCACCTGCGGATTATCTTTATTTACCAGCTCTTTTCCCGGAATTAATTTTTTTTCTTCTTCGCTTCTGCAATCCACATGAATTTCGGTGCATGGGCCGCAAGGGCCGGTATCGCCCATTTCCCAAAAATTATCTTTTTTATTTCCAAAAATAATCCGGTCTTCGGCAATATGTTTTTTCCAGATATTTAATGATTCTTCATCAGCCGGCAAACCTTCACTTTCGTCACCTTCAAAAACCGTAACATATAAATCTTCTTTTGGAATATTATAAATTTCAGTAAGCAATTCCCAACTCCAGGCGATGGCGTCTTCTTTAAAATATGGTGGCTTGTTTCCAACAGCATTTCCAAAGCTCCAGTTGCCAAGCATTTCAAACATCGTGTGATGATATGTGTCCACGCCGACTTCTTCCAGGTCATTGTGTTTTCCGCTCACACGCAAACATTTTTGCGTATCCGCAATGCGCGTGTAAGGAGCCGGTTTGTTTCCCAAAAAATATTCTTTGAACTGATTCATCCCTGCATTGGCAAAAAGCAAAGTCGGATCATTTTTGATAACGATCGGTGCAGAAGGAACAATGTGATGTCCTTTATTTTTAAAAAAATCAAGAAAAAGCTGTCTGATTTCTGCGCTTTGCTTCATAGAGTTTCGTGAATTTTTAAGAATGATTTAGAGTATGAAGAAGTTATCTTTGTTAGATTGAAAAATATTTTAATGCCGCAAAGGTATTTGGTTTGAATGCATTTACAAACACAACGGTATTTTAAAATCACAAACGTTTGCTTCTTTTTCCCGCATGAAAAAATTAAAATTTTATTATAATACACAGACTTTACGTTACGAAAAATTGGTAACGCCATTGCATGTAAAGTTGTTGCGATTCTTTGGTTTCATCTTGGCTGTATTTGTTTTTGCATTCATCATTATTTCCCTGGTCTTTCGTTTTATTCCTTCACCTCAATTAAAACTGGCCGAATTAAAATATGAAAAAATGCGGCAGAATTATGAAATGCTTGCATCACAAACCCGCAATTTACAGGAGGAAATGGCCTCACTGGAAAAGCGCGACAACCAGGTTTACCGCTCTATTTTTGAAGCGAACCCGGTTCCCGATTCTGCGCGTGCAAAATTGATCGAAAAGAAAAATGAATTTCAAAAAATTGCCGCAATCAATGATGAAGAACTTGGGAATGAGGTGGCTAATACTTTAAACAACATCAGCGCACGGATCAAATATCAATACGCAAGTTATGATGAAATAGAAAAACTGATTAAGGATCAAAGTGAAAAGTTAGCGAGCATTCCTGCGATACAACCGGTGAGCAATCGCGACCTTACACGCATCGCTTCAGGATTTGGCGTAAGAATTGATCCTGTTTATGGAACTTTAAAAATGCATAAAGGATTGGATTTCGCGGCGCCACAAGGAACACCAATTTATGCGACCGGAAATGGAACGGTGGAAATGGCTGGTTTTGACGAAAGCGGTTTTGGGAATCATGTAATTATAAATAACGGTTATGGATATGAAACTCTTTTTGGCCATATGTTGAAAGTAAAAGTACATCAAGGAGAACGGGTAAAGCGTGGCGAAATAATAGGTTGGGTGGGCAGTTCGGGTAAAAGTACCGGTCCACATTGTCATTACGAAGTGCATGTAAACGGCCAGCCTGTAGATCCGGTTTATTTTTTTTTATAATGATCTGACACCTGAACAATTTGACCGTATTTTAAAAATTGCTTCTACCGGAAGCGCAAAAAGCCTCGATTAAAATTTATGGAACTTTCACAAATCAACTTTGAGTTTGAAGAAGATTCAAAAAAAAATGAAATTAAGGAAGCAGTAAAGCAACAAATAAAACCGAAATCTAACCGGGGAAGAAAAAGTATAAAAGAATTCCATACAGAGGTAAATGACCTGGAAATTCCGGAAGACGAAATTTTGTTTCAAAAACAGTATTATTCCATTGGAGATGTAGCCGCTATGTTCAAAGAGAATACTTCCTTGATCAGGTATTGGGAAAATGAGTTTTCAATTTTGAAACCCAAAAAAAATAAAAAAGGTGATCGGTTTTTCAGGCCGGAAGACATTAAGAATCTGAAGATGATCTATCATTTGCTGCGCGAAAGAAAATATACCATCGAAGGCGCAAAAGAATTTATTAAAAATAATAAAGCTGCAGGAGAAAAACACGAGATGATCGAATCTTTGGAAAAAATAAAATCGTTTTTGATCGAATTAAAAAATAATTTATAGGAAAATAAAATCATTGCTGCATAATTACTTTCACTCTACATTTGCAGCTTATTTACGTGCGAAACGTAACACGCTAACACGACCACGTGTTGCAGAAACTATTAAAGTAACAGAGTGAAGAAAAATTTTAATAAAGCAACGCCGATCGGTTTAATTATTGCCTTAGGAATTGTTTACGGCGATCTTGGTACTTCCCCGCTTTATGTGTTCAATGCGATCATCAGGGATAAAGTAATTACTCCGGAACTGATACTTGGCGGCCTTTCCTGCATTATCTGGACGCTTACTTTACAAACAACGGTAAAATATATTACGCTCACCTTGCAGGCTGATAACAATGGTGAAGGTGGCATATTTTCTTTGTATGCATTGATCCGGCGTCAAAAAAAATGGCTGGTTTTTCCGGCCATGATTGGCGGCGCGTCTATTATGGCCGATGGAATGATCACGCCTCCGATCACGGTTACCTCGGCGGTAGAAGGTTTAAAACAAATCTCTTTTTTTAGCAACATCAGCGGAACTACGATTATATATATTGTCATCATTATTTTATTCGCCCTTTTTTTTTCACAACAATTTGGAACGGCGAAAATTGGAAAATTTTTCGGCCCAATTATGTTTTTCTGGTTCCTGATGCTGTTGGTATTAGGCGGAATGCATCTTTTTGATAATCTAAACATTTTCAAAGCGCTCAATCCTTATTATGCGATAAAGCTTCTAACACTTTACCCGAATGGATTTTTTATTCTGGGCGCTGTTTTTCTCTGTACAACAGGAGCAGAGGCGCTTTACAGTGATCTTGGACATTGTGGGAGGGGAAATATCCGTGTGTCGTGGATTTATGTAAAGATTGCTTTGATCATCAATTATTTGGGTCAGGGCGCGTGGCTTTTGGCAAATTATAAAGGTCGCTTGTTTACAAAAGAGATTATGGATAATGGCTTCAATCCTTTTTATGGAATAATGCCGGATGCTTTTAAAATTATTGGAATTGCGATTGCAACCATCGCGGCGATTATTGCCAGCCAGGCTTTGATCAGTGGTTCTTTTACTTTGATTAGTGAAAGCATCCGGCTGAATCTATGGCCGAGAATGAAAATAAATTATCCTACCGAAGAACGCGGCCAATTGTATATTCCTGGCATTAATACGCTTTTATTGGTTGGCTGTCTTGGTGTGGTTATTTATTTCCAAACATCTTCAAACATGGAAGGCGCTTATGGACTTGCGATCACTTTGTGTATGTTGGCTACGTCTATTTTATTCGCTAATTACCTGGTTTCCCGACGCACGCCAAAAATTCTTGTTTATCTATACCTGGCCGTTTATCTCACAATCGAACTTAGTTTTTTGGTGGCCAACCTGGTAGAAAAATTTCCGCATGGAGGATTTGTAACGCTGATCATTGGCGGCGGTTTATTTACCGTAATGTATGTATGGTTCAGGGCGCGCAAAATTAAAAACCGCTATGTGGAATTTGTTCGCCTGGATCAATATTTGCCAACCATGCAGGAACTGAGTAATGATCTGACTATTCCAAAATACGCTACACATTTGGTATATCTGACGAGTGCCAACAACCCAAAAGAAATTGAACATAAAATTGTTTACTCCATTCTAAACCGAAAACCAAAACGCGCTGATATTTATTGGTTTGTGCATGTAGATACGCAGGATGATCCGTACACAGCCGATTATACGGTTGATACCATCATTCCCAATGAAGTGATCAGGGTGGAATTGCGGCTCGGTTTCCGCATGGAACCGCGTATCAACCTGATGTTTAAAAAAGTAGTTCAGGATATGGTTGCCAATAAAGAAGTGAACATTACCAGCCGTTATGAAAGCCTTCAGAAAAATAATGTCGTGGGTGATTTCCAGTTTATTGTAATGGAAAAATTCCTTTCGCAGGATAATGAATTGCCATTTTTTGAAAAGCTGATTATGAAATTATACTTCTGGATAAAAAAGGTGAGCCTTGGCGAAGAAAGGGGCTTTGGTTTGGATCAAAGTAACGTCATTATTGAAAAATTTCCTTTGATTGTAGCACCGGTTCGCAAGTTGAAATTAAAACGTGTATTTACGGATGAAGAAAAAGGAGAATGATTTATCAGAAATGAACAGCGACGAAAGTAACCAGCAAAATATCATACAGGAGAAACGTACAGTTTCTACCAAAAGAAAAATATACCGGGTGATCATTGTAATTACACTTATTTATTGCTCTATTGGAATTGCGTTGTATCATTTGCAGGAAAAATTTTTATTTCATCCGGTCACTTTACCAGATAATTATCAATTCAAATTTCAGGTACCATTCAAAGAAGTGAACATTCCGATGAATAAGACGGACACATTGAATTTGATTCAGTTTTTACCGGTAGATTCAGCTGCAAAAGGTGTCGTACTATATTTTCACGGCAACAGTGATAATGTAATTCGCTATGAAAAGAATGCAGAAATTTTTACCAAAAACGGCTATGAAGTTTGGATCCCCGATTATCCCACTTATGGAAAAACCACCGGAGAATTAACGGAAGAAAATATCTATAAGCAAGCGAAAGAAGTGTATAAACTTGCGCATTCAAAATTTCCATCGGATAGTATTTTTGTGTATGGGAAGTCTCTGGGAACCGGCGTTGCTTCCTACATTGCTGCAAAAGAAAAATGTGCCGCGTTGATTTTAGAAACACCATATTACAGCATTCCAAGCCTCTTCAGCACGTACGCACCTATTTATCCTACAGGTCGAATGTCGCATTTTAAATTTCCGGTAGGCGAATATTTGGAAGAAGTAACTGAACCGGTCCTGATTTTTTCCGGTACTTCTGATAAGGTAATTCCATTTCGCAATGCAGCAAAACTGAAAAAAGTTTTAAAACCGCGAGATGAATTTATTACGATCGAAAACGGCGCACATAACAATGTGACAAGCTTTCCAATATATCAGGAAAAAATAGATTCTATGTTTGGTTCTAAAAAGTAAATGGTTGTTTCAGCCAAAGGACAAATAAGTGTATTTCTTATTTTTATTTTACAAAAAAAAATAGGATATTTTTTTAAAAACGCAGCATCAAGCCTGCAGATGGAACAATAACCGTTTTATTAAAATCCTGTCCGTATTCAAAATTGCAATTGATGATGATCGCAACTGCAGAAATATTAAAATTAAAACCAACAGTTGTTGAATTATATTTTAACGAAGTAGCGCCGGTTTTTATCCCATTATCAATGGAGGCAAGGTTTTGTTTATTAAAAACCTGCTGGCCTACGCCGGTACTGATTCTAAAAACTTCTGCTATCAGCAATCCACCTTCCAACTGGTAAACATTGTTGGAAGAATTTTGATTCAGCGCCGTGGTTACATAGCCCTGATCATTGAAAATATGCCCGACAGTTTTTGCATTGTTCATCCCGAAACTTCCGAATCCTGCAATCATCGTACGGTGATCGTTTCGATCTCTTGCAATGGTCAGGCCCAGCATTCCATTTGCCTGCCAGTTTAAACGGTCGTTATCAAATTTACCAAAATTCTCATCTCCCGGGCCATAATAATAATTTGCTGCGGCACCAATGGAAACCGCAATGCCACTGCTTCTTGTATTATCGCTTCTGTAATTATTTCTGTAATCATTCCGGTTATTTTGGGCATTTACAGAAAGAGTAATAAAGAAAAAGGCTATTAATAAAGGGTTGAAGTTTTTCATGATAAGTGTTATTTTAAAGTGATTGCCACGCCGGCGTTAATGACTGATAAACCATAACCTGCATCGAGCGAAACCTGCAATTGATTGCTGATAAAATATTCTGCTCCCACTCTCGCCATCAGTCCTAATCCCGTTGATCGTTGTCCTGATTTTACCAGGATGACCTGTGAGTTGTCGTTTGTGAAACTGATTTTATTGTTGGAAATAATGTTAGAACTGGTAATACCAACTCCTGCTGCAATGTATGGCTGTAGTTGTGATGTGTTTTTCAAAAGATAATATCGGCCATACAGATACAAGGCAAAAATATTTTCTTTCAAAGTAACGCTTGTTTGGGTGCTGTCATAAGCACTGAATTGTTGCGTGGAAAGGTTGCGAGAGCCAAAGCCGATTTGTACACCCAGGTTCAGATTATCTTTAAAAAGTACTTCATACCCTAATGAGATAACGGGAAAAGAACCCGATGAAGAATAACTTTTTACATCCTTTACTTTCGTAAAGCTTCTTAAAAATCCAAATTGGATCCGGACAATTCCGTGTTTGAATAAGCTTGTATCTTTTTTATAATTGATGAACCGTTGCGAATAATACGGCGCTGCCTGCAATTGATCATTTACAGGAGTAATGTAATCTTTTACCTGGTTGCGATAACTGATCACATACACTTCATTTCTTGGAATTGTATAAATCGGACCATCAGGAATATCTGTTCGCTGATAAGAAATAAAATAAGGACCTACTTCTTTTACCAAACCATAAACAATATCACCATTGGTTTTTACGATCACATCAAAACCTGCATTCGCAGGAATAGATTTTTGTAGTAGTACTTTTTGAGAGTCAGTTTGCCCGTAAACAGTTACTGAAGTAAGCAGCATAACGGTGATGGTTAAACGAAAAAGAAGAATCAATTTATTCATTGTAAAATTTAGTATTTGATATCTTTAATAATTCCATTGGTGATATTTATTTTTTTCGATGAGTCACGTGAATTGCAAAGCATCATCTGAAACGCACCTGTTATCAATCTTTCATCCGCTTTTTGTTTTTGTATCTGAAGCACCGCATTGCTTGTATCGTTTGCGCAAAGATTGTATGCAGCAAGGTCATTGCTATTGGTAAGATTGAACAATTGAACCTGCGAAAGTCCGGTTTGATTTGTATAGTGCGGTTTATAAGTTCCGGTTAACAGATTGGCATCCGTATTATCAAAAGTGATGATCAATTGATAGGTGTTTCCTGCGCTATCTTTCCCGGTTCCCTGAAGCGTATACCGGTTAAAAAGTTGTCCTGTTTGTGAAATATCTGCCGGATAAACTACCACTTTTGAAACAGGGGCGAATGAATAATTATCTGCTTTCCAGGTTGAAGAACCATTGAAGCTAAATGTCAACAAAGGCGTGCGTAAGATCTGTACAGTCGTTTCATCATGCGAGCAACCAAAAAAAAATATTCCGATAAATAAAGAGAGAAGTAAAATTTTTTTCATCGTTAGTTTTTAATAAAAATAAGACTATTTTTTCGATGGGGACAAATACTGTACCGCATTACATGCGATTATGATTTTAAATTTTTTTCCCTTCAAAAAATAAATGGCTGAAAAGTAAAGGATTTTTAAAAGATAGATCCGTGATAGATAATGTAGATTATCTACCTCATTCTTTGGGCAAAAAGTTTTAAAACATTAAGAAATAGGAATGCCTGATATTTATTGCTTTATTGAATTTGAAACAGGATTTTTTAAAAATTGATGCTATTCTTATCAATTTTAAAATCAAATCTTCCCTTACTAATGACAATACTATCACCTATCTTTCCATCAAATAGACCGGAAAAAGAAAGAGCAGTCGTGTCCAGGCTTATGTTGATGAAATAAAGATTTGATGTGCCTGGATTAGATGGATTAAAAAAGGAATTTACCGCAATTGCATTGGCATTTGCAGGAAATCTTTTTCCACTCAAAGCGATAAAATCGTTAAGGGAAAATGATTTTGGAACCGGTATTAATAAAGAAATATTCTGGTATGGAGAATTATAACCTGTGCTGTTATCATTCTTAGAAATAAGCCATGTAAGGCTGACTGTATCGAGCGCGCTGTTGGTTTGCGTTTTCCGGAGGGTGGGAGCGTAATTTACAATCCCACCAATAATTCCTTTTTTGTATGGATTTACATAAGGCACTTTATTGATGTAAACAGAAGCGATATTAAATCCATAAGATGATAAAATACTCAATCCCGGATCGTCAGCATCCGGATAAAAGTTTCTTTTGCCACACGAACATAACAAAAGAATAATCATACAAACGGCAGTGATCGATCTAATTGATTTCATTTTTATTTTTTATAAAAAAAGTTGTAGCCAAATGCCAGTTGCAATGGCGCAATAGATTTAAATGCGTGTGGATAATCATTTTTGCTGACAGTAGTTGGCGATTGGATGCGAATCATTGCCATCATATCCTGTTTTTTAGCGAAATTATAAACCAACGCCATTGCCACAGCAAGGCCGCCAGTTTCACAGTTCAGATCCGGGTTCAAAACTTCATAGTTTTCTTTGTCGTAATTTTTATAACTGACGTGATAACTTTGGCTGCTGATTGCTAATGGAAAAAAATCGAGGTAAAGGCTATTATTTTTTTTATTCGAAAGTAAATGTATTTGACATCCAACGCTTATAGTAAAAATAGATGCTCGAATATCTTCAGTTAAAGATACCTGTTCAGGTAACTGCGGATTTAAGGTAAATGCATCACCGAATCCTTTTGTAATCAAAGGGATGCCGTAATCCAATTCAAATAAAAAGGATGAATTACGGCTGTTTCCAGGTTTCCATTGTATAGAGATGGGAACCTGATAAAACGATTTGCGGTTTTGGTTCACATCGGTTGAAATGCCTGTCGAGAATGATAAAAAAGATTGTGCATTTACAGCGACAGAAGAAAAAATAAAAATAATATGGATGCTTAAAATGCGTAAAATTTTCATAAGCGGTATTTGTAAACACAGGATCTATAAAAAACTTTTTAGTTTTAAACTTTTTTATTGACCACTAAAGTAATGAAAACGCTGCATGCTTAATGATTATTGTCGATTTATGTTATTCGTTTAATTGATTATAAATCTAGCATTAAAACGAAAAAATAATTTTGAATGAGAAAGTATTTCAGGCTTTTTTTCTAAATGTCCTTTGATAAAAAAACATAAATTCTAATTATTTCTTTGTTTACTGTCAGTGGCGTTTTTATCTTTATCGCAAATAATAAAAATGGCAAAAGCAGAAAAGGCAGTTATTGGAATCATCATGGGCAGCGACAGTGATTTAAAGATTATGGAAGCCGCTGCAGAACTTTTGAAACGGCTTGAAATATCTTATGAAATTACGATCGTTTCTGCACACCGCACTCCTTTGAGAATGGTTGAATACGCTTCTGCTGCAATTGAACGTGGCTTAAAAATAATCATTGCAGGCGCTGGAGGCGCAGCACATTTACCTGGTATGGTTGCTTCTTTAACGATCATTCCTGTTATCGGTGTTCCCATAAAATCTTCCAATTCCATCGATGGTTGGGATTCTGTACTTTCTATTTTACAAATGCCTAATGGCGTGCCTGTTGCAACTGTTGCATTGAACGCAGCAAAAAATGCCGGAATTTTAGCTGCAGAAATTCTCGCCATTTCTGATAAAGATTTGGCAAAAAAATTAATCGCATTTAAAAGAGAAATGCGCGAAGACATCGAGAAGAAAGCAGAAAAATTAACAAGTGCTCATTCAGCGTAATTTTCAAATATTTGATGGATATTTGGTAAATTTGCATACTCAAAAATACCGGGGCTGACCGGTTTTGACAGCATAGTTCTTTGTAAGTATAAGCATGTAGCGCGTTGCGTAATTAGCGCTTGAATCTGAATACGAAAACATTAAATGGCAATACACAACTTGCCATGGCTGCGTAATCGATAGATTCGCTTCCATTAGGGCCGTTGAGCTGGCTAGTCCTGTTGCCGCGCTCTTCCGCCGACTCAATCCCGAAAATTCGGGAAAAACGGGATGCTGCAATTGAAGGCTGTGACAATTGCTTAAGACCATTCAGCTACGGAAAAAGTTGGTTTGTTTTGCTCCGGCTTTTTTCCGACAAATAATGCAAAAATAAACATGTAGAAGGCTTACGGCGAATATGTTTGGACCAGGGTTCGAATCCCTGCAGCTCCACCTAAGGGGACTTTCATCGAAAGTCCCCTTTCTTATTTTTAAGGACTCCGATGGTAATTCGCACAACGCTTAAAACGGAATATGAAATCCAGCTGTTAACTGCGCAGAATTGTTCATGTAAGCAGCTTCCAAATACAAATCAGCCTTTCGGTTAATGGGCGTAATATATTGCAAAGAATAACCAATACCGACAGTATTATTTCCCGGATTATCACTATTGCAATAATTGTAATAATATCCGATCGCCGGAATAAAATGACTGATGCGGTAGCCGGCTTTAAAACCAAAGTTGTTGGGTGAATTGCTCTGCCGGGTTAAAGTTGGCCGCAGCTCTGCTTCCAATACAAAATGCCTTATTTGAACACCTGTTGACATCTTTACGACTGGAACTACAAGTTGAGAAGGTAAAGCATGAGTAGCCTCACCGTTAAGAGGAATCTTTTGCTGGAAAGTAGCTGCGCCACCACCAAGATTTACAAATAGCTGAGCATGGAGAATGTGCGGGCTAATCAATAAGATAAAGAATATCACTTTTTTCATCGTAAATAATATGGCATTTAAAATGCCAATAATTATATGAATCCGCACCCAAAATTCATTTTTGAATATTTTATCTTTTCTTTAATTTAAATGATTGCTAAACCGATTGTTAAAGTGAAAATAAAAACGAATTTTATGCTGAAGTACATCAAATTGTGTGTGGTGATGCGAATTTAAGTGGCTGAAAAATTTGAAATAATTCTAAACCGTATGATGATGTTTTAAGAAGTTTTTCTTCTGAAAAATTGTAAAGAAAATTACACAAATGGTTGCTTATAATTTTTACGTTTTCATAATCTTTTCTTCCATTTAGCCGGCATCATTTAGATGCAACCAATTCTACCAAAACACCATTGGTGTCTTTGGGATGTAAAAAACAAATCAATTTATTGTCTGCACCTTCTTTTGGTTCTTCATTTAATAAAGTAAAACCTTCGTCTGTCAAACGTTTCATTTCTGCTTCTATATCATCCACTTCAAAAGCAATGTGATGAAGGCCTTCGCCTCTTTTTTCTATAAATTTACTAATGACACTGTCGGGTGAGTAGCCTTCCAGCAATTCTATTTTATTTTTCCCGGTTTCAAAAAATGCTGTGTTTACTAATTCTGCGGGCAACACTTCCGTTTTATAACAGGGAGTGTTTAATAATTTTTCAAAAAGAGGAATAGACACCGATAATTTTTTTACTGCAATACCTACATGTTCAATCTTTTTCATAAAATGATTTTTACAAAAATAATCTAAACCGATAAACCGTCTAAACTGTGTAAATCCTTCTTCCAAAACGCTTTCATTAAATTTGTATAAAAAATTCTGATGCTTCAGTTTCCCATTTACCTGGATAATAATGCAACCACACCAATGGATCCACGAGTATTGGAAGCGATGATGCCCTTTTTTACAAAATACTTTGGAAATGCTGCCAGCCGTACGCATTCATTCGGGTGGGAAGCCGAATCAGCAGTGGAATACGCACGCGAACAGGTTGCTTATTTAATAAATGCTGAGCCAAAAGAAATCGTTTTTACTTCAGGCGCTACGGAAGCTGATAACCTTGCTTTGAAGGGAACTTTTGAAATGTACAAATCAAAAGGGAATCACATTATAACCGTAAAAACTGAACACAAAGCGGTTTTGGATTCCTGCAAACACATGCAAAGACTGGGAGCGAATATTACTTATCTCGATGTAAAAAATGACGGTTTAATTGATATTGAAGAATTGGAAAATGCAGTCAATAAACAAACGATTTTAATTTCCGTGATGTATGGTAATAATGAAACGGGCGTTATTCAATCGATAAAAGAAATTGCAGCGATTGCAAAAAAGAGTGGCGTGTTATTTTTTTCAGATGCTGCACAAGTGGTAGGAAAAATTCCGGTAGATGTAATAAAAGACGACATTGATTTAATGTCTTTTTCCGGACATAAAATGAACGGTCCAAAAGGTATTGGGGCATTATACGTGCGTCGAAAAAATCCAAGAGTAAGGATTACAGCCCAAATGGATGGTGGTGGCCATGAACGAGGAATGCGTAGTGGCACATTAAATGTTCCGGCAATTGTTGGTTTTGGAAAAGCGTGTGAATTAGCCCACATTGAAATGAAAAAAGATGCAGAACGAATGCTTGAACTACGCAATAAACTGGAAGCGGAATTATTAAAAGCCGGCTGTGCTTCAATAAATGGAAACGCTGAACACCGGCTGCCAAATGTGAGTAACATGAGTTTTCAAACTGTGAATAGCGTTGATTTGATTTCAGCCCTTAGCAAAAATATAGCGTTAAGTTCCGGCTCTGCATGTACTTCCGGAACTAATGAACCTTCGTATGTTTTAAAAGCGATGGGATTAAGTCATGAAATGGCCGGTTCCTCTTTAAGATTTGGTTTGGGAAGATTCACAACAGAAGAAGAAATAGATTTTACAATTGGACAATTAATTGATTTAATAAAAAAATGATTCGTTGATATAACGGTAATACTCAAACGCTTTCAGTAAAAGAACAAATAAACTGTTTTTCTTTTTAGTTAAAAATCAGCATTTTTATTTTGGGTAAAAAAATAATGCACCCTATGATAAAAGAAATGATTGCAGAAAGTAAAACTGCTGAAGCTGCCATATCTTTTACTTTTTTTATAGTAAGGTTGAAATCCGGGCATACTAAATCGCACAATTTTTCGATAGCAGAATTGATAATTTCAAAAGATAAAACCGTTGCAAAGCAAATCAAAATAAGGATCCATTCTGTTTCAGATAAATTAAAACAAATTCCTGCTATTACTATTAAAATTGCGATAACATATTGTATTCTGAAATTTTTTTCATGAAGAATGCAATCTCTTAAACCATGAAATGCGTTTACAAATGAATCGGTGACTCTCATAAAATGATATTGAAATATTTTACAAATCTGAAACCACTTTTTTTATTGAATCGCATGCTTGTAAAATTTCATTTTCAGAAATTATTAATGGTGGTACAATGCGCAAACATTCTGCTGCGAATAAAAACCAGTCAGAAAAAACACCTTCTTCCAAAAGCGCATCGATGACTTTTTTGTTTTGCTCAAAATCTTCAAACTCAAGGGCCATCATCAATCCACGGCTTCTGATATTTTTTATTTTTGGATGATGAAGGTTATCAAGGAAGGTTTTTTCTTTTTCAAACACGTTTTCAATAATCTTTTCCTCCAGTAAATATTGCATGGCGGCGTTTCCTGCAGCACAACAAACCGGGTGTCCACCAAAAGTATTGATATGTCCTAATACCGGATTGTTCGTGAATGAATCCATCAGTTTTTTATCTGCGATAAAAGCGCCTAACGGCATGCCGCCGCCCAATGCTTTACCCAATAATAATACATCCGGAACCACATCAAATTGCTCAAACGCCCAAAGTGTCCCATTTCTGCCGAACCCGCATTGAATCTCATCAAGCACCAATAAAGTTCCTGTTTCTGTACATTTTTTTCTCAATGCCTGCATCCATTTTTTTTCAGGAACAATTACTCCTGCTTCCGCCTGAATGGTTTCCGCAATCACACAAGCAGTCTGTTCTGTGATAGAATTAAGGCTTTCAAAATTATTATAGTTTAGATGGAAAATATCAGGTAAAAGAGGGCGAAAAGCATTGCGCCAATATTCATCGCCGATAATACTCAGCGAACCTTGTGTACTTCCATGGTATGAATTTTTAAAAGCAGCAATTTGTGTTCTTCCGGTAAAACGCTTTGCCAGTTTCATCGCTCCTTCTGTTGCCTCTGTTCCTGATGCGGTAAAAAAAACAGCGTTAAGAAAAGATGGTAAATTATCGGTGAGCAATTTTGCGTAGGCGGTTTGAGGAGATAAAACCAGTTCTCCATTTACCATCACATGCATAAAATTCTCCGCCTGCTTTTTAATCGCACCAATGACTTTTTGATTTCCATGACCGATATTACAAACGCTGATACCGCCAATCAGATCGATATATTCCTTACCATTTACATCAAATAATTTACTGCCACTTGCACGTACAATCTCGAGTGCAAGTGGATTTGGCGAAGTTTGTCCAATGTGATTTAAAAATATTTGCCTGTTGGTCATTTGTAATAAAATAGAAAATAAGAATCTTGAATATGTATGTTTTGCTGTTCTAAAGCTTTTAACCTCTTGTAAAAAAAACTATTTCTCCTCCAAAACCTTCTTGTACAAATCCTCATATTGAGGAACAATATTGTCGATATCAAATTTCATTGCTTGTTCCAATGCATTTTGTTTCATCTTTTCGAAAGCTTTTTCATCCGATAATATTTTAATGATATTATTACTCATATCTTC
>Ga0134125_10001875_pt1 | contig 25356 bp, 22 predicted proteins | sample KB31751_FD_96464 | JGI IMG/M metagenome (GOLD analysis project Ga0134125, IMG submission 96464) | Terrestrial soil microbial communities with excess Nitrogen fertilizer from Kellogg Biological Station, Michigan, USA - KB3-175-1 | ecosystem: Environmental > Terrestrial > Soil > Unclassified ...
CAGCCTCAGCCTCAGCCTCAGCCTCAGCCTCAGCCGCAGCAGCAGGCGAAGGCAGCGCCGGCCGAGCCTCCGAAAGCGCAGGAAGCCAGGACGGAAGCGCCCGCCGCGACCGCGCCGAAAAGTGCAACACCGGTGTCGCTCGAGCATCGCAACGCCTGCGACGTCTCCGCCTGCGCGCGCGCCTACAAATCCTTCCGCGAGTCCGATTGCACCTATCAGCCCTATTCGGGTCCACGGCAGGTCTGCATCAGCCCGCCGGGCGCCAGGGACGCTTCGCGGTCCCATGAGGACCAGCGCGCCGCGCGTTCCGGCATTACACGCGCCACCGACGCGCGCGGCCGCGCCTCTGATGATGACGATGGGCCCGTGCTGCGCCGCTATCACCGCGACTTCACCGCCGACGGCGAGGACGACCGTATCGTGGTCGTGCCGGCCGACGAGGGCGACGCCGCCGGCGACGACGAGGACGATCAGTAGACCACGACGCTGCGGATCGACTTGCCTTCGTGCATGAGGTCGAAGGCGTGGTTGATTTTCTCGAGCGGCATCGTGTGCGTGATCAGGTCGTCGATATTGATCTTCTTGTCCATGTACCAGTCGACGATCTTCGGCACGTCGGTGCGGCCGCGCGCCCCGCCAAACGCCGTGCCCTTCCACACGCGCCCGGTGACGAGCTGGAACGGCCGCGTCGCAATTTCCTGGCCCGAGCCCGCGACGCCGATGATGATCGACTCGCCCCAGCCGCGATGACAGCATTCGAGCGCCTGCCGCATCGTGTTGACGTTGCCGATGCACTCGAACGAGAAATCGGCGCCGCCGCCGGTCAGATCGACAATCGCCTGCACGACCTTGTCGCGGCCGGCCTCGTCCGGATTGATGAAATGCGTCAGGCCGAACTTCTCGGCCATCGCGCGTTTTGACGGATTGAGATCGACGCCGATGATCTTGTCGGCGCCGACCATCTTCGCGCCCTGGATGACGTTCAAGCCGATGCCGCCGAGCCCGAACACGACGACGTTCGCGCCGGGCCAGACTTTCGCGGTGTAGATCACCGCGCCGATGCCGGTCGTGACGCCGCAGCCGATGTAGCAGATCTTGTCGAACGGCGCGTCCTCGCGGACTTTCGCCAGCGCGATCTCCGGCAGGACGGTGAAGTTGGCGAAGGTCGAGCAGCCCATGTAGTGGAATACGGGATCGCCGTCACAGCGGAAGCGCGACGTGCCGTCGGGCATCAGGCCCTTGCCCTGCGTGGCGCGGATCGACGTGCACAGATTCGAGCGACGCGACAGGCATGTTTTGCATTGCCGGCATTCCGGCGTGTAGAGCGGGATGACGTGATCGCCCGCCTTCAGCGACGTCACGCCGGCGCCGACCTCGCGCACGATGCCGGCGCCCTCGTGGCCGAGGATCGCGGGGAAGATGCCTTCCGGATCGGCGCCGGACAGCGTGAATGCGTCGGTGTGGCAGATGCCGGTCGCCATCACCTCGACCAGCACCTCGCCGGCCTTCGGCCCCTCGATGTCGATGGTCTCGATGGTGAGCGGCTCGCCGGCCTTCCAGGCGACCGCGGCGCGGGTCTTCATGCACAGATCCTTCCGGCTAGACGTGTGCGGTAAAGATCGCCATCGCTCCGATGGCGTCGTTCGCCTCGTTTCGTAGCACGTGAAGCTGCCCGCGCAACGTCTTCGTGGCGCCGCCGCGGCATTGCACCGGCAGGTCGAAGAACTGCCCGGCGCCGCCGAACGGGCCGCCGCCCATCACCTTGCCGAAGCCGTGCCAGTGCCGCTCGCGAAATTCGGCCGGCACGATGAGGTCGAGTTTTTGCCCAACCGCGTCGGCCGCCGCGTGGCCGATCAGCCGCGCCGCGCCGTCGCTCCAGAGCTGGATGATGCCGTCGCGGTTCGCGACGACGATTGCGTGATGGTCCATTCGCCTGCCCTTCAAGGCAGCCGGACCGTCTCCTGCGTGCGATCGTCCGCGGCGCCTTGGCGCGCAGCATTGATGATCTCGAACAGCGCGCGCAAGGCGTCGGTGACGCCTTGGCGGGATTGTGATGACAGCGTGATCGGCGTCGTCTTGCACGCTTTCTTCAGTTTCGTGATTTTCTTTTTGATCTCCTCCGGCGTCAGCGCGTCGCATTTCGACAGCGCGACGATCTCCGGCTTGTCTTCGAGGCCGTGGCCGTAGGCTTCGAGCTCGCCGCGGATCACCTTGTAGGCGGCGGCCGGATCGTCGCTGGTGCCGTCGACGAGATGCAACAGCACGCGGCAGCGCTCGGTGTGGCCGAGGAAGCGGTCGCCGAGACCGACACCCTCGTGCGCGCCTTCGATCAGTCCGGGCAGGTCGGCAAGCACGAATTCGCGGTCGTCGACGCGCACGACGCCGAGCTGCGGATGCAGCGTCGTGAACGGATAGTCGGCGATCTTCGGCTTCGCCGCGGTGACGGTGGCGAGGAAGGTCGACTTGCCGGCATTGGGCAGGCCGACGAGCCCGGCGTCGGCGATCAGCTTCAGGCGCAGGCGGATGGTCAGCTCTTCGCCGGGCAGGCCCGGATTGGCGTTGCGCGGCGAACGGTTGGTCGACGACTTGAAATAGGCGTTGCCGAAGCCGCCATTGCCGCCCTTGGCGACGGTGAAGCGCTGGCCGATCTCGGTGAGGTCGGCGAGCAGGGTCTCGCCGTCCTCCTCGTAGACCTCGGTGCCGACCGGCACCTTCATGATCTTGTCCTTGCCGTTGGCGCCGTGGCGGTCCTTGCCCATGCCGTTGCCGCCGCGCTCGGCCTTGAAGTGCTGCTGGTAGCGGTAGTCGATCAGCGTATTGAGGCCGTTCACCGCCTCGATGACGACGTCACCGCCCCTGCCGCCGTCGCCGCCGTTCGGGCCGCCAAACTCGATGAACTTCTCGCGCCGGAACGACACGCAGCCGTTCCCGCCCGCGCCGGACTGGATGTAGACCTTGGCCTCGTCGAGGAATTTCATGCTGCCTCATACACCGTCTGTCATCGTCCGCGAAGGCGGGCGATCCAGTATTCTCGGCGCGTGTCCGCTACTGGATGTCCCGCTTTCGCGGGGCATGACAACCTAGTTAGTGCGGAATCGGCAGAAGCCAATTACCGTCCCGTCAGGAAATTCGTGGTCCCGTCCTGCTTGATGCGGTCGATGAGGTCGACCTCCCAGGTCAGGTACTCCTGCATCCCGGCCTTGGGGTCGCCCGCGCGCTCGTAGGGCTTGAGCCAGATGTCGAGCGCCTCGTCGGCCATCTGCGGCTCCTGCGACAGCGGCTTGCCGGCGGCGGTCCAGGCGGCGGTGCCGCCCTTGAGCCATTTGACCGGCGCGCGCGTCAGCCGCCTGGCCTCGGCAACGGCGAGGCCGGCCAGCCAACCGTCCTCGGAGGTGAGCACGAGCATGTTTTTCGCTGCGATCTTCGGCAACGCCTTGTCGAGCCGGCCGCGGATGGCGAACCACGCCTCCGGGATATGACCGCGCCGGTAGTCCGGGCTGCGGGCGAGATCGATGACGGTCGCGTCCGCCGGCATCGCCGCGACGTCAATCGCCGCGTCCATCGCCGGCGTGCCGAGCATGGCGGGCGCGAGGTCGCCGGTCTCGTCCCCGGATTCGGCCAGCACAAACACCTCCTGCCAGCCCATGCGGCGCAGCCACGCGCCGGTCATCAGCGCCCGCGCTTCCTTGTCGTCGCAGAGCACGATGCGGGCGCCGAGCGTGCCGGCATAAGTGTCGGTCGCCTGCACCAGTTGCCCGCCGGGCGCCGAGACCGCGCCGGAAAAATGCCCGCGCCGGTATTCGTCGGGATCGCGCACGTCGAATACGTAGGTCGTGCGCGCCGTATCGGCTTGCAGGCGCGCGAGCGCGGCGCGGTCGATGCGCTGCACGCAGAATCTCTTCGCCACCGCTTCGGCCGCGTTGCGCGCCCAGGCGAGGCCCTTGCCGGTGACATCGGGAAACCGCTGTGTCTCGCCGGTCGCGGTCTTCAAGCCCGCGAGATGCCAGCCCATCGTGCCGTTGCGCAGAGCCACCACTCTGTTCGGCACGCCGGCGTCGATCAGGGACTGCGCGCCGATGATGCTGCGCGTGCGCCCGGCGCAATTGACGACGATGGTGGTGTCGGGCGAGGGCACCATGTCGCGCACGCGCAACACCAGCTCGGCGCCGGGCACATCGACGCCGGTCGGGATCGACACGCGCGTGAACTCGTCGAACGGCCGGCTGTCGAGCACGCGCATTTTCGTGCCCGATCGCATCATCGCATCCAGCTCCTGCGCGCTGACGCTTGGCGTACCGCTGTCGTGCTCGACGAACTCGCCGAAGGCCTTCGACGGCACGTGCATGCCGGAGAAGGTGACGAGGCCCGCGGCCTCCCAGCCGCCAACACCGCCTTCGAGATATGCGACGTCGACATATTCGGCATTCATCAGGATTGCCGCCGCGCGCTCGACCAGGCCGTCGCCGTCGTCGACGAGTACGATGCGCGTCGATTTGCGCGGCACGAGACGCGCGAAGCGCAGCTCGATGCGGCTCAGCGGCACCGAGCGCGCCCACAGGAGATGCTTCCGCGAATAGATCAGTTCCTCGCGCACGTCGATCAGCGCGAGCTCGTCGCCGTCGGTGAGCATGGATTTGACGACGGCGGGGGAGAGGGGACGGAGCATTTCAATTTCCTTCGTCATGGCCGGGCTTGACCCGGCCATCTCGATCAGGTGGGCACGGTGCCAGTCTAAGCGGGATGCCCGGGACAAGCCCGGGCATGACAAAAGTTATTGCGGGGAGAGGTGAAGAAAGAAATCACGTCGCCTGCTGCGGCGTCATCTGGTGCACTTCGCCGGTCTTCAAATCGACACGCATGCGCTTGATTCTGTCGAGATTGGTGCCGGTGACGCGAACGAAGCGCGCGTAGTCCGGATAGTCGATCGAGTGGATGGCGCCGTCCTGGTAGATGCCGGCCATGCCCGGCTCGAGCCGATATTTCTTGATCGGCTTGAGCTTGGCATGCGTCGGGTCGCTGCCGTCGTCCTCGTGCTCCCACTCGGTCATTTCGGTGTACTTCGTCGCCTGGCCGTAGATCGCCCAGGATTCCCCGTGGTCGTGCGGCGGCGACACGCGCGCCTTGTCGTTGATGTGGGCCAGCACCTGGAAGCCCAGCCTGTCGTCTTCGTAGAGCACCTTCAGCCCGCGCGGCTGGTCGTCGCCGCAATGGGCTTTGAGGAAATCCGGGTTGGCCAGCAGCTTCTCCAGGCTCTTGCGCACCGCCTCCCGCCCGGCCGGGCCGGGGTCTTTTTCGAGCGTTGTGCGGCAATCGGCGATGAACTGGTCCAGATCGTAGCGCGTCCCTTGGGCCATGGCCTTCTCCCGTAACGGCTTTTCCCGCTTTCGCCGTCCAATCTAGCACGGCCGGTTTCCGGGAATAAATCGCCCCCGCCGCCGATCAAGTCTCTCACAGACCGTAATCCAAGGGAGGCGGCAATGACCGCACACGACGACGATCAGGGCCCGAGCCGCCGCAAAGTGCTCGAATGTATGACCTGGGCCGGTACCGGCGTCCTCTGGACCATCGCGGGCGGCGTGCCCACCGCGGCCGGCCTGATCGACGGGGCCATGGCGCAGGAGGTCAAGGGCTTCTCGTTCCTTCAGATCAGCGACAGCCATATGGGCTTCGACAAGCCCGCCAATCCGAATGCCAAGGGGACGCTGGAAGAGGCGATCGCGCGCGTGAAGGCCGCCCCCGGCAACCCCGCCTTCATGATCCACACCGGCGACATCTCGCATCTGTCGAAGCCGTCGGAATTCGACGACGCCGAGAAGATCATCTCGCAGGCCCGCCTCGACGTGCACTACGTGCCGGGCGAGCACGACATTCTCGATGACGAGCAGGGCAAGCTCTACCGCGACCGCTACGGCCGCGGCACCAAGGGCCCGGGCTATTACAGCTTCGACGCCAACGGCGTGCACTTCATCGGCCTCGTCAACGTCGTCGATCTCAAGGCTGGCGGGCTCGGCAATCTCGGCCACGACCAGCTCGAATGGCTCGAGGAGGACCTCAAGAGCCGTTCGGCCTCGCAGCCGATCGTCGTGTTCGCGCATATCCCGCTCTGGACTGTCTATCCGGAATGGGGCTGGGGCACCCAGGACAGCGCGCAGGCGCTCGCCTACCTGAAACGCTTCGGCTCGGTCACCGTGCTCAACGGCCATATCCACCAGGTGATGCAGAAGGTCGAGGGTAACGTCACCTTCCACACGGCGCGCTCGACCGCGTTCCCGCAGCCCGCGCCCGGCACGGCGAAGTCGCCCGGCCCGATGAAGGTCGCAGACGACAAGCTGCGCACGCTGCTCGGCACCGCCAGCATCGCCTTCAGGCAGAACGAGCAGCGGCTCGCCATCGTCGACACGCCGCTGAAGAGTTGAGTGAGCAGGACACAAAAATGCGAATCGTAATGACAAGACGGCTGGCCGTCGGCGTGCTCGCCGTGGCTCCATTCGCCGCGCTGGCGGCGGCGCCGGCATCGGCGGCCGAGATCAAGGTCGGCATCGATAACTTCACCTTCAACCCCAAGGAGTTGAAAGTGAAGACCGGTACTACCGTGGTCTGGACCAATAACGACGATATCCCGCACACGGTGGCCAGCCCGCGTAACAGCATCAAATCGAAGCCGCTCGACACCGGTGACAGCTTCTCGTTCACATTTACGACACCCGGCGCTTACGACTATTTTTGCTCCTTGCATCCGCATATGACGGGGAGAATTGTTGTCGAGGCCGCCACCGGCGAAAACGACGCGAAATGACCGCGTCGCTGCGCATGGCCCCTAGCGGTGGTGGCTCCCCGCCTGGGGCCATGTTTGCACAGGAGACGAGTCGGTTGGCGTTCACCGGGGACGACGAGCGCGCCCGCGCGCAGCGGTTTCGCGAGGCGGCGCTGCCGCATCTCGGCGACGTCTATACGTTGGCGCGCTATCTGCTGCGTAATCCGGCTGACGCCGAGGACGCGGCGCAGGAATGCTACCTGCGCGCCTACCGGCATTTCGACACGTTCCGCGGCGGCCCGATCAGGCCGTGGCTGCTGGCGATTCTGCGCAACGTGTGCCGCGCCGAATATGCGCGCCGCGGCGCGCTGGCCGCGGTGCAGGCGGACGGATGGACGACGCGGCCGACGAGGTCGCCGAGAATGTGTGGGGCGACGCGCCGCCGTCGCCGGAAGCCGTCAGCCTCTCACGCTTCGACGCCGAGACGGTGCAGCGGCTGATCGCGCAATTGCCGGACGGTTTCCGTGAGGTGCTGGTGCTGCGCGAGATCAACGATTTGAGCTACCGGGAGATCGCCGATGTCACCGGAACGCCGGTCGGCACCGTGATGTCGCGGCTGGCGCGGGCGCGCGCACTCTTGCGCGACGCCTGGCTGGCGGAGGAGAAAGGGTCATGACCTGCGAGGAAGCACGCGTTCTCGTTCACGCGCTGGCCGACGGCGAGCTCGACGCCGGGCACGCGCGCGAGGTGGAAGCCCATGTCACGCAATGCGCGGACTGCGCCGCCGAGCTTGCCGCCGCGCGTGAGATGACGGGCGTGCTGCGCGTTGAGCCCCTGCGCTTTGCGGTGCCGCCCTCGCTGCGGGCGAAGATCGACCGCGCGGTGCCGATCCCGGCGCCGCGACCGAACCGTCGCGCGCTGCTGCAGGGTTTTGCGTTCGGCGGCGCCGCGTCGGCTTTGGCGGCGGCGAGCGTCAGTCTCGTCATCCTGCGCGATAGCCGCGACGACCGCATCCTCGGCGAAGCAATCTCGGCGCATCTGCGCTCGCTGCAGGCCGACCATCTGACCGACGTGCTGTCGACCGACCAGCACACGGTCAAGCCCTGGTTCAACGGCCGCATCGATCTCGCGCCGCCGGTGATCGATCTGACCGCGCAGGGCTTCACTTTAATCGGCGGCCGGCTCGATTACATCGACGGCAAGCCGGCGGCGGCGCTGGTCTATCGCCGGCGCATCCACGTCATCAATCTGTTCGTGGCGCAGGGGCTGGGCGAGGCGCCGTCGACGCCGAGCCTCACGATGATGCAGGGCTTCAACATCCTGCGCTGGAACGAGAACGGGCTGAACCTGCTCGCGGTCAGCGACTTGAACCGCGAGGAGCTCGAGGAGTTCGGCGCCAAGTTCTCGACCGCCGCGCGGGCCGCCGCGCAGAGTTGAGGCGTACGCAGCAGCCTCTCTCGGCCTCATGGTGAGGAGTGCTGCGAAGCAGCACGTCTCGAACACCGCAAGTCGACTTTAGCGGCTTCGCCCCTACGCGCGCGCCGTATATACCACTCCCCATGACCACCCGGGTGTCCAGCGCGGGCGGGCACGACCAGGTGCTCGCCGGCATCGGCCTGATGCTCATCGGCATCTTCGTCTTCGCGCTCAACGACGCGCTGGGGAAGTGGCTGGTGGCGACCTATGCCGTCGGCCAGCTGCTGCTGATCCGCGGCGCCGCCGGCCTGGTCTTCCTGGCGCCGTTCCTGCGCCGCGCCGATCGGCGTGAGTTCCGGCACCCGCCGCGGCCGTTCATCCAGTTCCTGCGGCCGATCCTGGCCACGCTCGAAGTCGCCTGCTTCTACTGGGCGCTCGCCACCATGTCGCTCGCCGATGTGATGACGTTCTATCTCGCCGGGCCTATCTACGTCACCGCGATGTCGCCGTTCCTGCTCGGCGAGCGCGTCGGCTGGCGGCGCTGGCTGGCGGTGCTCGCCGGTTTCGCCGGCGTGATGATCGCGCTCGGCCCGACCGCCGGCGCGCTGACGCCGGCGGCGCTGATCGCGATCGCTGGCTCGTTTTTGTTCTCGCTGCTGATGGTGTGCACGCGGCTCGTACGCGGCACGTCCGATCTTTATCTGGTGACGACGCAGACGGTCGGCTCGCTGGTGTTCGGCCTCGTCACGGCGCCGTTCGTGTGGGTGCCGCTCAATCCGCGCGATACGCTGCTGCTCGTCCTGCTCGGCGTCACCGCGATGGTTGCGCACATGTGCATCAACCGCGCGCTCAAGCTGGCGCAGGCCTCGATCGTCGTGCCGTACCAGTACACGACGATCTTCTGGGCAATCCTGCTCGGCTACATCTTCTTCGGCGACGTGCCGCGCGTCGCCATGCTGATCGGCGCGGCCATCATCATCGCCGCCGGCATTTACATCTTCGTGCGCGAGCGCAAGGCGGCGAAGGCGCTGGCGCTGATGGAGCCGCCGTGACGGCCTGCATCCCGACCCTCCCCCTTTCAGGGGGAGGGAGAACGGCGGATCAGCTCACCTTCTTGACGCGGCCCCAGCCCTTGAGCGCCGACCAGATGCGGCGCTCGAGCCGGAAGCGGTCGATCGGCGCCGACGAGTTGATGGCGCGGATGCGGTAGAGGCCGACGCCGGTCCACTGGAAGCCGCACTTCTCCAGCACGCGGCGCGAGGCCGGGTTGGTGACGCGCGCGCCTGCCTGCAGGGCCTCGTGGCCGAGATCGGTGAACGCATAGTCGACCACCGCGTGCAGCGCCTCGGTCGCGTAGCCCTTGCCCCAATAGGGCGAGCCCAGCCAGTAGCCGAGCTCGGGCGTGTCGCCCTCGCACATGATGCTGCACGCGCCGGCGACCGCGCCGTCGGTCAGCGTGATCAGGAACACGGCGTCGCCCGCCGCCTTGTTCGCGCCCGAAATGAAGCCCTCGGCATCCGCCATGCGATACGGATGCGGAATGCGCGCCGTGTTCTCGGCAATGCGGCGATCGTTGGCGAGCGCTGCGACCGTTTTAGCGTCCTCGAGGCGCGGGGCGCGCAGGGCAAGCCGCTTGGTCTCGAGGACGGGGATACTCGCCTCGCGAAAGCTCTCGCTTGGGATCTCTTCCAACAGGGTCATGGCTCTCGGGCTCCAGGTTCGCGCCGGTGCGGGCTTGCGCCGGCGCTGAAAAAGCGAAGAGGGGCAGCCGGTCACCCGTCTCCCCCTCTCGAAGCTGCCAAGAGCCCCGCCGGTTCGACTTTAAGGTGACCGGCGGACCTCGATTTTGTCCACCGTTTACTCTGCCGCAGCCTCCGTCATCGGAACAACCGATACGATTTTGCGGCCTTTTTCTTTGGTAGCGAACTGGATCTTTCCATCGATAAGCGCGAAGAGCGTGTGATCCTTGCCCATGCCGACATTGCGTCCGGCATGCCAGGTCGTACCGCGCTGACGGGCAATGATGTTGCCCGCGATGGCGATCTCGCCGCCGGCCTTCTTCAGGCCAAGGCGCCGGCCCGCGGAGTCGCGGCCGTTCCGGGAAGATCCGCCTGCTTTCTTGTGAGCCATCGTTACTCTCTCGAATTCGAACGTGTTCTACACCGATTCCCTGACGGAATCATCTCACAACTTTGTTTCCGCCTGTTACGTCAGGCAGCCGGCTTTGCCGCGGCTTCCGCCTTCGGCTTCGCGGCGCGCTTGGCCCGCTTCGGGGCCTCCTTCGCCGGCTTCTTGCCGCCGGTCAGAATCTCGGTGATGCGGATCACCGAAAACTCGTGCCGGTAGCCGCGCTTGCGGCGCGAGTTCTTGCGCCGGCGCTTCTTGAAGGCGATGACCTTGTCGCCGCGATCGTGCTGGAGCACCTCGCCGGCCACCGTCGCGCCCGCCACCAGCGGAGCGCCGATCTCGGGGGTCTCGCCGCCGACCACCAGCACTTCGCCGAATTCAATCACTTGCCCGGGCTCGGCCGCGACGCGGTCGATCCGGATCACATCGTCCGGGGCGACGCGGTACTGCTTGCCGCCCGTTTTGATGACTGCGAACATTTTTCGTCCCTTCGTGTTCGATCCCGGCACTCGAACCTCGCGGTCCGGGCCGGCTTCTTGTCAGTCGGTTTGTCGTTTGTTTTTAGAGGCTTAGCGGCCTTGAGGGGCACGTAAAGCCAAGCACGCGGGCCTCTCGACCCGCGCGCGGCAGGTTTATGCGGGGTGGGGGTCCTTCTGTCAAGGAATGGCGGTGTTTGGCGGTGTCCGCAATGCCCACCGGCGGAACGCCGTCGCCGCTTGCTGCTTATCCATATATGGAGTATAGTATCCACATACGGATGGACGGCCCAATGGCCCTGGCGAAACGCAAACCGCTCGACATCCCGGCGATGCGTCCCGAGGAGCGCACGAAACCCGAGGTGCGCAAGCGCATGTCGGGGCCGGCGATGCGTACCTTCCTCAATATCGCGGAGAAGTGGCGGCTCAGCGGCAAGGAGCAGATCGCCATCCTCGGCGCGCCGGCGGCCTCGACCTTCTACAAGTACAAGTCCGGCGACGTCGGCACGCTGTCGCTCGACCTCTTGACCCGCATTTCGCTCGTGCTCGGCATCTACAAGGCCCTGCACATCCTCTATCCCGACGCCGCGCTCGCCGACCGCTGGATCAAGCTGCCGAATGCTAATCCGATGTTCGGCGGCAGGACGCCGGCCGAATTCATCGCGCAGGGCGAGATGGATTGCCTCTACCGGCTTCGCCGGCTGCTCGACGCGCGCAGGGGCGGCTGGAATTGACGCCGGAGCTCACCGCCGTCCGGCTCGCCGATACGCATCGCCTGATTCCGAGCCGCTTCCCGCCCTCCGGCCTGTTCGACGCCGTTGTGTCGCCGCGCGACCTGAAGGCCGTGCTCGACCTCGAGGGCTGGAGCAACGACCGCATCGCCGCCGAGTTCGGCGTGGTGCACATGCTGCCGAAAGCCGAATGGGTCACCGGCACGCCGAACGCCAGCATCGTGATGGCCGCGTTCTGCCATCCGCACCCGCAAGGCGGCCGCTTCAGCACGCCGGAGCTCGGCGCCTGGTACGCGGGACTGTCGCGAGAGACCGCGATCGCGGAAACCGTGTTCCACCGCACCCGCGAGCTCGACGAGATCGGCGTCACCGACACCGTCCTGCACATGCGCGAATACCTCGCCGATTTCGATTGCGCCTTCCACGACGTGCGGCGCGGCTTCGACGAGTGCCACGATGCCGACAGCTACGTCGCCGGGCAGGCGCTGTGCCGCGCCTTGCGGCCGGCCGGCTCGAACGGCGTGATCTTTCGCAGCGTGCGCCACCCCGGCGGCGAATGCGTCGCCTGCTACCGGCCGAAGCTCATCGGCAATGTGCGCCAGGGCGCGCATTTCGAATATCGGTGGGAAGGCACGCGCGCGCCGCGGGTCGTCAAGCTGGAGGGGTAGGCCACCCTCACTGCGGAGTGATGCCCAGTTCCTTGATGGCGTGGCCCCACTTCTCGGCATCCTTGCGCGTCAGCTCGCCGAGCTGTTCCGGAGACAGCTTGGCAACTTCGACGCCAATGTCCGCCATCTTCTGTTTCACGTCGGGAAGAAACAGGATGCGGCTGATCTCTCCATTGAGCTTGTCGACAATGGGACGCGGCATGCCGGCGGGACCGAAGGCGCCGTACCACACCGACATCTCGTATCCGGGGACTGTCTCGCCGACGGTCGGCACATCGGGAAGCAGCTCCGAGCGCTTGCCTTCGGTCACGGCGAGCAGGCGCAGCTGGCCCGCCTTCACATGCGACAGACTTTGCGTGCCTGCCGTGAAGAACAACTGACATTCCCCGGCAACCGTGCCGAGCACGGCCGGCGCGCCGCCGCGATAGGGCACGTGCACCATCTTCACGCCGGTCATCTTCTCGAACAGCGCGCCGCACAAATGATTGGTCGAGCCCGCTCCGGCCGAGGCGTATGCGATCTTCCCCGGATTGGCCTTGGCATAATCGATGAACTCGCGCACCGTTTTCGCCGGCACCGATGGATGCACGACCATGGTGTTGGTCACGTAAGCAAGCATGGCGATCGGCGAGAAGTCTTTCACCCCATCGAAAGGCATCGAGGCGAACAGAGCGTGGTTCATCGTATGCACGCTCATCGTGTTGAACAGGAACGTGTAGCCATCCGGCGCCGCGCGCGCGACTATCGCCGTTCCAATATTGCCTGATGCACCGGTGCGGTTTTCAACCACAACCGGCTTTCCGAACGTCTGCTGGAGATAGCCGGCGACGAGGCGCGCGAGGATATCGGTCGAACCACCGGCTGCGAACGGCACGATCAAGGTGATGTTGCGCGTGGGATAAGCGACATCGGCGGCCTGCGCGAAGGCGACGCGCAGCGGGGCGGCGGCGGCGAGTCCGCCAAGGCCTGTCACGACGGCTCTACGGTTGGGCATTGTCATCATGGCTCTCCGGCATCGACTGTCGCGGCTTTTGTCGCTTACTTTGGCGGATCGATCAACGTGATTTGTCAGGTCGGCTATCGCGGCGTAAGGCTGGCGCAAAACCGCACGCACGGAACCGTACATGGCTTTGGATTTTACCACACGCCCTGAAATACGCGGCACCTTCGGCGCCGTCGCCACGACCCACTGGATCGCCAGCACGGTCGCGATGTCGGTGCTCGAGCGCGGCGGCAACGCCTTCGATGCGGCCGCGGCCGCCGGCTTCGTGCTGCAAATCGTCGAGCCGCATCTGGTCGGCCCCGGCGGCGAAGTGCCGATCATTCTCAAACGGGCGGACGCGGCGGAGCCCATCGTCATTTGCGGACAGGGACCGTATCCGCAAGACGCGACGCCAGAGCGATTTGCGCAGCTCGGATTGAAGCAGGTGCCGGGAACGGGCCTGCTGCCCGCCGTAGTGCCGGGCGCATTCGACGCCTGGATGCTGTTGCTGCGAGACCACGGCACCTGGCGGCTCGCCGACATCCTCGAGCCGGCCGTCGGCTACGCGGAAAACGGATTTCCGGTGCTGCCGCGCGTCGCCGCCTCGATCTTGCCGGCGAAGGATTTCTTCATCGCGGAATGGCCGACGTCCGCTGCGGTCTGGCTGCCGCGTGGCGAGGTCCCACGGCCGCGCACCTTGCATCGCACGCCCGATATCGCCGCAACCTATCGCCGCATCGTCGCCGAGGCAGAGTCGGCGGGCGCAGACCGCGACGCGCAGATCGAAAAGGCCCGTGACACCTATTACCGCGGCTTCGTCGCCGATGCGATCGATCGCTTCTACCGCACGGCCGAATTGATGGACTCGACTGGACGCCGCAATGGCGGGCTTCTCCGCGGCGACGATCTCGCGCGCTATCGCGCCCGCACCGAAAAGACGGTGTCGCGTCGCTATCGCGACGTCACGGTGCACAAGACCGGGCCGTGGGGGCAGGGGCCGGTGGCGCTCGAAGTGCTTGCACTCATCGAAGGCTTCGATGTCGACGCGATGGCGCCCGCGGGCGAGCGCTTCGTGCACACATTGGTCGAGTGCCTCAAGCTCGGCTTAGCGGATCGCGAGGTGTTCTACGGCGATCCGGACTTTACGGAGGTGCCGCTTCAGACACTCATGTCGGACGACTACGCGGCGGCGCGCCGCAAGCTCGTCACCGAGAAAGCCTCCGTCGAGATGCGCCCCGGCAATCTGCCGGGCGCGGCCGAGCGCATGCAGCGCGTGCTGGCGATGGCCGGCGTTGAAACGCCGGCGAATATCGGCACCGGTGAGCCCACCTTTGCGCCGCTCCCGGTCGAGTGGGGCGACACTGTGCATATCGACGTGGTCGACCGCTTCGGCAATATGCTCGCGGCGACGCCCTCGGGCGGCTGGCTGCAGAGTTCTCCGGCGGTGCCGGGGCTCGGCTTCTCGATCTCGACCCGCGGTCAGATGGGCTGGCTCGAGGAGGGCCATCCTTCCACCGTGCGCGCCGGCGCGCGGCCGCGCACGACCCTGACGCCGACATTGGTGACGCGCGGCGGCGAGGGCTATCTCGCGATGGGAACGCCCGGCGGCGACCAGCAGGACCAATGGACGCTCGCGGTGCTATTGCGCTACCTGCACCACAGCCTCGATCTACAGGCCGCGATCGATCTGCCGCTGTTTACCAGCCGGCATTATCCGCAATCCTTCTATCCGCGCACCTTCGAGCCGAACCGGCTCCTGGTCGAGAACCGCTTCGGCGAGGAAGCGATCGCAGCGTTGCGCCGTCGCGGGCACGATGTGCTGGTGCAGGACGCGTGGTCGCTCGGGCGCGTGTGCGCTGCCGGACGCAAGGACGGCATGGTCTTCGCCGCGGCGACGCCGCGCCTGATGCAGGCCTATGCGATCGGGCGATAAGAGGCGCGCAAAGCGCGGCCTCTTCTAGGCAGCCGGGTCAAGTAGCGGCGCGATCAGGAACGCGGCGAGCAGCGCACCCGTCTGCTCGTCGTCGGCGCGATACCAGCCTGCTTCATGCAACAGGTTCATCGTGCCGACACAATGGCCCGCGTAGACGACGGGAATATTGAGCACCGATCCGAGGCCGAGACCGAGAATGGTCTCGTGGTCGTCGAAAGCCGATCGAATATCGTCGGGTCCGCTGCCGAGAAAGGCCTTCATGTCGCGAAGCACGTGATCGGCCCACGCCGTCGCCTTCTTCTGCTTGCGGCCGCCGGGAGGATAGGCCGCCGGCATGTTGCTGTAGATGCGTTGCACCTCGGAGCGCGCGCTGTCGAAGCGCATGACCGTGAACAGCCGGTGCCCGATCACCTGCGCGCTGAGCGCTTCTAGCGCCGCGCAGATGGCGTGCGGCTGACCGGCCGCACGCTGTGCCTGCGTGAGCGCATACAGATCATCGGCAATGAGCGTGCGGCGTGACGACGGCATCGGACGCTGTGTGTGCTGCCGCGCTAGCGGACAAGCGGTCCTGCTCACGCCCCCGGCTTGACCGGCTCGCCCGCGGCCGCGGCCCAGGCCGTCTCGCCCTCCGGCGCGGACTGCGCCAGGCGATAGCCGACGCCGAGCTCGGTCACCAGGATGCGCGGCATGTCCGGGTTCGGCTCGATCTTCTGCCTGAGCTTGCGCACGAAGATGCGCAGATAGTGCGTGTCGTGCACGTGGATCGAGCCCCACACCTCCTTGAGGAGATGCTGGTGCGTGACGACGTTGCCGGCGTGCTGCGCCAGCACCTGGAGCAAACGGTATTCCTTCGGTGTCAGCGTCAGCCGCTGGCCGTTGAGCATCACCGCGCGGGCGGCAAGATCGATGGTGAGCGGGCCGATGACGACGGTCGGCTCGCCGCTCGAGGCGCGCGATTGCCGCCTGAGCGCGACGCGCACGCGCGCGAGCAACTCGGCCATGCCGAACGGCTTGACCACGTAGTCGTCGGCGCCGGCCTCGAGCACGTGCACCTTCTGCGCCTCGCTGGAGCGCACCGACAGCACGATGATCGGCACGTTCGACCAGGAGCGGATGCGCTCGACCACCTCCGAGCCGTCCATGTCGGGCAGGCCGAGATCGACGATGGCGATGTCGATCGGCCGCAAGGTCGCGGAGCGAATCGCCTCGGTGCCGGTGGCGGCCTCGTGCACCACGAAGCCGTTGAGCTCGAACCCGGTGCGCAGGAAGCGCCGGATCTGCACTTCGTCGTCGACGATCAGAACGATGGGGGCAGGTTCATTCATCTGCGTCGCTTTCCAGTTGCGTGACGGCACTCTGCGTCACCGGCAGTTCGACGGTCAGCGTCGTGCCGAGAGCGGGCCCGTCGCTGACCGCGTTGAGTTTGCCGCCATTGGCGGTCACGAAAGCACTGGCGATCCACAGGCCGAGGCCCGAGCCGCTGGTCGTGGCCGCGAGGCGCTCGCCGCGCACGAAGCGCTCGAAGATCGTCGCCTTCTCCGTCTCGGAGAGGCCGGCGCCTTCGTCCCGCACGCTGATGAACAGGCGGCCGCCGCGCGCTTCCCCAGAGATGGCGATGCGCGAGCCGGCCTGCGAGTACTTGACCGCGTTGTCGATGATCTGCACGAGCGCCTGCTGTACCAATACAGCATCAACGTGCACCAGCGGCAAATCCTGTGGCAGGTCGACCGCCACCGTGCGGTCCACAAGGCGCCGCTGGCAGCGGCGCAGCGCCGAATGCAGGATATCGGCCGGGTCGGCCCATTCCAGCTGGGGCTTGACGCCGTCGCTGGAGATGCGGCTGGCGTCGAGCAGGTTCTGGATGTCGCCGTTGAGGCGCTCGGCCTCGTCGTGCACGCCCTGCACCAGCGCCTTCAGGTTCTTCTCGTCCTTGAGCGCGGGCGCGGCGCCAAGCACGGTGGCGGCGCCGAGAATCGAGGCCAGCGGCGTGCGCAATTCGTGGCTGACCGAGCCGATCAGCGCCTCGCGCAGCTGGTCGGTCTGGGCGCGCATCCGCGCCTCGCTGATGGCGTGGGCGACGCCCAGGCGGTCGAGCGTGGCGGTGGCGTCGGCGAGCACGGCATCGACACGAGCACGTAGTGCCTCCTGGCTCGCGAGCGACGCGCGGCCGAGATTGACGGCGATCACGCCGAACTCGCGCCGTGTCGGCGACACCGCGCGCACCAGCCAGATATCGCCGCCGGCGGCGACCGCGGTGCCTCCCGCGTTGGAGCCGTGCGTGAAGTCCATGTCGTCGACGCGCTCCAGCACCACGGCGGGCACGGCGCCGGCGCGGCGCGCGGCAGCGGCGGCGTCGCGCTGCGGCCCGAACAGGATCACCCTGCGCTGCATGACCGCGGCGAGATGGTCCTCGATGGCGGCGTGGATGTCGGAGACGTCGAAGGCGACCGCCAGCCGGCGCGAAAAGGCATAGAGATCGGACAGGTCGATCTCACGCTGGCGCGCCAGCGCAAGCTGGTTGCGCAGCCGCGTCGCGAGCTGGCCGACGATCACGGCGGTGAAAGTGAAAAGCACGAGATTGAAGACCTCGTGCGGGTCCTTGATCTGCAGGCTGTAGAGCGGCTCGAAGAAGAAATAGGCCGAGGCCAGGATGCCGCAGACTGCCGCGAACACGGCGGCGGCGACGCCCCAGCGGGTCGCCGCGATCAGCACCGGGATGAGATAGATCGCCGAGCCATGGGTCAGCCCGGTGAAGACGATGATGCCGTAAAGCGCCAGGGTCACCACGGCGATCAGGCCGAGGGTGAGCAGCAGATTCAGCGCCTGCTCGCGCAGCGAGGCAATCAGGACGGATTTCTGCATCATGCGCCGTGAGGAGGCCCCAAGTTCCTGCCCGGTCCGCCGATAATAGGCGTTTCGCCCTTGTCTGTCCCGGCCCGCTTGGCTACATACCGGCCGTCCGATTGGGGCTTTTTCAGGCCCCGGACGGGCCGCGGGAGAGGTGGCTGAGTGGTTGAAAGCACCGCACTCGAAATGCGGCATACTCGCAAGGGTATCGGGGGTTCGAATCCCTCCCTCTCCGCCAGAATTTCAACGGCTCAGTTCGAACCCCCGATCCTTTAGCGCGCGGCGGCGCGCTTTGCGCGACGCCCCGCGCCGAGAACGGCCCCGCGAAGCGGGGCCTACGGGTTCGAATCCCTCCCTCTCCGCCAACTAAATCCTAACCAATCCGCCATCCGAAGGTGATCGTGGCCCGCCCCCGGCCCGCCGCGCGCGGCCGATTGCCGGCCGGGCCAGGGATGCAGCGCAACCGCCTCCCGTCCGCCGGGTCCCGGACTGCGCCCATCGAGTCCGGACTGCGGGGCCAAGATGTCGCGGCGCCGCCGCCGCCCGATATTGATCGATCTCAAAGACCGGTCCGCCAAATCACGGTTGTGTCGCCCCGAAAGGTCCTGAAACGGACCGCGTCACGGGGCCCCCCATGCCAGACAGACCGGTTGCCAGCGTCGCGGGCCAGGGCCGCGCGCTGTGGATGTCCACCATCGCCTTCACCGTCTGCTTCGCGGTGTGGACCATCTTCGCCATCATCGGCATCCAGATAAAGCAGCAGCTCGGCCTCAACGAGACGCAGTTCGGCCTCCTGGTCGGCACGCCTATCCTGACCGGCTCGGTGATCCGCATCTTCCTCGGCATCTGGACCGACCAGATCGGCGGTCGCCGCGTCTACACGGTGGTGATGCTCGCCGCCGCGCTCGCGACCTTTCTGCTCACCTATGCGCACACCTACACGCAGTTCCTGATCGCGGCGCTCGGCGTCGGCATCGCCGGCGGCTCGTTCGCGGTCGGCATCGCCTATGTCTCGCGCTGGTATCCGCCGGCGAAGCAGGGCACTGCGCTCGGCATCTTCGGTGCGGGCAATGTCGGCGCCGCGGTGACCAAGTTCTGCGCGCCGTTCGTGCTCGTCGCCTATGGCTGGGAGGTGACGGCGCAGGTCTGGGCGGCGGCGATCGCCGTGATGGGCATCGTGTTCTGGTTCTTGACTAGCGAAGACCCGACGGAGATGGCGCGCCGCGCCAAAGGCGAGCGGCCGCGCAGCGCCTGGCTCGAGCTCGAACCGCTCAAGAATCTGCAAGTGTGGCGCTTCTCGCTTTATTATTTCTTCGCCTTCGGCGCCTTTGTCGCGTTGTCGCTGTGGCTGCCGCGCTACCTGATCGGCGTCTACAAGCTCGACATCGAAACCGCAGGCATGCTCGGCGCCGCCTATTCGATCCCGGCGAGCCTGTTCCGCGCTTATGGCGGGCATCTGTCCGACAAATACGGCGCGCGGCGCATCATGTACTGGATGTTCGGCGTTTCGGCGCTGATCACCTTCATCCTCGCCTATCCGCCGACCGACTATGTGATCCAGGGCATGAAGGGCCCAATCCATTTCCACATGGCGACCGGCGTCGTCACCTTCGTGTCGCTGATGTTCGTGCTCGGCTTCTTCATGAGCCTCGGCAAGGCGGCGGTCTACAAGCACATCCCGGTTTACTACCCGAACAATGTCGGCTCGGTCGGCGGCCTCGTCGGCATGATCGGCGGCCTCGGCGGCTTCGTGCTGCCGATCGCCTTCGGCGTGCTCAACGATCTCACCGGCATCTGGACGAGCTGCTTCATGCTGCTGTTCCTGGTCGCCGCGGGTTCGCTGGTTTGGATGCATCTCGCCATCCGCCGCATGGAACGCGAGGCGCTCGAGCCCGGCCTGCGCCGCCTGCCGGAATTCCCGGAAATGGCGCCGATCCACGAGGAGAAGCACGTCGGCGCGCTTTCCGGCGTCATTACCGAATGGCAGCCCGAGGATCCGCAATTCTGGAACGACAAGGGCCGCGCCATCGCCCGCCGCAACCTTTGGCTTTCGGTTCCGGCGCTGCTGCTCGCCTTCGTGATCTGGATGGTGTGGTCGGTCGTTGTCGCCAAGCTGCCGGCGATCGGGTTCAAGCTCACGACCGATCAATTGTTCTGGCTCGCGGCCATGCCCGGCCTGTCCGGCGCGACCTTGCGCATCTTCTATTCGTTCATGCCGCCGATCTTCGGCGGCCGCCTGTGGACCGCGGTGTCCACCTGGTCGCTGATGATCCCGGCGGTCGGCATCGGGCTCGCGGTGCAGTCGCCCGACACGCCTTACATTATCTTGCTGTCCCTGGCGCTGCTGTGCGGCTTCGGCGGCGGCAACTTCGCCTCGTCGATGGCCAACATCTCCTTCTTCTTCCCGAAGGCGGAGAAGGGCACGGCGCTCGCGCTCAACGCCGGGCTCGGCAATCTAGGCGTCAGCGTCGGCCAGTTCGTGATCCCGATCGTCATCACCAGTGGCGTATTCGGCTGGCTCGGCGGCGAGCCGCAACAGGCGAGCGAGGGCGCCAAGCTCTGGCTGCAGAACGCCGGCTTCATCTGGGTGCCATTCATCGCGGCCTCGGCGATCGCCGCGTGGTTCGGCATGAACGACATCGCGGCGATGAAGGCGTCCTTCGCCGACCAGGCGGTCATCTTCAAGCGCAAGCATAACTGGGTCATGTGCCTGCTCTACACCGGCACGTTCGGCTCGTTCATCGGCTACTCGGCCGCGTTCCCGCTGCTCGCCAAGATGCAGTTTCCCCACGTCGACTCGCTGAAGCTCGTCTTCCTCGGGCCGCTCGTCGGCGCCATCTCGCGCTCGGTCACAGGCAAGCTATCGGATCGCTACGGCGGCGGCCGCGTCACCGTCTGGGTCTTCGCGCTGATGATCGTCGCGGTGTTAGGCGTCATCCACTTCCTCGGCATCAAGGAGCAACCCGGCGCCTTCTGGGGCTACTTCGCGATGTTCATGGTGCTGTTCTTCGCCACCGGCGTCGGCAACGCCTCCACGTTCCAGATGATCCCGTCGATCATGCGGGCGGAGATGCCGCGTCTCGAGCCCGGCGCCAATCCAGCGGTGCAGCAGAAGCAGGCCGAGATGGAATCGGCGGCGATCATCGGCTTCACCTCCGCGGTCGCGGCCTACGGCGCCTTCTTCATCCCGAAGGCCTATGGCACCTCGATCGCGCTGACCGGCGGCACGCAGGCGGCCCTGTGGTGCTTCATCGGCTTCTACGTCGTCTGCCTCGGCGTCACCTGGGCCTTCTACACGCGCCGCGGCGGCCTGCTGCACGACATCGAGCGCGGCAAGCGCATGCCCGCCGCCGCGCAACCCGCCGAATGAGAACGAGAAAGACAGGGCAATGAGTCACTTCCTCGATCGTCTGAGCTTCTTCAAGCGCGGCAACGAGCCGTTCTCCAACGGGCACGGCATCGTCACCCACGAGGACCGGCGCTGGGAGGACGGCTACCGCAAGCGCTGGCAGCACGACAAGATCGTGCGCTCGACGCATGGCGCGAACTGCACCGGTTCGTGCTCATGGAAGATCTACGTCAAGGGCGGCATCGTCACCTGGGAAACGCAGCAGACCGACTATCCGCGCACGCGCCCCGAACTGCCGAACCATGAGCCGCGCGGCTGCTCGCGCGGCGCCAGCTATTCCTGGTACCTCTATTCCGGCAACCGCGTGAAATATCCGCTGGTGCGCTCGCGGCTGTTGAAGCTGTGGCGCGAGGCGCGCGCGCTGCGCACACCGGTCGCGGCCTGGGCGTCGATCGTCGAGAGCCCCGAGAAGCGCGAGGCTTATACGTCGAAGCGCGGCCTCGGCGGCTTCGTGCGCGCGACCTGGGACGAGGTCACCGAGATCGTCGCCGCCGCTAACGCCTACACCATCAAGAAGCACGGCCCCGACCGCGTCATCGGCTTCTCGCCGATTCCGGCGATGTCGATGGTTTCCTATGCTGCCGGCTCGCGCTACCTGTCGCTGATCGGCGGCGTGTGCATGTCGTTCTACGACTGGTATTGCGATCTGCCGCCGTCGTCGCCGCAGACCTGGGGCGAGCAGACCGACGTTCCCGAGTCGGCCGACTGGTACAATTCCGGCTTCCTTATCCTGTGGGGCTCTAACGTCCCGCAGACGCGCACGCCCGACGCGCATTTCTATACCGAGGCGCGCTATCGCGGCGCCAAGAGCGTCGTCATTTCTCCTGACTATTCGGAAGCCTCCAAATTCTCCGATCTGTGGATCTCGGTGAAGCAGGGCACCGACGCCGCGCTCGCCATGGCGATGGGCCACGTCATCTTGCGCGAATTCCATATCGACCGGAAGGCGAAATACTTCGAGGACTATGTCCGCCAGTACACGGATATGCCGATGCTGGTGGAGCTGGTGAAGCAGGACGGGCGGCTGGTGCCCGGGCGGCTCCTGCGCGCGTCCGACTTCACCGGCGGTCTCGGCGAGAGCAACAATCCCGAGTGGAAGACCGTAGCCTTTGACGAGACCAGCAAGACCATCGTCGCGCCACGCGGCTCGGTCGGCTTCCGCTGGGGCGAGAAGGGGAAGTGGAATCTCGAGGAGAAGAAGTCGGACGGCGGCGCGACGAGGCTGCAGCTCAGCTTTGCCGCGGACAAGGATGAACTCGCCGACGTCGGCTTCCCGTATTTCGGCAATCGCGAGCACGACCATTTCGCCGGCACCGATCATCCGGACGTGCTGGTGCGCAAGGTGCCGGCCAGGCGCGTCGCCCTGAAGGACGGCGAGAAGCTCGTCGCCACGGTGTTCGACCTGTTCGTCGCCAATTACGGCGTCGATCGCGGCTTCGGCGGCGAGTACGTCGCCAAGAGTTACGACGAGAACGTGCCGTACACGCCGGCCTGGGCCGAAAAGATCACCGGCGTGCCGCGCGACCAGATCGTCACCGTTGCGCGCGAGTTCGCGCTCAACGCCGAAAAGACCAAGGGCCGCTCGATGGTGATCATCGGCGCGGCAATGAACCACTGGTTCCACTGCGACATGAACTACCGCGGCGTCATCAACATGCTGGTGATGTGCGGGTGCGTCGGTCAGTCGGGCGGCGGCTGGTCGCATTACGTCGGTCAGGAGAAGCTTCGCCCGCAGTCCGGATGGCTGCCGCTCGCCTTCGCGCTCGACTGGAGCCGGCCGCCGCGCCAGCAGAATTCCACCTCGTTCTTCTACGCACACACCGACCAGTGGCGCTACGAGACCGTCGGCATCGACGAGATCTTGTCGCCGACCGCGCCTCCCGGCCCGTGGGACGGGGCGCTGATCGACTACAACGTCCGCGCCGAGCGCATGGGCTGGCTGCCGTCGGCGCCGCAACTGCGGCAGAACCCGCTGGCGCTTGCCGCCAAGGCGCAGGCCGCCGGCCTCGAGGCCAAGGACTATGTCGCCAAGGCGCTGAAGTCCGGCGAGTTGCAGCTCGCCTGCGAGGACCCCGACCATCCCGACAACTGGCCGCGCAATATGTTCGTGTGGCGCTCGAACCTGCTCGGCTCGTCCGGCAAGGGCCACGAATATTTCCTCAAGCACCTGCTCGGCACGACGCACGGCGTGCAGGGCAAGGACCTCGGCGAGACCGGCCGGAAGAAGCCAAAGGAAGTCGTCTGGCGCGATGACGCGCCGAAGGGAAAGCTCGACCTGCTGGTGACGCTCGACTTCCGCATGTCGACGACCTGCGTCTACTCCGACATCGTGCTACCGACCGCGACCTGGTACGAGAAGAACGACCTCAACACATCCGACATGCATCCCTTCATCCATCCGCTGACCTCGGCGGTGGACCCCGTGTGGGAATGCAAGAGCGATTGGGAAATCTACAAGGCGATCGCCAAGGCGTTCTCGCGCGTCGCGCCGGAAGTGCTCGGCGTCGAGAAGGACGTCGTGATGACGCCGATCCAGCACGACTCGCCCGGCGAGATCGCGCAGGCGCTCGACGTCAAGGAGTGGAAGAAGGGCGAGGTCGAACCGATCCCCGGCAAGACCATGCCGGCGGTAACCGTGGTCGAGCGCGACTACCCGAACGTCTACAAGCGCTTCACCGCGCTCGGTCCGCTGATGCAGAAGATCGGCAACGGCGTGAAAGGCATGGCCTGGAACACCGAGCACGAGGTCGATCTTTTAAAGCGCCTCAACGGCGAGGTTACGGAGGAGGGCGCAACCAAGGGTCTCGCCCGCATCGAGAGCGACATCGACGCGACGGAAGTGATCCTGTCGCTGGCACCGGAAACCAACGGCGAGGTCGCGGTCAAGGCGTGGGAAGCGCTGTCGAAGACGACGGGGCTCGACCACACGCACCTCGCCATCCCGAAGGAAGACGAGAAGATCCGCTTCCGCGATGTGGTCGCGCAGCCGCGCAAGATCATCTCGGCGCCGACCTGGTCGGGGCTGGAGTCCGAGAAGGTCTGCTACAACGCCGGCTACACCAACGTGCACGAATTGATCCCGTGGCGCACGCTGTCGGGCCGGCAGCAGCTCTACCAGGATCACCTATGGATGCGCGCCTTCGGCGAGGCCTTGTGCGTCTACCGCCCGCCCATCGATCTCAAAGCCGTGAAGCCGGTGATCGACTCCAAGCCGAACGGCGAGAAGCAGATCGTCCTGAATTTCATCACGCCGCACCAGAAGTGGGGCATCCACTCGACCTACACCGACAACCTGCTGATGCTTACGCTCTCGCGCGGCGGGCCGATCGTGTGGATCAGCGAGAACGACGCCAGGAAAGTCGGTATCGCCGATAACGACTGGATCGAAGCCTACAATTCGAACGGTGCGCTGGTCGCGCGCGCCGTGGTGTCGCAGCGCGTGAAGGACGGCATGTGCCTGATGTACCACGCGCAGGAGAAGATCGTGAACGTGCCGGGCTCGGAAGTGACCGGCCAGCGCGGCGGCATCCACAACTCGGTGACGCGCATCGTCGTCAAGCCGACGCACATGATCGGCGGCTACGCGCACCAGGCCTACGGCTTCAACTACTACGGCACGATCGGCACCAACCGCGACGAGTTCGTCATCATCCGCAAGATGAAGACCGTCGACTGGCTGGACAAGCCGACCGCCGACCAGCCCGCACCGCTCACCGTCGCGCCCAAGATGGAGCCCGCACAATGAAAATCCGCGCGCAAATCGCGATGGTGCTGAACCTCGACAAATGCATCGGCTGCCACACCTGTTCCGTCACCTGCAAGAACGTGTGGACCAACCGCGAGGGCATGGAATACGCCTGGTTCAACAACGTCGAGACCAAACCCGGCATCGGCTATCCCAAGGAGTGGGAAAACCAGGAGCGCTGGAACGGCGGCTGGCGGCGCAAGAAGAACGGCAAGATCGAGCCGCGCATCGGCTCGAAGTGGCGCGTGCTGGCGAAGATCTTCGCCAA
>Ga0134125_10001876_pt1 | contig 25345 bp, 21 predicted proteins | sample KB31751_FD_96464 | JGI IMG/M metagenome (GOLD analysis project Ga0134125, IMG submission 96464) | Terrestrial soil microbial communities with excess Nitrogen fertilizer from Kellogg Biological Station, Michigan, USA - KB3-175-1 | ecosystem: Environmental > Terrestrial > Soil > Unclassified ...
CCTTTGGCAAAGTTTTAAACCCTTTAAATGAAAAAACGGTTCCTGGTGGCTCATCAGGTGGTTCTGCTGCTGCCGTTGCGGCAAATTTAGTGCATGTAGCATTAGGAAGTGATACCGGTGGAAGTATCCGTCAGCCTGCATCTTTTTGCGGTGTGGTGGGCTTAAAACCTACATATGGCAGGGTGTCCCGTTGGGGTTTAATTGCTTATGCTTCTTCATTCGATCAAATAGGACCACTTACCAAAACTATTGATGATGCTGCTTTAGTACTTGAAATTATTGCTGGTGCTGATGAGTTTGACGGAACTGTTTCGTCTAAACCGGTTGCAGAATATTCAAAAGCAACATCAAACAAAAAAATAAAAATTGCTTATATAAACGATTGCCTAGATAACCAAGCACTTGAACCTGCTATTAAAAGCAACATTACCAAAACTATTGAAAAATTAAAACAACAAGGCCACATAGTAGATGGCGTCGATTTTAAAGAACTAGAATATTTAGTGCCAACTTACTATGTACTTACTACTGCCGAGGCTTCATCTAACCTGAGCCGTTTTGGTGGTGTGCCTTATGGTTACCGCAGTAAAAATGCAAGCGATTTAGAAAGTACCTTTAAAAAATCGCGTACCGAAGGTTTTGGTAAAGAAGTTCAACGCCGTATTATGTTAGGTACTTTTGTACTTAGCGCTGGTTATTACGATGCTTATTACGCCAAAGCACAACAAGTGCGCCGTGTGGTAAGAGATAAAACCTTAGCCATTTTTAAAGACTACGATATTATTTTAATGCCAACTACACCCGGAGTTGCTTTTGAACATGGTGCCAATAGTGCCGACCCAATTAAAATGTATTTAGAAGACATTTATACTGTACAGGCTAATATTACGGGTGTTCCAGCTATATCTATACCGGCAGGAGTTAACGAAAACAATATGCCTTTTGGACTTCAATTAATGGCTCGTCCGTTTGAAGAAGAGTTATTGCTTGCTACCGCTAAGCATATCTCTGAACTTTAATTTTCCACAAAACATCTATAAACAAAAAATCCCGCCGCTAGGCAGGATTCTCTGGTTCAAAAAGTAGAATTAAGTTTAACCCTATTAAATAATAAAACCACTTTTTAGTTTAACGAAAGAGGTGGAATTTTGCCCTCATTCAAAAGCTCAGTACATTTCTTTTTATGCGCATCAAAATTACCAAAAGCAAGTGCATCAAGCATTTCTTCTCTGCTCATGTTTGGTTGTTTAAATTTCTTACGAATTTCATCTGAACAACGGTCAACAAAGTTTTCAAAACGTTGTGGTGCCCAAATGTATTCTCTTCTTGCGTCTACTTTAAATTCTTCTGGAAGATCCCCTTCAATTTTAGCCTTAATTTCTAATCCGTCGTATACTTTAGGTAATTTACGATTGTCAAACACAAATGGTTTCGAAATCATAATTACATGTTTCTTGCGCTTCACGTCAATTAACGAAAGACCCTGAAAACGTAAACCCTCTTTAGTAAGCGGTTTAAATTTTTTCTGAAAATGATTTAAAATTTCAAACATGGCTATATATTGGTGGACTACAAAGGTATCAACTATTTATTAACAATTCTATTTATTAAGCTATGCAAAAGTGCGGTTGGTCTAATTTAAGATTTGACTAAGACTATGCTCATAAGCTATTTATAAGCCGTTGGAAATGTGTTAGTAAGCTACTAATAAACTAGAATTATACTTTATTTAAAAGTGTATAATGTATTGATAAACAAATTATTAACTCCTAATTGAAGCGTTTAGCTTTTCTTCAAAAACTTTAATCAATTTGTTAGTAGTATTGGTAATTTGGTTGTCAGTTAAAGTGGCTTCAGCGTTCTGTAAGGTAAAACTTAGCGCATATGATTTTTTGTCTGAAGGAATTTTATCGCCTTCATACACATCAAATAAAGACACTTCTTTTAAGAAATTACGTTCAGTTTCAAAGGCCAGTTTTTCAAGCTCTGCGTAGGTAACTTGTTTGTCAATCAATAGAGCTAAATCACGCTTAACAGCCGGATATTTAGAAGCCTCAACATAGGTAACTGGTTTAAATGCCAGGTTATAAATAACATCTAAATATAATTCAGCATAAAATACAGGCTGACTAACCTCAAAGCTTTTTAAAACAGGCGTGTTTACAGCACCAACAATGGCAATTACTTTATTTTTAACCTGATACTGGTAAACTCCTGAAAGCAGATTGTGTTCTGCATTTTGTGCTTTGTAATTAATGCCCAGTTTAGCAAAAACAGCTTCTACATATGATTTTAAAGTATAGAAATTTACATCACCAGGTTTTGGTGAATGTAAGTTTGCGTCATGTTTTTTTCCACTAATGACAAGGGCTACTTGCTTTTGTTCGCTATATGGAAACTCGCCACTTTGTTTTTTATGATAGATTTTTCCGTATTCAAATAACTTTATATCAGATGTTTTGCGATTGATATTATATGAAACAGCCTCCAACATACCATAAAGCAGGATAGGGCGTAGTACTGATAAATCGCTGCTTAAAGGGTTAAGCATGGGTACTACATCTTCGTCATTTTGTGTATAAGCTATTTTGGTCAGCGAAGTACTCATGGCTTCATAAAACCCTTGATTAGCAAGCACCATAGCAATCTCAGTATCAACTTTATTGGTTACACTTGGTTGGTTAACCGACATAGAGAAACTAATTTTCCCACTCAACTCAACATTGTTCATTCCATATATGCGCAACACTTCTTCAATAACATCTGCTTCGCGTGTAACATCATATTTGTAACGAGGCACGTGTAACAGCAAGCCATCTGCACCTTCTTGTATAATTTCTATTCCAACCGAAAGCAGTATGTTTTTAATAATATTTCTATCAATGGTTTTACCAATTAAACTGTCGCAGTTTGAGTAAGAAAAAGCAACTTTAAATGGTTCAACTTTTTCAGGATATACATCAACTATCTCTGATGAAATTTGTCCACCCGCAATTTCTAAAATAAGGTTAGCTGCACGGTTTAGAGCCTTTATAGTCATTTCAGGGTCTGTGCCTCTTTCAAAACGGAAAGAAGAATCGGTTTTTAAACCCAAATGCTTAGATGTTTTTCTAACCGAAGAAGCGTCAAAATAGGCCGACTCTAAAAATATAGCCGTTGTTTTATCAGTAACACCGCTATGTAAACCACCAAATACACCGGCAATGCACATAGCATTTTTAGCGTTGGCAATTACTAAGTCGGTCGATTTTAATGTACGTTCAGTTTCATCTAACGTGACAAATTTTTCACCCTCTTGTGCACGACGAATAATTATTTTATTTTCTTCTATAGCATGTGCATCAAAAGCATGTAACGGTTGCCCTAATTCATGCAATACAAAATTGGTTACATCAACAATATTATTTATAGAACGTAAGCCAATAGCATTAATATAATTTTTTAACCATTGTGGAGATGGAGCAACTGTAATGCCACTAATTGCAATACCGCTATAGCGTTTGCAGGCAGCAGGATCTTCAACTTTTACATCAATAGTTAAGATGCCTGATGGAGCAGGTAATTCTTTAATTCCGTTAAGGTGCGTTTGGTTTGTGTTTGAATTTGTTTGGCAATTAAGCACGGCTACTAAATCGCGCGCAACACCAATGTGAGAAGCCGCATCGCCACGGTTAGGGGTTAATCCAATTTCAAAAATGGTATCGGTATATAAATTCAAATACTCTGCGGCTGGTGTACCAATAACGGTGTTTTCCGGCAAAATCATAATCCCATCATGACTTTGCCCAATGCCTAATTCATCTTCAGCACAAATCATTCCTTCGCTGGCTTCACCTCTAATTTTAGATTTTTTAATCTCAATAATTTCTCCGCCAAATGTATGTAACACACTACCAATTGTAGATACTAAAACCTTTTGGTTAGCTGCTACGTTAGGTGCGCCGCAGACAATGCTAAGTATAGTGCCATTGCCTACATCAACTTTAGTTAAACTAAGTTTATCGGCATTTGGGTGTTTTTCTCTTTCAAGTACATGTCCTACAACTACGCCTTTAAGCATGCCTTTTACGCTTTCAAAGCTCTCCATGCTTTCTACTTCAAGTCCGCAATCGGTTAGTGCTACCGAAACCTGTTCAGGTGTTATATCTTGATTATTTATAAGAGTTTTAAGCCAGTTGTACGAAATTTTCATTTTAACGAATTAAATAAGAAGGCAAATTTAGCATTTACTTATTTATTTGGCTAATAAATAAAGGAGAAAGCAGCTTGGTTACCGAATTTCAGAAACCGCAATAATCTGTATTTTTCGTTCAGATGCCGCGCTTGGGTTGTACACACTATTTCGAGTATCATAGTAATTATCACTTACTTTACTTACAGGTAATTCGCCCACATCTTCTTCAAAGTAAATAAGTTTATTGCTTTGCACATAGGGTACAAACATTCCTTTTTTATACTGATTAAAATAGTTCTGTAAACTGCTAATCCTTCGTTTAGCCAGGTTAACGTTATAATCGGTTGATGCAAGCGGAGAGCAAAAGCCCTTCATAGTAATTTTTACGGTTTCTCCTCGCTGCAAAACATCTTCAAGTAATAAGGCAAATTTCTCTAAATCGTTTAAACCGGCTTGCACACTATCTTCAAAAAAGTTTTCTACTTTATTTTCGGCAGTTTGTTTATCAGTAGCTTTTAAATCTTTAGCAAACTCGGTAAGATATAAGGGACGCATGGCTAAATAAGCATCGCAGGTGGCTTTGTAATTCTTTTTTGTAGTAATGGCTTTTGTTTTTGCATCGGGCTCATCGTTATGGAAATACAAAGTAAGCGGCACCAATAATTTCATCTGACTGATAACTTGCAAAGCGGTATCAACTGGTTTTACAGGCTCATCCGGTATAAGGGGAGGAATTGCAAAAGCATAAATATCATTACAGCAACTTTCTTTTTCTTCAAAGTAAGAGCCAACTCGGTTAGATGAAAGATATACTTTGTTTTTTTTGCTGTTAACACTGTAATAAATATCATTTAACGGACTGTTTAGCGGATAGCCTCCATTTTCAGGAGCTTTAAAAACATCGTTTTTAAACTCACTTTTAAAAACATCAAAGCCACCCAAGCCTTTATGATGGTTTGAGCTGAAGTATAAAGTTTGCGTTACACCTTCATAGTAAGGGGTGATTTCATCTTCATAACTGTTAATTAATTTCCCTGCATTTACAGGGTTTGTAAAGCTTTCATCGGCCGATTTTTTGCAATACCAAATATCCATGCCGCCTTGCCCGCCCGTCCTGTCCGATGAAAAGAATAAATAGGTCTCATCGTTTATCTTACTTAAACAAGGCTGGGTAGTAGTTGAACCTTCTGTGTTTACAGGCGACGAAAGAAGAGTAGGGGTAGCCCATTTACCGCCAACATATTTCGACCCATACAGTTTACAAACAAAGGTCGATGCATTTTTTTGCTGGCATTCCGAAAAAATAATTTCGGTAAAATCAGTGTTAAAGCAAGTGTTAGCAGTATGTACTCCACGTTTATTAATAATAGAATCCATTTCGGTAGCACGTTGCCATTTTTGATTTTCTTTTTTAGAGATAAATATTTTGTTGTAAGCTAAATCTGCTTTCTTGTCCTTATCCTTTTTATCTCGTAACGATGAAAAATATAAAAGGCTATCAGCCTCTATAGGTGCATATTCAGATACTTTCGAGTTTACATTAGTATCTAAATGCTCTACCGTAATAGGCATAGGACTTTTTATCAATAACTGAGCTAAATCACAGGATTCGCCTTCCAACTTCGATTTCTCGGCCATTTTTTTTAAGTGCTCGTCTTTACTTTTTTTGTTGGCTGTAGCAAACTTGGTAAAGAATTTCTTAGCCTTTTTATAATCGGCTTTGCTTTTCAATAACTCACCTAACCAAAAAATAGTTTCAGGATATATTCGCCCATTATCGATTTTAAACACTTTTTGATACCAGTATAAAGCAATATCATTATCATAATTTAAACGACTGGCAGTAGCATACAAATACTGATTCTCAATAGTAGATGAATCTATAATGATAACCTGATTATATAACTGTGCGGCAGAGAAATAATCTTTTTCATTCATAGCCTCAGTGCCTTGTTTCTTTAGTTTTTTTAGGCTTTGAGCAAAAGTTTGTTGCTGAATAAAAAACAGAAAACACAAAAAAATAAATATGTAGGAACGTTTTTTTAGCATACTACATATAAATAGGGCAACTGCGTTTTTTTGGTATAAAAGTTGGTTTCTTTTTAAATATACAAAGTATACTAACCTCAATAGCACCGCGCTTATTAGTAGCTACATTAAAGGCAGATGTATTTACATCGTAAGCCAATCCTACTCGGTAGTTTTTATAATCCATGCCCAGTAAAAAAATAGCTGCATCATTCCAACGTGCTGAAAGGCCTATGTTTAAAGATATGTTATCTTCTTTGCTAAGTGTATAAGCAAGTCGCCCCGCTAAAAGTGTTTCATGAAACGGACCTTGTTTTGCATACATAAAATCGCCATGTACAAACAACACTTCATTTAGTGGAAACTTCACACTCAAATAAGTACTTGATTTTGAATATAAATTAACCCCTGAGCTTTTAAAGAAAGAAACGTTTGGTCGGTTAATGTGCGAAAGACTTGTTCCTACTGAAATATAACCTAAATTTTTTAATTTATACTGAATTGCTAAGCCTGAACCTAAATCAAAATAGGTTTTAGATTGAGTGGGGTAGTTCTCTCCGGTTGGTAACGATGGGTTGTAGGCATCTCCATCAAATTGATTGTCGTAACTAAGTTTACGTGTGTTAAAAGCAATATTGCTAACTCCCAGTGAAATTCCAATGGATACACTTAAATTACTATCACCTTTAAAAGTTTGTATATAAGATAATGGAATATAAGATTGGTTAATGTTATAACGGCTATCGCCTGAAACGTCGTTATTAAAAATTAAGCCAACGCCAACCGTACTATGCTCCGAAAATACTTGGTTAAACTTAGTATCTCCGCAAAATGATAAAGTGGAATAAGGAACAGGAATTGATCTCCATTGATTACGGTAGGCTGCAGCTACACGGTAGTCTCCATCAAACATTCCGGCTTGTGCAGGGTTTAAATATAAAGGGTTGGCCCAAAATTGCGACAAATGTATATCCTGCGCAGATAGATCTATAAGCGCTAGACAAAAAAGTAATATGGCTATGCCTCTTTTCAGTAGATGCTAATTTACTTATTTTTTGTTACAGTTACCTAATTTGCATCTTGTTCTTAACAAAATTGTACTTTTGCCTTTCTTAAAATAAAACTTGCATGAAAAAAATAATTTGCGCCTTATCTGTTACAGCTTTACTTGCGGCTTGCGGAGGAAATAAATCAGATTCAAATTTTGAACTAAACGGTACATTTACCAACGCTACAGCAGGAGATGTTGTTTACTTGGAGGAGTTAGCTCCCGGTGCAAAAGTTACCATAGATTCAGCTACTATTGATGAAAAAGGAGGCTTTGCTTTTACGCATGCTAAAACAAATGCAGGTTTTTACCGTGTAAAAGCAACCGAACAAAACTTTGCTATGCTGGTTTTGGGCAATGAACAAAAAGTAACCTTAAATGCAGATTATAAAAATATAGGAAACACATATAAAACAGAAGGCTCTGAGGACACTAAAATATTTTTAGAGTTTAACACACTTGGTAGAGAAATTCAGCAACGTACCGATAGCATGCAGCAGGCTTTTCAGGCATTGGTAGGAACTTTAAAAATGGATACCGCCCGTATGGATTCGTTAAACAAAGTTTTTGGCGAAATTTATAATAAAATTATTGATTCGTATCAAGAGAAGTTTTCGGCTTTAGTAGAAAAAAACAAAGCCTCATTAGCTGTTTTGGCAGGCATTCAACAACTAGATCCTAAAAAATATTTAAACCTGTATAAAGAGGTTGATGCTGCACTTACGGCAAAATATCCAAACAGTAAATATTTAGCTAACCTTAAAAAAGACATAGCTGCTTTTGACGCTCAAACACAAAAAACAAGCAAATTTGCAGAAGGAAGCATATTACCAGACTTTACTTTAACTACCCCCGAAGGGAAACCATTAAGCATATCGTCTTTTAAAGGTAAGGTTGTATTGGTTGATTTTTGGGCAAGCTGGTGCGGCCCATGTCGTAAAGAAAACCCTAATGTGGTAGCCATTTACAAAAAACTGCACGCTAAAGGTTTTGATGTTTACGGTGTATCATTAGATGATAATAAAGAGAAATGGCTAAACGCCATAAAAACGGATGGTTTAATTTGGAATCATGCCAGCGATTTAAAAGGTTGGGACAACCAAGTAGCTAAACAATTTGGTATTGATGCTATTCCTTTCACTATTTTATTAGATAAAGAAGGTAAAATTATAGGAAAAGGGTTACGCGGAGCGGAATTAGAAAGTGCTGTAGTAAGCGCTTTAGCAACAAAATAAACGTACAAACTGATTAAAAACAAAAAAAGCAGGATAATTATCCTGCTTTTTTTATAGTTTTTTATAAGGTTTTATTTGCCTAAATCTTCAAAACTAACGTTACTGCCTGTATTTTCGGTAGCTGTTTCAACAACTGGGGCATTCTTTTTAATAAAGTCTATAGCATCAGTAAAGTTTTCGGTAAACTTTTCAAAGTCTTCTTTATATAAAAACACTTTATGCTTCTCGTAAGAGAACTTGCCATCTTCAGTAAAACGCTTTTTACTTTCGGTAATGGTCAGATAGTAGTCGCCTCCACGGGTTGAACGTACGTCAAAAAAATAGGTGCGTTTACCTGCTCGTACCGATTTTGAGTACAAGGCTTCTTCGTTATATCTTCCGTTTTCTTCAGTAGTCATAAGTCTTTAATTTAAAGTACGTATGAACAAAAATAATAATTAACTGTTAAAAAACAATATATATCGAAAAAATTTTAACAAATGGATTAAATCACCGATAAAAACCCCTAATTCACCCTAATTTATAACAGATGTATTATAAATCAAGCTTTGATAGAGCTTTAAAAGCCTCTTTTTCGATGTCAGATATCTGATAAAGATAATCAGCCATTGTGTTAAAATCTTGCTGACTGCTTAATCTGCCTTTATATATACCTGCAGCGTGGACGGCAGCTGTACGCCACAAATCTCCCGATTTGGTAAACGATTTAGAAATCTCTAATAACCCATCATTAGGAATATAAGCATGGGCTTCTTGTAAAAAAGCGCCATAAATAAACCTAAAACCACCACCTCCGGTACCAATTTCTTCCTGCATTCGCACTAATTGGGCTAAATATAGGCCTGCTGTATGTAAACCTAGTTTATTTCGCCATGTTTTAATTTTTCCGGCAGTATATTTTATGCCATTAACACCAATTATACTGCTTGGCGTCTTAATCATGTAAAATACGTTTTTTTTAATGCCACTTTTAATAGCAGCACGTATTTGCTCCGTAGTAACAGTTGCTTTTTCTTTAGGATAGTATATTTGACCTTTTGGAGCTAAAGCACCTTTGGCAAAACGAACACGTTCTAATTCATATGAAGTAAGTGTTGTGGTTGTTTCCATCACAGGATCACTTATTAAATAATTATCCCCCTCTTTTCCGTACACAATTATGTTATGAGCATTAAAATGAAAACGATACTCTTTAGGGAAATAACTTAAATAATAAACACCCACCTGACAGCCAACAGGCCTGTTAGCTAGTAATTGTTCATCTAAAAATAATTGGGCCTTTTGTGGCGAGCTGAATTTTTTACGAACTACAGGAATATTTAACGAGTTGCAGGTACGTTTAAAAATTAGTCCGGGTAAAATACGAAAGGCTATAGCGGGACCATTGTTTATTTTTAAAAAAGGAATTTGTATGTAAAATAACCCAGACCCAATGCCAAAAGCCAAGGGCTCTGTCATTTGATGAACGCCTGCTTGTCGTAATAAGTTTGTAGTAACACCATTTTCACAGTGCGCCGCTTGTAAATGGCTAAAATCAACTTTCATTAAGATTCATTTTTTTTAAATTGTCTATACTCACATCAAATACATCGGCGTATTTCTGTAATTTTTTATCGCTTAACCCATTAAAAACACTTGGCTTTAAATGACGCTTAATTTGCCATTGCCAAAAACCTGTGTAGGCTGCCAATGTTGCATAATCCATTACTTTAATTTCTATAAAATAGAGTAGGGGGCTAACCTCGCCTTTTAGAGCTTGTTGTTTGGCAGCTTCAGCACGTTTGTTTATATCATTCCACGTTATGTCAAGAGCAGTTGTTTTAACCTCCCAACCGGTACTTAAATTGGTAGCGTAATTTCCTTTTTCATCAACTGCATAGCAAACTTCTTTAGTAAAGTTTTTAAGCGAGCTGGCGTCTTGAGGAACTTCTGTTTTTTTCATCGGAATTTATTTAGAAGCTGTTAATCCTAAAAAATACTGCTTTTGTTTTTTTATAAGTCTTGATAGAAATGGAGCAAACAAAAGTCGGTAAACAAATAATACAATAGGTGCAACAATAAATAAGGCAACAATTAAATAGTATTTAAAGAACACTAGGGTGCGTTTTCTGTTTTTTGATTTCTTTACTAAATTACCCCAAATGGCAAACAGTTTTTTTGCTCTGCCTTCTACAAACATTAAATTGGTTTTTACTTCAATGGCTTTGCTGTTAACAAGCTCTTGCTGTAAAGAGTCAAAATTGTTTTTTACTAAATGTTGCTTTACAATTTGTCCAAATGCTTTAGTATTTAAAATATCTTCATCGGCTACACCCGGTTTAGGGAAAATGCCTAAACACTTATCTTTTTTACCCGACATCATCCAGTAAAGTATGGTTACTGCACTTACCAAATTTGTATGCTTATCAACCAAAGCAATATTGCCTACTAATTTTGCACCTGTTTGTTTAAGTGAATCTTTTACGCGCTCGTGCGCATTAATCCACATATTACGTGCCCCAATTATAGTAACAACGGGTGTATTATTCAGCACTTTTTTAAAAGCATCATTTTCTAATAAAGATGTGGTAGGAATGCTGGGCGATAAAAACCAAGGTTGGTAACCCAGTACAATTAAGTCGTACGAAGTTTCTTTTAATGTAAAAGGCTGTAGTTCGGTAGGTTTGCTTAAAACACTTTCGGGCATGGCGTCAAAAAAACTATCACTACTCCATGGGAAAGTAAATTTTGTAACAGGGTTTACGCAAACTTTCTCTACCAAAAAGCCTTCTGTTTCAAAAGGCAATAAAAAATTGTTTACAATATCGCCTAACTGACCGGTTTGTGTATAATAAATAGCTAATATTTTTTTACTCATTTTGTTTCAGTACTTAAATTACTTAGCGTTTTAGATTGTTTACTGTAACCTAAAATTGCCTGTTGCAAAACAGTGCTAAGTGTTTTATAATTTTTACGAATATAGATGTTATCTTTTTCTAAATTGTTATGATAACCTAATATTTTGGGTGCATTTTCCTGTATCATTAATCGCAAAAAACGATACTCGGTGTTACTGCTATCTTTCTCTAACGCACTTTCTAATTTTCTTTTACCCGCTTTAAATGTAGCTAGCTTGTCTTTTTTATTGGCAATTGCGCCAGCTTTTTTCAGTAGCAAAGCACCTTCATAGGCTTGCTTTTCTTTTATAGCTGAATTTTGTACTAAATTTAATTGTTCATTAATTTTTATACTGTCTTTAGTTTCTATTACTTGATAAAAAACAGCTTTATCAAACTTCTGTGCTAAGCTTGATAAACTAAACAACGTGCATAAAAAAAAACTAATATTTGCTAGCGACATTTAATATATTGTAAGTTTGCAAAACTAAGCATTTATAAAATGAACATAGCACTTTTTGGTTATGGTAAAATGGGTAAAGAAATTGAGCAAATTGCTTTACAAAGAAATCATACAATAGTTTTAAAAATAGGGAGAAGTAATATAAATGATGTAACACCTCAGCAATTAAAACAAGCCGATGTTGCCATTGAGTTTAGCACACCCGATACCGTAATTGAAAACATTTATAAATGCTTTGATGCTAATTTACCTATAGTGGCAGGCACAACAGGTTGGTACAATAAATTTGATGAAATAAAGCAAGTTTGTGTAAAAAACAAGCAGTCGCTTTTTTATGCTACAAATTTTAGTTTGGGCGTAAACTTGTTTTTTAAAATGAACGAGCAAATTGCTAAAATGATGAATGGATTTAGCGATTATGAAGTAGCTATACAAGAAATTCATCACATTCATAAACTCGATAAACCAAGTGGTACAGCCATAACAACGGCAGAAAGAGTTTTAGCCAACTACGCTCAAAAAAATAAATGGAGTATAGATACTAATACGGATAAAAACCTGTTTATTGATGTAGTGCGCACCGATGAAGTGCCTGGTACACATACTGTTTCATATACTTCGGCTGTTGATGAAATTTCTATTACGCATAAGGCTTTTAATCGTAAAGGCTTTGCATTAGGGGCTGTTTTAGCGGCTGAATTTATTCAGCATAAAAAAGGTGTTTATACAATGAATGATTTATTAAATTTATAACCTAAAGAAATTATATGCTTATAAAAAACGATAAAAAAACAATTCGTGCCTGGACTTTTTACGATTGGGCAAATTCGGTTTATCCTTTAGTAATTTCATCTGCCATTTTCCCAATTTTTTACGAAAAAGTAACAAAAAATGATTTAAATAGAATTATCCCTTTTTGTGGCGGTGAGTTTATAAACACAGCTTTTTATGGCTATGTAGTGGCTGTTTCTTATCTTATTGTTGCTTTTTCGTCGCCTTTGTTATCCGGCATGGCTGATTACTCCGATGGCAAAAAGAAGTTCCTCCAACTATTTTGCTACTTAGGTTCTTTTAGTTGTATAGCTTTAAGTTTTTTTAGTACAGAGCATATTATATTAAGTATGTTAACACTTATGCTTGCCAGTGTAGGTTATTGGGGCAGTTTGGTTTTTTATAATGCTTATTTACCTGAAATTGCAGACCCTGACCAACACGATAAAATAAGTGCCCGCGGTTTTGCAATGGGCTATATAGGTAGTTCTTTATTACTAATTGCTATTTTAGTATTAGCGGTTTTTACCAAAACTATACCTAAAATACAATATACTTTTGCTTTGGTAGGCCTTTGGTGGATAGGTTTTGCACAAGTAACATTTCGAAGATTACCGGCATCAGTTAAGCAAGCGGGTCAAAAAAAGCACTTATTAAGCAGTGGGTATAAAGAACTAAAAAATGTGTGGATTGATTTGAAACAACGATTGCAATTACGCCGTTTTTTAGCCAGTTATTTTATGTATAATATGGGGGTGCAAACCGTTATGATAATGGCTGTACCATTTGCTACAAAAGCTATTAATTGGAAGGACGAAAATCAACAACAACAGAGTTTGATTATTTCTATTTTAATTATTCAATTCGTGGGTGTAGCTGGCGCTTTTATGATGTCCAAATTATCTTCTTTTATTGGTAACATAAAAACAATAGGCCTTAATATTATTATTTGGGCAGCTATTTGTGTTTATACCTATTTGTTAGTTGATACGCCTATGGAGTTTTATGTAGTAGCCGCATGTGTTGGTTTAGTTATGGGGGGGATACAAGCAATGTCACGTAGTACATATTCTAAAATGCTACCCGAAACTAAAGACCATGCCAGTTATTTTAGCTTTTATGATGTAAGTGAAAAAATAGGTTTAGCTATTGGCACCACTACTTTTGGCCTAATAGAAGATGTAACAGGAGGAATTAGAAACTCGGTTTTGTCCTTAATTTTAATTTTTATAGTAGGTTTTTTATTACTGCTACGTGTGCCGAAAGAACAAAAAGCATAATAATTCTTAAATTACCTTCAGTATTACTATTTAGCCATTTTTGGCGTATATTTGCCTAAGTATTAATGATTTAACTTTTCGTGAAAAAACCACTCATTTTCATGCTTTTATTGCTGTCTGTATTTTTGCAGGCACAAAATCAGATATATACTAAACCTCATTCATGTATGGATGAAGTTACCCCTGCTTTATATAATTGGAAAGAGGTAGAAACCAAGTTTTCCAAGCGTTTACACATAACACCCATTGAGTGTAAAGATTTTTTTAGGTACGCCGCTAAACTGAACTATTTAAAAATAGAAGAGTATCGCACTTTGGTTAAAGAAGGTTCTATAACTAAGGCTAATGCTCAACAATACTGGCTAAACCAACTTCCTTATTTTGAAGAAGTTTATAAATTTAAATATTTACCCGCTATTGCATTAGAAAAAGCCGAATCTGAGAAAAGAGAGGCTGAATTTAGAAATGGTTCGGTTAATAAAACTGAAAGTAGTAGTTGCAGTAACTTAGATTTTTCATCAGGCAATTTAAATAATTGGGTAGGTCAGTGGAACGACGTAGCCCCTAATAATGGTATGGGGGGGAATAATGCTTATGGAACAATAACTGTTAATGGACTTAATCCAAGTCCCACCGGGTATAATGATATGGGTTATGTACATGAAATTTGTACCGGTGGAATGGATAGAAATGTACCAGTTAACACAGTTCCTCCCGGGCATTCTTTTTCATTACGATTAGGAGATGACAGTGCTTATATTCAAAATTTGAATAATCCCAATCAATTCCCTTATAACCACCAAACTATATCAAATACATTTTCTGTTACATCTGCGTCAGAAACGATTACTTATTGGTATGCGGTATCTTTTTCTCAAAGCTCACAAAGTGCTCACCCGCAAATTATCCAGCCTTTTTTTAAAATTAGAATGTATGATCAGGCTGGTTCTGAAATTACTTGTGCAACATATGATGTAGATGCGTATAGCTCTTTTTTTATTGGAGGTTTTGATTCTATACATGATGGTTTAGGCCAGACATTAATTTACAAAAATTGGAGTCAAGTGCTTATTCCTTTAACTCCATATCTTGGTCAAAATGTAAAGCTTACTTTTGAAACAAGTGATTGTGGGGGAGGAGGACATTATGGTTATGCTTATGTAGCAGCAGATTGCGCACCATTAGCTGTAATTATAGCGCCACCACAACCTTGTATTGGTGGTAACACAACCTTAACTGCACCGCCTGGTTTGGCAACTTATAGTTGGTCTGGCCCTGGTATCGTGGGGTCCAGTACGGGACAAGTAGCTACTGTTAATGCAGGCGGAACTTACTCAGTAACTATGACCACTTTTGCCAATGCAGGACAAACGGGTTGTGTGTTAACCCTAACAACTAATATTGCTAACTCAACCATATCGCCTGTAGCTTCATTTTCTGCTACAACACCTTGTTTAAATTATAGTAGTCAATTCACCGATCAATCTACTTTACTAGCTAATCAGGGTACTATTAATAGTTGGAATTGGAGTTTTGGCGATGGATTCACATCTACATCACAAAACCCAACCCATGTTTATGCCACAACAGGTACATTTCCGGTAACATACACTATTGGTAGTTCTGTAGGCTGTTCAGCAACTTATAGTACAACAGTAACAGTTAATCCACCGCCAACTTCTTCTTTTAGTGCAGATACTGTATGTAAGCAATTAGCTACAACATTTACAAATACATCTACCGGCGGAACGTCTTATAATTGGAATTTTGGAGATGGCTCGGCAACTTCTACAACTCAAAACCCTACGCATATTTACACCAATTCAGGTAATTTTGTGGTTACTTTAACTGTAACTAACAGTTTTAATTGTAGTACTGTTTCAACTAATAGTGTTTTTGTAGCTGCTAATGCAATTGTTGCTTTTTCTTCTCCAACAGTATGTGTAGGAACTAACTCTGTTTTTAATAATACATCTACCCCAACAACAAATGTAGTTTATAGCTGGAATTTTGGAGACTCGTCAAACCCCGCAGATACATCAAATCTACAAAGTCCGACTTACACGTATCCAACACCTGGCACATATACAGTTGACTTAACAATAACCTCAACTAGTGGGTGTGTTTCATCAAAAACAATTACTGTAACTGTTAAACCTATACCACAAGTGGCGGTTGCTTCACCGTCACCATTTTGCTGGAGTGATCTTGTCTTTTCACCTACATTTACATCTACGCCAAGTGGAGGGGTTTCTTATTCATGGGTAAATAATAATACATCTACCGGTTTGACTCAAACTAATGGAGTTGGTAGTCCACCTAGTTTTATTGCAGGAGAAAATCTTACCGGTGCAGATATACTTGGCGTTATTACAGTTACCCCTTCTTTAAGTGGTTGTATAGGCCCACCGCAAAGCTATACAATTACGGTAAAACCAACGCCAACAGTTGCTCATAGCGATATGCATTATTGCCCTCACGCATTGGTGCCAGCCGATACTATAACTGCGGTGCCTGCAAACGCAAGTGTAACATGGAGTACAATAAATTCTCCATTTATAGGCTTATCTACTACAAATGGTAGTACTGTTATTCCTTCATTCATAGCTTCAGGCTCCCCTACAACTGTACAAAGTAATGTTATTAGTGTTAATGTTGACTTAAATGGATGTGCAGGTCCTCCTATAACATTTTCTGTAACAATAGACCCTTATCCAACAGCTAAATTTATTCATTCACCAGCCTGTGACGGAAATGGTACTCAATTTACCGATGAGTCAGTTTCCGGTGGAAGTCCTATCTCTCAATGGAATTGGAACTTTGGAACAGGTATATCTACTATAAAAAACCCATCTTTTTTATTAACCCCGGTTGGCACACATACAGTTAGTTTAGAAGTTACAACTATTGCAGGCTGTAAAAACGATACTGTTGAATCGGTATATGTTAACCCAAGTGCGTTGGTAGATTTTTCGGCAGATACAATAAGTTGTACCCCTTTAGTAACAACATTTACAAATGTAGTTTCTATGCCTGTAAAAAGTTGGGCTTGGAGTTTTGGCAACACAGCCACAGCAACTTATACAACACAAACAACGGCTCAGCAAACATATACTAATGGCTCGCACACTCAAAATAGTTATTTTTCGGTAACATTAACTGTAATAACCGATAGTGGTTGTGTTAGTTCAGTTACTAAAACTAATTATATAACTGTTTATCCAAAACCATTGGCAGGTTTTGCTTGGAGTCCAAAAAACGCAGATATAATAGAACCTCTTATTTATTTTCAAGACCAATCAATTGGTGCATCTGGCCCTAATGCCTATAACTGGAATTTTGGCGATATGTATGAAACGGTTGATTCACTTAATTATTCATTTATAGCAAACCCCAAACACACCTACAGCGATCAAATACCAAGTGATTACACTGTTACGCAAATTGTTCAAAATGTTTATGGCTGTAGCGATTCAATTAAAGAAGTCGTAATTATTAAAGATGCGGTTACATTTTATATACCTAATGCTTTCTCACCTAATCACGATGGTACAAATGAAGGGTTTAAAGGTGAAGGCATCGGAATTAAAAAATCTACCTATAATTTATGGGTGTTTGACCGCTGGGGTCTAATGATTTTTCATGCAACCGATATAGATCTTAGTTGGGATGGAACCTATAAGGATGGCAAATGTCAAGAAGACGTGTATGTTTGGAAGGTAAATTTCTATGACGATTTTAATAAACAACACGATTATCACGGTACAGTTACCCTGCTTAGATAAAATAAATTAGTGTACTACCGAATTAATGTGTATATTTGCGTACTTCTTTAAAGAAGATTGTATCTCAGTCTATTTGTAACAAACATTGCAATCCGATAAATTTTACATTTTCTTAATTAAGTAACCGAAAGGGTGTAATTAGTATTTGCGCATTCTTTTGATTAAATTTTTAATAAATACAAATAAGTAAAATAAAACAAAAAATGAAAAACGGAGTAGTAAAATTTTTTAATGAAACCAAAGGTTTCGGATTCATTAAAACAGAAGGAACAGGTGAAGAAATCTTTGTTCACGTATCAGGTATACAAGACGAAATTCGTGAAAACGATAACGTTACTTTTGACGTACAAGAAGGTAAAAAAGGATTAAATGCTGTTAACGTAAAACTTGCATAATTTATATTTCCTATAAAAGAAACGCCGGCTTTTAGTCGGCGTTTTTTATTTTATATAGTTTCAATTAAAACAAATAAGTATTTTAACTAAAATTACTTTAAACCACTGGTAATTAGTAAAAAAGTGTATCTTTGCCCCCTATTTTTAATAGCTTATTAGATGACTAAAGCCGACATTGTAAACGAGATAGCTGAAAAAACAGGGGTAGAACGTACCATTGTACTAAACACAGTTGAATCTTTTATGAAGGTTGTTAAAAACAACATGACTCAAGGTAAAAATATTTACCTACGTGGGTTTGGAACTTTTTTATGTAAAAAACGTGCTGCTAAAATTGGCCGTAACATTACTAAAAACCAAGCTGTACACATACCAGCACATTTTATACCTGCTTTTAAACCTGCTAAAACTTTTGCAGATAAAATTAAGAAAAACGTTAAAGCAGAATGAAAAATACCCGTACGCTACAATTAATAGTAGTTACTTGTTCTGTTATATTATTCGTTCTTTTATTTATTGCCAACAAAAAACCGGTTAAAAAAGCCGAAGAAATTGCTGAAAAAACTACAGCTCAGGTTGTAGATACTAAAGTATATGTAGATGCACTTATATCTGCCATGTCTGAAAAAGACAAAAAAGAATATGAAGCACTTGATAAAAAAGCTACCGATACAACTGGTATAAATGCCATAGTAGAGTTTTTCAATAGTAAAAAAATGCCTGTTGCTTCTTGCTTTTATTATCAAAAGAAAGCAGAGAAATTAAACACAGCTAAAATTTGGTGCGATGCAGGTAATCGCTATTTTTATTCGGTAGGTTTTGTAAAAGATAAAAACCAAGCACAAAGCCTTTACCAAAACGCTATGTTTTGCTATAATAAATCTTTAGCCATTCAGCCAAGTTATAATGAAGCTAAAATTCAATTAGCATCTTGTTATGTAGAAGGAAGCACCGACCCTATGAAAGGGATTGGAATGCTAAAAGAAGTTGAACGTGCTGATAGCACAAACATACAAGTGCAAATGGTTTTAGGTGCTTTTGCAGTAAAATCGGGTCAGTTTGATAAAGCAGAAGCCCGCTACAAAAAAGTACTTAAAATAAACCCAGCGTATTTAGAAGCCTATTTATTTCTGGCTGATATTTATGAAAAACAGGGAGAGAAAACAAAGACAATTGAGACACTGGAAAAATATGTGGCTTTAACGCCCGACAAAGAAATTAAAGAACAAATTAAAAAGTATATACAACAATTAAAAAGTAATGTTTAACCAGCCGAGGTTATAAAACCAAAGCACAAAAATAAATTCTATGCCAAGCGGAAAGAAAAGAAAACGTCATAAAATGGCCACCCATAAGCGTAAAAAACGTCTTAGAAAGAACCGTCATAAAAAGAAATAATCTATTTCTTTAAATAATTCGCCCAATGCTGAAAAGAGTATATCTTTTCAGCTTTTGGCGCATATATATATTCAATCATATTTATCGTGAATTACGAACTGATTATAAACAAAACCTCGGACGAGATTGTCATAGCTTTGCTTAATGACAAGCGTTTGATAGAGTTGCATCGCGAAAAAGGTAATCTTAAGTGGGCTGTTGGTGACATTTATTTGGGTAAGGTAGGAAAGGTTATGACCGGACTTAATGCTGCATTTATAGATGTTGGTTACGAAAAAGACGCTTTTTTACACTATTTAGATTTAGGCCCGCAGGCAGCTACACTTACCAAATTTGTTGAACAGGTAAAATCGGGCAAACAAACTACATCAAACCTGATGTATTTTAAAGCCGAAAAAGATATACCTAAAGATGGTAAAATAAACACACTTGTAAAAAGTGGACAAGATATTTTAATTCAGGTTGCTAAAGAACCAATTTCTGCAAAAGGCCCTCGTGTTACTTGCGAAATTTCGTTAGCCGGTCGTTTTTTAGTACTTATTCCTTTTGCCGATAAAGTTTCTATTTCTTCTAAAATTAGAAGTCAGGAAGAGAAAGTTCGTCTTAAAGAACTGGTTCAAAATATTAAACCAAAAAACTTTGGTGTAATTATACGCACCGTTGCTGAAGGAAAAACAGTAGCTGAGGTAGAAGCTGATTTAAATGATTTAGTTGCTAAGTGGGAAGAGTGCTTTAAAACACTTAAAACTGCTCAGCCACCGGCTCGTGTTTTAGGTGAAGTTGATAGAACTAATGCTTTATTACGTGATATACTAAACGAAAAGTTTTCGGCAGTACATATTAATGATAAACAGATACACTCTGACATTACTACGTACCTTAAAAACATTGCGCCCGATCAGTTAAGCATTATTAAGTCTTATGATAGTAAAATTCCAATCTTCGATAATTTTGGGATTGAAAAGCAAATAAAATCGCTGTTTGGAAAAACTGTTCACTTAAAAAGTGGAGCTTATTTAATTGTTGAACACACCGAAGCTTTACACGTAATTGACGTAAACAGCGGGAATCGTGCAAAATCAACCAATACACAAGATGAAAACGCTTTAGAGGTTAACCTAGAGGCTGCTGCAGAAATTGCCCGTCAGTTACGACTGCGTGATATGGGTGGCATTATTGTGGTTGACTTTATTGATATGCGTAATCCTGAGTATCGTCGTGAACTTTTTGAGAAATTCAAAGAGTTTATGAAAACTGATAGGGCTAAGCATAATGTATTACCTCCAAGTAAATTTGGTTTAATACAACTTACTCGTCAGCGTGTACGTCCTGAAATGAATGTAGATGTGCAAGAGGTTTGCCCTAGTTGCAACGGTACAGGTAAAGTTCAACCTAGTGTATTGTTTGTTGAGCAAATTGAAAGTGCTTTACGTTTTATTATAAAAGAACAAAACTTCAAAAAAATTACGCTTTGCGTGCATCCATATATCGAGGCCTTTATAACAAAAGGTTTTCTTTGGAACAGTTTACTTTACAAATGGAAAAAATCTACCGGTTGTAAAATAACTGTACGCAGTATGGCATCTTTTGGTTTTACGCAGTTTAAATTTTATAACGAGGCCGACGACGAAATAATTATGTAGTTCGGCTTTAAATATTTGTAGCAATAAATTCTAATTAAGTACAACATGGAACACACACAAATAAAAGAATATATACAAGCCAATAAACAACGTTTTTTAGATGAGTTAATTGAACTTTTAAAAATTCCATCCATTAGTGCTAAGCCCGAACACGCACCTGACATGATACGTATGGCAGAAGCTGTTAAAGCAAAATTTATTGCTGCCGGGGCTGATAAAGTTGAAGTGTGTGCTACCAAAGGTTATCCGGTAGTGTATGCAGAAAAAATAATTGACGCTAAACTTCCTACCATTTTAGTTTATGGGCATTATGATGTTCAACCTGCTGATCCGTTAAATTTATGGGATTCTCCCCCGTTTGAACCTGTAATTAAAAAAACACCTATACATCCTGATGGAGCTATTTTTGCCCGTGGTTCATGCGATGATAAAGGACAAGCTTACATGCACATTAAAGCATTTGAGTTTATGATGAAAACCAACACCCTGCCTTGCAACGTTAAGTTTATGATTGAAGGTGAAGAAGAAGTTGGTTCAGCAAACTTAGGTGCTTGGGTAGTTGAAAATAAACAACGTTTAAAAGCCGATATAATTTTAATTTCTGATACATCTATTATCGCCAACGATACACCTTCAATTGATGTTGGCTTACGTGGTTTAGCGTATATGGAAGTTGAGGTTACCGGACCAAACAGAGATTTACATAGTGGTGTTTATGGTGGTGCTGTAGGCAATCCTATAAATATTTTGTGCAAAATGATTGCATCAATGCATGACGAAAACAATCACATCACTATTCCTGGTTTTTACGATGAGGTTATGCAGTTATCTGCTGATGAAAGAACTGAATTAAATAAAGCCCCTTTTAACTTAAACGATTTTAAAAAAGATTTGGACATTGTTGAAGAACGTGGTGAAAAAGGATATACTACAAACGAGCGTACCGGCATTCGTCCAACGCTTGATGTAAATGGTATTTGGGGGGGGTATACAGGTGATGGTGCTAAAACGGTACTTCCGTCAAAAGCCTTTGCTAAAATCTCCATGCGCCTAGTTCCCAATCAGGGCTCAGATAAAATAAGTGATTTGTTCGCTAAACATTTTGAAAGCATTGCGCCTAAATCGGTAAAAGTAAAAGTAACGGCACATCATGGCGGAGAACCAGTTGTGGTTTCAACTACTTCTAATGCATATAAAGCGGCTTCAAAAGCTATGGAGCAAACTTATGGTAAAACACCTATACCAACTCGTGGTGGCGGTAGCATTCCTATTGTAGCCTTATTTAAAAAAGAATTAGGTTTAGACTCTATACTATTTGGCTTTGGTTTAGATAGCGATGCACTACATTCTCCTAACGAACATTACGGTGTATTTAATTACTTAAAGGGCATAGAAACTATTCCATTATTCTATAAAAACTACACGGCAAGCGCTAAGTAGTTTATGAGTACACCCGATATTATAAATTCGGTTGGAGTATCTTTAGTTTTATTGGCTTTTTTTCTGCTTACGCTGAAAAAAGTAACTGCGCAAAATATTTATTATAATCTTTTAAATTTTGTTGGTGCAGGTTTGGCTTGTTATGGTTCTTACTTAATTAACGCAATGCCTTTTGCTGTGTTAGAAGGCACTTGGTCTTTGGTAGCTTTATATGGCTTAATAAAAAGAAAGTAAGCGGTATTTATTATAAAACTAAATAACTTATTCTGAAAAAATAGCGTATTTTTAATATAGTAAACTACATTCGCTCTATAGTGAAATTTAAAAGCATTCTATACACCCTTTTTTTTATAAACCTTGCAGGATTATTATCTGCACAAACCTATAATTTTGAAACCATTAGTCTTGAAAACGGCTTACCTCAGGCACAGGTTACTTGTTTAAAAGAAGACACGCGAGGTTATTTGTGGATTGGTACACAGGGCGGAGGGGTTGCTTGTTTTGATGGTGTTAAATTTAAAGTTTACGATGAGTTTGCAGGTATAGCAGGAAATATTATTACAGCTATTGATGAAGATTTAAATGGGCATATTTGGATAGGCACTACGTATGGTGGTGTTACTCGTTTTGATGGTAAAAACTTTTTTAATCTTACTCGGGAAAACGGCTTACTTGAGAACCGCGTTACAGCTATAACTGCAGATAAAAAAAATAAAGTTTACATAGCAACCTCTGAAGGACTTAACACAGTTGAAAACAAAACGGTTTCTACTTTGAAACCTGAATTGTTTTCTCATGCAAGAATTATTAAAAAAGTTTTAAAAGATACACAGGGCAAACTTTGGTTTTTAGCCGGAGACGAAGTGTATTTGTATAATAATTATGAATGGATAAACATTAATAATCTATTTAAAATAAAGCCTGCTGTTGACGCTTTGGCACAAGATAAATCTGGCAACTTAGGGATAACAGTAAAGGGTGAATGATTGTTTATCTTATCTAAAAAAAATAACGACTCCTATCAAATTATACCCTATCAAAAAAACAATGAATTAAAAAACATCGATATTCAGCATATTATTTTTGACAATCATAATAATATTTGGTTGTGTACTAATGGTTCAGGAATAGCCAAATATGATGGGACAAAATTGCAATTTTTTAATAGGGCAAATGGTTTTAAAGCCAATGCTGTAACTACGGTTTGTGAAGATAGAAGTGGAAACCTATGGTTTGGCACAAACGGTGAGGGTATAATAAAATACAATCCTTCACCATTTGTTTATTATGACAATTTACCTGGCTTTGATGCAAGCAGCATATTTGGCATTATGGCCGATAAAGAAAATAATTTATGGGTATCTCCAAACGGAAATGAAGTAATAAAATATAATAAACAAAGTACTACTACATTTAATTCGAAAAACGGTTTAAATATAAGAGGGGCTCGCATTATTGTGCAAGACAAGCAAGGTGTTGTTTGGGTTGGCGGCACTAATGGCTTGTTTTTAATTAAAAATAATGTTGTAAAAAAATATATGCTATTGCCTGATAGTACTTCGGTGCGTTCTATATTGTTTGATAAAAATAATAATATGTGGGTTGGCACCAATGGGCAAGGCTTATATTGTTTTCAAGAAAAAAAAGTATCCATTACTCTGAACAAAATGGATTAACGCATAATTATATACATACTCTTTATCAAGATACAAGAGGAATTATATGGATAGGGACGGGCTTTGGGTTGAATTATATGCAGAATGGAAAAATTGGAAATTACCGAGCTGTAAAAGAATTTTGTAATGATTATATTGGGTCTATTACCGAAGACAGGCAAGGTAACATGTATTTTGGAACAGATAGATGTGTAGTGCAGTATAACCGTTCAAAGTTTAAAGCATACTCGCAAGCCGATGGGTTGGCCTCATCAACCATTTATTCTTTAATTACAGATAATTTAGGTAATGTTTGGGTTGGAACAAATAGGGGGATAGACAAATTGAATATATCATCTAAAGGAGAAATTGTTCGAATAAAAAATTACTCATATTTAGAAGGGTTTAAAGGAATAGAATGTAACACACGCGCCGTTACAAAAGATAAAGAAGGTAATTTATTTTTTGCTACAATTAAAGGTATAATAGAATATGTACCTGCTAATGATTTAAGTATAGAGACCAAACCAATCATGCATATTACCGGTGTAGATGTTTTTTCAAAACCTTTTGATTTTGAAAAAAACGGTTATAGCACAACAGGTTGGTTTCATTTGCCCGTGGAGCCAACATTCGATTATGATAAAAATTATTTAACGTTTAAGTTTATTGGCATTAATATGTATTCTGCCCCAAAAATTAAGTATCAATATATGCTTGAGGGGCTAAATACACAGTGGCTTAAAACAAACGAACCACAAGTTACCTACACCAATCTTAAGCCGGGGCATTATGTGTTTAAAGTAAAAGCCTATGCAGATTCTCCATTTAACTACACCCTTACACAATATGGTTTTTACATAGCAACACCTTTTTGGAAAACAGCTTGGTTTTATTTTTTAGTGCTTTTAATAGTAATTATTGCTTTGTATTGGTTTATTCAATATAGAATAAAAGCTACTCAATTAAAAAATAAAAAACTAGAGCACCATGTGGAAATGCGTACTGCTGAAATTTTAAAACAAAAGCAAGAAATAGAATATTTATTTAAGGAGGTACATCATCGTGTGAAAAATAATTTACAGGTAATAAATAGTCTTTTAAATCTTCAGAAATTTTACATAGAGGATAAAAAGATGCTGGATATTTTTCAG
>Ga0134125_10001878_pt1 | contig 25335 bp, 19 predicted proteins | sample KB31751_FD_96464 | JGI IMG/M metagenome (GOLD analysis project Ga0134125, IMG submission 96464) | Terrestrial soil microbial communities with excess Nitrogen fertilizer from Kellogg Biological Station, Michigan, USA - KB3-175-1 | ecosystem: Environmental > Terrestrial > Soil > Unclassified ...
GTCCCGTCACAGGAAATCCACCTTCAGCTGCATCGGATAGCCCAGCCAGCCGAAGATATCGATATTATCCCAACCCTCCTTGTTATCACCGCGAGGAGGGTAATAGTTAATCCGAACCTTGTGGTAGATATCCTTGTAGAGATCGGGGTACAGCTCAGGTTGAAGGATGATATCGAGCAGCCCGAGCTTTGACTCTTCCTTCGTCTTGAAGGACTCGGGATCGTCCAGCACCTCTCCGTCGCGGTTGCCAAGGATGTTGGTGGAATACCAACCGGAGACGCCCAGCATCCGAGTCTTGAACGCCGGGGCAAGCACGCTCTTGATCAGTGTCTGGCCAGTCTTGAAGTCCTTGCCGCAGATCGGCGCGTTCATCTTGCGCGAAAGCTCGTTGAGTGCGGGGATGTCCACCGTGAGATTCGGCGCTCCGTTGATGAACGGGATGCCTTCCTTCAGCGCCGCCCAAGCATACATCTGCGACGGGGCAATGCCGGGATCATTGTCGGTCAGGCCGCGCTCAAAGGCTTCGAGCGACTGGTGGACCGCCGACTCCTCCATAAATATCTCGGTCGATCCGGTCCAGATGAGCACCTGACGGTCCGTCTTCGATTTGAACTCGGCGATATCGTTGCGGATCTGGCTGGCCAGGTCGCATTTATTCTTGCCCGTCTTGGCCTTCTTCGCCGTCAGGCGCTTGACGTAGTGCTGATCGAACACGGCGGGCAGCGGTTCAATCGACTCCAGATAGGGCCGAATCTGATCGAGCTGATCACGGTCGAGCACCTGTGCCGTCCGTGCGGCCTCATAGAGATTGCCGCCGAAGATGTCCCAACCGGTGAAGACGAGGTCGTCGAGCGAGGCGAGCGGAACAAAGTCCTTGATGAGGGGCGTCTTGTTTTCCGTTCGCTTGCCGAGGCGGATGGTTCCCATCTGCGTAAGCGACCCGATGGGCTTGGCAAGTCCGCGGCGCACGGCTTCAACGCCGGCGATGAGCGTGGTGCAGACCGCGCCCATTCCGGCGGTCATGATTCCGAGTTTCCCTTTGGCTGGCTGAATCGTAGCCGCGCTCTGCGCTGCGGCAGGCTGGTTCGACATCCTGACACTACCCTTCTATGCGTTGGTGACTGTCGGTTGCTTTGTAGACACAGACAATTGCTTGGTGATTGAGGCCGAAGTCTCAGTATAGCCCTCTGCGGAGGGCTCTGCTCTCTGCTGCAGCCAATAGTCGAAGCCGTCGCATATGGCCATGAGTGCGGCCTGATTGAGATCGCTGGAAACGCCTGCGGTAATCCATGGCTTCTGGCCATCCGCGTGGAAACTGACGGTGACACGCACATGCGCGGCAGTGTCGTGGGCTGTCACGTCGAGTGCGGTGACGCTGAAAGTGTCGAGCCGCATTTCAGCGAGCGTCGGGTACCACTTTTCGAGCTCCTGCCGCATGGCGCGAGTCAGCGCATCAACCGGCCCTTCGCCCTCCGCACGGCTGGTGACAAACCGTGACTCGCCGATGGAGAGATTCATTGCCGCCTGCACATATCGGCTTCCGGACAGGTCCGATTCATCGACGATCCGCCAGGTCTTGACGGCGAAGCGATTCGGCAGGGTATCGAGCACTCGCATGCAGGCGAGACGGAAGGAAACCTCGCTTGCGGTAAAACCGCCGCCGTCAATCATGGCCTGGCTCTGGTCAATCAATTTCTGTGCCTGGCCGCCGGTCAACGGAACGCCAAGCGATTGCGAGAGAAGGACGATATTCGCCCGGCCCGACTGCGCGTTGACGCCAATGGCTGAATTCGCGCCGACCCGCGCGGGATTAGCCCAGGAGTATGCTCCGGGGTTCTTGCGCTCGCTGGAGCCATGCATGCCCGCCCAGGTAGCGAAGGCGCCAGTTCCAACGATCGGCGCGCCGTGCGGCGCCTCAAGCCCGAACGCTGCGTAAGCAGATTGCGCAAGTCTCGTGAGACCAGTCAACGCTTCAGCGGAGACGAACTCTGCTTCACCGCGCAACTGCATCGAACCGATCACCGTGGTAAGGTTCACATTGCCGCAGCGCTCGCCAGTGCCGATCAGCGTTCCCTGCACCTGTACCGCACCGGCGAGGATGGCCGCCCGCGAATTGGCGACACCGAGTCCTCGATCGGTGTGTCCGTGGAAGCCGACCTTCGCGGCAGGATATTTCTCGCGAAACTCGCGAAAAGCTGCGCTGACTTCCTCCGGGGAAGCGCCCCCGTTGGTATCGCATATCACCAGCCGGCTAACACCCTGTTCGGCGGACTGTGCAAGGAGACGATGGAGATATTCGCGGCTCGACGCGACACCCTCGGAAGAATCCTGTTGGCCGTTCTCCCTGCGGCCGCAGAAGGCGTCCATGGCATGCTCGAAGTCCAGCAATACCTCCAGGCCGTGCTGCTGCAGGTAGTCGACAGTTTCGCGCGCCATGCGTAGGTTTTCTTCCGGCGTAACCCCGAGAGAGTTCGTCACGTCCATCAGCCTCGACTTGACCACGATGACCGCAACCGGCACGCGTGCTTTGTGGCGCAACATGAACTGCAGGTCTGGCCAGTCCGCGACGTTGATGTTGCGCCCGCGCGTCCGGCCGAAGAGCGCCAGCCGCATACCGTCGGTCTCGATGGCGTACAGGGCCGCGGTCAGATCAGAGACAAACTGGTTGGCGCCCGCGAAACCAATTTCGGCGTAGTGCACGCCGAACTCCCCCATGCGCTCCAGCAGAGCGACGGCGTTGGGCACCGAAATATCGAGGTTGGGCTGCTGCAGTCCGTCGCGCAGACTGGTATCGAAAAGCTCAACCTTCAAGGGCGAGGCTTGTTTCATCTCCTTTTGATTGTAAAGCGGGTGCACGGTTCGGCACGCGTTTATGCGCAGGCCGGATCCGCAGTACCGCCCGCGATCTCCACGGTAGGCGCGCCTACTTCTTGCGGCGAGGTTTGGGCCGCTAAGGCCCCTTCAGGACGGAACAGTGGGGTGGTTTTGAAGGCCTGGCAATGAATTTGTGATGGCGGGCAGCCAACATACATGGCAAAAGGTCAGTAGACGAGACGCCGTCCCGACCTACGCGCCTCACGCTGGTTCCGTGCGGATACGGTTCTTCCAGTGGGAAACTACAAACCACACGAATGCAACCACGATGACCCCTTCCACCGCCAGATGGAAGCGATGAAAGATTGCCTGGAATCGCGGATTGCTGTTCCACGAAGCGCCGAGCCGCATGCCGATATAGGCCAGCGCATAGCACCACGGCCACGATCCGATGAACGTGTAGATGTGGAAGCGCACCTGGTTCATCTTCGCTACGCCGGCCGGAAATGCGATGAAGGTGCGGACGATCGGCAGCATACGACCGATGAGCACGGTGATAGAGCCGTAGCGCGCGAAAAAGTGATCCACGCGGTCGAGATCGCGGCGGCTCAGAAGCAGCCATGATCCATAGCGCTCGACCATCGGGCGGCCGCCCTTTGCGCCAACCCAATACGCCGGGATGGAACCCAGGTTGGATGCGAGCGATGCCACCGTTGCCAGCATGATCAGCTGCGCCTGCGAATGCGCGAGCGCATAACCCGCCAGAGGCATGATGACTTCAGAGGGAATGGGGATGCAGGCGGACTGAATTGCCATCAGGATGATGACCGCTGCGTATCCGCCGCTCGCGATGACGCCGACCAGGAAAGTGACGAATTTTTCAGACATGCAGGTTGAGTATATCCATGCTCATGCGGAAGGAGTGAGTCGCATGTTGGAGCTAACTGCGCACAAACACTTGGCTTGAACAAACTGCAGCATTGACGTCCCGAACAACATATCCGTGACCAAAGTTTGCTGGGCGCGGCGGAGTTGTAGGTCTCTAATAGAGATGCTGGCCCGAAAGTTGCAGCGCGGGCGCTTTTCGGTGCATCTACCTAGATAGAGCTTCTTGGGCGCGGCCTGGTTAATCCCATGCTTCCGGTCGAGAGAAACAGGGAGACACACAATGGAAACAATTGTCCTCAATTTGTATGGCTTTTGGTTCTGGCTGACGCGAAAGTTTCGTATCGACTCGTACGCCGAGGCGGCAGACACGCTGAAGGCTGCGCGTGCCTATCTGGTGCATGACTTCGCTCACCGGGCGTCGACGCGCGATCGCGGAGGCCTGCTGCCGGAGCAGACGGAGGCACTGGCGATGCTGGAGCGACACAGTAAGTTCGCAAGACGGTCCTCACGCCGGTTTGAGTCGTTGGGGGATTGCTGCCGGTTTGTGATCGAAGAATTGACGGGCGCACCGTCCCAGCCGGTTCCGATTTTGCTGCCATCCCGCAGTACCTTTGCTCCCCTGGCGGTAAGGGCTGCGCTTACCGCCCTGTTGCCGGACACCCGCAGTGGAGCCATAGAGATTGCACCTCTATCTCAGCCGGTCCCGGCGGCAGGCATGGAGCTGCCGAAAGCGGCCTAGCGCTTTGCGCCCGCTCTGAAACGGTTGTTTCATACCCCCGGCGTTGCAAACTCCTCATTCATCCAGAGGCGGAAGGCGTCGTATTTCTGCGCGCGGCCAAGGAAGTCGCGCACCAGATCATTTGCAGACTTCGATCCACCTGGTTCAAGCACAGTCTTGCGATAGCGCATCCCTGCAGGTCCGTCCAGCAGGTTCGCTTTATCGAACTGGTTGAAGAAGTCCAGCGCAATCACCTTGCTGAGGGAATACGTGTAGTAATTCGACGAGTAGCCCGTCAGGTGCGGAAACGTGGCGTACCCGTGGTTCCCGTCGACCCACGCCCACGGCCCCCCGCTGATGCTGGATGCCTTCCACATGGCTTCAAGATCGACCTTGTCGGGCGTGCGGTCGTGGATCTCAAGCGAGTAGGTTGCGAGCGCGATCTGCCGTTCATAACCGATACCCCTGCCAAACGCATCCGCGCGCAGCATTTTGGAGAAGAGATCATCCGGGATGAGCGCGCCCGTCTCATAGTGCTTCGCGAAACCGTCGACGATCCGCTTGTCGCGGAAGAACTCCTCCAGCATCTGCGATGGCGCTTCTACGAAGTCCCATTCGACGTTGAAGGATGATGCGCCGGCCCATTGCTGGTGTGACCCCAGCACGGCATGCATCATGTGCCCGAACTCGTGGAAAAAAGTAACAACGTCGGAATACTGCATCAGGCCGGGATCACTCGGGCTCGAGCCGCCGGCGAAGTTGCCGTTCAGCCGTGCTTCAGGCAGCTGCCGGTCGTCCACACCTGTGACCATCGTGCCGGCATTGAACCACTTGTTCTTGCCCTGTCGCGGATGCATATCGAGATAAATCCGCCCCAGCCGCTTGCCCTTCCCATCCAGACCGTCCATCACGTCGTACACGGTAACGGAAGGGTCCCACAGTTCAAGGCCGGTAACCGGGACGAACTTCACATGGAAGAGCCGCGCGGCGGTATCCAGGACGCCCTGCTGCACTTCAGCGAATGGAAAATAGGCGCGCACAGTCTGCGAGTCGAAGTCGTAGGCAGTCCGTTGATACTGTTCCATCCAGTAGGTCGCGCTGTATGCCGGAATACTCGTCAGGCCGGTTTGGCGCTGCTGCGCGAAGCTGAGAATCTCTGCATACTCTTTCTGGGCAACAGGCTTCGCGGCATGGTCGAGTTCTGTGAGCAGCGCGCGAACATTCGCAGGATTCTTGATCAGCTTGTCGGCAGTCGCAAGCTCCGCCCAGTTGGCGAACCCGAGGGTCGAGGCCAGTTCCGCGCGCGTTTTCAGTATCTGCGAGAGCAGCCCTTCGTTGGCGGGATACGCGCGTCCGTTGTACGCCAGGTACATGCGATGGCGTAGATCATCGCTCTTGGCATAGGTCATCACCGGACGATAGTCGGGCTCATCGGTAGTGAGTGTAATGGTGCCGTCGGCAGCCGGTGCATGGCGCGCGATATAGTCCGCAGGCAGGCCGTCAAGCTCAGTTTTGTCCTTGACGATCACCTGCCCCTGGCTCTCGGCGATGTTGCGCTGGAAGTGAAGGACCTCGGCGGTCAATTGCTCGCTGAGCTTGCGAACCTTTTCGCGTGTCGCTGCATCCTTGTCGATGCCGGAGAGCCGGTATTCCAATAGCGTGCGGTTCAGGTAATAGCGCGTTGCTCCATCTGCCTTCGATGCATCTACGGCTTTGAGCGCGTTGTAGACATCAACGTTCAGGCTCAGGGCAGTCGCCTGCGCAGCGACTTTCTGCGATACCTCATCGCCCACATCGCGGAGTTCCTTTTGCGGTGAGGCGTTCGTTAGCAATGACGCCCCGCTACCCGCAAGATCAAGCTCCCGGGAAGCATCGTCATAGGCACGCAGCGTGTTCTCTATTGTCCGAGTTCCCTTCACTGCCAGTAACGCATCGATCTGGGCCTGCGCGGCAGCCATGTGCGCGTCCGCCCATCCGCGAGCCTTCGTAGCGTCCGGATTGCCCACCCAGATATGCAGTGGATCGCCGTTTGGGTACTTTGCTGTAGTTGTGTTTTGCGCCGTTCCCACCGCTGCACTCGCCGCCACGATCCCTGCCGCCATCGACTGTACCGTCCTCCGCATCGCGTTCTCCCGAATACCTCAAAATAGCAGGTCGCAATGGTGCAGGTGACCGCGCGTTCGCGTTAGCATCGGAAACCATGATGAGGCGATGGGCACCCGGTGCGCTATTCATTGCAACATCGGCATTTCCAGTGTTAGCGCAAACAACCGGTTCGCCCGCAACGCTCCCAGTCTGGGATGTGGTATCCGTGCGCGCGGCCGATCCGCGACACTGCACCTCTATCCATACCGTGCGTTACTCACCTGATGGCATGACTGCTGTCTGTACCCCGCTGGTTGCTGTGATTCAGCAGGCATACGCACTGCTGCACCCGACTCTCATCCTCAATGCACCCGAATGGGTCCAGACCGGCAGCTTGTGGAACATCGATGCAAAAGTTGCCTCAGAAGACGCGGCATCCTACGCGGCCCTCAAGCCCAGTGAAAAGTTCTACATGATGCGTTCCGTGCTTACAGACCGTTTTCACATGAAAGCCCATATGGAGAGGCGCGAGATACCGGTCTACGACCTCGTCATCGCGAAGGGTGGGCCAAAGCTGAAACAGGCGACGCCTCAGGACGCCGCCAAAGGCCACCTGTGGATGCGCACGCCCGGCGATCTTGAGGCAGTAGACACGGCCATCGTTTCACTGCCCATCATGTTGAACGCAGAGGTCGGCCGCGCCATTGTGGACAAAACTGGCCTCACTGGCCGGTACGACTTCACTTTGAAATACCTTGCGGCTTCCGGGGCCGCAGCGGACGACACCGGCGGCCCATCCATCTTTACCGCCATCCAGGAGCAATTGGGTCTGAAGCTCCAACCTGCAAAGGCGCCGATGGATGTGCTGGTCATCGACTCGATCGAACGGCCTTCAGACAACTGACGCGAATCTGCCTAGCTCGCGGACTCCATTACATGCAGCTCTTTGCCGGGCTTGAAGCGGACGGCCTTGCCGGGAGCAATGCTGACTTCGGCCCCAGTGCGCGGATTACGTCCGATGCCCGTCTTCCGCGGCTTGACGGTAAACACGCCAAAACCGCGCAGTTCGATGCGATCGCCAGTAATCAGGGCTTTCTTCATGCTGTCGAAGATGGCATCAACGGCGTCTTCCGCCTTGGTTCTGGGAAGTCCGGTCCGCTCCACGATACGCTGGATAAGGTCCTGTTTGATCAACCTGGGCCGCCTCTCGTTCAAAGGAAGTTTGCCGCCGCTGGGCGCCTTGACCTGACGCCCCGTTTTGTTGATGTTAGGAACGATGTCTCCGATTGTCAATGCACGAAGTGTGCCGTAAGATTTGGCATATCAACAGAAATGAGGGCTTTCCGCAGGCCCGCTCGGACTTTAGCGGCCAGTCCCAGACCTCCGCACCCTCTCGAGGCACCCGACCCAAGTATGGCTATCAAAAGCGACCGCTGGATTCGCCAGCAGGCACTCGAACACAAGATGATCGAACCCTTCAGCGAGAAGCAGGTGCGCGAGGGCGTGATCTCCTATGGACTCTCCTCCTACGGCTACGACCTGCGTGTCTCGGACGAGTTCAAGATCTTCACCAACGTCAACTCGGCAATCATTGATCCAAAGGGCTTCGATGAGCGCTCTTTCGTCACGGTGCAGGCGCCAAGCGTCATTGTGCCGCCGAACTCGTTCGCGCTCGCGCGGTCGATCGAGTACTTCCGCATCCCACGGGATGTACTGACGATCTGCGTCGGTAAGTCTACATATGCTCGGTGCGGCATCATCGTCAATGTGACGCCGTTCGAGCCGGAGTGGGAGGGGTTCGTCACGCTGGAAATCTCGAATACCACGCCCCTGCCCGCGCGCGTGTATGCCAATGAAGGCCTCTGCCAGATCCTTTTCTTTCAGTCCGACGAGATCTGCGAGGTGAGCTACGCCGACCGCAAGGGGAAATATCAGAAGCAGCAGGGTATCGTGCTGCCTAAGCTGTAGCGGGTGTGAGTTCGTCAGTTCCAGCCACCTACGTGCACCGATTCGCCCCGGAACCGAGCAAAGCATCGAGGCTTGAGGCCGATGGGCCCGAAATCAATCGACGCGAAATACGGAGCGGGACCTGCGAGGCCGCCGGATCGTATCGGCGTGGTCGCAACCGACCCGCTGCGTGTGATAGGGCTCAAAGCCATCTTCGCCGACATTCCCAGCCTGGAGATCGTGCCCCTCTCTGTACCAGGGGCGCTCGATGACGTAGATCTCTCGCTGGTCATCGTCGATGCAGGTTGCATCTCGCATCTTTTCGAACTGCTCGGAGCCTTTCGCAAGGCCAGACCCCGGCTGAAGCTGGTTGTGCTGGGAACCGAGACTGCACCGGATTATATCGAGCAGGTAATAGGCGCCGGGGCCAAAGGCTATCTTCCTGTGACCGCGCAGGAGGGGGAGATTCGTCGTGCCATCGAGATGGTCCGGGATGGTTCTGTCTGGGCCCCGCGGAAGGTTATTTCAAGGCTGCTCGATGGAAAGAGCGAGCCGGCTGCGCCGCGTTTCACGCCGCGCGAGCGGCAGATTCTTCAGTTGCTGCGTAACGGCCGGTCCAACCGAGAGATTTCGGCGGTGCTTCACATTGATGAAAGCACCGTGAAGGCACATATCGGTCGCCTGATGCGGAAGGTGGGCGTCGGCAACCGCATCGCACTGACAATTCATCCGCTGACCCAGATCGAATAGCCGCGTAGCCGGTCCACAACTCCCATTTTCCTGTTTACGGATCGGTTAACCAGTGGTGGGTACGAAGGGCGCTATACCTTCGTACCGTTGTCCCCTTCCTCGCGCGGAACCAAGATAGGACTCGCAACACAGACCTGGGAGAGGGGCTGTGGGAATTGTTCTGGTGGAGACGCCTGAGTGATCCCACGGCCCCATTTTTTTCCCGGCCGCCGTTCAGCCGGGTTTTCTGAAGACTCATTCCTTGTGCTGGCTGGGTAAACCTAAGAAGGTGCGCCGGATACGACCGTGTATTGCTTTGATTCAGCCTTCTCGTGGGCAACTTCGCGGCAGCGCTGTCCATCGTAGGATTGAAACAGGCAAGAACCGGGCCAAGATAACATTTTCGGACGACGACTCACAGAAAGGCTCACCTCCCATGAAACGAATTACCGGCATTTTGTGCAGCGCGGCTCTGCTCGCTGTCAGCCTTCCGACATTTGCCCAGGACAAAGCGAAACTTGCAGACCGGCTTACCGACGCCACGGACGTGATGACCGAGATCATGGCTACGCCGGATAAAGGCATTCCGCGCAGCATTCTCAGCAGCGCACAATGCGTGGTGGTGGTCCCGCATTACAAGAAGGGTGCCTTCGTGGTGGGCGCGCAATACGGCAAGGGTGTTGGAACCTGCCGTACGCCTAATGGTTGGAGCGCACCCGTCTTCGTCCGGCTCACAGGTGGCAGTTTCGGTTGGCAGATCGGCGGCCAATCGACCGATCTTGTCCTGGTCGCCATGAACAAGAATGGCCTCCAGGATATGTTGAAGAACCACGTTAAACTTGGCGCAGACGCGGCGGCATCTGCCGGTCCGGTGGGCCGCAATGCGCAGGCAGGTACCGACTGGAAGCTGAACGCGGAGTTCCTCACCTACTCGCGGTCCAAGGGACTGTTTGCCGGGCTGGACCTTGAGGGAACCGACCTCTCCAAGGATAGTGATGATACCCGCGCGGAATACGGCGACGATCTCCCATCATCCCAGCTTCTGGAAGGCAAAGTTCCTGTCCCTCAAAATGCCCAGACCTTTGTTCGCACCGTAGCCAAGTACTTCGTCAGCACCAAGTGACAAATAAACCACCCCGAATGGAAAGCCGCCAGTTACCGCTGGCGGCTTTCTGCGTAAGCGGATCGCGTCCGGGCAGCGTCTAGGCAATTGAGGAGACCGGTTCTAGACTGTTCTCTTGGCCACGGAAGCTCCATCGAACGCTGGGCGATCTTCGCGCCCCACTGCCCGTCAGGCGCTTGAATTCGCTGCGATTTGGCTGTGCATTCACCTGCTGGCTGTGATGCCCCGCAAAGTTGCGCGGGCTTTTGGAGCCCTAGTCGCCCGTATTGCCTGGATTGCGGTTGGCCGCCTGCGACGCGTTGGGTTGCGCAATCTGGAGCTTGCTTTTCCCCAGTTGCCCACCCGCGAACGCGAGCATATCCTTCGCAACGGATACCGCAATCTTGGCTGGCAGCTGGCAGAATTTTCCAAGATGTCCGGCTACACCCGGGAATCCGCGGCTCGCTTCATACGCTACAAGGGCTTGGATAACTATCTTGCAGCGCGTGAGCGTGGCAACGGCGTTCTTGTACTGACCGGACACCTTGGTGCATGGGAGCTTTCGAGCTTCTACCATTCGCTTTCCGGCTATCCAATGGGAATGGTCATTCGTCGACTCGACAATCCCCTCGTTGACCGCCTGGTGAATGGCATACGATGCCGCCATGGAAACCGTGTGGTGCACAAGGACGACTTCGCGCGCGGACTGATCGCAGCTATGCGCGGCGGCGAAACCGTCGGCATCCTGATGGATACAAATATGACGCCCCCGCAGGGAGTCTTTGTCCCCTTCTTCGGTGTGCCCGCATGCACCGCATCCGGCTTGGCGCGTGTCGCTCTGAAGACAGGCGCTGCCGTTGTCCCGGGCTTCCTTCTGTGGGAGACTGCCGAACGGCGCTATGTGCTTCATTTCCTGCCCGAGGTTGCGCTGGTGGACACCGGTGATACCGAGGGAGACACCATCGAAAACACGGCCCGATTGACTAGGGTCCTGGAAGATGCGATCCGTCAATATCCCGACCAGTGGTTGTGGATGCACCGTCGCTGGAAGACGCGGCCTGCGGGTGAACCGCCCATTTATTGACGGATTCGGGTTCTAGATGCCTTAAAGGCACCGGCCCATCACAGCGTTCCGCGTCGCAAAACGTAAATCACGCTCTGTGGGGGATCGCGAAAAGCTTCTCCTTGCACAAAAGTTGTAGTTACCGCGGCAGAGCGTGGGAGTTTCGTATCGCATTGCGAATGCTAGCCTTGCCTCACGCTAGAACCTTAGCTAATCCAGCAACCTGAGCGATCCAGCGGCGGCGTGACAAGGCGCTGCCAGACAGGCGAAAGGGCACATCTGTGACGAAGAGATGGTTGGCAGGTTCCCGGAAGCACCGTCTGCTTCGGCTGCTGCTCGGGCTGGCTGCCCTCGTCGCCCTCGTGGCGCGAGTGAGTTGGGGGCATGACAGCCCACCTCCGGCAGCATCCTCGCTGATCTGGGCCACCGCTCTTTTCGCAACCGTGCTGCTCATCTGGCGAGAACGCAACCAGACCGTAGCTCACCATCGCGCGCTCGAGGAGCATGCCCGGTTTATCGCTGCCGCCGAGGGCAGCCCCGATGCGTTCTTCATTCTGGATGCCATGCGAGCAGCCAGCGGTGAAATTACAGATTTCAGTTTCGTCTATGTGAATTCGCACGGTGAATCGCTGCTGGAAATGCAGCGACATAGCCTCCTGAACCGCGGACTGTGTGACCTGTTCCCGATCAATCGCACCAATGGAAATTTTGACAAGTACTGTCAGGTGGTAGAGACAGGCAAGGCGTTGTCGGAAGATTATTCGACGCGGCTGGTCGACGGCAACGAACTATGGCTGCGGCAGCGGGTCAACAAACTTGGAGACGGGGTCGCCATCAGGACCAGCGACGCGACTGAGTTGAAGGAGACCGAGGAACGCTACAAAAGCCTTTCCAACTTCCGTAACTCCGTTTTTGAAAATGCGCCCTACAGCATCATCGAGGTGGACCCGACTGGAACCATCCAGGCGATCAATGGTGCAGCGGAACGTCTGACCGGCTATAAACGCCAGGAAATCAGCGGCAAGCTGCCTTTGACTGCACTCTACGATCCCAGCGATCTGGCGCGCACGCAAGAGGCTGGGGCAGCACAGGGTGCGCCAACCGACGGCTTCCACCTGCTAACGGCTCGGGCGGCTGAAGGCCAGGTTGACGAGCGCGAGTGGACCTATGTACGCAAGGACGGGACCACCCTTCCGGTTCACGTCGCAGTGACTGCAGTGCGCAATAGCACGGGCGAGATTACTGGTTTTGTGGCGATTGCGTCCGATATTACAGAACGTAAGCAATTGATGACCTATCTTAACCATATGGCTTCGCACGATCAGTTGACCGGCCTGCCTGGCCGGACTTTGCTGCGCGAGCGGATCGCTGAAGCGATTGAGAAGGCGATCCTGCATGGACGCAAGGTAGCGGTTTTTGTCGTCGATCTCGACCACTTCAAGCGCCTGAACGACTCTTTGGGACACCGCGCCGGAGACCAGGTTCTGGTTGGGATGGCAGACCGAGTGCGCTCTGCGCTGCGGCGCTCAGACACGCTGGGCCGGCTCGGCGGCGATGAATTCATCGTCGTGATGCCTCATATTGCCCATCTGGGTGACGTGGAACGCTGCGCGAAGCGCCTGGTGGACCGTGTATCCAGTACCGCGCAGATTGGCGAGATGGAAGTCAGCATGACTGCCAGCGTGGGCGTCTGCGTGTATCCGGACTTTGCCGAGGACGTGGACAGCTTGCTGGAACGGGCGGATGCAGCGACATATGCGGCCAAAGCGACAGGGCGAAACAGCTTCCAACTGTTCTCCGAAACCATGTTGAAGGAATCACAGACGCGGCTTTCGATGGATACGGCGCTGCGTCATGCCCTGACTCGTGACGAGCTTTTTCTTCACTATCAACCACTGGTTTCGCTCTCGCGCGGCGCGGTCATCGGGATGGAGTCACTGCTCCGATGGCATCACCCCAAGCTGGGCGTGGTCCCACCCTCCACGTTCATTCCGCTGGCAGAAGATACAGGACTGATCGTGCCGATCGGCGAATGGGCACTTAAACAGTCCTGCAAACAGGCCAAATTGATTTGCGACGATTTGCAGACGGAATTCTCAGTATCTGTCAATCTATCGCCGCGACAGTTCGAGCAGGAAAACCTGCTCGATGTGATTCGTCAGGCGCTGGAGGAGAGCGGCCTCCCTCCACGCCTGCTCCAGATTGAACTGACGGAGAACACGTTGATGGTTAACTCCGCTTCAAATCTGGAGAAGCTGCAGCAGATCCGCCAGTTGGGCGCGCGTGTTGCGATCGACGACTTCGGCACAGGCTTCTCGAGTTTCTCCTATCTGCTGCAATACCCCGTTGACCGCCTAAAGATCGATCAGAGCTTCGTGCTGAAGGCAGTAACGGAACGCAACGCCGCAACCGTGGTTCGTACGATTGTGGCCATGTCGCACCACTTGGGAATTAAAGTGATTGCCGAGGGTGTCGAGACATTGGACCATGTACGGTTGCTGGCGCAACGTCGTTGCGATGAGGCCCAGGGATATTATTTTTCGCGTCCGGTCAGCGCGGCGGGTTTTGGAGATGCAGTGCGCTCGATTCAACGGATGTTTGAGGATCGCCACCTGATGGACGAAATCCGTACGGCCGCTGGGCGCGCCGGAATCGACGAGACAGGCGATCGCCCGATGGATCCACACGACGAGGCTTTCCCGCCACTCGAAAGCAAGCAGATTGTGATGTAGTTGGGCTGCGCCCGGCACCCAGACGGAGCGCGATTCTTACCGAATTCTTTCTTTTCCCTGTTTATACTCAATCGCATACATTCTCCCTGAAGGTCAGGTTGGCGCCTCCGCCCTTGCCTGTGTGGAATTTGAGCGACCCTGATGAGTCTTTCCTCGACACTCGAAGCCGGTAAAGAATTGGATCACTTCCGGATTGACGCGACCGTCGCGGAGAGCGGGATGGCTTCGATCTACCGCGCCACAGACCTGCGTGATGGCAAGAAGGTGGCCCTCAAGGTTCCCCACTTCGCCATGGAGTCCGACCCTGCGCTGTTTGACCGTTTTCAGCGCGAGGAGGCTATCGGAATCGCTCTGGACCATCCGAGCGTAATGCGCATTTACCCCGTGGAAGATCGGTCGCGCGTGTACATGGCGATGGAGTGGGTGGAAGGCAAGCTCTTGCGCACGGTGATGGCAGAGCACAAGAAGATGCCGGCAGAGCGGGCCATCCGGATCACATTGGGCATTCTGGATGCGCTGGATTACATCCACAAGAACGGCGTTGTGCATCGCGACCTGAAGCCGGAGAACATCATGCTGGATCCCATGGATCGGGTGAAGCTGATCGACTTCGGGATCGCTTCGCAGGCAGGCGCGAAGCGGCTGACTTACGCAGGGTTCACACAGGCGCTGGGAAGCCCGGACTACATCTCTCCGGAGCAGGTGCGCGGCAAACGTGGCGATGCGCGCTCCGATTTATATGCAGTGGGCGTTATGTTGTACGAGATGCTGTCGGGCCAGGCGCCGTTCTCTGGGCCCTCGCCGCTGGCGGTGATGAACGATCGGCTGATCAACCACCCACTTCCGCCTCGCGAAGCTGAGCCGAGCATTACGCCGCAACTACAGGAGGTGCTGTACCGGGCGCTGGAGCGCGAGCCGAAGAACCGATATCCCACAGCGCATTCCTTCGCGCACGATCTGGAGCATCTGGAGCAGGTGGGCGTGGCGGAGCGGTCGGAGCTGACGGACTGGAAGCAGCGGAAGTCCGTGAATGCGCGCAAAGTGCTCTATATTGTGGCACTCGCGCTGATCCCCTTTGTGCTGATCGCGATCATGTTTCTGCTGGCCCATCGTCGCTAGATGGATCGGAGGTAGCCCCGACGCGCCGCGCTCCAAAAATCTTTATGGATTCTTAATGTCTTCCCGGCTACCGTGGTCCTGCATCCCTGAAAACGAAGCACCCATCCGTGGGAGGAGATTTTCGCATTATGACGAAATACAAGCTTGAATACATCTGGCTCGACGGCAAGACGCCCATTCCCGGCCTGCGCGGCAAAACTACGATCAAATCGTTCGACAAGACACCTTCACTCGCAGACATGCCGCTGTGGGGCTTTGACGGCAGCTCAACCCTGCAGGCCGAAGGCAAGAGCTCGGACTGCATCCTCAAGCCGGTGGCCCTCTACCCGGACGCGAGCCGGAACAATGCATTCATCGTGCTCGCCGAAGTCATGCATCCGGACGGCACGCCACACCCCACCAACATGCGCGCGACCATCAAGGACGATCCGGACTTCTGGGCGGGCTTCGAGCAGGAGTACTTCCTCTTCAAGGATGGGCGTCCCCTTGGGTTCCCCAAGGACGGTCACCCGACGGTGCCGCAGTTTCCTTATTATTGCGGCGTCGGTTACAAGTACATGGGTTCGATCGCGCGGCAGATCGTCGAAGAGCACCTTGAACTTTGCCTCCATGCCGGCATCAATCACGAGGGCATCAACGCCGAAGTGGCCAAGGGCCAGTGGGAGTTCCAGATTTTCGGTAAGGGATCGAAAAAGGCCGCGGACGATTTGTGGGTCGCCCGCTATCTTATGATGCGGCTTTGCGAGAAATATGAAGTAGATGTTGAGCTGCACTGCAAACCGATCCGCGGCGACTGGAACGGCAGCGGCATGCACACCAACTTCTCAACCAGGCACATTCGCGAAGTCGGAGGCAAAGAATATACCGAGGCCTTGATGAAAGGCTTCGAAAAGAATGTTGCCGCACATATTGCTGTCTATGGCCCCGACAACCACCTCCGCCTGACCGGTCACCACGAGACGCAATCGATTGACAAATTCAGCTACGGTCTGTCGGACCGCGGGGCATCGATCCGCCTGCCGGTGAACTTCATCAAAAATGGCTACCGAGGCTACATGGAGGACCGCCGCCCGAACTCGGAGGCCGATCCCTACCAGATTGTCTCGCAGCTCATGAAGACGATCGAAAGTGTACCGGTTGGAGAACTGGTCAACGCATAGAAAGGCTGCATTTCGGTGACGACGGAGTATCGGGAAGAAAGAGCGAACGCTCTTCCCTTCCCGATGCTCCCTTTTCCGCTTCTGGCGCGAAGCATATATGATGGAATTCTCATCCCCACCATGGCTTTCTGCCACGCCAAGGATTCCAACTAAACCGGCTGTACGGAGGAAAAAGCATGTCTGAGTACCGCAACTTTCTGGCCCTGAGCTACGACGAGCTGGAAGAAATGAATCTGAAGGCGAAGGCTGACCGGTTAAACCGCGTAGACGCGGGCAAGGTACAGGAGCAGCGCCTGAAGTATCTGACCGACGAGAAGAACATCAAGGCTGTGACCGTGATGTTCTCCGACCTGGAAGGCCGCCTTCACTTGCTGGACTATGACAAGAAGTTTCTGGTAAAGAGCTACGACAACCTGACCTTCGACGGGTCGTCGATCCGCGGCTTCACCGCGCAGCATGAGAGCGACCTGCGGCTCGGCATCGACTGGAGCGCCTTTTACATGGTGCCGGCCGACGTCTTCGGTACCGGCAAGGCGCTGGTTTTCGGTACCGTGATTGACAAGGGCGGAGATCCCTACACCGGAGACATGCGAGGCGTGCTGCAGCGCTACTCCGAAAAGCTCTACAAGGAAAAGAACTGGACCCTGAACGCGGCCAATGAGATTGAAGGCTTCCTCTTCGCCGGCAAAGATGCCGAAAGGCGCTTCCATGAGACCGGCAAATTCGAATTCGTCAACACCGGCGGGTATTACCACTCGCTGCCGCTCGATCCGCTGCGCCAGTTCATTGACACCGCTGCGGAAGTACAGCGCGCGATGGGCTTCGGCAATGAAAAAGATCATCCGGAGGTCGCACCCAGCCAGTTCGAGATCAACTATGGGTATGGCGAGGTGGTCTCTGCTGCGGACCAGATCCAGCTCTACAAGCTCCTATGCCGCCAGGTGGCCAACAACATGGGGTACACAGCGAGCTTCCTGCCAAAACCGGTTGTGGGCGTGAACGGCAGCGGCATGCACACCAACATGTCGATCTCCGAGGGCAAGACGAACCTCTTCTGGGACGAAAAGGGCCAGGAGAAGCTGTCGAAGACCGGCTGGGAGTATGTCGATCGCATCCTGACCCATGGACTCGATCTGTGCCTCATGCTGAATCCCAGCGTGAATGCGTACCGCCGGCTCGATCCCCACTTTGAAGCGCCGAATCAACTCAAGGCCTCCGCCGTGGATCGTGGCTCGATGGTGCGTATCCCGATTGGAAACTCGAAGTCGATGCGCGTTGAGGTGCGCTCGGTGGCGCCGGATGCGAATCCATATCTCGTTCTCTACTCGCTGTTCCGCACGGGCATAGAGGGTTCGACCTCGGACGTGAAGAACCTGCGTCAGGCTGAGCGCTATCTTCCGGACAACATCTACGATGCCATCGCGGACTTCCGCTCAGCAGATTGGACCACGAAGATTCTGGGCGAAGACGTGAAGGGCCGGTATGCCGATCTCAAACAGGCTTCCGCAGACCGCTGCGCACGCGCACTTGGCACCTTCGTAAAGGGTCCGGAAGTGCAGTTCCATCACGAGGTTTACAATCAATCGCTGTGGAACCTGTTCTAGGCGCTGTCAGCGCAATCGAGTGAAGTGACAGGGCTTGTGCAATGCGCGCAAGCCCTGTTGCTTTGTACCGCGACTAGCTCGCTGATCTCTCCCCGCCACCTTCCGGGCTCTCCGCAAAGCGATACCCCACATAAGCATCGGTCAGCAGATACCGTGGGTCGGAGGGGTCGGCCTCAATCTTCTTGCGCAGTTGGCGAATGAACGTGCGAAGGTAGTCGACCTCCTGACGATAGTCCGGGCCCCAGACGGAGGTGAGCAGCTTCCCATAGGTAACGGCGCGTCCGGCGTGGGTCATCAGGTAGAAGAGGATGTCGTATTCCTTGCGTGTGAGATGGATCGGCTGGCCACACTTCGTGACAAGGCGGCGCTTAGGCTGAATTTGAATTTCGCCGATGGAAATGGGCGCATCCTCGGTGCGCTCCGGCGCCTGCGAGCGGCGGACAGCTGATCGCATTCGTGCGATGACCTCGCGCACGCTGAACGGTTTGGTGACGTAGTCGTCCGCGCCGGCTTCGAGCGCTTCAATCTTCTCTTCTTCGCCATCAACCACAGTAACCATCAGGATAGGCAGCCGAGGCGCGATCGCCCGCAACTTCACGAGCGTCTTCATGCCGCCTATGCCAGGCATGTTCATATCGAGAAGAACGACATCGAAAGTCTGGGACTGCGCAAGCTGAATTGCTTCTTCGCCGCGCGAAGCCTCGGTCGGAACGAATCCCATCTCGCTCAGCGGCGCACGAAGAGCGCGGCGGATGGACGGCTCATCGTCCACGAGCAGGACACGCAGTCCCGGATTGTTTGCTATGACGGAATTCATGCTCGGAATGCTCCTTGACGCCCTCTGGGCGTATCGATACAGGAAGACGATGGAGGAACCACCGGCAGGGATGCGTAGAACGTTGTGCCCTCTCGCTCGTCGCTGACTACCCAGACTCGGCCGCCTTGTGCCTGCGCCGTCCGCTTCGCGACGGAGAGCCCTATGCCGGTCCCGGGCGCCCTGTTACCAGGCAGAGAGGACCGGTAATACCGATCGAAGATTCGTTCGAAATCCGAAGCAGGTATTTGAGGACCAAAGTTGTGCACGGAGAAGATAACCTCGGTGGCATGGCTGACGGCCCGGATGGTGACCTGCGATCCGGCATCACCATACTTGCCCGCGTTGTCCACATACTGGCTCAGCAGCGCGACAAGCAGGCTGCGATCGCAACAGAGAGATAGATCGTCGGGGCAGACGGTGCGCACTTGTACATGAGAAAGTTGCTCGCGCAGGCTGGCGATGACATCTTCAATAACCGGAACGACCATTATCTTCTCGGCGTGGGGAGCTATCTCGTGCGACTGCAGACGGGCGGTCTTCAACAGCCGTGTCGTGAGCTGATTCAGGAGAGTGGTCTGCTCGTCGATCAGGCTCACCAGCCCAGCTTGCGCCGGAGTCAGATTACCCATAGCTTCCAGTCCCTGGCTGGCGGTTCCAATTACTGTAAGTGGCGTCTTGTAAGCGTGGGCCAGATTATCCAGCACAGAGCTGCGGAGCAACTCAGCCTGGCGCGCACTTTCCGTGCGGCTCTCGTTCGCGAAAGCATGATAGCGGTCAAACGTAATCGCGATGATCGATGCAACGGCCGTTGCCATCGTGCCACGCGTCTCGCCGCGAAGCAGCATCGCTCCAATGGGAAGATTGCCCATCTGCAGCACACGCCTGCTCAGGCCGGTCTCTATCTCGTCTGATTGAGTGCCAAAGGTGCAGATGTTTTGCAGGACATTGTTGACGTCAAAGGACCATTCGCCGGCCTGATATACCTCGTGCAGATCGACGTCGAAAATTGCCGCCGATTCCACTGGAAAGAGTGACTGGACCAGTACAGCCAGAGCTTGGCCGGGCTTCCGGTGCGGATCGAGCTTGGTGGTCTCTTGAATCAACGCGCAAAGCCGCTCAGTTTCCACCGCGGCTGCCGTCCCTGTGGCGATGAATGAGTCAATCCCGGCCATCATCGATCCTCCGGGAATGCCGGCGCTCTATACCAAAACTTCACTGAAGTTTGCAGGGGCTTATTGAGCAAAATTTTAGCACCTCGCCTCCTGGCCGAGCAGGTTGCAGGAAATTACAGCCTCTCAAGGCTTTCTTTATGAATTCCTCATGACTTCCTTGCGTTCATAGACTCACCGGAAAGATACGAATATCCCCGGGCGAGCACAGAGCAAGCGCGCCGCAAGCATCCAGGGGTTGTCGGAGAGCACCTGACCGTCTCTTCCGGCGGCCGCAACTGTAAGTCATTCTACGGAGGAACGGAAAACGAATGGATCTCACACCGAAGAGCGTGTTGCACGGTATGGCCGGAACATTCCTGACTCTCGCCATCGCCGCGGGAGCTCAGGCCCCGGGCACTCCCACCACAACCACGGACTCCAGTGCTGCTCCTGCTGCGGCCCAGCCAGCTCCGGCCCCGGCTGCTTCTCCAACCTGGAGCGTAGGGCCCGTCGACTTCAGCGGCTTTGTCGATGGGTACTACAGCTATAACGCGAACCGCCCCGGGCAGAACTCAACCTTCGGTCAGGTCAACCAGCTCTATAACTTCGACGACCAGGCGGACCAGTTCAGCCTCGAGGCTGCAAAGCTGACGCTGAACCACGACCCCGATCCAATTGGCGCCCACGTGGACATCATGTTCGGCCGCACTAACGCCTTCCTTCACGGCGCCGATTCTCCGACAGCGAACTATATCGAGCAGGCCTACCTTTCTGTAAAGCCTCCGAAAGCCAAGGGGTTCGAACTGGACTTTGGGCAATTCGTAACTTCCGCGGGAGCAGAGGTCATCGAGACGATGACCAATTTCAACTATTCGCACGGCATCCTCTTTGGCTATGCGATTCCCTACTACCACTTCGGTATGCGCACCTCGATGCCTGTGACCAGGACCTGGACAATCGGTTATCAGGCGGTGAATGGCTGGAACAACGACACCGATAACAATGGCGGCATCACGCACGGCTTCACCAGCGCGCTCACAAAGCCGAAAGCCAGCTGGTACTTCAACGTATATACCGGCCCGGAGAATGCCAATACGCAGAAGGGCTATCGCAACCTGATCGACACCACCGTGACGCTCACGCCCACCTCGAAGTTCACTTGGCTTGTGAACTACGACTACGGGCAGAACAAGTTCGCGGCTTACAGCATTAACACCGGAACTGGAATCACCCGCTACTCCGAGGATTCCCCGCACTGGCAGGGCATCGCAACTGCGGCACGCGGTCAGATCAGGAGCAATGCTGCACTTGCGCTTCGCTACGAATACTTCGCCGATAACCAGGGCTTCTCCACAGGGAGCAGACAAAAACTCAATGAAGTGACAGCAACCTACGAGTACAAGTGGCCGGCGGGCCTCCTGATGCGTGCAGAGTACCGGCGCGACTGGTCCAATATTGCATTTTTTGACAAGGGCGACCTGAACACGGTGAAGGCACAGTCGACCGTAACGGTCGGCGTCATCGCCTTCTTCGGCCCCAAGCGCTAAGCCGTTCACCGGCTGCCCCCGCCTGCACTGCACGACTTCCCCGCAAGAAAAAACACGAAGTGAGAACCAATACTCACCGGTCTTGATGCAGAAGATTTTAGAAACTCAGATCACCCACCAGGAGACTGTTCATGGCAGACCAGAATTCCGCTCCACAAATGCAGGCCACCCTCGGCCTGACGGGCTTGACCAGCAACGCGATGGCACTCATCGCACCGGGCGCGTTCCTATGGCTGACCTTCTACCTCCAGGCCACCACGGGCAATACCTCTCCGTCCATGTGGATCGGGATCCTGGCCGCGCTGCTTCTCTGCCTGGCGACGGCTGTCTCCTATGCTGAGATTTCGAAGCTTTATCCCGGGACAGGGTCCAGCTACTACTACGCCGAGCAGGCAATGCTCTCCAAAGACGCTTCCTTCAAATACGCCCGCATTTCCAAGTTCATCGTGGGCTGGGGCTCGCACCTGTATTACTGGGTCTATCCCGGCGTGATGGTCGCCGTGACCGGTGTCTTCGTCGGCTATGTGGTTGGGTTCCTGTGGCCGAACTTCATGAGCGCCTCCAACCCAGGTCCCATCTTTATGGCGCTGGTGGCTGTCATCTTCACCTTCCTGGTCACCGCGATCGCCCAGCGCGGCGCGAATGCCTCCACTGCGGTCAACCTGGCCATCAATGTGGTGCAAATCTCCGCCCTGGTGCTGTTCGCCATCCTCGCCATTGGATATCGCGTGAACCATCCTCAGGGCGCAAAGGCGCTGAACTATGACGCCACCACACAGGCGACGTATACGTATGCGTTTGCCGCCAAAGCGGACGGCACAGTCATTCGTGACGCCAATAACGTTCCACAACCGCAACTGGACGCGGCCGGCAAGGCTGTTCCCTTCACCATCGACTACACAGCCTACGATTCGACTGGAAAGTTCCTTGCGCATCCCAACGCAAAGTCGGTCATCTCCATGCATAACTTCGGCTGGATGATGGGCCAGGCGATGGTGGCCATTCTCATCCTGGTCGGCTTCGAATCGGTGACTTCGATGGGCGGCGAAGCGCGTAACGCTAAACGCGACATCCCACTCGCCGTCATCTTCTCACTTCTGATTCAGGGCCTGCTCTGTTACCTGTTCGAATATTTCGCGGCGAACTACTTCCTCAACTCCGGATACACCATGCAGAGCGCGACCGGATCGGCAGCGCCAATCGGCGACATGATGATCATCGTTGGCGATGCGCTGCTGGGCCAGGGGCATGGTAAGTACTTCATGCTGGCGGAGGCGATCACGGTTTTCCTCGCCCTGATCGGCACCACCCTGGCCTGTATGAATACTGCGGCTCGCGTCACCTATGCCATGGGCAAGGACGACGAAGCGCCGGAACACTTCGGCATGCTGCACGCCAAGACGCTCTCGCCTCACCGTGCGCTCCGCACGCTCTCCTTCATTACGGCCGCGATCGGTGTTGTCGCTGTGCTGGTCGTTTTCGGCAATGGCGCAGCCCCCACAGATGCCACCATTGCGGCGCTGCCTCACGGAATCTTTTCCAATGTCGGCTATCTCTCCCACGACACGCTGGCCAGGCTGCCCAACTCGCTGCTGATGATCACCCTCGTCTCAAACTTCGGCACTTTTATCCTTTACGCCCTTAGCTGCATGCTCTGCCTGGTGGCCTACCACAACCGTCCGGAGCACAGCTTCCTCAAGCACAAGCTGATTCCGGGGTTCGGCTTGCTCGCGAATCTCGGATGCATGGCCGCCTATCTCCTGCTTCCTTTCTTCGGGATCGGCACGAAGCTGGAACCTTACGGCGCCGTTGCGATCGCATGCCTTTGGGGTGTATATGGAGCGTTCTATTTCCTGAAGTCCTCGAGGGCCAAGGGCAAAGCCGTGCTCCTGACAAAGGTGCAGGCCTAACCGGCGGGCGAGACACATGGTCTTAGCCATTTGGCGATTCACTGGAGATTCGCCCCTTCGGAATTTCGGAGGGGCGGTTTTTCTTCTTGCCGCGACGAGCGTGGCAGTAACAATGGCTGAACCTCGGATAGGACTTCCATGCTGGACGTAGCCTTCGGACAGGCAACCGACGCGGGCAGGATTCGCCCACACAATGAGGACTCGGCTGCTTCCTTTCTCCCCAGATCGCGACAGGAATCGCGCTCCAAGGGCTGGTTATTTGCGGTCGCGGATGGAGTCGGCGGCCAGGACTTCGGCGAAGTAGCCTCGGCGCGCGCGGTCAAGGTGATCACCGAAGGCTTTGCGCAACTGCCGGAAAACACTTCTCTCGCGACGGAACTGCCGAGGCTGATTCAACTGGCCAACTCCTCCGTGCACGATGAAGGCCTCGATCCAAGCCGGCGCGGGCACCATATGGCGACCACCATCGTGTCTTGCGCGCTGCGCCACGATCAGGCCGTAATCTCGCATGTGGGCGATTCGCGCTGTTACCAGGTGCGCGACGGCAAAGCCACCCAGTTGACCCGCGATCACACATGGGTCCAGGAGCAACGCAAATTGGGCCTGCTCACCGCAGCCGAGGCCGAACAATCCGAAAAACGGCATCTCCTGACCCGTTCCCTCGGCCCTGAACTCTTTGTAACCGTGGATACGATAACTGCCGCTCTGAAGGCCGGCGACACGCTGGTGCTTTGCAGCGATGGCCTTTATGGCGCGATGTATCCGGAGGATATCGTGCGGCTGGTGTCGCAGGATAACTCCCCGGATCGAATCGCGAAGGACCTGGTGGATTATGCCGTCGCAGCCGATGGCTCGGACAATGCGACCGCGCTCGTGATCAAGGTGAAATCCGTCGAGGCGATGGGAATGTATCGGGGGCGGCTTTATCCCCTGCCAACACGCGCATAGCGTAGATGGTTTTCATGGTTAATTGACCTTCCGAAGGCGAGCCGCGCAGGTATAGTAGAAGCGCGTCTGCATGCATCGATCGAGGCACGTCTGGCTACCGGTGCTGTTCGCGATCGTGGGGGCAATTTCTCTGCGGGCACAGTTGCCTTTTTATACAGATGATCCCAGCGTGACAGATCGGGGAAAGTGGCATTTCGAGTTCTTCAATGAGTTCGACAAGCTGCAGTCGTCCCAGAACCAGAACACGGCAAATTTCAAGCTGAATTTCTGAGCGATCACATTTGTATATAAGCCACGACGGAGACAAACATGACCTGCAAGCCGGAGATGTTGAAAAGCGTTCCTCTGTTTTCCCTGCTGGACGATGATGAGACCGCTGTTCTTGCCGCACAGGTGGAGGTGAAGACTTTTGCGCCTCGCCAGCGCATTTACAAGGCGGGCGAGGCCAGCATGCAGGCATACGTACTCGTGTCCGGACAGGTGCGCGTGACCACTGTGGATGAAGATCAGCAGGAGGTAGTCGTCGATCAGCCGGCGCCGGGCGATTTCTTCGGCTTCGCCTCCATGTTGGAGCAGACACCGCATCAAACGACCGCAGTGGCGCTCGATGAATCAGTGTGCCTGGAGGTTTCGCGCGACGATATCGAGGTGCTGCTTCAGCGAAAGCCGCACGCCGGCATGGACCTGCTGACCACGCTGGGACGGCAATTCCACGCCGCGCATCAGCTGGTGCGTCTGCGAGCCATGCGGAACCCGAATGAGATCATTGAGCAGGAGGCGACGCTGGGAGAACACCTGGCCGATGCTGTCGCCAGCTTCGGCGGGTCATGGAAGTTCATCATCCTCTTTTCTGTCATTTTGACCGTCTACACCAGCCTGAACGTGTGGCTCAACAAGAAGGCCTGGGACCCATACCCATTCATCCTGCTTAATCTTTTTCTTTCTATGCTTGCGGCGATACAGGCTCCGGTGATCATGATGAGCCAGAACCGGCAGGACAC
>Ga0134125_10001879_pt1 | contig 25335 bp, 27 predicted proteins | sample KB31751_FD_96464 | JGI IMG/M metagenome (GOLD analysis project Ga0134125, IMG submission 96464) | Terrestrial soil microbial communities with excess Nitrogen fertilizer from Kellogg Biological Station, Michigan, USA - KB3-175-1 | ecosystem: Environmental > Terrestrial > Soil > Unclassified ...
CATCCAATTACTTCTGAAAGACTCCGCGCTCGCGGGCAATAAATTTGCCGCCGTTCGTCGGAAGCCGCTTGTAGACGTCTGCAAGAGCCTGCTTACCGAACAGCTCCGCATCGTGTTCATCGAGCTTCTTGAGCGCATAGACCTTACCCGCGGCTTGCTCGCCAGCCCCAACCTGTTCGCGATAAACATACCGCTGTCCTGCATAGGACGCTGGAGTAAGCGGCGTTGGAGGCTTGAGCGGAATCGGGCCGCCGCGAAGTTTGATCGCGAATACCTTTCCATGGCGCATCTCATCCACAACAGCCGATTGCTTTAGTAGCCGAGGGACTCGCGCCGCCGGGATCTTCGCTAACCAGCGACCTACAGATGAATAAACGTTGACCCTGCCAAAGAATTCCACTTTTTCTTTGGCGGCACTTTAAGTTACGGTTCTGCTTCGGGGTTGCCTAAAGGGACTTCAGCGTAGCGGGACTGACCAGCCCGCAAGGCTCCGGTTTCGCCGCAGCGTCCCGGATATGTGGCGCGTTTCAATGAACGCACCTATCGAGATAATTCATAACATCCCTTCAGATCAGGAGTCAACAAATTTGTTTCAAACATTCCTATCCGACTTTGTGACGAAGTGACGACTGTGACGCGAAAAAGAACAAACTAAAAATCTCACACACATGCGCGCTCACATATAATTCCTGCTATTTATTCGTCACAAACGTCACAAGCTTACAAGTTATAGAAAAAACTAAGTCGCAAGTCGCTAATCCGTGACAATCCGCGTGACAGTGTGACAGCGAAAATCGAAAAACGCCCAGACGCACTTATAGCGGGCCAGTTCGGAGAAGCTCATAGCCGCGCCAAACCGCCCGCTACGCTAACCTTCGCGCTCCCAGTTTTCGCCGGACCGGAGCGCTACCTCACGCCGCAGTTCAAGGCCTTCCCACGTCCGAGTCTGGATTCCATTGATCCGCCGGCTCCTGTTCTCCCAGAACCCTTTCGATTCCAATTTCTCCTTCAGGCCTTCGCGGCCCAGTGGAAACTTCTCTCCGTGCTGCTTTGCCCACCATCGGTACGCCGCTGTCAGATCCGAGACCGGCACAAATAAGCGTTCCTCCGGATGCGGCGATTTGACGGTATCGAGATCCACGTTGCAGCAGTCGTCCAGAAACTCCTTGATCGAGTCATCGTGATCCCGCCATTCCTTCCCCGCCGCCTTAATTTCAGGCGGTTCACCGAGCCCGTTCCTGATCCATTCCATGCAGCCGCGGACAGCCCATACCAGGATGCCCTGCATCTCGGCCCGTAGCTTGTCAGGGAGTTGCTTGTCGATGCTGCCGTCATCGATCTGCACTTCGAAGGGAACCAGCTTCAGGCGCTTCCAGATCGCATCCTCCGAGCCGCGGATTGTGGGCCGATGGTTGCAGTCCATGAACAGCTTGTGAGTGGCCCAGAACTCGATCGGATTTTCGTATTTTCTGCAGGACTTGATCGGCGCGTTGCCGGCAGTGATGTATTTGATCGTTCGCTCGTTGAGCTTCGACTCGCGCTCTACTTCCGACGTGACCACGAACCGCACGCCTCGCAGATCGGCCAGATCTGCACGGATGGTTGCGTCCTGCTGTTTCGCTGTAGCCATCACAGTCTCGATCGCAATCTGGCCGGAGTAGTCCCGGCCGAGCAGATCTCGAAGGAGCGATAGCAGCGTGGTCTTTCCGTTATTGCCCTGCTTGCCGTAGAAGACGAAGACGGCCTTTTCAGACACGTCCGAGGTCAAGGCGTAGCCAAACGCGCGCTGCAGGAAGCCGACAAGCCGGGCCGTGCGTTCACTGATCTCGGCGTCCGGATTCGCTCCCATCGCCCATTGCAGGAAGCCGAGGAAGCGATCGCACTTCGCACTCGGGTTGTAAATGATCGGGCAGAGCTTCGTGATCAGGAACTCCCGGTTATGCGGCAGGATCTTGCCATCACGGAGATCGACGACGCCGTTCGGGCAGTTCAACAGATAGGGATGCTGATCGAGCTCAGCCGCGGTGATCCGGATCCCGGGCTCCGTCGACGCGAACTGCAGGGCGGCTGTCGTTGCGCCGTATGATTCCGAACCACGGGCGAAAGATTTGACCGTGGGCCGATCGCCGCGCTCCGCCTGCTCGTACAGTAAACGCGCCATCGCTTTCGCTTTCTGGCGCATTACGTCGAAGTGGTCGACCACCCACCGGACCGCGTCCCAGACCAGCCAGCTCTTCATCTCGACGCAATACCGGATCTCGCCGGCGAACATAGCGGCGATCCGTTCACCATTGCCAGCGTCCGTTAAAGGAAATGGCAGAAGATCCACACCGTCAGGCGCCGGCGCGTCGGGATCGCGATCGTCCGGCGGAGGCGTACGCGCGGAGCGTTGAGCATCCATCGCCTCATTCAGCGCCTGGGTGAATTCCCGATCCTTCCAGATGCGCTTGAAGTGCTGGCGGAGCTTCGCGACGATAACAACCTGACTCACCCGCCGAAGCTTTGCGAGCTCGGGAATCAACCGCATCGCCGCGGCGACGTCGTTGGCCGCGATCGCTTCGTCCGCCGCCTTTTCCACGTCCGCAGGATTGGCCGGAATTTCGTCACGGCTGTCACGTTCGCCCGGGATCGGCGCGAAAGGCTGAAACCCGGCCGCCTTCTGCGGCCGCGATCCCTTAGGCTCGTAGAACTCCCGAAAATCGCTCCAGTCTTTACCGGAGCACGAATTGTGGAGGCACTTAAAACCGAGCCGGCCGGTTGCCAACACGCGGAAGATCGCCGCGTCCGGAGCCCGGTGATCCGGATTGAACGGGCAATGCTCGAGCACCCACCGTTCCGATCCCTGATGAACGTCCGGCCCGCGGGCGATCGCAATTGCGTGCTCAACGATGAACCGCTCGAGCTCGAGTTCCTGTCGATCGCCTGTTTTCTTGAAGGCCTGCTTCGGCGCCGATCGCGGCGGCTCAGTGCGCGCTTCCGAAGCGAAGGCCTTCAGCAGTTCAACCGAGACGGGCTGGAGCTGCTCGGGAAGCGAAAGGATGCGGCTGATGCGGTGCGGCCGCGATTGGGTTGAATCGCCCTTCCGCGCAACCGAGCCGTAAACCTTCGAGATCCTGGAGGCGTTGAAGACGGACCGGTCGACGTCCACGCCGTCAGTGGTCCAGCGCTGTGAGGCCGCGAGCAGAATCGATTTGACGAGATCGGCCGACTCCTGATCGTTGGGAAGGTCGATGCGATAGAGAAGATGACCGCCGTTGCCTGAATCACCCCAGACAGGCAACGGCCAGCCGAACTCCGCGAGTTGCTTGGCCGCGGATCGCGCCGCACGGATGGCCGCATCATGCTCCTCATCGCTGCTCGAGATCCCCGCCGGACGCTTCGGATCGAAGTCCAGCAGCAGCCAGCGCCGCCGCACGATATCCGCGTCAACGGTGAGCTCGCGCGCCCGGGATTTGATCTTGTTATCAGCCCGCGCGAGAAGGACCGGGTTACAGGGGTTGAGAGTAACGTAAACGCCGGGAGCTTTCTGATCGATCGAACGCGCGGACTGGGCGAGCTTCTGTGGATCCGAAAAGTACCCGGAGATGACCTGATCCCGCAGCGATTTCGGCGCGCGCAGTTCGACGACGGAATCCCCCTCGAAGAACAGCCGGGCGGCTCGCTGAAGCTCGTCGAAATCGGCCGCAAGAGCCACTCAGCACGCTCCTGATGCTGAGCTGGAACGCAGAATTGACGTGATGTGACAAAAAAATTTCCTCATCTGCGCGACACCGCGCGAACGGACGGAAGCCGGGCGCGAATCCTCCCCCTGGGCGAAACCCTGAAGATCTCCGAAGCCGCTCCCACGTCAAACAGCGGCTCCGGAGGAAAAGCTTTTGAAAGGAAGCCGCTTGCGCGGCGATTTGAATTCCTGATATGCGAAGCGAGCGAAACCGACGCCGGCTTATTTTTTCGCGGGCTTCTTTGCTACTGACTTCTTTTTGGTCGCGGCCTTCGCCGCGGCTTTCTTTTTTGCCGGCGGATTCGGCTTTGAGTCAGCAGGCTTCTCAACCTCGCGGCGAGTACCGCCCTCCGCCTCCTTCGCAGCGGTCTCGGCATCGGTTCGGATCTTCGCGAAATCGACCTTGAAGCGCTTGGCGAGACTATTCAGCTTCTCGGCAGGCTTGTCAGTGGCATATTCGTCGAATTCACTGGCGACCGCGACTTCGAAGATCAACCTCGCGAATTCGAGCGCGCCCATGGCCGGCACAGCTTTCCCCAGCCGCGATCCAGCGTCATAGGGAGATCCGCCGGTGATCCCATGGATCTTGGCGATCGGCGCGGCCTCGCGACCAAGCCTTCCAGCCGCGATCGCGAGAATCGGCTGTACATCATTTCGCGTGAGGCCGTCGCCCGTAATTTTCGCCCTAATCGCCTCGAGAATTTTAACGCGAATGGCGATTTCCTTTTGAGCCTTCTCAGCCCGCTTCTTCTCTGCCTCTTGCCGCTTGCGTTGATCCTCCTCCCACGAGGGACGCTTGGGCGGCTCGGCAGCGGCTTTTACCTTGACGTAAACAACCTTACCGGCGTCCTGACCATCCACAACAACCGCCGGCGTGGCACCCGTCGCATTCTCTGCGACGACGTCATAACGGTCCTTGCCGAGCGGACCTTTCTTGCCCGACTTCCAATTGGTAGATACGTCGACGACTTCCGAAGCGGCGAATTTGCCCTTCGATTCGATTTTCAATTTGATCTGAACCAGATGGGCGTCGACCTTCGATTTGAAACACCCCGGGTCCATACATTGCCCTTTCGGAAACTCTTCGTCGTCGAGTTCTTCATCGGACATGTAATCGTCATCGTCTTCATCGGCCGGGCCGGGCCCGGGAACGGCGGCCGCCAACTCGGGGAGCTGGGGCGGCGGAGTATTCTTCGTCTGCTTCGGGCAGGCGAGGCATGTCCCGGCGGACGGCACCAGAACATCCGATGCCAGATCGAAGGGAGCCTCTTCGAGATCGAGGTTCAGATTGAATTTGATGTGCGACTGCAGATCGCGGACGCTCGGGCGGACCCGGACGTTGTCCGGTATGCAATACTTCAGCGATTTAAGCTGCTCGGCCGGCTGCTGGTGAGCGATCAGAATAGCGTGGCCCGCGGTGATATCCCCATCGATAAATGCCTTCCGAACTGGCTCGGCGAGGGCCGAGTACTTCAGCCGCTGATAAACGTATTCCTTGCTTTGCCCGATCCTCGCGGCGATGTCAGCGACACCCTTCCCCGTCTTTTCCATCCACGCCGACCAGCCGGCCGCTTCGTGCAATGGATGAACATCCTCCCGGCCGCAATTGTCGAAGTTGAGGACGTCGAGGAACTGTTCATCGGTCATGTCGCGGACGATGCACGGCACGGACTTGAGCCCGGCCTCTCGAGCCGCGCGCGATCGCCGGTGACCGGCGCCAATTTCAAAGAACCCGTCGGGCAGTGGCCGCGTCATGATTGGCAGCCACGGCCGGAAGCCGCTCTCCTGCATGCTCGCGACAAGCTCGGCCATAGCCGCTTCGGGGTAATACTGGCGAGGGTTCCACGGTGATTCGCGGAGCCTGTCCAGCGGGATCTGGCGGATCTCTCCTTCGAGGAATGCCGGCGGAATGGCCGACGGAAGCGTTTCAGCGATCGATGTACTCATGCTATTCTTCGTGCGGCGGCGCAAAAAAGGCGGTTCCACCGGTAGCACGATGGAACCGCAGAGCGAAGCGAAAACCCAAGCCGTAACTTTTAGTGCCGCCCTCCTTTCATTTGGAAAACCTGTAAAGCCTCAGGCCGCGCGATAGCGGCCGTCATCGTCCTGCCTGATCAGTCCGTCGCGCTTGGCGAGATAGCAGTGCTGGGACGTGTCGACGGAATCCGGAATCCCCTGCTTGACCAGCTCGAGATGGATCTCCTGGACGAAGCGCGGCTTCGCCTTGATGATGTCCACGACACGCTGGCGGATAGTGACGCGCGGCGCCTCTGCGCCGGCGGGCGGCTTCGCCTTTACCGGCAAGGCCTGCTTTTTCGGACGGCCGCGCTTCGCTGCTTTGGGAGCAGCGGTTACTTTCCGAGGAACTCGCCCCCCCCTACGGGGCTTGGGCGATTCGATTTCAGGAACAACCGGCCGCGGGCACTCCCCGTCGAGGGCGACGGGAAGCGTGACGTCGTACCCCATGCGGCCAAAGAGCGCCGCAATGCCCTGCGCATTGATTGCGTCGGCGAGGCCGCCGACTTCGCTGATCGTGATTCTCATTCGTCTCCTTTCTCGCCGGCGGCGAGACGTTTTTTGTCGATGGATTGAGGTTGCGACTCGGCCGGGCAACTTCTCGCCGAGGTCGGAAAATGCAACGCAGAGCTCGCTGCCGGTGCAACGGTTCAGGCCGTACCAGATACCGGAAGAGGCGCGCTCGAGGATTTCAACCGGGCAGCTCCGCCCCAGATTGGAGACATAGACCCGATACACATCGCCAATACAGACGTCTGCAATTCGCCGATCGGGAGTCGCCGCGGCCTTGCTCATCTGGATGCCGCCCTACGGCGCTCAGACGCGATTCCAGAAATTGACGCCGGCGCGAGAACGCCCTGCGCGGCGCCGGCACGGATCTGCTGAGATTCCAGACGTGCAGCAGCCTGCTCGGGCGTCTCCGTGGATCTGGCCTTCGATCGCCAATAATCCCGATACCATGCTTCCTTTTCGGCCGGATCGCAGATGCGCTGCGGCTCGAGGATCATCGTTCGCAGGAGCCACTGCTCGGGAGTCCATGGGCCGGGATGCCGGCGGAGCTGGCCTTCGGTCATCAGAAGAGCCCCTCCGCGAGGCTTTTGAGAATCGCCTCAGCTCGCGGGATGCTACGATGCAACGTGCCGACCGTCAGGTTCTGCTCGGTATCGGTGAGATCCCAGTACTGATACCCGCCTTCGATGGGACCGGCGACAACGTACCTCACAGGCAAACCTCACCTGGCGCGCTCTCTATTCCATGCGCGACCGGATCTATTCCCGGGCGCATATTGGTCTGACCGAGAATCGCCGCATGCCAGTTCGCCAGCGCGGCCGCTGTGCTGATTGTGTGGTGTAGCGCCTTATCGATATCGCCCGCTATCTGGGCTCTCAGGGCCTTGCCCCCGAGATAACCAATCAGCCAGAACCAGTCTTCCGGATTCTTGCCGGCATCATGATCACTCCCCCACCGGACGCGCTGGTGCTGAGCCTCGGAGACAACACCATCGCTGAAGGTGCGAATCTCAGGCGTGTTGAGCGCAAGCTTTAGAACGTCGCGCTCGGCCGCAATCTCACTGAGATTCAACCGCAGAAGCTCAAGACAGCGAGCCTCCGAATGTGCGGTAAAAGTGCCGAAGTACCGAATCCCGGATTCCGCAGGATGGATCGGTAACAGGCATTTGCCGCAGATGCCAGCGCTCACCGGACGCCTCCTGGAGTTTCAAGAGCGCGGCCGCCGGCCGACAGGACCGGCCGCGGCGCCAAAGCTCCGGAGAAGAAAACTGGAGCCAGCCGGCGCAAGACGCGATTGCAGACGTCTACAAGACCACGGATGACCGTTTGGCCCGCCGCCAGGCTGCTGGTCAATTGCGTGTCAGAATCGTCAGAAAACCCGTGGAAAACGGCCGGTCGGGAGATTGCGGAGGAATCGGCTGAAAAGCCTAAGTGGTTTGAATTTGAACGAGAAGCTGGTACACCCGAGAGGATTCGAACCTCTGACCTTTTGCTCCGGAGGTGAGACTCCAATCCGCCAAAAACGGCCAAAAGGCCAACGTTTCGGTGGCTTCGTGCCAATTGCTGGTCAAAATAGTTTCGAAAATTCGCCGGCATTCCGCTTCAATCCTCAGTTCGTCTTGCTCTTCGGCGTCATGTTCTCGACGCTGAAGGCCTGCGCGATGCCGCGCTCGGCCGCAGCTGCAACCGCCTCGGTCTTACAGATCAGAACAGTCATCTTTCCACGGTTGCCGGTCCCGTCAGGGAAAGTGACCACGCGCGCAGCGTAGGCGTTATCGTCGGGCGCCGCGCCGACGTCGCGGATCATACCGACCACCATCTGACCCAGCCCTCGAAATGCTTTATCCTCGCGATCCGTCAAGCGACCTCCTTCTTAACGACAAACAACTGCGCGACCTTCTGCATGCCTTTACGCAGACGATCACGATCCTCGTCGGTATACCGGTCGGTCATCTCGATCGAGCTGTGACCTAGGAGCTCCTGCCGATCGCGCGGGTTCATGCCGATGTTGTTCGCCACCGTTGCATGGGCTCGACGGAAGGCATGCCAGCCGATTGTCGCCAGCCCTACTGCCTTCGCCGCCGGCACAAGAAAGCGCGCCCGCACGTTGTCCGCGTCGATCGGCGTGCCTTCGCGCGAGGCAAAGACCGGGTCGATCGGGCGGCCGCACTCAGTAGCGGCCTTCAGTGCGGACAGCAAAGCGTGCAGATCCTCCGGGATGGGCAGACTCCTCGAGCGCGAGTTCGTCTTCAGCGACGTATACTCGCCGAGCTTCCAGTGCCAGCGCACGGCGATCTCGCGCGGCGCAATCACTTCACCCTCGAAGACGGCAGGATCGTCGGTCAGATTGACGAAACCCCACTTCAACCCACACAGCTCCGCGGCGTTCATCGACGTGATGGCCGCCGTCAGCGCCATCTCTCGATAAGCGTGCGACCAGCGCGCGGGCATTGGGCGCACAACACACTTTACGTTTTCCTCAATCGAGACGGGGAAGTGCGTGGGATGTAGGGCACTGGGAAGAATCGACAGGAGAGCCGCGCCGAGCTCCGGCGTGAGCAGGACGCGCTGGCGCGTGCGGGCCGGCTTCGGCGCTTCGGCCAAGCCGGCGGGATTGTCGCCGGCGACGAGCTTGGCTTTCTTGGCACGCGTGAACATGCCCGAGATGACCTTGCGAATATGCTTCGCGGTGGACGGGCTCTTACCGGCGCTCTTCGCGGACGCCATGACCTCCTCGACCATGTCGGAATTGAGCTCGCAGAGTCGCGTCTCGCCGAGCGCCGGCATGACGTAGTTCTCGAACAGAGAGATGTACTGGCCGCGCGTCGTCTTCTTTCTGGATGCTTCCAGCCACGGCTTATACTTCAGCTTCCAGTACTCACCCAATGTCACCATCGACAGCGGGCGGAGCACGGCCTGGTCGAGCGGCGCCAGATAGTGATCCCATGCAAAGCGCTGCGCTTGCTTCTCGGTGAGCTTGCCGGGCCCATTCGCCGGGCCGATCGTCTTCGTGACGCGGTCCGGCAAACGCTTGCCTGGAACATACACCCGATAGGTCAGTAACCACGAGCCACCCTCAATCCTCAGATACCCTTTGCGCTGTCCGCGTCTTCTCGCCATACCGGCAAGGGTCGCAGTTTGCGTGAAGACATTGGCGGCGGGAAATGTTTGCGCAGCCGAGAGTTGGCCGCCGCGGACCTCAGGCAACGGAGGCCTCCGCTGAACCTGCCAGACTGCGGAGCGCGTTTACCTCGAGCTGTGTCCGCAGGACGTTATAGGTAACGGCCATGCCGAGCAATGCGCCGAGCTGAAAGTCGTGGCTCTCTTCACATGCCATGGTCTGAACCGCGCGCATCACTTCGGGATTGCGGGCGGAAATGTCCATCACTTCGTCCGTGAGTCCATCCGGCTCCGGATGCTCAACATCGCCCCCACCCAAATCGATCATGTGACGCATGACCTGCAGGAATGTGGCATGATCGACGCGCGGCAGAAAACCGATCGATTCGCGAAGCATCAGGCAATTTGCTCCAGTGAGGTATCGACTACGAACTCTTCACGCCCCGGACCTTTGCGATCGACCCGCTCCGCATGCACGGCCACGGTATCGCTTGCGCGGCACACGAGCCGGCGCGCGTAGCCCCTGAGCGACTCCTCGATATCCCGGACATGGCGAACGGTCGGAACATCGTGCAACTCGACCGTGACCGAGAAGCGCACCGTCATGACTTGCGCGGCCTCCGGCTCATGCCCGCTTCACCTGCGCTTCTCTCAGCGAGGCCTGCGCGGGCCAGAGCGTTTCGCGGGCTACAGGCCTACGCGCGATCGCGATGGACGCGACCCGCGCCGGCACAGCACGTTCAGCGGCAAGCTTGCGCTGCTCGACAATGTGACGCGGCAGCGGGCAGGATTGCGGCCTCACGCCAGACCTCCACTTGCAGACGTCTGCAGTTCCTCGCGCACCGGCGGGCGGGACAGCTCGATCGCAGTGCACTCCGTGACGGCGCCGACGAACGAAAGCCAGCCGAGGGCTAACGCGAAGGAAGGGAATCGAGTCGCAGCAGCAGCCTCACGTTCCCACTGGAACCAGCCTCCAGTGAGCGTGCCGCCGGGCGCGTTCAGGTATTGCCACTGATCTGGCGAGCCATCGAGCTGCGGAAAGCGCGCCCGGACCGTGAATTCAACCCCTTCGTCGATCTTCATGCCGCCATACCTGCCCGGAAGACGCGGACCCCAGCCGCAGATGCGGGCGGCCGGGAGTTGGTCTGCGTCAGGATCTGTCTGATTTCCCAGACGTGAAGAATTTCGCCGACCTCGCGCGCCGTCAAACGGAACTTGCGCGCGGTCTGGCGCTTACTGCCACGCACCGACAGGAAATATTGAACGATCTGCGCCACATACTCGCGGCTGTAATCGCCGGCGACCGCTTTTCCGCTGAAATCTGAACAATTCGTCTCAGCGCTTTCAACCACTTGCAACTTCCCTGTCGCGCTCGTTGCTGACAACAAACTACGATCCTCCTGTGACGTGTTGAAGCTGCTTACAGCACTAACTGCTGACCGATTTCGATCCCGCGCAACAGCGATGGCACAGCGATATCGAGTCGCTTGCTCTTCGCGTGACCACAAAGCCATTGCGTGATCGCTGACCTCGTGACGTTCATCTCCCGAGCGAGATCGTCGTGAGTCAACTGAAGACGGGAAAGCCGTTCCCGGACTTCATCTTTCGATGCAGTATCATCGGGCATTGTTATTGGTTTGTGAGTTCAAAGACAGTATTGACTGAATGACTTGAATCAGTCAAGTACTCGATCGAACTTTTTTTAGGTGCCTGCTTTTGGAAAAGGATCAGAGCGTAGTACTTACAGCACGGATTCCGGCGGATCTACACCGCCGCGCGAAGGCCAAGCTCGCGGAGAGTGGCCTTTCTTTTCAGGACGTTATAGCCGATACAATCCGGAACGTGACGAGTACTGAAACCAGAAATCTCGAACAATCGTTCCAGCACAATAAAGTCAAGATAAAATCTGGCGATATCACCAACCGGGAATCGCCATGGGTCGAAAAGCTGTTGCGCATTTTGCGGAGCGGTACGCAATTGAGCAAGTCAATTCAGGAAAATCTGGACGGCTTTTGTGCCGGGCTGGATGCAATGCAGGAAGTAGAACGCTTGACGGCGCAACTGAAGGTGGCCGGTGAGCGCCACGGTCCTTCGAATGCCAGCGCCGCCGAGCCTGGTGATCTTGCGAGAGGAATTGAACGAGCTGGCCGAATCGCGGGAGAAGCTCGACGAACTCTGGAGGGAGCTGGAGAACATGGAAAGGGTGTACGAAAGAAAAAGGCGTGAGGTCGGTAGGCGGTTGCTGGCCGGGGCGGAGATAAGATAAGTGAAGCTGGCCATCATTGCGATTGCGTGCGCGCTGCCGCTCCTCGGCAAGGACAATAAGATGCCTACGCAACCCGACATCGGGTCCGGATGCATCCAGATATCAGATATTCGGTCTGTTCCAGTCCCCAAATTATCTGGGCTTTGGGACCCGTTTTACGGGATCGAAGCCGCGATGAAGAGCTCATGTCCGGATACGGTCCGAGTATTTGTTGAAATTCAATATCTGGACCGCAACGATTCTGTGATTGGCCAAGGCACAGAGGTAATAACCATCTCACCGGGTTCGGATGCTCGAATTTCTCACCAAGCACATCTACATCGACCGCGAGACGTAAGGAGCCTTAGACGGTGCCGAATCGTATCCGCGACAGCGAAACCGCTTTGATATCGCGCTTCACCATGATTTAATGACTTTTCAGATGCCAACCCAGCAGACCCGCCAGCGCCACGAACGCCGCCCATAACCACCGAAAAGCCCACACGGCGCCGCGGCCTTCATCGCGCGTGCGCTCCAGGCTGGTGATCCGGCGGCCGTGATTCGCCATGCGTCTTTTCCCCTGCAGGAGCCGGGCCTCCTGCGCGAGCATGAAGCTTTCCATGCGGCCCTCCATGCGGATCAACCGGTCCCGATCTTCCTGCGTGAACTGAAGCGTTACTGGATCTGACATCGCGGCTGACCCCTCCTTTTTTTCTGAGCGGTGATTCTCAGGCGACGACGAGCAGGCGCTTGTCCGCGCTGCCGGCAACGCGATCGCGCACAGCACGCTGCATGATGATGCAGCCTTCAGATGCGCATCCGGGACGCTCGATCGAATCTCCGTGCATCAGGAATCCGGAGCGGCCGAACATCTCATTACCGGCATCAGGAATCAAATGCATTGCGCAAGGCCCGTGCGAAGGGCTGTCGAACGGCACGCTGATTGTGTATAAGCCCCGCGGGATCGGGCCCACGCGCGGCACATCCTGCATGAGAGGGTCGTTCTTGCCGTCTGGAGCTCCGGAATATCCCACACCGACGATCGCACCGTCATAGTCGAGAACGCCTGACGATTGCTTATAGGTCCACATTTTGGAGATGCTCCATTCACCGGCGGACTGGCGGGCCGCCACGTTTTCGAGATTGGCGAGAACGATTTCCCGGACCTTCAAAGGATCGAGGCCGAAGCTCTCGCCGAGCGCGACCTCCAGGATGCGGACCGTTGCGGCATTCGCGGCCTCGATCAGGCTGGCGTGCCGCTTTGCAAAATCCGTTTTCAATTTCCTTGCTTGCGATCAGGCCCGCCGTTCGGGGCAGCGGGCCTGATCCATCGTCGTTGAAGTAAAGCTACCTGCCCCAGCCGAAGCCGATGCCGAAGACGTACTGCGGCGGACCGGTGCCTGCAATCACCCTCACCGGCAGATCGACGGTCCAGCCGTTCTTCAGTGGCTTGACGGCGATGAAACCCGCGGTCCCCGATGCGCCAACGGGCGTGCTGGCGCCGACGGAGGCGCTGAGGCCCACCGTGCCGACAGCGAACACGTTAAAGCCGGCATAATTGCCCAGGAGCTGCGCGAGGCCGGAGCTCGTGATCACTTTCGGATTGAACGGCTTCAACGAGCCGGGCACGACGTCGGCGAGCGAGTAGCTGTAGGTTGAGTCGCCGACTTTGTGGGAGTATGCGGCCCAGCCGGAGATCGCCGGCGCGGTGTAGCTGTTGTAGAACAGGCCGCCATCGATATGGTTGACCGGCAGCTCGGCGGCCGCGGGCGATTGGGCGGCCGCGACAAGGGAGAGCATCAGGCCTGTGGCGAGAAGCGTAGAGACACTTCGGATTACAGAGTTCATGTTGTTTGTCTTCCTTTGTTTTGGGATTTGGGAGATCGAAAACTAGCTGACGGGGATCTTCGAGGCCGTGGCGATCACGATCAGAGTGTCGAGGGCGCTGTTCAGTTCGCTTGCGGCGGAATCCTGCGCCTGCTGATCGGCCGTGACCTGAGCGTTCGCCGTGTCGAGCTTCGCCTGGATCGCGTCAACGTTGGCCTTGTCGTTCTGGGTGGTGGTTGTCGCGGCAGCGTAAGCGCTCGATGCCGTTTCAACCGCTGTAATTGCGTCGGGGAGTGTCATTGTTCTTCTTTCTGCCCCTGCGATGGGGCGGGTTGGTTTGGGAGTGGGGCCTGCATCGATGCAGGATGATGCAGGCTCCAGAACTGGCGAGCTGCCGCGATGGTCCATGTCCATGACCACTGCGGGATTTCCCGCCACGATTGAGGGAGCTGAGACGGCGCCGTGCCGAGGATCGCGCTGGCCGCCATCGAGAGCAGGGCGGTGCTGCCGAGGAAGGCCAGCAGATGACTATAGAGAAGTGAGCCGATTTGGTTCATTGCGCCTCCGGTCCGAGTTCGAACTTGATAGTTGCCCCGTTGATGCGGCGAATAGTCACGAGCGCCTCCTGCACTGAAGCACTCAGCGTCATGGTGAGCTGGTCTATCGACCCGCGCGCCGCCCGCACTTCGGGCAACACAGCGGCGATGAGCTTGTCCGTGATCGCGTTTACGTCCTTTGCGGACTGCACCTCGAGCTGCGAAATGCGATTGACCGCTTCATTGAGGGCCGCTTGAGTTTTGGCGATATCCGCCTGAACGCCGAGAAGGTCCATCGATTTATCCTTTCATTCGTGTTGCGCGCGAAATATTCGTTTAGCAAAGGGTGAAATATTTGGCATCTGATCACCATTCGCCTCGGTGATAGACTCAATCCGATGTCGAATTCTATCCGCCTGAGAGTCATTCCCGAGCCAGCGATTCGAGAGCGGACTGTGATAATTCAGCGCACGGCCAACTCCCTGCTTTTTTATGGGCCAAGGGCTACACCAGGAATCGTTTGCGGGAAGTGCGGAAACCCGTTATGCGCGGGCGTAAGCGTGCGACAATTTGTCGACTTCGATGCCGGGCAACAGCCGATAAATGAAGATTACGCCGAAAACGTGGACTTCGCCTTGCTCGCTATCAAGCAGGCGGTGTTTGACTTATCCGCAGAGCAATTTTCAGCCGCTTTACAGCAAGGGATCAAAGACGGACTTTCACGGGGGTTGTGCACAATAGAGATACCAGCCGGGGCCTACATGAGTTATCCTCCCGTTATGGTGCCTTCCAGTCACCGCATCGAGGTCCGAAGTGGTCCTGCAATCTTCAAATGCGGCAAATGCAGCTCGTGTAATGAAGTTATCTAGGCCCCCCCAAAATCATCTACAGCTCTTGATCTCGGCTCCGCCCAGGAAATCATAATCCGATCTCGCGTCGTCGAGCGTTTCAAAGCGCTCAGAGAGCGGATGCGACCTACCATCCCCAAGTGCACCAACTTCAAGCCGCGCAAACGACACGTTCATTTCCGATCTCCTTGCTTTTTTCAATTCATCATTCGAGCTAGCTCATGATTCCGTTGGCCACCAGCGCCGCCCGAATGTTCGCTACGAGGTTCACGAGATTGCTTACTTCTGCTGAAGAACTAAAGCCCCATGGGGTTGCGTTGGTGGGCGTCACCGAAACCGCGCCACCCGAGGCAAATGCGGATTGCGCAGTCTTGCCATTGCAACCGAACTTCGTCGCGGCGGTCAGATTGCCATTCACGTTAAGCGCGCCAAGGATAGTCGTCAGCACGGATGCATTCCCGAGTACGAGAGCCGCGCCGAGTGCGTTGAGAATATCCCACCCGGATACCTGATCGTGGATGAAGAACGACCCGTTAGAATTCACGCCGCCGTACCACTTCAAAACTGCCGCATCAAGAAATGCCACAAGCGACTGACGTCCAGCGCCTCGCACCGTTCCTCCCCCGGTATAGGCTCCGTTTCCCGCAACAGGAACCGTCAGGCCAGCATCAGAGTAGAGCGCAAATTGAGTAGCGGCATAACCGGAGGTTTTTGCATAGAAAGTGCCGTTTGCAGCGGAATTCCCCGCGATCGCAAAGCTCGTGATCTGCTGGCCATTTGCAAGGCGATGAGCGATAGATTCGACGGTGATAACAATGGGCGTCGCGTTACTGGCATCGATCACCATCAGATCGTTGCCGATATTCAGATTTCCTTCGAGGTTGAGGTCCGAAAACTCAAATGTCGGACTCACTGCACTTGCGACGATTTTTCGACGACCTGGCCCGACCAATTCATACGTTCCGCCGGCGGATAGAGAAATTGCCGGCGCCCATTTCTGTGCGAAGACCGTCAGATCAATGCCCGTTCCACCCGTTGTCAGATTTATGCCCTGCGTGAGACCCAGCCACACCTCACCTGTCAAGACCGCGGGCGTACCGCCGAGTAGATTGGGGCTTTTGGTGAAATCGCCCTGAAAGCAGCGCAACTGGCAACCCTCCAAGCCCGTGGAGAGCGTGCCACCGACATTATCGAAGTCGATGATGTCGACAGTGGCATTGGCCACGCCAAGCGTAACTTTCAAGTCGAGATTGAAGCTGATGGTTCGCGTGTAGAGGATCTTCGAAAACTCCTCCGCAGTGCCGCTGATTTCACAGTTCGTCGTGCCCTGAATGATGTTGATCGCCGCGAGGGTGTAATCGCCGTAGGTGACCTTGATTCCAGGGCCAGTCTTCGCGCTGGCAAAATTGGCGGTAAAGGTGGTTCCAGTTACGGCTGTGACAACGACCACCTCGCGATTGCTGCCATCCGAGTTCTCCACGGTGAGTAATTGATTCAGCGTGATCGCATTCCCGCCTGGAGACATGCTCGCGGGCGTTACTGCGTGCGAACCGGTAGCGATGCTGGCTGCGATCGTCGTGCTGGCGCCCGTGACCACGCCGGTATTGTTGCGAAAGTACCCGTTGCGAATCTGGAGATTCTCGCAGCCATTTATAGCGAGTGATGGATTCATCATCGAGATGAAGCCGCACTGGCCCTCAAAGCTCAGATTGCCGAGAGACCCAAAGCTGGGGGCGGCGGGAACGTGCACACTGGAATCGGGCGAAGCTGCAGTGAACGTGACGGCCGCTGAATCGCCGCGACGTGCGCAAAATGGCGTCGGATTCACAATAGACGCGAAATATGGATTGTCCGCCTGGAAGACACAGTTGTGATAGCGCCCCAGCTCGCACGCGAAGTTATAGACGGCAAAAGTACCCTTACCGCTGTTCGCGCTCGGGTTATGGCTCATTGCGACGATTACGTTGCGCCAGTGATGATATTGGCTCTGGAAGCCAGCCGTATCAGTCGTGCGGCCCTGCAGAATTCCAATCGTCGACGTGCCCGGGAGAATGGCAAAATTCTCAAACTGGATGAACTCAGAGCCGCAGAGGTCGAACAGCACGCCGCCCGTGTTGCCGTAGAATGCGGTGAAGGCGCTATTAGAGTTCGATTGGCAGCCCGCTCCGATCAGCCGGAATCCGCCGAGATATCGATTAGCAATGTCGATATACGTGTTGATCTGATAAAGGCCGCGCGGCACATAAAGCTCCGCCACCTTCGAATCGTATATCGCGTTTTGCAGGATTATGCCTGCCAGTTCCACACTTCCCCAAGCAACACCGCGCCACGTCGACGTCAGTGACAATGCCGGATAATCGGCCTGGGCAGCCGCGAGACTGGAGTAATAGAAAGAGAGCGGGTGAGATCCGCCGTCGCCGATTGAGGGAATCCCCACGGCGGCTAGCGCGGAACCCACATATTCCAGCAGCGTAAGCCGCGTACCGAACTTGAGCTGCGCATCAATCGCTGAAACGCTATACGGAGTGACTGACATATTCATTTACCATGCGTAGGAACTTTGCCCGGGAGCAAGACTGGATGGTTCAGTGGGTTGTACCGGCACGTAAATCTCCCGGATATCATCCACGATCGGAGCGGACTCATTCCCGTCAACATCCTCCAGCGTGATCTGCACCAACGCGACTTTCCCCTGCAGGTCGCTCGTCGGTACGATCGCCACCTCGACAGGCGCCGGTCCACTTGCCGCGTTCGGAGCGACTGATACCTTCACGCTCTCGCCGTGAGTGTTGACCTTCCACGTCGATTCTTCGACGACGAACTGACTGCCGATCCCGGGCACAACATCCCATGGCTCGACGGTGTAGACGGTTCCGGTATTGCCCAGAACCCGGCTCGTATGGCCTGTCGCCGCGCCGGTCGGATCATGCACGATCCTGATGACGAAGTCGCCCTCGTTCGGAGTGAGACCACCGGGAGCCCATACATTCGTCGGCGCGGCAAGGCCGGAATCGCCGATGGAGTTACCGGTCACCGTATCCGCGAGCGTGCCGATCGCCAGCAGGTCGCCCGGGTCCACATTCATGGGCGTGTCCAGAAAGAGTACTCCGGATGCGCTATTGCCCACGATCGTGGCCTGTTCCCACGGCTGCGTAGATGGCAGGCCAACCTTGCTGATGATCGACAACGCGCGTCCAGCCAGGGCATCGACCGTCAGCGGCGAGGGCGGCAGCAGAAGAACCGCCTCGTCATGCACGGGCGCCCAATAAGAAGTGATTGTGCCGCCGACAGGGGTTTGATTTGTGCTGGCCTGCAGCGCGATGAAGTGGCCGCCGGAGTGCGTGACCCGGTCCCCATACGCATAAGCGATTACACTCGACCATGCGGCCTCCGCGAGGGTCGAGGCATAGGCATTCACCGCGGCGATACTATCGTGAATCTGAGTCTTTGCGCGGACATGCACACGGTCCCATCGCGAATCGGGCGGCCCGAACAGGCCGCCGCGGGAGAACCGCGGGGCAACGCCGCCGATGCTGGTGATGGTGATGTTTGCCGGCAGGCTCACCGGCGATGCAATGATCGGGTCCCAATCGCAAACGAGCGAGTCAAGGTCCTCGCCAAAGAACAGTTGATAACCGACGGCTCCCGCGGGCCATGCGGTCGAGAAAAAAATCTGTGACGCGGCATTCAGGATTGTCACGTGCATGGGATTCGACGGGGCTGAATATTTCCCGGCCGCATCCACGGCATAGGCGAGAACGAGGAAATCGCCAACCGGCAGATTTCCAGTAACGAACGCTGAGACGGTCGCCTCATCATCGATCACCGGCGCCGATGCCATTACATCGGAAACCACATTGGGCGGCAGCGTGGCGCCGACCCGGATGACTCCGCGCGCGGAATCCACCGCCAGCGTTGGCGCATAGCCGTAGGTCGCACGGCTGTTCTGCTCTCCGTAAGGCTTCAGACTCAACGGAACGCGCGCGCCGGTTGCGCGCACAACGCCGTCCGCATCGGACACCCAATCCGAAGGCGTGCCGCCGGCATTCACCGATCGCACCTGCACCTCATAGACGGACTGTTCAACCACGCCAACGATCCGCACAGCCGTCACCGAAGGATTCACCGACGGAAGGCCCGTCCAGGCCGTATCGCCCTGCAGACGATAGCGAACTTCGATGTGCCCGCCGTTCAACACATAGCCGTCCGTGGGAGCGTCCCACGAAACGAGGATGACGTCGGTCACCTTGCCGCCGGGACCATGGATCACCGTGGTGGAATTGCTGGTCAGCGTGACGTTGGCCGGAGGCGCCGGGGTCCTGCCGTCCGGAACGGCCGGCTGCTGATAGCCCTGCGCGGTCAGTTCTTCCGAGTCGCTCCAATCGTAGATTGAGGAATCTGTCTCCTGGACGTCGACCTCGGTCCCGAGCAGCGTTACCTCGTTACCGTTTACGCTCTGCTTGTCGATCGTAAAGCGATGCGCAAGGACCTCGAGGAGCTTGTTCTCCCAGCCGAAGAACGGGAGAGTCTTCTGAATTACATCCATCGCCGTAATCGAATAGCCCGCCATGTTGTAGCGGAAAGTGCCCGTCCCCTGATGGCGCCGCCTGAGGAGCTCGATCTTGCAAAGACGTTGAGCGGTCGCCGACGAGATCGTGAATGGCAACTGGATGTCGAGCCAGCGACGCTCTCCGCCGTCCGCGATCAGGTTGTCGTCCTCCGGGTAACCATGGATTTCATCCTGCGCATAAGCAGGGATATCGCTGGCCTGCCAGTTGTTCGCCGGGCTCACATATGTGCCTTTAACGCCGTTATAGAGATCGCGAATGCTGCTCGTCGGCTTCCAGCGGAATGGTCCCGACATATTGCCAAGGCTCGGCGCGGTCGAGGGCGAAGTTCCGTTCCACGCGGCCGGCCAGATAATGAACTGGCCGCCCTGATAAGTGAGCCGGCCGGCGCAGGACGTCAGAAGATTCTGCAGGACCTCACCGCGACTGGCGCTCAGATCGAATTTGCCGTTGACTGTATAACGCGGCTCCGATCCACCGGAGGCGAGCGCCACCGTCTCATCGCAGATGTTTGCGGCCGCGATGAGCTGCGGAAGAGGGATTTCGCTGCCGTAGGCGGACCTGAAGCCCCACGTTGGATGCGCGAGGTAATCGGCAATGCAGAGTGCGGCATTCTCGCTATACCCATAGCTGGGAGGGCTGGTCCGCGGATCGTATATATCGCTCTTGCCGCGGACCAGAAAACTGATCTGGGGCAGGCCGCCGGCGAAGACCTTCTCATCGAAATGCAAACGCAGGAAGACGCACGTTTTGCCGAGCAGCTTATGGTCCGCATCCCACGGGTTGTTGGGCGAGACGATGCTGTGATCGGATGAGTCGTCGCTATCATCAGCCGTGCCCCATGTCATGCCGACGAAGGTATCGGTGTGATCGCCGAGCAGGACCTCCATGTGGACTTTCTTGCCGTAGTCGGGCCAGAGGGTCTGCACGGTTCCCTCGTTATCCACGATGGCGTCGTCGCCGCCGGAGATGTAGCGGAATGGATAGCCGACGATCCAGTAAGTCGGACTGACGTCAGGCTGTTGGTTCGTGCCGTCGGCGATCGCGTAATAACTGACCCCCGAGTACGTGACGACCTCGCCCGTGACATACGGGATCGCCGAAGACCATGCGCCGCCCGTGACGACGGTGTCCACCGGCCATTTACCGTTCAATGTGTGATCGCCGGACACGTCCTGAACGCGGATAAAATACCCGGCCGAGAGCAGCGGGATCGCCGCGGCCATTACAACCGTTACAATACCTTTCGATCTGATGATTTTCACGATGTTCACCGTTTGTTGGACCGGAGTAAAACTGCAGCCGACGCCGGTGAATGCGCCGCCGTCGGTGCTCATCTGGACGAGCTGCTTGTCGAAGAGCAGTCCATCCACCGCCTGGCACTTGTGCGCAGCCAGCACGATGACCATGTCGAGGTATTTGTTCTGATCGCCGAACTCGTTGAGGAAGACGATCGTACCGCCGACAACGGAGCGGCCGAAGACAACGAGCCATGGCGCGATCGGATTACGGACAGCAGTCGCGATCCCTTGCTGGATGTTCTGTCCGCCGCCGGCGCCGCCCAGCAGCGTGCCGACGCCGGAGAGCACGGTTCCGACGCCGGCGGCAATAAGCAAGCCTCCGACATATGCAAGCGTTCCCCCGCTGAAGACCGTCAGGAGCACTCCTCCGACGATCTCGATGCCGCCAACAATTATGCCGATGAACTTGCTCACACGCGCCAGCCCTTCATCGCGCGATCGAGCGGGATAGCCAGCAGACCGCGGCGTCCAACTACGAGCACCTCGCGACCGGATAGCGCTACCAGGCCCAATGAATAATCGCGCTTGCCGCGGCGGATAATGACAACGTCGCCGCGTTGCGCGGAAAGGACGGACACAGGCACCATGTCATGAGCTGCGGTTATCTTTTCCACGAGCGCGCGAAGCGATGGTTTGCAGACGTCTGCACGAATTGCCGCAACCGCTTCCGCATGCGAGTAGTACCGGCCCCGGAAAGTGGCCGCCAGATCAACCCCGGTCATCACCTCGATCGCGCCACACACGAACAGACAGCAGTCCCAGAGCCCATAGGCGAATCGATCGGCCCGATGATCGAGCAGAAAACGATCGAGCGCGCCCTGCCAGTTATGCTTGCGTCGGAGCATTCAGATGTGCGCGAGAGTCAGATATTGTTCTGGCTGTTGGGCACGCGGCCCCAGTAGATCGTCGTCTCCTGAATCGCCGAGACGAACTCCAAACCCTTGTCCCCGGGATAGTCGAGCTGCTGATCCTCGTTCGTGTAGCGCCTGTAGACCGGGATGTTCATATCGAGCAGGCGGGACTCGCAGTTGATCGCGATTACCGCCGACTCCCCGGCGACGTCGATGGTGGCCTGGTCCATCGCGCCCGCCCATGCGGGGATCGGATCGCCGATCAGCGTGCGGCCTTCGGAGAAGAGGCCCAAATAGACCGCCGCCGGCGCGCCCAGGTAGAACTCATTCAGGACGTCGGCGAGCAGGTCCGTATCGATTCCGCTCAGCGTGAGTGTAATGCCCTTTGCCTCAACCGTCGCGCCCTCTTCGATCACGGACACAGACCCGAGCGTCCCGACGCCCAGCCATGTATGGCCGCCCCATGTGATCGATCCGAAGCCAGTCCAAACGTAGATGGCGCCCGTGCGGAATGTCGCCGTCACGAACAACGCGGGCAGGAGATTACTGGCCTGAAGCGCTGCGAGCTGATCGGTGGTGATATTACGCGGCATTTAAATCGCTTCGCGGACCTCGAACGAAATCCCGTAATGCCGAGCCTCTGAGATGGACCACTTCCTCTGATTGGATTTCAGGCAGAACATGCCCTGTGTGTTCGTGACGATGACGGGAGCGCCGTCGGCCGGTGATTCCCGAATCTCGGGCCAAATATCGAGCGTGTCCGACCCACCGTCATACGTGCCAAGATTCCTGTATAGCCGAAAGCCGATCTGGATCCAATCGCCGGGCAACAGGCACCCCGCGCCGGAGCCGCCGGATACCGCAAGCGTTCGGCCCGTCTGTGCGGCTCCGGAGACGACAATGGCTCCGGCGCCAGTGCCCTGCGGAGTGGCCGCCAGAGGATCGCCAAGCTGAAACACACCAGCGATGCCGCGGAGCGCCATAAGCCAGGCGATCCACGCCTGAGCGACCGAATGGAGCATGGGCGGCATCGAGACAGTCGCCTCGAGCCACGAGCCCTGCCAGTCCTGAATCTGCTGCTGGCCGGTGAATGGCGATTGCGACGCCGCGACTGAATCGATGGCACTGAATTCGATTGTGGCCGGCGCCGCCGGCGTGGCCGGCATCGGGACGATCGTGCGACCGTTGAATGTAGACATTGGCCTTTACTTCTGCGGAGTGCGCTTCGTAAATTCGACGTTGGCCTGCACGGAGGTGCTTACCGAAGCTCGATGCGCGGCCGTCACCGCCTGAAACATCTCTTCGCGGCTTACACCCGGCGCGGCGTTGATGTAGTAGTTGTGAGTCTCGCCGCCGAGCATCTTGCGCGATTCAGCGTTGTTGTGGACATAGCCGCGGGCACCGGTGAGGATCTCGAAGCCGTTCTCTGCGACCGTGTAGGCCTCGCCGGGCGAAACGTAGCCGCCACCGGCACGGCCACCGGCGATCTTCGGCCCGCCCGCAGAGATCGCCAGCCCAAGATTCTGGAATACGCTGGCCCAGCCGGACGGCGCATTGCTCGCCACCTGCCCACCTTCCGGAATCACATAGAACGGATTCACCGCGCTGCCGTTGGGCCCACCGACGCCGGCGAGGGCGTTGCCGCCGGCGAAATTGAATACACCACCTCCCAGCGAGCCGGAGAACAGACCCCTATTGCGGTTGAGAATGCCGTCAAGCGCGCCGGTCGCCCGGTTCACCGGCTGATAGCCGCCGGCGATTCGCACCCACTTCGCCGTTGCTTCCGTTTGACCATCCAACTTCATCCCGAGATCGATACCAAGCTTCCGGCCGACCGCTCCGAGCCCGCGCTGCAAAGTGCTCCGAACGCTTTCGCTGACCATCTGACGCCCGATATCTCTGAACATCTGGCCAAAGTTTGCCTTGCCGCCCGTAATGAACTGCGCAATGTTCTCACTGAGCCTGTCGAGCGCCGAACTGAGCCCCTCATAGAGAATCTGTCCGGGCTGCTTGGCGCGCCGCTCCATCTCCAGAAAGAAAGCCTGCCAACCAGCGCGAATCGAGCCGACCCGGAGCCGCTCTTGGATCATGTCAGTGAGGATTTGATCCTGCTCGGCTTCCGCTGTCGTCTCGCGGCGGAGGGCGATCTGCATCTGTAGGATTTTGTCCTGCACTTGCAGGCGCTCAGCCAAGGAGTAATTGCCCTGCTCCATCGCATTGAGCAGGCGTTTCTCGTTCTCGATCGCCTCGCTTTGCTCCTGCAACGTGGCATAACCTGCATCGCGGATAGCGAGCTGATTTCCGACGGGCGTGCCCTGCATGCGCGTCCGAGCGTTCCCCAGAATTTCAATCTGCGGGATGTCTGCCCGCAGTTCCGTAGGCTTTTCGCTCAGACTGCGATTCGCCCGGGTATTTGCCTCCTGCGCCCGACGAGCCCATTCGGTGCGCGTTGCAAGGTCTTCCTCCTGATACTGAATCTGCAGCCGCAGGCTTTCGTCGGCCATGGACTTACGGTCCTTGAACGTCTGCTGGTCGAGGTTGCCGATCTCAATCTCCAGCTCACGCTGGATCTCCGCCGATTCCTTGCCATACGCCTTCATCACGGCCAGTTCAGCGCGGCGGAAGTCGGCCTTCTGATCAGCCGCCAGCTCTTCACGTGATTCCATCAGTGCAAGGGCTTCATCGTAGCCGGATTTGATGATCTGGATTCGCTGCTGACTGTTTTGCTTCTCGGCCTCGAGCGTCGTTTTCTTGCCAGTCAAAGCCGTATTCTGCTCCGTCTGGTCGATGCGCTTCCGCTCTTCCATCAACATCTCGAGCGCCTGGTTTATGAGCTCAATCCGCTTCTGGTGATTGAGGATGTTCTGCCCCGTCTGCTCGGCAATTCTTTCCTCAGCGCCCATCGCGCCCAGCTTGCCGATCTCCTCGTCGAGCAGGCCGGCGGCGCGCTTCGGATCTCCCTCGGCGCCAGCAAGCTTCGCGCGGAAGCCACCATAACCGGTCTCGCCGACCAGCTCTTTGCGGATATCTGCCGTGGCCGCCTCGCCGTGAACGAAGGCGTTGAAGCCGCCTCGCGTCTCTTCTTTCAGCAGGCTCGCGATCTTGCCGAGATCCTTATCCAGCGCATCCGCGAGCTTGTCAGCAGCGACCTTCGCTTCTTCCAGCGCTACCTTGAGCCCATTCTGGGGCTTCCCCTGAAGCTTCGCGATGTCGCTTTCGAGACGCGCATTTGAGAGCGCCAGATCATCGTTCGTCTGCTTGAGGTTCAGCTCCCCAAACTGGGCCCGGAGCTTCGCCGGCATCTCCGCGAGCTCGTCGAAGTGCTTTTTTGCCTCATAAGCCGCGACGCCGATCGCGACGATGCCGGCCGTCGCTCCACCGACGGCAAGGGCAGCGCCGCGCAGCCTCGCCAGCTCATTCGCGCCCTCCGCGATCGCGTTGTTAACGCGACCCTCCATGATGTCCTTCACGCCATTGAAGGCGTAACGGAAACTGAGGCCGGAACTCTCGGCGTTCTTTCCGAACTGCTTCAGCTTGGTATTGGCGGTATCGAGCTCCTTCAACAGAGACAGCGTTCCCGCGTTGAAGTCGATCGTTACGACGCCGGCTTTTTTCGCCATTGGGAAGTTTTATGCAGCCAGACTGCCGCTCTGAAGATATTCCGCGACTGTCTCTATGAAGACGTCCACCGCGCGATCCGCCGCCGCATCAAAGGCAGGGCGCATGAACGGATGTGGTGGAACGTTGCCGATCTGCTTTCCATTACGTCCACCGCGCGCCGTCAGTCGATGGC
>Ga0134125_10001880_pt1 | contig 25329 bp, 20 predicted proteins | sample KB31751_FD_96464 | JGI IMG/M metagenome (GOLD analysis project Ga0134125, IMG submission 96464) | Terrestrial soil microbial communities with excess Nitrogen fertilizer from Kellogg Biological Station, Michigan, USA - KB3-175-1 | ecosystem: Environmental > Terrestrial > Soil > Unclassified ...
CCGGGGCGCGGCTGCAGCAGGGCGATGTCCTGCACGCCATGATGGCGGTGGATGCCACGGGCGAGATCGACCGGATTCTCTCCAAGCCGCCCGCTACCCATGATCCCGACGACGAGGAGATCCAGTGAAGATCGTGATCGCCGGGGCCGGCAGCGTCGGCTCCTCCATCGCCAAGGAACTGCTCTCCCACGGCCATGAGGTCCTGCTGATCGACGAGAAGCCGGAGGTGGTCGGCCGCAGCGGCGTGCAGGGCGCGACCTGGCTGTTCGGGGACGCCTGCGAGCTGACCACGCTGAAGGAGGCCCGGCTGGCCGACGTCGACGTTGTCGTCTCCGCCACGGGCGATGACAAGGTGAACCTGGTGGTGTCCCTGCTGGCCAAGAGCGAATTCGGCGTCGGACGCACCGTGGGCCGGGTGAACAACCCGAAGAACGACTGGATGTTCGACGACGCCTGGGGCGTGGACGTCGCGGTGAGCACCCCGCGGATCATGACCGCGCTGGTGGAGGAGGCCGTGGAGGTCGGCGACGTGGTCCGGTTGATGACCCTGCAGACCGGTGTCACCTCGATGGTGGAGTTCACCGTCCCGCTCGATGCCGCGCTCATCGGCAGCACGCTCGGGGAGGTCCCGTGGCCGCAGGACACCGCGGTGGTGGCGATCCTGCGCGACGACCTGGCCATCACCCCCAGCCCGGACGATGTGATCGAGGGTGGGGACGAGCTGTTCTTCATCACCGCCATCGCCGCCGAGGACGAGCTGCGGGCGATCCTGCGGGCCGATTCCCGCGCGCGCAACGACGGCGAATCGGAGGATGCCTCCGACGCGTTCCGCGCCTGAGGCCATCCGGCCGGTCAGCGGGTTGCGTCCCCGTCCCCGTCGGGGGCAGCGCCGCCGGCGCCGGGGGCGGGACGGGAGATCATCCACGACAGCCACAATCCCATCGCATACAGCGGGATCCCCATCACGATGCGTGCCGCGCCGAGCGCCTCGACGTTGTCCGCCACGTAGAGCGGCAACTGCACCAGCAGGCGGGCGGCGAAGACGGCAACGATGACCCAGGTCGCGATGTTGTAGGCCTTCCGGCGTCCGGGTTCGTGGCGCCACTCGGTGCCCTCGCCGCGGATGAACCCGAAGACCAGGCCCATCAGCGGCCAGCGCACCGCGATCGAGAGGGCCATGGCCACCAGGTAGGCCCCGTTGGTGAAGAAGCCGGGGACGTAGAAGTCGCGGGCGTTGCCCGTCGTACGGGCCACCAGGGCGCAGATCACGACGGCGAACAGGCCGGTCAGGGCCTGGGTCAGGCCAGATTTGCGGACCAGCCGCACGATGGTGAACACCGCGGCGATGGCCAGCGAGGAGACCAGGGCCGGGTTGAGGTCCCGTGCGGCCATGAACACGCCGAGGAAGACGATGCCGGGCAGCAGCGCCTCCACGAGCCCGCGGACACCGCCCACCGTCTTGAGCACGTCGACGTGTCCGGCGGCGGTGCGGTGGATGCCCGACCCCTCGGCCAGGCGGCGTCCCAACTCGTCGGCCGCGCTGCCCTCCGCTTCGGGGGTGCGGCCGTTCTCCGGGTCCTGGCTCATTCGTCCTCCGCTGCGTTCTCGCCATCCGGCAGGATCTCGTACCGGGGGTTGTAGATGGTGGGGATGCCGTCGACGCGGGCGATCATCCCCTCGAAGCGCAACCGCGTCCCGGCCTCGATGCCGGGAACCCTCCGCTGGCCGTTCCAGACCAACCGGATGCGTGCGGCCGGGGACCGGCGTCCCCCGGGCGGTGCCGGCGCGTCGACGACGCCCGCGGAAAACAGCGGGGCCTGCGTGGCAGGCAGGATCCGGATGTTCTCGACGTAGCCGCGCGCCAGCACTCGTCCGCGCTCGGGCAGCTGGCCCAGGACCGAGCAGCGTTCAGGCACCCCCTGCGCATCCGGGCCGGAGCGCGTCGACGACCCGGGGTTCGCGGTCCCCGCTGCGCGGCGCCGCGTCGAGGCTGAGCGGGGGGACGCCGATCCGGGGGCGGCCGTCCGTGGCGAGGCGGGGCCTGGTGCGGCGGGATGCTCAGCCAATTTCGGTGATCTCCGGCCCCCGCTCGGGCCGGCCCTGCAGGCGGGAACTGTCGCCGGCCGGGGCCTCGTCGTCCGGCCCGTCCGCACGCCGGGCCACGGCCCCGGCGGGCATCGTCAGCGGCAGCAGCTCGGCCGGCGGCATCGGCTGGTCACCGCGGTCGACCACCACGCGGGCAAAGCGGTCCTCGAGGCGTTCGGCCTGGGCCCGATCCAGGGTGGCCGGACCGCCGATGACCCCGCGCAGGAACCAGCGTCCGCCGTCGACCCCGAGGAAGCGGGCGACCATGTAGCCCTCGGTCCCGTCGGGTCCCTTGGCCGGCACGCGGGCGATGAGTTCGGTGCCGAAGCGGCCCTCGACGCGGTCGATCTTCCCGTCCTGGCCGGCGATGCTCTCCTCGATCTGCGCGGCGATGCCGTCCCAGAGCCCGCGGGATTTCGGCGCGGCGAACACCTGGAGTTGGAGGCGGGAGCCGTCGAGTTCCAGTGCGGCGGCGATGACGCGCTGGCTGCCCTCCTCGACCTCCAGGCGCAGCTGCATCCCCTCGACCGGTTCGACCTTCAGGGCGCCCAGGTCGATGTAGTGCCCGTGGTCGGGGGCGTCCTCGACGTCGAACGGGCCCTCCTCGTGGCCGGCCGCCACGGGTGCCGCCGCGCCGGGAACCCCGGCGGCGTCCGTGCCGTCCGCCGTCGTGCCCGCTGCCGCCTCGGCTGCCTCGGTTGCGTCTGCTGTTGCCTCGGCCGACTCGACCGCCTGGTTCTTCTTGCGCTTGAAGATCATGGTTGCTCCTCCCGGTCCGCTCGGACCGCAGATGATGAGGGTGGTGTGGGTGTGCTCAGCGCGTGGCCGCCGGGGCGAAGCCGCCGGTGGAGCCGAAGCCCCCGCTGCCGCGCACGGAATCCGGGAGCTCCTGGACCGGGACGAAGGCTGCATGCTCGACGCGCTGGATGACCAGCTGGGCGACCCGGTCCCCGCGCCGCAGCACGATCGGCGTCCGGGCGTCGGTGTTCAGCAGCGTCACGGCGATCTCGCCGCGGTAGCCGGCATCGACCGTCCCGGGGGCGTTGACGACGGTCAGCCCGTGGCGGGTGGCCAGCCCCGAGCGCGGGTGCACCAAGGCGACGAACCCCTCGGGCAGCGCGATCGCCACGCCGGTCGGGACAAGCCGGCGCTCCCCCGGTTCCAGCGTGAGGTCCTCCCGCGTGCGCAGGTCCGCCCCCGCGTCACCCGGATGGGCGTACGACGGCGGTTCCAGGCCGGGATCGAGCATCTTCAGCTGGACGTCAAGGGTGGTGTGCTGCTCGGGCATCGGGGCCGGGATCTCCCAGGAGTTGCGGTTGATGAACGTGATCACTCTAGCCCGATTGCGGGCCAGCCCCAATGCGCCCAGGGAGCCGGGAGACGAATAAGCTGGTGGCATGCCTGCTTCGACTGCGCCGAGTGCGTCCTCCGAGATCTTCCGTGAAAAACTCTGGCCCGCGTGGTGGATGTGGATCCTCGTGGCGGGAACCGGATTCGCCGCCACGGCGATGTTCCTGCCGGTCAACCGCACCGTCTCCATCGTGGCCGGGATCGTCGTGTTCCTCGCCGTGGGCATCGCCGTGTTCGTCGGGACCTCGACCATCAGCCTCACCGAGGACTGGCTGAAGGTCGGCCGTGCCGGGATCGAGCCGCGCTACATCGGCGAGGTCTCGGTCCACCGCGGCGAGGACGCCACCGCCGAACGCGGTCCGCGCCTGAACGGCACCGCCTACCTGTGCCTGCGGGGCTGGATCGACCCGGTCGTCAAGCTCGAGGTCGTCGACCCGAATGACGCGACACCCTACTGGCTGGCCTCCACGCGCCGACCCGAGGAATTGGCCCGCGCCCTGCAGCAGGCCGCCAGCGCCTAAAGACGGCGGGTGGCGAGCCGGTGGCGCCGTTTCGTGGCGCCCGATCCATAGCCGCCACCTGCCGCCACCCGTTGTCCCCCCGGGGCCGCCGCGCCTAGTGTCGGGGTATGGGCAGAACCGATCGGGCCAGCCTCCTCGTCCACGCCGGACGCGAGCGCGTGTTCGCGGCGCTGACGGGCGCCGCCGCGCTGGAACAGTGGCTGCCACCGCGCGGCATGCACGGCCGTTTCGAGCACTTCGAGATGCGCGAGGGCGGTTCCTACCGCCTCGTGCTCACCTACGATGACGCCGCCGGTGCCCCGGGCAAGACGTCGGCCTCCTCCGACGCCTCCGAGGTGCGCATCACGGCGCTGGTCCCCGGGGAGCGCCTCGAGCAGGAGGTCGACTTCGTCTCGGACGATCCGGCCTACCAGGGCACCATGGCCATGGTGTGGAGCGTGCGGGACGGCGGCGAGGGCACCACGGTCGAGTTCGAGGCGCGCAACGTCCCCGTCGGCGTCCGGGCCAGCGACCACGCAGCAGGCCTGACCTCCTCGCTGGCGCAGCTCGCCGCGTTCCTCGAACCCTAGGCTCCGAACCGGAAGCGCCCGGAAAGCAGGAGCGCCCGGAAAGCGGAGGCGACCGGAGCCGGGAGACGACCGAAGACAGCACGACGGCGGTGCCACCGGAGTGGTTCCGGGGGCACCGCCGTCGTACACCGCGGCAAGCCTGGCAGTCCGGCCAGCCGTGGCAGCCCGGGCAGGACGTGTCCTAGCCCTCGCAGTCCTTGCAGTAGAACAGCCCGTCCTTCTCCTTGGCCACCTGCGAGCGGTGGCGCACCAGGAAGCAGGACGCGCAGGTGAACTCGTCGGACTGCGCCGGCAGCACGCGCACCAGCAGCTCCTCGCCGGACAGGTCGGCCCCGGGCAGCTCGTAGCTGTCCGCCGTCTCCGCCTCGTCCTCGTCCACCACCGGGGACTGCTTGTCGGAGCGGCGTCCCTTCAGCTCCTCGAGCGAGTCCTGGTTGGTCTCCTCGTCGTTCTTCCGCGGCGCGTCGTAGTCAGTCGCCATTGTTTCTCCATCATGCGTTGTCCAGCGGGTCAAGGGTCCGTGTCGGGGGGTGCGTGCAGGCCCGTTCCTGCACCGTCGGATCGGGGTCCGGGCGGCCACGGCGCCGCACGTCACACGGGCCGGCCCAGAAGGCCGATCCGACGTTCCGGATCCTCGACGTACAACGCCGTGATCGGGCGTTTTGTGCCCGTGACGGAGAGATTGTCCACCATCGGGACCCGAAAAGCCAATCCCCGACGGTGCCGGGCCGGCACGGGGCCGGCACCGGATCGGGCGCGGGGTCCGTCCGGGGTCCGCCCATGGTCCGTCCGGGCTCCGGACAAGGTTCGCCGCCCGGCGACCGGCCCCTCCCGAAGGGGTCCGCGCACCCGATCAAAGCGCGCCACACCACGGCAAATGATGGCTAAAACCCTCCTCCGGTGGCAGAGTCTTACCCGTACGTGAGCATCCGTGGAGGGAAAGTATGCAGCAACTTCGGCTCGTAGGTGTCCAGGAGGATGGCGAGCACCTGCTGTTGGGCAGTGACGATGGGTCCAGCTTCGTGCTGCGCATCGACGAGGCGCTGCGCGCCGCCACCACACGCCCCATCGGACGTCCCGCCGCCTCGTCCGCGGAGCACACGCCCACCGTCCTGTCCCCCCGCGAGATCCAGGCCCGCATCCGCACCGGTTCGACGGCCGAACAGGTCGCCGAGGAATCGGGCCTGCCGCTGGAGCACGTGCTGCGCTACGAGGGGCCGGTCCGCGCCGAGCGCGACTACATCGCCCAACTGGCCCGCGGCATCGAGGTCTCCACCCCCCAGGGCCACGACACCTACCGTTCGGCCTTCGGCGACGAGCCCGCCTCGCTGGGTGAAATGGTCGACGTGCGGCTCAACGCCCTGGGCGTCAGCGCCTCGTCCCTGGAATGGGATGCCTGGCGCCGCAGCGACGGCTCCTGGAACATCTCGGCGACCTTCGACCTGGGCGGATCCAACACCTCCGCCAGCATCGGCGAGGAGCCCCCGGCCCGGTGGGTCTTCCACCCGGCCCGCAAGTCGCTGCAGAACTCGAACCGCTGGGCGCAGGTCCTCAGCGAGATGGAACCTGCCGAGAATGCGTTCACCAACCGCCGGCTGACCACCGTGGCCGACCGGCCCTTCGACTTCGAATCCGATGCCGGCGGGGAAGCCGGATCCCCCGAGGCCGGCGCACCGGCCACCGCCCCGGGCGAGGGCGACTCCGAGGAGCTGCTGGACATCCTGCGGGCCCGGCGCGGGCAGCGGCTCGGCGTCGACGAGGAGGGCGACGACGCCCTGGCCCTGCTCCTGTCGCAGGGGTCCATCCCGGCGGCGCACCCGCGGGACGAGGACTTCGTCGACGAGGGCGAGGCCCGCCGCCTGGGATTCGTCCCGCCCCACGACGAGGAGGACGACGACGAGGGGCACCTGGCCCCGCTGCACGACGGCGTCAGCACCAACACGAGCGAATACACCGTCATCCCGGGCCTGCGCGCCGAGGACTACCGCCACGCGGATGAGACGGTGACCCGGCACGAGGACGCCCACGACGAGCAGGGCCACCCGCGCAAGAAGGCCAAGCGGTCCTCGGTGCCCAGCTGGGACGAAATCGTCTTCGGCAAGAAGCGCGACTGACCGAAGGGCAGCTGCCCCACCCCCGGGAGCACTTGCCGGCCCCGCCCGCAGGCGTTACCTCGGAGTCGCCAGCGTCAGCAGCGGGACCTCGCGTTCGGCGCGGGTCATGGACCCGTGCTGGCCGACCATCTCCATCGCCTGGCCGCTGGCACGGCGTCCGTCGTAGAGCGCGAGTTCACCGCTGGCGAGCACGAGGACGTCGCCGATGCGGGTCCTGACCCGTTCGTCGACGGTGCCGAAGTAGCCGCGCCCGATCGCCTCGTCGCGCGTGACCACCCACGCCTTCGCGCCGAACGCCTGCTTCCAGCGCAGGATGACCTCCTCGCGCAGGTCCTGGCCGGCGTCCGGGGAGAAATGCAGCTGCACCGCGCGCGGCTCTCCGGCGGTCAGGGCGATGCCCTCGAGCAGCTCCGGCTGCAGCGAGTAGTCGATGCGGCCCTCGGGACGCACGTCGACCATGCCGTGGTCGGCCACCAGCAGCAGCAGGGTCCCCGCGGGCACCCGGCGGGCGAGGGTGCGCATGTTCGCGTCGAGTTCCTCGAGTTCGCCGACCCATTGCGGTGAGTCGGTGCCGAAGCGGTGCCCGGCCTTGTCCAGCTCGTTCCAGTAGCAGTAGACCAGGGCCTTCTCGTGGGCCTCCAGGGCCTCCACGGCCGCCCGGACGCGGGCCTGCGGCGTTCCGGCGGCCACGAAGTCCCCGCCGTTCAGGGCGGCGCGGGTCAGGGCCGAGTCCCGGAACCGGGGCAGGCTCGCCGTGGCCACGTGCACGTGTTCGGCGGCCGCGGCCAGCACGGTGGGGTATGGCTGCCACTCGGCGGGGTCCAGGTCGGCGGGCCATTGCCCGAGCATGTTCACCACGCGCGGCACCGCCGGATCCACGACGTCGTAGCCGACGATCCCGTGGCGTCCCGGTTCCAGGCCCGTGCCCAGGCTGGTCAGGGACGCCGCGGTGGTCGTCGGGAAGGCGGCGTCGAGCGTGCGCGAGCCGGCCAGCGTGGAGCGCAGGAAGGGTGCGTGTCCGGCGCGGGCCTTGAGCAGGGACCGGCCGAGGCCGTCGGCCATCACCACGCAGACCTTGCGGGCCCTGGGCAGGCCCAGCGTGTTGGCATGGCCGGGGATGCCGAGGGCGGCTGCGGCGCTGGGCAGCAGCGCCGAGAGGTCGGCAGTGCCGTACCGCGGTGCGGCGGGGAGCGCTTCGGCGGGTTCGAGTCGCGTCGTCTTGGCGGTTCCCACTGCGGCTCAGCCCTGGTGGTGCCCGCGGACGAAGCGGCCACCGGTGCGGGGTGTGCGCGGATCCGGGGCCGGTGCCGGCTTCGCGTCGATGGCCGTGGAAGTGGTGGCCTTGCGCAGGGCGCGGGCGAAGGCGCGTGCCTCGTCGACGGCCTGCAGGCCATCCGCCTCGGCACTGACGCGCATGACGACGTCCTCCTTTTGCAGCGTGCCGGTGTAACCGTGGTCGGCGTCGCATTGCGGGTCCGCACAGCCGGCCGGTGCCAGGTCGACGCGCTGCCCGCCGGACCAGGAGATCGCCAGCGTGAGCTCCCGGCTCTTGTCGCTCGGGCGGTAGTCCTGGGGCTGCTGGTAGACGAAGCTGAGCACGACCGAGGAGATCCTGCCGATCGGCACGGTCTCGGTGGAGACCTGGGCCATGACCTGGTCGCCGGCTTCGTCCATCTGCTGGTCGTCCACGTGCACGATGACCATCACCTCGGCGGTGAGCACCAGCACGGTGACGTGGCGGTGGACCTCGGTGTGCTCGATGTGCGTCTCCAGCTGGACCAGGTGGGCCAGTGGCTCCATCCCGTCGAGGGCGTCCTCGACGACATCCGCGACGAGGCGCGGGTAGAACCCGGCCCGTTCGAGTGCGCTGTGCAGGTCACGGCCGGTGGCCGAAGTACGGGAGAACATTCCCCCAGTCTACCGGTGCGGCTGCCCGCGGGCCGCGATCGTGACCGTGGACGGCCGGCGTCCTGCCCGGCGCGTCTCAGCGCATGGCGCGCCGGGCGCTGTCGGTGCGCTGGGCGGGGTTGCCGATGCGCACGTCGGCGGCCAGGACGGTGACCGCGCCCGGGGATACCAGGACCGGGTTGAACTCCATCAGCGCCACCTCGGGGTGGTCGTCCTTCAAGGTGGCCACGCGCTGCAGGAAGTCCTCCAACCCGGCAACATCCACCTCCGGGAAGCCCTGGTAGCCGAAGAGCTTGCGGGAAGCCCGCGGGCTCCGGACGAAGTCGGCCAGATCGGTGTTCGTCAGGGGCGGGATCGCATGCGCCCAGTCGTCGAGCAGGTCCACCGCATCCCCGGCCAGGCCGTAGGACACCAGGGGCCCGAGCAGCGGGTCCTCCAGTGCCCGGACCACACAGCCCTGTCCGGAGGCGGCCATCGTCTGCACTTCGAGGTCATCGGCGCCGAATGGGCGCAACACCTGCTGCATGTGCCGGATGTTGCCCCGCAGGTCCTGCTCGTCGGTGATGTTCAGGCGCACGCCGCCCAGGTCCAGCCGGTGCCGCAGGTACTGGTCGGTGGCCTTCAGCGCCACGGGCCAGCCCACGCGGTGGGCTGCCTCGACCGCGGCGTCCTCCGTGGTGAACGGCACCGATTCCAGGACCCGGATGCCGTAGCAGCCGAGCAGCTCGGCGGTCTCCGCGGGCACCAGCGGCAGCAGGTCCGTTCCCTGGACGCGCCGCATGTAGCCCTCCAGGAGCTCGTCGGCCCGCCCCCGGTCGATGCCGGGCAATTCGACGTACTCCCCGAAATCCCGGTCCCGCCAGGCCACGTACCGCACCATCTCGGCCAGTGCCTCGATGGCGGCCCCCGGCGAGGCGTAGGTCGGCAGGGCGTCCTGCCGGGGTGCCGGCACCCCCGCGGCCTCCGGGACGGGACCGCCTGCCGGGGCCATGCTGACCGTCTCTCCCCTGCCGTTGCCGCCGTCGGCCACCGCTGCGGGTCCGGCCTCGATACCAGGTGCGGCTGCTGGTGCGGCTGCTGGTGCGGCTGCCGCCGCGGCGGCGTCATCGGGTTCCCGGGGCATGTGCAGGAGCCCTGCCGCCGGCTCCCCCGGATCCATCAGGCCCGTGAACGACGCGAGGACCGGTTTCCCGGCCTTCCGGCCCGCCTCGTACAGGACCTTGGCCAATTCGCGGTGGGAGATGCCCACCACCGGAAGCAGGGCCAGGACCAGGCAGTCGACCTCCGGGCGGGCCAGCAACCCTTCCACGGTGCGGCGAAGCCGGGGAAGCGCCCGGGAGGCCCCGTCGTCGAGCTCCAGTTCGCGTTCGCGCAACACGACGGAGAGGCCATGCTGTTCGGCATTGTCCTCCACGACCCGGGCCAAGGCCCACGAACTGGCCACGACCGCCAGCCCCTTGCCCCGGGGCAGGGGCTGGGTGGCGAAGAGCTGGGCGACATCCATCAGCAACTCGTTCGAGGCCACGCGGATGACCCCGGATTGGCGCAGCATTGCATCCACCGCCCCCAAGGGTGCCTGCGTGGTCCGCACCGCGTGCCCCGGGGGCAGCCGCAGGCCCATCACGTCCGATTTCGCCATCAGCACCGGCTTGCTGCGGGCCAGCCGGCGGGCAATGCGCGAGAACTTGCGTGGGTTCCCGAAGCTCTCCAGGAACAGTGCCACCACGCCCGTTTCCGGGTCGTCCTCCCAGAACTGCATGGCATCGTTGCCGGAAACGTCGGCCCGGTTGCCGGCCGAGACGATGCTCGAGACCCCGACACCCCGACGGCTGGCCGCGGAGTAGAGCAGCACGCCGATGGCGGCGGACTGGCTGAACAGGCCCACCCCGCCCCGGCGGGGCATCCCCGGGGCCATGGAGGCGTTGAAGCTGACCCCGGGGGCGGTATTGACCAGTCCCAACGAGGCGGGGCCGATCAGGCGCATGCCGTTGCTGCGGGCCGTGCGCACGAGCTCGCGTTGCCGCCGCGCGGCCTCGTTCTGGTCGGCCAGGAACGTCCTGGTGACCACCAGCAGGCCCCGCACGCCGTGGGCCCCGCAGTCCGCGACGACGGCCTCGAGTTCGGCTTCGGGAACGGCGACCACGGCCAGATCGACCGGGTCGGGGATTTCCGCCAGAGACCCGTAGGAGATCATCCCGGCGAGCTCGAGGGCATCGGGGTTCACCGCGTACACCGGGCCGGTGAAGCCGCCTTCGACGATGTTCTCCAGCAGCGTGTGGCCCACCGAGCCCCACTTCCGGCTGGCGCCGATGACCGCGACCGAGCGCGGTGCCAGCAGGCCGGCCAGGGACTGCGCCTCGGCCCGGTGCTCGCGGGATTCCATGACCGCCCGGGATTTCTCGGTCGGGTCGATCGGGAATTCGAGCATCACGACCCCGTCGTCGAACCTGCGCTTGACCTCGTAGCCGGCCTCGGCGAAGACGGTGAGCATCTTGCGGTTCTCGGGCAGCACCTCGGCGCTGAAGCGCTCGATCCCGTTCTCGCGTGCGGCGGCGGCAAGGTGTTCGAGCAGGATGGATCCGGCTCCCTTGCCCTGGGTGTTGTCGGCGATGTTGAAGGCGACCTCGGCCTCGGCCGGGTCGTCGAGCCGGTCGTAGCGGCCCACGCCGATGATCTGGGGGCCGCGCAGCACGATCATCGCCACCCGGTTGACGTGGTCGACCTGGGTGAAGCGGGCCAGTTCGCGGGCGGTCAGCTTGGACTTGAAGGTGAAGAACCGCAGGTAGATCGAGGTCTCCGACTGCCCGGTGTGGAAGCGTTGCAGGGCCTCGGCGTCCGAGGGTCCGATGGGCCGCAGGTGGGCCGTTGAGCCGTCGCGCAGCACGACATCGGCTTCCCAGTGGGCCGGATATTCAGCGTTTTCCACCTCGTGCACCATAGGCTTAGCCTACGGCCTTCCCGCGCCGATCCGCTGCGATCGGGGCATCGGGACGCTGCGCCCACCGCGGCGCCGTCCGCCGGAGGGCGGCAAGCTTCAGCACCGATTCGAGGAATCACACACCATGGCCCGCAGGCAGACACCGGAACCACCGCAGGACTTCGTCGAGAACATCGTCGACATCGACGTGACCTCCGAGATGGAGGGGTCGTTCCTGGAGTACGCGTACTCGGTCATCTACTCGCGCGCCCTGCCCGACGCCCGGGACGGCCTCAAACCGGTCCAGCGGCGCATCCTGTACATGATGACCCAGATGGGCCTGCGCCCGGAGAAGGGGCACGTCAAGAGCGCACGCGTGGTCGGCGAGGTCATGGGCAAGCTGCACCCGCACGGCGACGCCGCCATCTACGACGCCATGGTGCGCATGGCCCAGCATTTCGCCCTGCGCCTGCCGTTGATCGACGGGCACGGCAACTTCGGCTCGCTCGACGACGGCCCGGCGGCGCCGCGCTACACCGAGGCCCGGTTGGACTCCCCTGCGGTGGCCATGACGGACCACCTCGACGAGGACGTCGTCGACTTCATCCCGAACTACGACAACCAGCTGGTCCAGCCCGAGGTGCTGCCGGCGGCGTTCCCGAACCTGCTGGTCAACGGGACCACCGGCATCGCCGTGGGCATGGCCACCAACATGGCCCCGCACAACCTCGGCGAGGTCATCGCCGCGGCCCGCCACCTGGTGGAGAACCCCGAGGCGACGCTGGCCGAGCTGATGAAGTTCGTCCCCGGCCCCGACCTGCCCAGCGGCGGCATCGTCATCGGCCTCGATGGCATCAAGGACGCCTATACGACCGGCCGGGGATCGTTCAAGACCCGGGCCAAGGTCGAGCTCGAGCAGATCAGCGCGCGCCGCAGCGGGCTGGTCGTCACCGAACTGCCCTACATGGTCGGCCCGGAAAAGGTCATCCAGAAGATCAAGGACGCCGTCACCGCCAAGAAGCTCTCCGGTGTCGCGGACGTGGTCGACCTGACCGACCGCAAGAACGGCATGCGCCTGGTCATCGAGTTGAAGAACGGCTTCAACCCCAACGCGGTGCTGCAGCAGCTGTACAAGTACACGCCGATGGAGGATTCCTTCGGCATCAACAACGTGGCCCTGGTCGACGGGCAGCCGCGCACGCTGGGGCTGCGGGAACTGCTCGAGGTCTACATCGCCCACCGGCTCTCGGTGGTCACCCGCCGCACGGCATTCCGGCTGGGCAAGAAGAAGGACCGCCTCCACCTGGTGGAGGGGCTGCTGATCGCGATCGTCGACATCGACGAGGTCATCCAGATCATCCGCACCTCGGACGAAACGGCCGCCGCCCGGCAGCGGCTGATGGCCGTGTACGACCTCACCGAGATCCAGGCCAACCACATCCTGGAACTGCGGCTGCGGCAGCTGACCAAGTACTCGCAGATAGAACTCGAAAAGGAACGCGACGAGCTCCAGCGCGAGATCGAGCGGCTCAGCGCCATCCTCGCTTCCGACGAGCTGCTGCGCGGGCTGGTCTCGAGCGAGCTGGCCGAGGTGGCCGAACGCTATGCCACCCCCCGCCGCACGGTCCTGCTGAAGTCCGAAGCCGCCACGCCGCTCAAGGGCACCACCCTGCCCGCCCCGGCCGGCGCCAGCTCCAAGGCCCCCCTGGCCCTGGAGATCGCCGACGACCCGTGCTGGGCCCTGCTCTCCACCTCGGGGCGCCTGGCCCGCACCGCGACGCGCGAACCGTTGGCCACCGACGGACCCCGGGTCAAGCACGACGTGCTGGCCTCCCTGCTGCCGGTGACCGCCCGAGGGGAGATCGGCGCCCTGACCTCCACCGGGCGCATGCTGCGCCTGCAGGTACTCGACATGCCCGTGCTGCCATCGACGTCGTCGTTCCCCCATCTCGCCGAGGGCGTGCCGGTGGGCGAGTTCGTCGCCCTGGCCAAGGGCGAGACCGTGGTCGGGCTCGTGCCGCTGAACGAGGTGCTGGCACTGGGGACCGCGCGGGGCGTGGTCAAGCGCGTCACCCCTGACTACCCGCTGAACCGCGACGAGTTCGAGGCGATCACCCTCAAGCCCGGCGACCGCGTCGTGGGCGTCTGCGTGCCCGGCGAGCAGGACGACCTGGTCTTCATCTCCGCCCAGGCCCGCCTGCTGCGCTACCCGGCCGCGGCGGTCAGGCCGCAGGGCCGCACCGCCGGCGGCATGGCCGGCATCAAGCTCGCCGCCGACGACGAGGCCATCTTCTTCGGCTCCGCCCATCCCCACGACGAGCAGGCGGTCGTCGTCACCATCGCCGCGGCCGGGGCGACCCTGCCCGGCACCGGCGCCGGGACGGTGAAGGTCACGCCGCTCTCCGAGTACCCCGCCAAGGGGCGTGCCACCGGCGGGGTGCGGGCTCACCGCTTCCTCAAGGGCGAGGACGTCCTGGCGCTGGCGTGGGCCGGCCACGGGCCCGCACGCGCCGCCTCGTCCGCGGGCGTCTCCCGCGCCCTGCCCATCGAGCACGGCCGACGCGACGGCTCCGGGGTGCCGCTGGCCAGCAAGGTCGATGTCCTCGGTGGCGTGCCCATCGCCCCGGAGGCCGTCGGCGAACCCGCACCGCCCATCGACCGCGCCCCCGATGGCGAACCGGCCGCATCGCCGAGGCGTTCCGGCGGGTCCGCTGCGCCCCGCCGGGCGGCTGAGCCTGCCGGGGACCGCGGCCCGTCCGCCCCGGACGACGGCGCGACCGGCTTCCTGCCGGGCTTCGAGCCGGAGGCTTCCCGCCGGGCGCCGTTGGCCGAGCCGGATGAGGACAGCATCCCGTTCGCGGATTCGGCCGTCGTGGAGGTCGAGGGGCGCGGCACGACGCCGGTGCGCCCCTAGGATCGCCACCTCCGCTGCCCGCGGGGCCGGGCGCCGGAGGGTGCCCCCGCTACGCGAGCTGGGCCTGGCGGTGGCCGACAACTGCGAGATCGAGCACCGCATCGGCACGCGCTGCCATCGCCGGGTCGTGGGTGACCATGACGACGGCGGCACCGGCCAAGGCGCGGCGCAGGTCCGGCACCAGTTCGCCGGCCTCGTCCTGGCCCAGGTGGGCGGTCGGTTCGTCGAGCAGGACCACCTCCGCACGGGCGACCAGCGCCCGGGCGACCGCCAGGCGCTGGCGTTGCCCGCCGGAGAGGCGGTGTCCGCCGCTGCCGATGCGGGTGTCGAGCCCCTCGGGCTGGTCGGCCAGCCAGCTCCCGAGCCCGACGGCGGTCACAGCGGCACGTAGCTCGGCGTCCGTGGCCGGGTCGTCGTTGCCGCGCCCCAGGCCGAGGTTGTTGCGCACGGTCGAGTCGAACAGATGGGCCTCCTGCGGGCACCAGGTGATCCGTCCCAGCAGGGGTGCCGCCGCGGTCGGATCCGACCAGGGGTCCAGGGGCGTACCGTGCTCCAGCGGCGTTCCGGGGCCAGGCAGCAGCCGCAGGGCACCGGCCGACGGCTGCACGAGGCCGAGCAGCACGGCCAGCAGGCTCGATTTCCCCGACCCCGAGGGACCGGTGATGGCCAGCCATTCGCCCCGCCCGACCCGCGCCGAGACATCGGCGACCACGTCCGTGGCCCCGTTCCAGCTCACGGCCACCCCGTCGAGTTCGAGCCCGCCCAGCCTAGCGGCACCGGCGCTGGACGGGCTCCCGCCGGCGCCTGCACCGCGGCCGGCGTCGGGGCAGCCCGGGATGGCGGCAAGCGGGGCCGAGGCACTCGTCGCCGGTTCCAGTGCCTCGGCCACGGCGTCGAGCCGGTCGCGGAAGAGCGGCAGCCGCGCCATGGCGTCGGAGGCGTTGGCGAACGGCTCCTGCAGGCTGAGCCCCAGCAACGCGACGACGGCCAGCAGGGCGGCCGAGTCGGCCCCTGCTGCCCCGGACACGGCGACGACGGCGATGCAGCCCAGGGCTGCCAGCCCCGCCGACAGGGCGGCCACCGCCTCGCCCAGCCCGGTCCCGGCTGCGGCGCGCACGAGTGCCCTCGAGGCGTCATGATCGCGCCGGGCGAAGGTCCCGGCGGCGCGCCCGGAGGCCCCGTTGGCCCGCAGGTCCGCGGACGCTGCGATGAGGACGGACAGCCGGCCGGCGATCCAGCTGCGGTGCCGGGCGGCCCGCGCCGCGGAACCGCGTTCCACCTGCAAGGCCAGCCAGGGTCCCACACCGAAGCCGAGGACGCCCGCGAGGGCGAAGACCCAGAGGGTCGACGGCACCAGCCACGCGGCGGTGGCCAGGGAACCGACCCACGCCAGGACGGCGGCGGGCAGCGGGACCAGCACGCGCGGCGCGGCATCACGGAGCTCGTCGACATCCGCCACCAGGTGTGTCAGCGCGTCGCCGGAGCGGGTCAGCTTGCCCCAGCCGGCGGGGCGTTCGGAAAGCGCCTCCCACAACCGGGTGCGCAGCACGGTGGCCCAGTCGAGCACAGCGCGGTGCACGGCCAGCTGCTGGACGTAGCGCAACGCGGCCCGTCCGAGGCCGAAGAACCGCACGCCGACGATGGCGACCATCAGGACCATCATCGGGGGGCGGGTGCTGGCGTTGACAATCAGCCATCCCGAGACAGCGCTCAATGCGGCACCGGAGAGGACCGCGGCGGCCGCGAGGAGAACGCCTCCGCCCAGCCCCGAGCGCAACCACCGGATGGAGGCGAGCAGGCGCCACCGGGCACCCGCTGCGGGGCGGCGGGTGCCGTCCCCGAAGGTGGCGTCGGCCGTCCCACCAGCCAGGGCCGGCGGTGTCCATCCATCCGCGGCCCGCGCATACGCAGGCTGCACCTCCGCGGTCCGCGGATCTGCAGCGTGCCGGTCCGGCGCCGAGGGGTCGGCAACAGCGTCGGCAACAGCATCGGCGGCGGTGCCGCGCAGTTGGGCCGCGAGCTCCGTGTCGTGGGTGGCCACGACCAATGTCGCCGTACCGCGCAGCCCGGACAGTGCGGCACGCACCGCGGCGGCGCTGACCGGATCGAGGTGGGCGGTGGGTTCGTCGGCCAGCACCAGGCGGGCGCCGGCCCGGCGGACACGGAGGAGTCCGCGGGCAACGGCGATGCGCCGTTGTTCCCCGGGGCTGAGCAGTTCCAGGGGCCGTTCCCCCAGGGTGGCGGCGTTCACCCGATGCAGCGCGGCGGCGATGTCCGCCTCCGTGGCCTCGGGGGCGTGGAAGGCCAGTTCCCGCGCGGCCGTCGCCTCCGTGAATCGCGGGTGCTGCCCGATCCACGCCGTGGCGGCGGGCGGAGGCACCACCAGGGATCCGCCGACGGTGGTCCCGGCGGGAAGGAGTCCCGCCAGGGCCTTCAGCCAAGTCGTCTTGCCGGTTCCGGAAGCCCCGTCCAGCACGGCGACTCCCCCGGGCTGCAGGGCCAGTTCCCCTGCCTGGAGCGCATCGCGTCCGGCCCCGGGGTACCTGACCCGCAAGCCGTGGACGTGAACGGTCCCGGTTCCGGTTCCGGTTCCGGGCCGGGCGGCCGAATCTTCCGGGCGGCCGTCCGGGCCGTGCCCGCCGAGGAGGGCCTCGGCGCGGCGCAGCGCCTCGACGCCGTCTTCCGAGGCGTGGAAGGCGGCACCGACGCTGCGCAGGGGCAGGAACACCTCGGGGGCGAGGACCAGCGCCAGCAGCCCGACCTCGAGCCCCAGGCTCCCGTGGACCAGCCGCACGCCGACGAACACGGCCACCACGGCGACGGAGATCGTGGCGATCAGTTCCAGGGCGAACCCGGACAGGAACGCCGTGCGCAGGGTGCCCATCGTCCGTTCGCGGTACCGCTGGGACACCTCGCCCAGGCCCCGCTGCCGTCCGGCGGCGCGGCGCAGCCCGACGAGTGCGGGCAGGCCCTGGGCGAGCTCGGCCAGCTGGTTGGACAGCGCATCGAGCCCGGCAGCCGCCCGGGAGATCCGCTCCCGGGTGTGCAGCCCGATCAGGGCCATGAACACGGGCACCAAGGGCACGGTGCACACCAGCACGACGGCGCTGACCCAGTCCGCAGCCAGGATCCGGGCACCGATGAACGCCGGAACGACGGCGGCACCCACCATTGCGGGCAGGAACGTCGTGTAGTACTCGTCCAGGCCGTCCAGGCCCCGCGAGGCCAGGGCGGCGACCGCACCAGAGCCGCGCGGCGCGTCGGGGCCGTCCGCGTGGGCTCGTCCGGCGAGCACGGCGGAGACCAGGCGGTGGCGCAGGCGTTCCTTGGCCCCCAGGGCCACCCGCTGGGAGGCGTAGGCCAGGCCCCAGATGGCGAGGGACCGCACCAGGACGCCAGCGCAGCCGCCCGCTAGCGCCGGGGCGAGCGATTCCGCGAGGTGCAGCGCCCCGCCTCCGGAGCCGCCGTGGGCACCAGCTGGCCTCCCGGCGGCGACGACCGCGATCCCGAAAGCGACCGCCTGGCCCACCAGGATCAGCCCGACCGCCTTGAGCGCCGAGAGCGCGGCCAGCACCGCGAGTTGTGCCCGGGGGATCTCCCGCAGGGCGCCGTGCGGCCCTGTCCCCCGACCCGTCGGCGGGGGTGGCGCCGATGGTGGCGTCGAGCCCGCCGTCGTCGTCCTTGCCGTCGTCGCTGGTGTCGTCATGCGTGCCTACACCACGGGAGTGACGGGGTGGCTTGCGGGGATGTGCTGCTCCGAGACGCGGCGGCGGAACACCCAGTACGTCCAGCCCTGGTAGAGCAGTACGAGCGGGATGCCGAAGGCGGCGATGACGCTCATCAGTCCCAGCGTGTAGGGGCTGGACGAGGCGTTGGCGACCGTGAGGTCGAACGCCGCATCGAGCGTGGAGGGCAGCACCACCGGGAACACGGCGACGAAGATGGAGGACACCCCGCCAAGCAGGAAGATCCCGGACCAGGTGAACGACCAGCCCTCGGCGCCACTCCGGTTGGCCCGCCAGCCGGCGATCGCCCCGACGACGGCGATGCCCAGCAGGACCAGGGCGGCCGGCTTGCCGGTGGGCACGACGACCACGATGGCCCAGGCCGCCATGGGCAGCAGGGCGACCGGAAGCCACCGGCCGATGAGCCGGCGGGCACGTTCCCGCAGGTCACCCTCGGTCTTCAGGCCCACGAAGGCCAGGGCATGGACGAGCGCGAAGGCCACCACCGCCAGGCCGCCCAGGACCGCCTGCCCGTTCAGCCAGGCGAAGGCGCCGCCGACCCGGTCTCCGTTGGCATCCAGCGGCAGCCCAGTCGTGGTCAGGGCCAGCATCGCCCCGACGCCGAAGGCAGCGGTGAAGGATCCCAGGCCGATCGCCCAATCCCAGGCGTTGCGGGTTGCCTGGCGGTGGGCCTTGCCCCGGTATTCGAAGGCGACGGCCCGGAAGATCAGGGCCACCAGCACCAGGACCAGGGGCACGTAGAGGGCTGAGAAGAGCGAGGCGTACCACATTGGGAAGGCGGCGAAAGTGGCCGCCCCGGCGGTGATCAGCCAGACCTCGTTGCCGTCCCAGACCGGGCCGATGGTGTTCAGCAGCACGCGGCGCTGCCGTTCGTCGCGGGCCAGCAGCTTCATGAGCATGCCGACGCCGAGGTCGAAGCCCTCGAGGAACAGGTATCCGGTCCAGAAGACGGCGATGATCACGAACCAGAGGGTGGGCAGGAATTCCATCATCAATCCTTAGTCGTTGCCGGTCTAGTACGCGAAGGCGAGCACGTCGCCCCCGTCCTGGGGGCCATCGGGTCCCGCCTCCTCGTCCGACCGGTCGCGGCCACCGGGGCGTGCCGGCGCCAGTTCGGGCATCGCCGAGGGGACGCCGCCGCGCACGTAGCGCACAAGCATCCTGACCTCGATGACGGCCAGGACCCCGTAGACGGCTGTGAGGGCGATGAGCGAGAAGAGCATCTCCGCCGCTGAGACACCCGGGGACACCGCGGCGGCGGTGTACATGAACACCTGGTCCACCGAACCGTCCATGGTGGGGTTGGGCGCCACGACGAAGGGCTGGCGGCCCATCTCGGTGAAGATCCAGCCGGCGGAGTTGGCGCCGAACGGTGCCAGGATGCCGAAGACGGCCAGCCGGGAGATCCACTTGTTCTCCGGCACGGTGCCCTTGCGTGCCATCCACAGCGCCACCAGCGCGGCGAAGGCCGCCAGTCCGCCGAAGGTGATCATCAGGCGGAAGCCCCAGTAGGTGACCTCCATCAGGGGCAGGTAGTTGATCTCCTGTCCTGCGCGGTCGCCGTACATCGGGTCGTTGGGCAGGTGGGTGCCGTACTTCTCCTGGTACTGCGGCAGCAGCGTGTTCACGCCGGGGATCTCGGTGGTGAAGTTGTCGTTGGCCAGGAAGGACAGCAGTCCGGGCAACTCGAAGACGGCGACGACGTCGTCGCAGGTGGTGGCGCCGTTGCCCTTGAGATTGCCGATGGTGAGCACGGAGAACCCGGTGCCGTCGTGGCAGGCGGCCTCGGCGGCGGCCATCTTCATGGGCTGCTGCTTGAACATCAGCTGGGCCTGGGCGTGGCCGGAGAGGGCGACGCCGGCGAATGCCACCATGGCGACGAGGGCGCCGATGCGCAATGACTTCAACCAAACTGCGTGGTCGGTCCTGTCCCGCCCGGCTCCGTGGGCGGCGTCCTCCCCCACGATGACGTGTCCCGTGGCGTCTACCGTGTCGATGCCTGCGGCACGGCGGCGGTAGAGGTGGAACCAGGCGATCCCGATGAGGAACCCGCCGGCGACGGCGAAGGCCCCGAAGATGGTGTGTGGGAACGTGACGAGGGCGGTGTTGTTGGTGAAGACGGCCCAGGCGTCGGTCATGACCGCGCGGCCGTCGACCATCTCGACGCCGACGGGGTGCTGCATCCACGAGTTGGCCACGAGGATGAAGTACGCAGAACCCACGGAGGCCAGCGTCGCGGCCCAGATGCAGGCCAGGTGGACCAGCCGGGGCAGCCGTTGCCATCCGAAGATCCACAGTCCCAGGAAGGTGGACTCCACGAAGAAGGCCAAGAGCGACTCCATGGCCAGCGGGGCGCCGAAGACGTCCCCGACGAAGCGCGAGTATTCGCTCCAGGCCATGCCGAACTGGAATTCCTGCACCAGCCCGGTGGCCACGCCCATGATGAAGTTGATCAGGAAGAGCTTGCCCCAGAACTTCGTCATGCGCAGGTATTCCTCGCGGCCGGTGCGCACCCAGATGGTCTGCAGGACCGCCACGAGGATGCCGAGTCCGATGGTCAGCGGAACCATCAGGAAGTGGTAGACGGTGGTGATGCCGAACTGCCACCGCGCTATTTCGAGGGGGTCCATGTGCAACCTTCCGAACGCTGCGGGATCAGCGGGCCGGTCGTCCGACCCGAACTTCTACAGTTCGTAGAATACTTCATTTCTACCGCATGTAGAACCTTGGCCGTTTTCAGGGTAGATTGGTACCAGCGCAGCGTTCCGGACGCCGGCGGACCCCCGCTGCTTCGGACCTGCGCATGTCATGGTTGGTTAGATAAGGAAGTTCATTGGCAACTCTCGGCGACCTCGAACGCTCGGTGATGGATCTGTTGTGGGATAGCGCCGACGCGCAGACCGCCAACGACCTGCGCGACAAGTTGGCGCAGGCCCACGGCAATGACGGCAAGGAACTCGCCGTCACGACCGTGTTGACGGTGCTCGCCCGGCTGGAGAAGAAGCAGCTCGTGACCCGCGAGCGGGACACGCGGCCGCACCGCTACCGGGCGGTGACCAGCCGCGAGGAGCACACCGTGGAGTTGATGAACGAGGCCATGGGCAACGTCATGGACCGCGAGGCGGTCCTGGCCCGCTTCATCGGGGGAATCTCGCCCGATGAACTCGCCTCCCTGCGGCGCATCCTCGACGACGGGGCCAACGCATAGCCGCGGCCCGGTAGCCGCCAGCCGGTCCCCATGCTGACCGCCTCCTACCTCCTGCTCGGTCTCGCCATCATCCTGGCGTGGCCGGCCCCCGTGGTGCTCTCACGCTCCCGGTGGACGTCCCGGTCGCCCTTCACCGCCCTCCTGCTCTGGCAGGCCATCGCCCTGGCCGGTGGCCTCTCGATGATCGGGGCCTTCCTGGTCTGGGGCCTGGAACCGCTGGGCAGGAACCTGTTGTCCGCCCTGCGCGGCTTCTGGGGGGTACTCGTCGGGGAACCGGGCGCCGACCAGCTGACGGTCATCCACGTCTTCGCCCTGAGCACCGCCCTGCTGATCGGCGGGCACCTGGTCTTCACCCTGCTGCTCACCACCTACAAGGTCACGCGGCAGCGCACCCGCCACCGCCGATTGCTCGCCCTGCTCAGCGGCCCCTCGCTGTCCATCCCCGGTGCCGTCGTCGTCGAACACCAGGCACCCGTGGCATATTGCCTGCCGGGTTTCAACGGATCCTTGACGGTCCTGTCCCGGGGTTTGCTCGACTCGCTCGACGAGGAGGGCCTGCATGGGGTGATCGCCCATGAGCGGGCCCACCTCGACCAGCGCCATGACCTGCTGGTCCTGGCCTTCGAGTCCTGGCACCAGGCGCTTCCGTGGCTTCCGACGTCGCGGCTGGCACGTCGCGCAGTGCAGGAACTGATCGAGATGCTGGCCGACGACGCGGCCCTGGAGCAGGTCTCCCGGGAGGACCTGCTGCGTTCCCTCGTGGCTGTTTCCGCCGGAATGGACACGCTGGACGGGGCCTCCCGCGCGACGCCGGGGACCGGCCAGCCCCCGACTGCCGGGGTCGGCGCGCGGCCGTCTGCCGTGCCGGGCCCCTCCGCGGGCCTCCCCGGCGGGGAACTGTCCTCGTTGCGCTTGCGGCGCCTGCTCAGCCCCGTCGCCGAACTCCCGGCACCAGGCCGCGTCGCCGTCATGGCGACCTCCGTGCTGTTGATCATCGTGCCGACACTGGCACTGGTTGCCCCCGGCCTGCTGACCTGACGCAGCCGCTCAGGCGTCGATCTGCTCCATGTCCAGACGCTCCGCGCCGGCAATGAGGAATTCCTTGCGCGGGGCGACATCGCTGCCCATCAGCAGATCGAAGACCTGCTCGGCCCGCTCGGCGTCGGCGATGTTCACCCGGCGCAGCATCCGGTGGCGCGGATCCATCGTGGTCTCGGAAAGTTGTTCGGCATCCATCTCCCCCAGGCCCTTGTACCGCTGGATGGGTTCCTTGTACTTCTTGCCCTGGGACTCGAGGTCTCTCAGCACCGAATGCAGTTCGTTCTCCGAGTACGTGTAGACCATCTCGTTGGGTTTGGTCCCCGCGTGGATGACCTCCACGCGGTGCAGCGGCGGCACGGCGGCGTAGACGCGCCCCTGTTCGACCATCGGACGCATGTAGCGGAAGAACAGGGTCAACAGCAACGTGCGGATGTGCGCACCGTCGACGTCGGCGTCCGTCATCAGCACGACTTTCCCGTACCGGGCGGCCGAAATATCGAAACTCCTGCCGGAGCCGGCGCCGACGACCTGGATCAGCGCCGCGCATTCGGCGTTCGAGAGCATGTCGCCCACCGAGGCCTTCTGGACGTTCAGGATCTTGCCGCGGATCGGCAGCAGGGCCTGGAAATCGGAGGACCGCGCGAGTTTGGCCGTGCCCAGGGCCGAATCGCCCTCGACGATGAACAGCTCGGACCGCTGGACATCGTCGCTGCGGCAGTCCGCCAGCTTGGTCGGCAGCGAGGAGGTCTCCAGGGCGCTCTTGCGCCGTTGCGTCTCCTTGTGGACGCGGGCCGAGACACGGGACTTCATCTCGTTGACGACCTTTTCCAGCAACGTGCTGGCCTGCTGCTTGTCGGCCCGCGCCGATGAGGTCAGGCGGGCGCCGAGCTGCTTTTCAACGACACGCGAAACAATCTGGCGCACCGCCGAGGTTCCGAGGATCTCCTTGGTCTGTCCCTCGAATTGCGGCTCGGCCAGACGAACCGTGAGCACGGCGGTCATCCCCGCCGTGACGTCGTCCTTCTCGATCTTGTCGTTGCCGGCCTTGAGCTTGCGGGAATTGGCTTCGACGACCTTCCGGAAAGTCTTGAGCAAGGCCTGTTCGAAGCCGGTCTGGTGCGTACCACCCTTGGGGGTGGCGATGATGTTCACGAAACTGCGCTGCGTGGTGTCGTAGCCGATGCCCCATCGCAGGGCGATGTCCACCTCGCAGGAGCGATCCACCTCCATCACGCGGCTGTGGCCCGAGTCGTCGAGCACAGGCACCGTTTCCTTGAAGGTTCCGGTTCCCTGAATGCGCCAGATGTCGGTCACGCCCGGGTCATTGGCCAGGTATTCCACGAATTCGGAGATGCCCCCGTCGTGGTGGAAGACCTCTTCCACGGCGCCGTTCTCGCCCGCAGTGCCGGGCAGCTTCCGCTCATCGCGCAACGTGATCCGCAGACCGGGAACCAGGAAGGCCGTCTGTCGAGCGCGGGCCTCGAGTTCCTCGTAGGAGAACTTCGCGTCGGCGGTGAAGATCTGCCGGTCCGCCCAATAGCGGATACGGGTGCCGGTGGCCCCCCGTTTGGCCTTGCCGACGATGTCGAGCTCTGAATTCTCCACGAACGCCTCGAACGGGGCATCGGGTTTCGGTTTGCCCGTGTCCTTGAAGCGGCCCGGTTCGCCGCGCCGGAATTGCATCTGGTAGGTCTTGCCACCACGGTCGACCTGCACGTCGAGGCGGCCGGACAAGGCGTTCACGACGCTGGCACCGACACCGTGGAGCCCGCCGGAGGCGGTGTAGGACCCGCCACCGAACTTGCCGCCGGCGTGGAGCTTGGTGAACACCACCTCGACCCCGGTCAGGCCAGTCTTCGGTTCGACGTCCACCGGGATGCCACGGCCGTCGTCGTGGATCTCGACGGAGCCATCGGGGTGGAGCACCACCGTGATGCTCTGCCCGAAGCCACCGAGGGCCTCGTCAACGGAGTTGTCGATGATTTCCCATAGGCAATGCATCAGCCCCCGGGAGTCAGTGGAACCGATGTACATGCCGGGACGCTTGCGGACGGCTTCCAGGCCCTCGAGCACGGAGAGGTGGCGTGCGTTGTACTCAGAACTCGGTGCCACGGGGGACTGACTCCTTGCCGACGGGGGGAAATATGGACCATGTCCACGATAGTCCGTGCCACCGCCATTTCACGCTTCCCGCGCCGCCTCCGGGCCCACCGCGACCGCGCGCCGCGCCTATAGCCCTGCTTGTGCGTGCTGCCGCGAGGCGGACGGGGCTACGCGGTGAGCGAAAGTGCCGCGCCATCGAGATGATTCACGGCCGAATGCTGGTTGTATGGGTAAGACGAGATCTAAGGAGGTCATCATGACAGCAACATCAGTGGCAACACGCGGACTGAGCGCGCTCGATCGCTGCGACCGCTGCGGCGCACAGGCCTACGTGCGGGCGGTACTTGAGACCTCTGGCGGGGAGCTGCTTTTCTGCGGCCACCACGCACGCGACGTGGAGGCCAAGCTGCGCCCCATGACTGCGGAATGGCAGGACGAAACCGGCAAGCTCCACGAAAAGCCGGTCTACGCAGACGAGGACTGATCCTCCCCGTCGAGGGTCCGTACCGGACGCCCAGACCAGCTGGCAGCGGGAACCGTGCTCCACGGTTCCCGCTGTTTTGCCATCCCGGGCCGCCCATGCCCTGCCACCGCAAGACAAGTCCAGCCCCCGGTCGGCGGCGGCACAATTCCACGCCAACGACCGACGGCCGGCCCCATCGGGCCGGCCGTCCGCCGCTCGCTGGCATCTGGACGCCAGCTGCCGTTCTAGTCCAGGTAGTCCCGTAGTACCTGCGACCGCGACGGGTGGCGCAACTTGGACATCGTCTTGGATTCGATCTGGCGGATGCGTTCACGCGTCACGCCGTAGACCTTGCCGATTTCGTCTAAGGTCTTCGGCTGGCCATCGGTC
>Ga0134125_10001881_pt1 | contig 25329 bp, 25 predicted proteins | sample KB31751_FD_96464 | JGI IMG/M metagenome (GOLD analysis project Ga0134125, IMG submission 96464) | Terrestrial soil microbial communities with excess Nitrogen fertilizer from Kellogg Biological Station, Michigan, USA - KB3-175-1 | ecosystem: Environmental > Terrestrial > Soil > Unclassified ...
CATGCAGGATGTCATCGACATCCAGGCGGTTTTCCACGGGAACCGCAAATACGTGTAACTCCCGTTTCACAATAGAACTAATGAATGGCTTGAAACGCACGGAATCCGACAGCATGGGCGCAATTGAAGTGCCCGGAGAGATGTATTGGGGCGCGCAAACGCAGCGGTCGCTTAAACATTTCGACATCGGCGAAGACCGGATGCCTCCCGAACTCATCCGCGCATTCGGCGTACTTAAGAAAGCCGCCGCGCTGGTCAATCACGATCTCGGCAAGCTGGACGAAGAGAAGACCAGCCAGATTGTGCAAGCGGCGGACGAAGTCATCTCGGGCAAGCTCAACGGCCATTTCCCGCTCCGCATCTGGCAAACCGGCAGCGGCACGCAAACCAACATGAACGCTAATGAGGTGATCTCGAACCGCGCCATCGAACTCTCCGGCGGCGCAATGGGTTCCAAAAAGCCCATCCATCCGAACGATCACGTAAACATGTCGCAGTCGTCGAACGATACGTTTCCGACCGCCATGCACATTGCTGCCGCCGAACGCATCGCCCTCGCGCTGATTCCTGCTGTTCAGAAACTGCGCAACACCTTGGATGAGAAGGCGCGCGCTTTTGCCGGCATCGTAAAGATCGGCCGTACGCATTTGCAAGATGCCACGCCTTTAACTGTCGGCCAGGAGATGTCAGGCTGGGTGTCGCTTCTGGACCGCGATATCGAGAGGCTGCGGGTCGCTCTGGACGGCTTGTACGATCTGGCCATCGGCGGAACCGCGGTCGGAACCGGCCTGAATGCTCATCCGGAGTTCGCCCACCGGGCCTCTGCAAAGATTGCGGAATTGACAGGCTTGCCCTTCCGCTCCCATCCGAACAAGTTTGCCGCGCTCTCCGCGCATGACGAACTGGTTTTCGCCAGCGGCGCATTAAAAACACTGGCTGCTTCGTTGATGAAGATCGCCAACGACGTGCGCTGGCTCGCCTCCGGCCCTCGCTGCGGGCTCGGCGAATTGACCATTCCTGAAAACGAACCGGGGTCGTCCATCATGCCGGGCAAGGTCAACCCCACCCAGGCTGAGGCAGTCACGATGGTCGCTGCCCAGGTCATGGGAAACGATGCCGCCATCGGGTTCGCGGGATCTCAGGGCAACTTTGAACTCAACGTATTCAAGCCCGTAATCATTTACAATTTCCTGCACTCGGTCCGGCTGTTGAGCGACGTCTGCCGCAGCTTCAACGAGCACTGCGCCACCGGCATTGAGGTCAACCACGCGCAGATTGACCGGTACATTCAGAATTCCCTGATGCTTGTGACCGCCCTAAGCCCGGTCGTCGGCTACGATAAAGCCGCAAAAATCGCACATACCGCCCATATCGATGGTTCCAGCCTACGTGAGGCCACATTAAAGCTGGGATACCTCTCGGGCGATGAGTTCGATAAGTGGGTGAAGCCCGAACAGATGACGCATCCTGCCTAGACCAACCTGGGCTAGAAGGAAAGGTCTGTCTCCTTCGCGCAGGGTTACGGCTGCTGCTCCATATCGAAGACGAGGAGTTACGCTGCGAAACTGCCCAGGTCTTGCGAGGCGCGGATCCCCCGGTTCCGTTCGAAGAGCATGGCGGCGTTCTTTCAGACCTGTTGGCGGATATCGAAAAGCAACGTCCCGACGCTGTACTGCTGCAGCTTGATGCACTCGCGTGGGAGGTCCAGGCGGCAATCCGCCAGATTCGCATACAATCGCCGCGCACCAAGGTTGTTGCGCTGCATCGCGACGCTGACCCCAACTTGATTCTGGCTGCAATGCGGGCCGGCGCTAGCGAGTTTCTGCACACTCCTCTTCAGCCAACCCTCGTGCCCGCACTCGAACGCCTTCTGGCTTCATCGGACGGAGAGTTTGTCCCGCCAGCACGCGGCAAGATCATCGGGCTCCTCTCGGCCAAAGGAGGTTGCGGTGCAACCGCTCTGGCCTGCCATCTTGGTTGGGAGCTTCACCGTCAGACCCGCAAGAACGTGCTGCTGGCCGATTTAGACCTCGCCTGCGGCCTCATGGGATTTCTGATGAAGTCTCAAGCCACGTACTCCATCTTGGATGGGATCAAGAACCTGCCCCGCCTGGACGAAAGCTTGTGGAAGGCGCTGTGCGTCGAACACCGGCCCAAGCTGTGGGTTATGCCCGCGCCGCCGGCCTGCTCGCTTTGGGACCGCCCCGGCGATGGCCAGCTCCGCCAGATGCTGCAATTCACGCGCACCCAGCACGATTGGGTCGTTCTGGATCTGGGACGAGGCATGAACCCTTTTTCCCTGGCCGCCATGGACGAAATCGATCAATTATTCGTCGTTTCTACCCTCGATATCGGCGCATTGTATGCCTTGAAATCGATCATCCATAACATGTCGCATTACGGAGACAAGGTTCAAATCGTCCTGAACCGCACGCCCCGGATGATGGACGTTGGGGCGCAGGAGATTGCAAAGGTTCTGGGCCGCGACCCCTATGCCGCCCTGCCGAATGAGGCGCTCGACCTGCATGAATCCTGCGCGAAGGGCAATCTCCGCGATTCAAATAACCACCTCGCGCAGCATTTTGCGAAGCTGGCCTGCAAAATCGCCGGCATTGCTCCCGTGAAGGCGAAGAAGAGATTCGCATTGTTTGGATAGCCGGTCAATCCTGAGACGCCCTTCGCACCCGCGCCACTTCTACAAAGAAATATGCCGATTCCGTTGATTGTGCGCGTAGTCCTGGCAGCTATTGTCTTAATCGCGGCCATCTATGATTTTCGGTTCCGCCGCATCCCGAACTGGCTGAATCTTTCCGGGCTCCTCCTCGGGTTCGGGTTGAACGCGCTGTTCTTTCAAGTGCACGGTGCGATATCTGCAGGTCAAGGGCTTCTATTCGCGATCGCAATCTATATGCCCCTCTATCTGCTCAGGGGTATGGGTGCAGGCGATGTCAAACTGATGGCGGCGCTTGGCAGCCTGGTCGGCCCCTGGAACTGGTTTCAGATCTTTCTGGCAACTGCGATCGTCGGGGGCGCTGTAGCCGCCGGCTTCACGCTGCTGAAGCACCGCTTTACGGACACCTGCTGGAATGTGTGGTTCCTATTGAAGGAGCTGAGCCATTTCCGCGCGCCTCATCGCGGCAACTCCCAGCTCGACGTGCGCAGCGCGGCAGCTCTTCGCATGCCGCATGGAGTGCTGATCGCCATTGGATCGCTGGTGTTTCTGCTATTGCCCTTCTTTTACTGAGTGCCACATCGACGATTGCCGCACATTTATCCCGAAGGCGGCTGGCTCTTTGTAACCTGGCACTTGCATGGAAGCTTGCCGCAAGGCCTGTATCCCCCCGCAGAAAAGCCTTCTGCCGGAAAAGCTTTCACCTGGATGGACGCTACCTGGATACGACCCGCCAAGGGCCGATGTTCCTGCGGCGGCCGGAAGTGGCGAGCGTGATCGTAGAGGCGCTCGGCCGCGGTGTAGAGATAAAACTGTACGAGTTGCGTGCTTTCGCGGTCATGGCCAATCATGTTCACGTCCTGTTTCGCCCTCGGCAAGAGGTCAGCCAGGTACTCCAGTGGGCTAAAGGGACCACCGCCAGGCAAGCCAATCGGATTTTGGCTCGCATTGGCAAACCATTCTGGCAGCGAGAGTCCTATGACCACTGGATAAGAGATAACCAGCAGTTCGAACGAATCGTGGTCTACATCGAAAGTAATCCAGTGAAAGCCGGGTTAGTCACCGAGGCCAGCGAGTATCAATGGCCCACCGCCTGGAAGCGCGTGGCGCACGCTTGAGCCTCTGTGGCGCACGCTTTAGCGTGCTGCTGCCGGTCTTTAGCCGGCAGGCGTTCTCCACGCCCCCAGAGCTTTCTTACTCCCGCTTACCCGTATAGCCCCTTAGAAATTCCCGAGATAGCGAGGCACTTCCCTTATGCGAGATCGGCTATTGCTTGATCCGTCCTCACCGATAAGGAAGGTGGATTCTAGCACCACAAGAAAGGAAGATATATATGTTCTATTCATTTTTGAAGGCATTCGCGCGGGAAGAGGACGGACAGGACCTGGTGGAATACGCACTGCTCCTGGCCTTCATCGCCCTCGCTGCGATCGCCTCACTTACGGCGGTTAGGACGAGCTTAGATACCGTCTGGACCAACATAGAAACCAAGCTCGGCACAGCGGCCGGCCAGTAAGAACTTCAATGGGAGCCGTGATCTGCACCCACCGCTCCCATTTCTCTTAACCCATGAATCGCCGCTTCATTCCTGTCCTGCTGTTCGCTCTGGTTGTCTCCGGTGCGGCAAGTTTCCTGGTCTACCACTTCGTGCTTACCCACGTCCAGGCAGCCAGTACTAAGCCGGTCCCTAGGCAGAAGCTGCTGGTCGCCTCGCATAACCTTGAGGTCGGCGCCCTCATACAGGATGCGGACCTGAAATGGACTCAATCGGCCGATGCCATTCCCGACGGGGTAATCAACGACAGGCAGCAGGCGATTGGGCGCGGCGTTGTCTCCACCATTTACGAAGGTGAGCCGATCTCCTCCGCCCGTCTCGCGGCAAAAGGGGCAGGAGCGGGCCTCGCGGCCATGATTCCGGTTGGCGAGCGCGCCGTGGCGCTAAAGGTTGATCAGGTAGTCGGTTTGGCGGGTTTTGTCGTCCCTGGGATGCGCGTCGACGTAATCATCGCCGGCAATGCGAGTCCTACGCCTGGCGCGGAAGGGGTTCTCTCCCGAACCGTGCTCCAGAATATTGAAGTCCTGTCCGCCGGCCAGAAGATCGAAAAGAGTACCGACGGAAAGCCGGAGCAGGCGCAGGTCGTGAATCTCCTGGTTACCCCCGATCAGGCCGAGATTCTCAGCTTGGCGAGCAATGAGACTAAAGTCCAGCTTGTCTTGAGAAACCCGCTCGATACCAAAGAGGAAGCTACCCACGGGACTTCGGTTGCGGCGCTGTTCGGCGTTACCCCAGCTCCTGTTCTCGCTGTTGCCGCTCCGCCGAGGCGTCCCGCGCCGCTTCCACGTCAGCCAGACGCTCCGACCGTGGAAGTCTTCAATGGCACGAAGCGAAGCGAACAGAAGCTCGATGTGCGTTGAGAGCAGGGAAACTATGAACACCAGATTCTTTACTCTCGCCTTCCGGTCCGGCATCGCTTCATTTGTCTGCTATGCGGCCGTGGCAGCCACCCCGTCTGTGCCAACCGATCTTTCCGTCGGCATCAACAAATCCACCATCGTGCAGAACACGGCCGGCGTGAAGCGAATCTCTATCGCTAACCCTGACCTGGTGGAAGCGGTCGCGGTCAGCAAGACGGAAGTGCTGTTGAACGGAAAGAAGGCCGGCGATACCAGCCTCGTGCTCTGGGATCTGGGCGGCCAAAGAACCATGTTCGACGTCCACGTCATTGCGGCCACACCCAAGGTAGAGGTGGTGCGCGACGAGCTTCAACGCGAGCTTCCGGGCCAGAATGTCACGCTAACGGTGAGCGAAGGAAGCGTGTTTCTACGCGGGACCGTGAACGATGTCACGTCGTCCGACCGCGCTGCCGAAATCGGCGCAACACTTGGTAAGGTTGTCAACCTCCTGCGGGTTAAAGTTCCCGAAGCCGATACGCAAGTCCTGCTGAAGGTTCGCTTCGCCAGCATCGATCGAACCGCGCTCCAGCAGCTCGGCGCGAACATTATCAGCACCGGCGCAACGAATACCATCGGAGCAATCTCCACAGGGCAGTTCGGGCAGCAGCCGACATTCGACTTCAAACAAAACCCGTTTTCCGTTACGTTCAACAATCTCCTGAATATCTTTTTCTTCCGCCAGGATCTCAACCTCGCGGGCACCATCCAGGCGTTGGAAACGAAGCAGTTACTGCAAATCCTGGCCGAGCCTAACCTGTTGACTGTTATGGGACGGCCCGCGAGTTTTCTAGCGGGCGGCGAATTTCCTTACCCCACGCTGCAGGGCGGCGGCGCTGGGGTCGGGCAGATCACTATCCAGTTCCGCGAGTTCGGAATACGTATCCGCTTTCTGCCGACACTTACACCGCGCGGGACCATTCATCTCGCGCTTACACCGGAAGTAAGTTCTCTGGACTACACCAATGGGCTCACTGTCAGTGGGTACACCATACCTGGTCTGGATGTCCGGAGAGTCCAGACCGAAGTCGAACTGGAAAATGGCCAGAGCTTCGCTATAGCCGGTTTGCTCGATAACAGAACCACCGAGAACTTGAATAAGATTCCGGGCCTGTCGAATATTCCGATTTTGGGCAAGCTGTTCGAATCCCGTTCGCTACAGAAGAACAACACGGAGCTTCTGGTACTGATAACGCCCGTATTGGTTCGTCCCATACCCGCAGGTGCAAAGGGTCCAGACCTGCAGATGCCCAAACCGTTTATGAAGGATGCGCCTTCTTCGGTTCCTCTCAATCCGGCGAGCCCGGCAGCCAAAACACCCGGCGTTGAATCGCTGCCTTGGGAAACGCTCAAGAACTGGACTGAGCCGGAAGTCGCTCCCGCAGGGCCCGCTCCCTCCAACGGAGCTCCCGATTCCGGAATCAAGCCAATGTTTCAGGGCACTCCGCCGCCCGCCGACTCTACTCCGGCATCCGCATCGAAGAACTGAGGCTGACATGAAAACTGCCAATCTCCTGCTGGCCCTGGAAGACGATGTCTTGCGCCGCGACGTCATGTACCGTCTGGAAAATTCCGAGAGACCCTGCTCATTTGACGAGCAGAGCCCGAATGATTGGAGAGGGCTGCTGAACTTTGTCAGTCAGCACCGCCCGGAAATCCTGCTGATCGAGCTATCCGCGATCAAAGCTGATCTTGCCAATTCGCTTCGGGCCATCAAGAAATCGGCGCCCCAGACGAAGATTGTCGCCCTGCACTCGAGCGATGACCCGAAAACCATTCTCACGGCGATGCGGGCGGGGGCAAACGAATTCATTCACCCTCCTTTTGACGAAACGTTCGCGCTCGCCATTGAGCGCGTCATCGATTCGAATGCCGAAGAGCAGCGGCCGGAACGGCGCGGGAAGGTTGTCGGCTTCCTTTCCGCGAAGGGCGGCTGCGGAGCAACCACGCTTGCCTGTCATATTGCGGCCGGCCTGCGGCTATTAACCGGGCAGAGCGTCCTTCTGGCTGATCTCGACCTTTCATCGGGCATGGTCGGGTTCCTGATGAAGATCGCCTCTCAATACTCGGTACTCGATGCGGTAACAAACCTGACCCGCCTGGACGAGAGCCTCTGGAAAGCGCTGGTGTCGGAGTGGAAGCCGGGAATCGGCGTTATTCCGAGTCCGGATGCATTCTCGCATGAAAGCGCCCCTACCCGCGATGAACTGCGTCATGTGGTGCGTTTTATGCGAACCCAGCACGATTGGGTTGTGCTCGACCTGGGCCGCAGCTTCAACGAAGTCGCAGCCGCCCTCTATCAGGAGCTGGACGACCTGCTGCTCATATCGGTGTTGGAAGTAACCGCGCTGCATGGCCTGAAGGCGATTGCCCAGAAGCTGCGCGACCGGGGCGAAGACATGTCCAAGCTGCAACTGATTCTGAACCGCACTCCGAAGATGATGGACATGACGCAAGAAGACTTGCAGAAAGTCCTCGGCCGCCCGCTGTACGCCATGCTTCCGAACGACTATCCGAGTCTGTATCAGGCTTACTCAGCCGGCACGCTTCTTCCGGCGAACAACCGGCTTGCGCAGCAGTTTTCGGTGTTGACTACAAAACTCGCCGGCATCGAAGCGCCAAAGACGCAAAAGAAGTTTTCCCTATTCCGGTGATCAGAGATGTCGCTAAATTCCCGAAATCCAGATACTTCATTGTGGGGCAGGCCTTCATTGTGGGCCAGCCCCTCATTGTGGGGCAGGCCCTCGCCCTGCGCCGGGCTCCCAGCCCGGCTCCCCCGGCTCCTCGGGCCGCATGGTTCAAGTAAATGACACCTAACGCGGATCTCCAGCGGCTGCAGTCGCGTTTGACAGAACCGTCCACATCGAATTCCCGCGAGGCTTCCGCGGCGCAGTACCAGGACATCAAGTTCTCGGTTCACCGGAAGCTCCTGGACCGCATCAACCTGGAGGCGCTCACCGGACGCTCTGGCGAACAGGCCCGCCAGGAAATCCGCCCCGCTGTCGGCAAGCTCGTAAATGAGGAGAAGACGCCGCTTAGCCTGGCCGAAAAAGAGCAGTTGATCGATGAGGTGTTGGATGAAGTCTTTGGACTCGGCCCGCTGGAACCATTGCTGCGCGACCGCACCGTTTCCGACATCCTGGTAACGACGCCCCGGATGGTGTACGTCGAGCGTGCCGGCAAGCTGGAACGCACCACCATCGAGTTCAAGGATGATGCGCACCTGCAGCGCATTATTGAGCGCGTAGTCTCGCGCGTGGGCCGCCGCATCGACGAATCCTCTCCTATGGTGGACGCACGATTGCCCGACGGGTCGCGCGTTAACGCCGTGATACCGCCGCTGGCAGTGGATGGTCCGCTGCTATCTATCCGGCGCTTTGGCGGTTCGCCTCTGCAGCCGGTCGATTTGCTCCGCAACCAGTCGATCATCGAGCCCATGCTCGAGCTGCTGAAGTGCTGCGTAAAGGCGCGCTTGAACATCATTATTTCTGGCGGCACCGGCGCAGGCAAGACTACGTTTCTGAACATGCTCTCCGGGTTCATTTCTCCAAATGAGCGGATCGTGACTATTGAAGACGCCGCCGAACTGCAGTTACGGCAGCCGCACGTGGCCAGGCTGGAGACGCGTCCCGCGAATATCGAAGGCAAAGGCGCGATCATGCAGCGGCAACTGCTGATCAATGCTCTCCGTATGCGCCCCGATCGCATCATCGTCGGTGAGGTCCGCGGCGAAGAAGCCCTTGACATGTTGCAGGCCATGAATACCGGCCATGATGGCTCGCTCACAACGGTCCATGCCAACAGCCCTCGCGACGCCATCAGCCGGCTTGAAGTCATGGTAAGCATGTCGAACGCCAATATCAATCTGCGTTCCATACGGCAGCAGGTGGCATCGGCGGTCGATCTCTTCGTACAGATCTCCCGCCAGAGCGATGGGTCGCGTCGCGTGACACACATGACTGAATGTGTCGGAATGGAAGGCGAGCAGGTCACGACGCAAGACATCTTTGTATTCGAGCGGTCGGGTATCTCGAAGGATGGCCGCGTCATGGGCCGCTTTCAGTCATCGGGTATTCGCCCGAAATTCACCGAACGGATCAAGGCCGCCGGTCTGGATCTTCCGTTGAGTATTTTTCAAAGCTCGGTGGAGGTGCGGTAGCAGGCGTATGGCCCTCGGCATCATCATCTTCGGCTTTCTGTTCGTCGTGATCCTCCTTTGCGTCGGCCTCGGCCAAGCATTCCTGGTATCCCGGCAAAAACAGCAAGTGCGCACTATGCTCCGGCGCGCCGAATCAAAATCGGCGGAGCCGCGGCAGGACCTTCTGCGGCCAGAAGCCGTCCAGGACCTGCTGACCAAAGCTCTCAATAGCCTCGGCCTGTTCTCCCGCCTGGCGCTGTTCATTGAACAGGCAGGTTCGGAATGGACGACGGGAAAATTTGTCTTCGCGAGCCTTGCTACAGGTTCATTCGCTTTGATTATGGGCGTGTTGATTCCGGCATTCTCCCGCGTGAGAGTAGGGCCGGCCATCCTATTCTTCGCCGGCGGCGCGATACCGGTTCTGATACTACTTCGCAAACGGGCCAAGCGGTTCGCCGCTTTCGAAGAGCAGTTTCCCGAGGCGCTTAACTTCCTGTCGCGCTCCATGCGCGCGGGCCACGCGTTCTCTATTGGAATGGAGATGCTGGTCGCGGATTCGCCCGAACCACTGGTTGGATGCTTCCGCCGCGTTTTGAGTGATCTGCACCTCGGCTCGCCTCTTGAGGTGGCGCTCGGAAAGCTAGTGGCCCTGGTGCCGCTGATAGACGTTCGCTTTTTTGTATCTTCGATTCTGCTGCAGCAGGGAACCGGCGGAAACCTGAGCGAGATCCTCGACAGCATGGCGCATATTATCCGCGAACGCTTCCGGCTGAAGGGGCAAGTGAAAGCCGCCGCCGCTCACGGCAAGATTACGGGCCTGGTCCTCGCGATTATGCCGGTGGTTGTTGGCGTCTTGTTGTTTTTCACTTCACCGAACTATCTCATGGTGCTGGTACGTGATCCCGGAGGCAGACAACTGCTTATCGGGGCTGGCGTCGGACAGATAATCGGTTACCTCTGCATTCGAAAGATCGTGAACATAAGAGTCTGATCTATGCTGATTCTCGCGAGTATTCTGCTGTTTCTGATCATCGCTGCCGCAATCGTACTCTTCGGCTACATTCGTTTTGTCAAGCCGGCCACCATGCTGGACCAGTTAGCCACGTCCACAGCCGAAGTAATATACAGGCCCGGCGCAAGCTTCGAAACGAAGCCTGCAACAGGAATGGCAAAGCTGCTGGGATCGCTTGGTCAACTGATTCCCAACTCGCCCCAGGATCTGGGACTGATGAAACGGGAACTCGGCGCGGCAGGCTTTCGCTCGCCACATGCCGTTTCTATATATGTCGGTATCAAGCTTGTGAGTTGCCTTGTTCTGATTTTGCTCGCCTTGATATTTAGGACTCACCTTACTGCCAATCCACTGAACCGGTTGCTGCTCCCCGTTTTTGGAGCGGTTGGCGGCTATTTAGTTCCGGGCTTTCTTCTGGGCCGTTTGGTGAAACGTCGTCGTCTGCAGATTCGGTTAGCCTTGCCGGACGTTTTGGATCTGCTGGTCATTTGTACGGAAGCAGGATGTGCTCTTGATAAGGCCATCCTGAACGTCAGCCGCGAATTCAAAACCTTTCATCCGGTCATCAGCGAAGAGCTATCGATGGTCAACATGGAGATGCTGGCGGGCGGGAGCCGCATCGACGCTTTGCGCAACTTCGCAACCAGAACCGGCGAGGAAGAGCTCAAAAAGTTGGTCGCGATTCTTATCCAGACAGATCGCTTTGGCACCAGCATTGCCGAAGCGCTACGAACACAATCGGAGTTTCTGCGGGTCAGGCGGCGGCAGGAGGCCGAGGAGCGCGCCGGCAAAGTCGGAGTCAAGTTAGTCTTTCCGATCTTCTTCTTTTGCATGCCCGCTTTGACCATTCTCGTCGCCGGACCTGGTTTCCTGCAGCTATTCAGGACATTGCCGGCGCTGGCCGGCATGCATTAGGTGAACTATGCGAAACCTGCCGATCCAACGACCTCAGGCGCTTTCAGAACCGCGCGCGTCAGCAAGCGGCCTATCTTTCGATACTTGCGATATTCCGAATCTTTGATGCACTTTACTTTATAACCCGACCTACGAAAGGAGAATACATGGAACATACAGTGTTACAGGCAGGACTTTGGATCGCAGCAGGAGCTATTCTGCTGCTCTATTTTAAACGCCGGCGCAACCGGAAGATGATGCAGTAGGCTTGATTGCCCGTTGAATGAAGAGTATCTGGAAGTGGGCGGGAGAGCAAACCGGTTCGGAAATTATAGAGTTCGCACTGGTTCTTCTCCCGCTACTTGCGGTTTCATTTATGATTATGGATCTCTCCTGGATCTTCTTCGCGAAGTCCAGCCTGCAGTATGCCGCGGGGGCTGGCGTTCGATATGCAGTTACGAATAACAACTTGAGCCAGGATTCTATCAAAGCAGTTGTGCAGCAGAACGCAATGGGATTTTTGGCCGGCAGCACCGGGCTTACGAAGATCACAATCAACTACTATAGTCCCGCGAACCCTTCTGGGCCCGCGTTAACTGGGGCGGCCACTACCGTTGGCGGAAACATTGTCGAGATCTCAGTTCAGGGTGTGCAAATCAACCCGCTGGGACTTATTTGGCCAGGCGGTCCCACCGCTCTAAATCTATCGGCGAGTTCAACGGATGTCATCGAAAGCCCCCCTCCTCCGGCATCTTAGGCGGCTGCGGGTGCTCCGTCATCCGCAGGAGCGCGGAAGCGCGCTCGTCGAGTTCGCCTTGTCCTCACTCGTCTGGCTTCCCTTATTACTGGGAACCATTGTGTTCGGATTCAACCTGTTAGGAGCCATCCAGGTAAGCCAGCTTTGCCGCGATTCTGGCCATATGTACGCTTACGGAATTGATTTCACACAGCCGGCAAATGCGACACTCCTACAGCGCCTAATCACCAACTTGAATATCAACATCCAGCAGGGCAGTGGAGATGGCTATATCTTCTTCTCTACCGTTACTCTGGTCAGCGACGCTGATTGCGCAGCGGCGGGAGCTTCCAACCCGTGCGCCAACCGCGGGAAATACGTCTTCACCAAGCTGCTGGTCTTCGGCAATCCAGTCGGGGCGCAGACTTCGCTGGGGAGCCCAGACGCCAGCTTTTTGAAATCGGGGAGCGTGATTCAACTTTCGGACTATCTCAACAATGCCTCGCTGGTCGCGACAAACTTCTCGAGTCTGCTGACATTTACTGCGAATCAACCAGGCCAGTACGCCTATATCTCTGAAGTGAATCTGCGCCTACACATTATCAATTGGAGCAGTTTCAGTAACACCACATCTTATGCGCGATCAATATTCTAAAGAGAACGAGCGCGGCGCAGCTCTGATTTTATTCTCGATCATGCTGCTGCTGGTTGTTTTGCCGATGATCGGGCTCGGCATTGATGGCGGAGTAGCGTACTACGCGCACGCCAGACTGGCATCGGCGGCCGACGCAGCAGCTCTGGCCGGAGCCCGATCGCTTAACGTTGGCCTGGACCTTGCGTCCCAAACAGCTAGTGCCCAATCGATTGCGAAACAGTACTTTCTCGCCAACTATCCGGCGAATTTCCTCAACAGCAAAAACGTCTCATTTCCGGCGCCGAGCGTTGCAGAGACCGGCACGCATGTTCGTACGGTTAACGTTTCGGCATCGGCGGACGTGTCCATGTACTTTCTCGGTCTGCTGGGCCACCCGACCGTCCATATCACGGCATCGGCGCAGACATCCCGGCGCGATGTGAACGTCGTGTTGACGCTCGATCGATCCGGCTCAATGGGTAAAGTTTGCGGCACTATGACCGCGGCCGCCCAAAGCTTCGTGTCTAAATTCACTAACGGGCGCGACACGATGGGGCTCATCACCTTCATGGGAAACGCGAACGTCGACTATCCGTCCACCCTCACCTTCGATTCGCAAACACCAAGCCTCACGGCCACGCTGGGAACGCTGAAATGCGGTGGGGATACCGGATCGGCAGCGGCTCTAACTCTCGCTCATCAACAGATCACCAAGCTAGCTGAGCCGGGAGCGTTCAATGTGATCGTCTTTTTCACCGATGGCGTGCCGAACGGGTTTTCGGCGGGACCGGCGCCGGGAGGCTTTCTGGTCAAGGCCACAAGCCCCTGCAACGGTGGCAAGCCCCTGGCAGGCTTCATCGCGGATGATGGCGGCATTTACCTTCCGAACCCCGTGGCGATCAATGTAACATCGATGCCCAAGAGCGCCTGCTTCGGGAACATGTCGTATGTAGCGAACAACTTTCAGTACATCCCAAATACCGACGCTTACGGCAATTCAGGAACTGGCTATAAAAGCGTTACGACCTCACAGACACACATCGCCTTTACTACAGCAAACAGCGATGCCGTTTCATGGAACGCCGCTGACAATGCCGCCCTGAAGATCCGGCAAGGCGGCATTTTTCTATACACAATCGGGCTCGATGGAAATGGCGGGATTGATAGCTATTTTCTGGCCAGGATTGCGAACGATCCCACGAGCGCAACCTACAATTCCTCACAGCCCGCCGGAATGTATGCCTACGCAGGTAATGCAGGCCAGCTTGCTGCCGCTTTCAATTCGATCGCATCCGAAGTGCTGCGAATCTCGCAATAGCCCTAAATAAACATCTCTTCGTCGGAAGTTGCGTGGTCCACCGTGGGCCGGCGGCCGCGCCCCAGGTACTCCAGCGCAGTTCGGATCCCGCTCCATAGGCCATGCACTTCCCTTACAGGTCTCAGCACGCCTTTCTGAATGATCAGTACGGTCTCCTGCGCCCGTGTCATCGTATCGTCCAGCACCATTTCGGCTCGTTCCATCTGAACTTTCGCCCGGGTCGAGGCATCATTCAACAATTCATCAATGTTGGCGACCTGCCGCTTTGTCGTGTCCAGGATTTCTACGCTTGTCGCCCCGATCTTCTCAATGTGCTTCTCCACTCGCTCTACAGACCGGCGCGAAATGCCGACGATCTCCTGCACCTGGGGCCACACAGCCAGAAGCTTGGTCCGGATATCCCGGGCGACCATAAACAAAGCCAGCAGCGACACCGCTTGAATAAGCAGCGCCACTGCCGAGATTGCAACAAAAATAATGAGCAGTATGAGAAGCGTGTTCTCGTTCATGTCGGCGCTCGATGTTAATTACTCGATACGCTAAATGGTTTCTGCTGTTCTGCCGCCGGTGGTTGTGCTGCTGCCTGAGCCTGCCGCGGCCGCCTTAACGTCTCCGACCGCATCCCGGTAGGCCTGCTTGCCTGCTTCCACTGCCTGGTTCAGGGTATCTTTCTGTCGCGTTACGGTGGCTCGCCCCTGTTCGTACAGGTCGGAAGCCGACTGCTTCAAATCGCCGGTCCGCTGGCGCACGTACTCTGAGCCTTCCTGCGCCCGGTTCTTTATATAATCCGCGCCTTCACCGGCTTTGTCCGCGAGCAACTGGCGGGTCTCCTCACCCGCTCTGGGCGCCCACAGGATTCCGGCTGCAACGCCGATGCCGAGTCCCAGCAGAAAATATCCGAAGCCGCTTTTTTCCTCCATTACATCCATCTCCTTACAAAAGTTGTTATTTTCGCGAACACTTGTATCTACCTTGCAGTTTACATCTTGTAGAGGATGCTAAAGTAGCAAAGGTTTCAGCGCATGCCCGGCCACAAGGTTCCTAAAAAGTTGAGTGAAACCGAGCTGTGGGACTATGCTCTGCGCATACTGGGGCGGCGTGCTCATTCCTCCGGCGAACTGAAACAGAAACTTGCCATGCGTGCCGCGTCCCCCTCGGATGTGGATGCCGCGCTGCACAAATTACGTGAGTATGGGTTTGCCGATGATCAGAAGTTTTCGGAGGCATTCGCCGGATCACGCCTGCAAAATCAGGGTTTTGGGCGGCTTCGGATCTTGCACGAACTGCGCTCGAAACGTATCGCGCCTGCGGTCGCCGCGCAGGCCGTTGAAAAAGCATTCGATGGAACCGACGAACTTCAGCTCATCCAGAATTTTCTCGATCGCAAATATCGCGGAAAAAACCTCCCGCAATTCTTGCAGGAAGAGAAGAACCTGGCATCCGCCTATCGAAGACTCCGGAACGCGGGCTTCTCCAGCAACGGATCCATCAAGATGCTGAAGCGATATTCCCGGAAGATCGATGACTGGGACGCCACCGGCGAAAGCTAAGGAATCGCGCGTCAGTTTATAAGCAGCTTACAGAACCGCGCGCGTCACGGTCGCGGTTCTGTTTCCCGCACGGAACCGCGCGCGTCAGCAAGCGGCTTGACGAAAACTAAAACTTCACTTGCGGCACCTTCCGCTCTTGCTCTGTCGTCTTAAAATACGCATCGTCGCGCTGGAACCCGAAAATCGACGCCGCGATATTCTTCGGGAACTGCTCCACGCTGATGTTGTAGTTCTTGATCGCTTCGTTATAATCCCGGCGATCGACCGCGATCCGGTTCTCGGTACCTGCCAGTTCGTCCTGCAGTCGCAGGAAATTTTCGTTCGATTTCAACTGCGGATAATTTTCCGTCAGCATCAGCAATCGCCCGATCGCCCCGCTTAACTGATTGTTCGCGGAGATCTCATCCTGCTTGCTGCGCGCGCCCAGCAGCGCGGCCCGGGCATTCGTTACCTCGCCAATCACCGTCTGCTCCTGTTTCGCGAAGCCCTTAACGGTTTCCACCAGGTTCGGAATCAGGTCCGCCCGCCGCTTCATATCGTTATCTACTTGGGCCCATCGCGCATCAATCTCATTTCGCTGTGTTACAAGCTGATTTCGCTGGCTCATTAGCTGTCCCCCGAAAATAAGGACAATCACCACGATCACGATCAGAACGATAATTGCGCCCTTCATAATTTCTTGCCTCCTCGAAATAGCGGATTCCCTAGCGCTCTAGCGCATCAACGAAACGCACCAGCGCATCCGTTTCCGCCAGATATTGTTCGAGCAGCGGAACTGGTTCCGTTCCGGCTGAACGTTTGCCGGCTCCGCGAATCGCCAGTATCTCATTCGCCGCCCTCATCGGGTTGCCCATTGCATTTCCCAGGGCCGCCACAACTTCCCTCTTCTTCCAGTGCGGCGGGTTGCCGCTCAGTATCAGGGCGTGCCGTCCCAGCACACAGAATGTGGAAATGGAATCGGTCATTAACTTCACTAGCCGGTCAGAATTGCCCATCACTTCCGCGGCCTTTTGGCGAAGTCTAATCTGCTTTGCCCTTAGTTCATGCTCCACTTGCGCCCGATAGAACGATTTGTCGATTACCAGATCCTGGATGACGTCGCTGCCGTAAAGAACTCGCCGGTGCTCTTGCATGTCGTGGAATTCCATCGGGAAACAATCCGTTGACGTGCGCACTTCTTCCGCGGTCAGAAGCAGCGGAGGGGGATTGCCCTGTTCGCGCCACCAGCGCAAAATCGGCTCCGATTTTCCGAGTTCGGTCGGCGAAAGCCGGTCCATAACACACAGTACGTTCAAATCGGAACTTCGTTCATTCCAATCGCCCATTGCGGCTGAGCCGTACAGAATTGCGGAAACCAGCCGGTCGCCAAAAGCTGCTTTCAGCCGCTCTACCAGTGCGGAAAGTTTTTGTTCCATTTGCTCCTTACCAGTTGCTGCTCGCCCCACCGCCGCCGAACCCGCCGCCCCCGAAACCGCCGAAACCGCCGCCTCCACCCGAGCCGCCGCCGAACCCTCCGCCACCCCAGCCGCCACCGCCCCAACCACCTCGTCCGCCGCCGAACAGGTTGCCCAGCAGGAATCCGGTCAAACAGCCGCTACCGCCGCCGCCCCTGCGCGCGCCTCTACCGAATAACCAGAGCAGTACGAAAATGCCGAGTATCAGCAGCGGCCACGGTATCCCGCCGCCTCCCCGCGATGCACCTCGCGTTTGCTGGCCGGCTGGTGGCGCAATCTGACCTGTAAATGCGATCCCTTTCCCTTGCGCAATGTGGGCCGCCATCGATTGAGCGCCCGCCATCAGTGCCCGCCCGTAATCGCCGGCGCGCAGATCGGGTCTCATCGCCCGCAGGGTGCCGCCCGCGAACCCGTCCGTAATGTACGGTTCAATTCCCCGCCCGGTCTCAATGTCGCTCTTGCGATCCTTGATGACCAGCAGTAACAGCACCCCCTGGTTATCCTTCTTCGGACCGACACCCCACTTCCGCCCCAGCTCAAGCGCAAAATCTCGAATCGGCTCATCGCCAATCGTGTCGATCGTTACCAGCGCGAACTGCGTCCCAAGCTGCTGGTCTACCTTGGTGCAGAAAGCTTCCAGCTCGCTTTTCGACTGCGGATCAACCACATGCGCCAGATCGCTGACGTATCCAGTTGGCTTCGGCAGCTTGTCGATATCCACCGCGCCAACCGCGATCTGGGCGCTGAGCAGAATCGCAAACGCCGCCAGAAAGAGGCGCAGAACCCCTGCGGATCGGCGCACTCGGATGGAAGGTGAGGTTAGCAGCATCGGTTAAGTCGGCGAACAGCTATTTCCCAGGCGCGGTCTTGGCGCTTACACCCAGTGGCCGGGTGTACTGGTTTAGCCAGGCGATCACGGTGGCATACCAGTATTGGCTGTTCTGTGGTTTCACTATCCAGTGTCCTTCATCGGGAAACTGAACCAGCTTGGATGGGATCTTCATTCCCTGAAGAGCGGTGAAAAGCTGCTGTCCCTGCCCGATCGGCACGCGATAGTCAAGTTCACCGTGCGTGACTAGCGTGGGAGTCTTGAAGTTCTTGATGAAGGAACTTGGCGACCATTTTTGGTAAAGATCGGGATTCTCCCACGGCATGCCCTGAAACTCCCATTTCGGAAACCAGAGCTCCTCGGTCGTCAATGCTTCACTGCGCAGATCGAAAACTCCCGCGTGGCTCACCAGCGCCTTGAAGCGGTCTGTGTGCCCCAGAATCCAATCGATCATGTAGCCGCCATAGGAAGCTCCCGCGGCCACCATCCGGTCTTTGTCAATATAGGGCAGATTGCTCACATAATCAACCGTGGCCATGATGTCGTTGTAGGCGCGTCCTCCCCAGTCGCCATTTACCGCATCCGTAAAGCCCTGGCCATAGCCAATCGAGCCATGCGGATTGGGCATTACGACCACGTACCCGGCCGCTGCCAGAACCTGAGCATTCCAGCGATAGCTCCACGATTCGCCCCAATCGCCCTCGGGACCGCCATGAATCGCAAACAGAACCGGGTATTTGTTGGCAGGATCGAAGCCGGGCGGCTTCACGACAAAGCTCTCGATCTTCGCGCCATCCGCGCCATCAACCGAAATCTTTTCAAGCGGGGTAAGCTGGCAATCGTTCAGGACAGCGTCATTCAGATGAGTGAGCGGGATGCCGCTGCCGCCCTTCGACATAGCCTTGTTAATCTCAACCGGCTTTGACCCGCTCTGCTCCGTATAGATCATGTTTTTGTCGTCGTTCGTAAACTGCACTGACCCTACGCTCGTCGGGCCCTGCGCAATGGTGCGAATCGGTCCGCCGCCGGCCGGAATCATCAGCAGTGGCGTCGTGCCGCGGTCGTCGATCGTGAAAAAGATGCGCGTGGAATCGCGAGACCAGGTATACGACTCTACCCAGCGGTCGAGCGAATCGGTCAGAGTGCTCATGGTTCCGGCCTGGAGATCGAGAACCGCCAGACGCCATTGATCGCTTTCATATCCGCCGCGAACCTGCGTGCGATAAGCAAGATGCTTTCCGTCAGGCGAATAGACTGGACCTTCATCCGCTCCCGGATTCGTAGTAATACGCCGCGCCCGGCCCCCCGCGGCAGCAACGCTGAAGAGATCGGAATTGGTGCTGCTGGCAGGATCGGAGTCGATGTTTGCGACATAAGTGACATCGATGCTGTCTGGAGAAAAAGCATACTGCTCCGGGCCGCCGAGCGAAAACGGAGGCGTGTTCACATTTCCGGGCGTGAGATCGCGCGGCTTGCCGCCGGTGAGGTCTGACGATTGAATCAGAATGTGCTTGCGGCGTGAGCCCTTATATTCGGTCCAGTGGCGATACAGCAGTTCCGTGTATACACGTGCGTGCATTTTGCCCGCGGCGTCCTGGTCCAGCTTGGTCTTATTGCAGGTGGCATCGTACGTAATACCCGGGCTGGCGTTCCCGACCTCGCAGGATGGATACACATCGCTCGTAAACAGGATGAGCTTACCGTCCGGTGAGACAGTTACACCCTCGGCCCCCGTTGGCACGTTCGTGATCGCGAGCGCACCTGTGCCGTCGGCGTTCATCGACCACACCTGGGAGCCATTGCTGCGATTCGAAACAAAAAAGATGCGCTTCGAATCGGGCGACCAGCGAGGCCGCGTGTTCACCTCGCCCTCATTCGTCAGCCGCTGAGGCGTGCCCCCATCCACCGGAACAACGTAGATTTGAGTAGCCTTCGCGTTGTTCGGAAGATCGATCGTTTGAGCTGTGAAGGCGACCAGTTTGCCGTCAGGCGAAAGTTGAGGATCGTCGATACGCGCCAGCCGCATCATCGCCTCGAACGTGAACGGAGCCTTTGCCGCGGCGGAAAAGCTGAATAGGCCGGCAACTAACGCGCACGCAGCGGCAATTCGCATAAACGATCATTTTAAGCGGAGGATCGCAGCAGAGATTATTTACCTTACTTGTCCCCGGACTGTGTCCCCGGCGCTTTGATCGTACACTAGGTCTCAGGACAGCTCGATGACCGAGAAGAACACAAGCCGTTATGTAGAAACCCGCAATGGAGGGTATTACGTTACAGGGTCCAGAGTATCTCTTGCGAGTGTCATTCACTCGTTTCGTCAAGGCGCATCTCCGGAGACGATACTGCAGGACTTCCCCTACATTGGCTCACTTTCTAACGTATACGGTGCTATCGCCTTTATCCTGGAGAATCCAGCAGCAGTGGAAGAATACCTGGCGAACCAGGAGCACCTCTGGAACAACATTGAAAGCGAGCACCCGCTTTCATCAGACATGCTGGCGCGCTTTGAAACAGGTCGAAAACTATTGAACCGGCAACCAGCTTGAGGGTTCGCTTTCAAGCCGATGCTGACTTTAACAATTCGGCAGTTCTCGGCATTGCGCGAAGGTGGCCGGCAATTGACATACGTTCCGCACAAGGTCTCCAGAGGACCTGCGCAATTCGATTCGGTGGTTGCCGAGATGAACTTTGCGTCTCAGCCTTCGGACTCGCTTGACTTCCTAGTGGCCTGTCGCGGAGAGTTCATTACCATTGCCTGTGGGGCGGGTTGGCCGAAGGCAACCTGCGGGCCGATTGCCAATCGGCCCCAAATCTCGGCTCAATAGTAACGAATTCACTGCGACAGACCACTAGCTCCGCTGTTCAGCGCCGTTTCAACACCACTCGTGCAGGAGATCCGTCCGATCCCACGATCCGCAGCGGCAGGCAGATCAAATCGTATGCGCCTTCGCTTACTTCAACTAGATTCAACCCTTCAACAATCCAGATCCCCGCGCCTAAAAGGGTTCTGTGCGTTTCCGCCCCGTCGCCTTCGAACACACCCACCGACAGGTAATCCACGCCAACCAGCTTCACTCCCGCTTCCGCCAGGAACTCTGCCCCCGATCGATTAATGCCCACGTAATCGGTCGCGAAGTCCTGGTTGTCCCAGCGCCGGTTCGAATTTCGTGTTTTGAATAAGACCCGGTCGCCCGCGCTAATACCTCTGCCCTGGAGTTCACGTCTGCCAATCACATCCGTTTCCACCGGCATCCCGATCACTTTCGCCGTGCCTATCCCAATCTCAAGCGGAAACTGGTCAATTCCCTGTCCCCCGTCGACGAAATGACACGGAGCATCCATGTGTGTACCCGTATGCGCGCCCATCCGGCACAGCGTTACGTTCGCCTGGTCGCCGCGGTCCATGTCCATCGCACGCTGAAAATTCGGCTCGGGATCACCGGGCCAATGCACCATCCCGCCGTTTAGCTCCACGGAGATATCAATCCAGGCGTTGTTACTCGTCACAATTCCGTTTATTCTTTCACATTGCCGCCCGCCGCAAGTGGCGCACGATTTATCGTGCCGGCGGGCAGTTCACTGCCCGCGAAATAACTGGGACCGTCCACCAATCGCCTCCGCCTTCTCCATTACCCGAAATGCTGTAGTTCAAAATAGAGACTTGGCGAGCAAATGATTTCCTCCAGCTTCGATAACCGTATTTTTCTCGACTGTGGCAAGCGCCGGCTTACTCCTCCAAAACACTGATGGCTGCCTTTGCCGCGAGAACTTCCTCACCGCCGTGTGATCGAATGAATAGCCGAAGCATGTCTCACCTGCCGTTCCGGAATTTTGTTCACCTGACCCAAGCGGAAGCGCACGATCTCATGCAGCGGATGCTTTCGGGCGCAATGACCACGGAAGAGATCGCCGATGTGTTGACCTTTCTTCGCCGTAAGGGCGAAACCATAGCTGAGCTTGTCGGATTCGCCTCCGCCGTCCGGGAAATCGGCCAACCCATCGAGGTTGATCAGAGTGAACAACCGCTGCTCGATACCTGCGGCACGGGCGGCGACGCCTGCAACACGTTTAACGTTTCTACCGCGACCGCTTTCGTGGCGGCCGGCGCGGGCCTCCGCGTTGCCAAACACGGCAACCGCCGCATCTCCAGCCAGTGCGGCAGCGCAGATGTGCTCGAAGCCCTCGGCATCCCGGTCAACTTGGCCGCGCCTCAGGTTGCCGATTGTATTCGGCAAACCGGTATCGCATTTCTCTACGCCCCCCTGCTTCATCCCGCGGTGAAGCACGCTCAAGAGGCGCGCTTGCTGCTAAAGGGCCGAACCATCTTCAATATGCTCGGTCCGCTGACAAATCCCGTGCGCGCCCGCGTCCAACTGATTGGTGCGTTTTCTGTCCGTGCGGCCGAGATGCTCGCGCAGGCGGCCGCCCGCCTCGGCATTCAGCGGGCATTCGTGGTGCATGGGGCGGACGGTCTGGACGAAATCACCACCACCGGACCCACAATCGTCTTTCAGGTTGAAGAAGGGCGTGTTCAGAAGGGCCGCTGGACGCCTGCGGATTTTGGCCTTGCGCCCGCCGCGCTCGAAGACCTGAAGGGCGGCGATCCCGAGGCCAACGCCGCGATTATCCGAGCCATTCTCCAGGGCGAACCCGGACCGCGCCGCGATATCGTGATCGCGAATGCGGCGGCCGCGCTATTTCTAGCTCAACGCGCGCCCGATCTGAAAAGCGCCGTCTCGCTCGCTGCTGAATCCATCGACAGCGGTGCTGGCCGGCGCAAGTTAGAAGAGGTCATCGAGTTCGTCGCCGCCTTTGCCCATGAACCAGTTTGAGATCCAGGAATTTGGAATCGAAAACCTCGCTCGCGTAGAAGCCGATAAGCCGCGCCCCGGATTTGGCCAGGTCCTGGTTCGCTTGCACGCCGCCTCGCTCAATTACCGCGACTACATGGTTGTAAACGGAACTTACAATCCAAAGATGAAGCGGCCCCTGGTTCCTCTTTCCGACGGCGCTGGCGTTGTCGAAGAAGTGGGAGATAACGTTACCCAATTCAAAAAGGGAGATCGTGTCGCTGGCTGTTTTTTCCAAGGCTGGCGAGATGGACCGCCGACTCGCGAAAAGGTCAAATCGGCTCTCGGTGGCGGAATCGATGGCGTCCTTCGCGAGTTTATGCTCTTTTCGGAGGATGGCCTCGTCTCCGCGCCCCATTCTCTTTCCGATGAAGAAACCGCGGCGTTGCCCTGCGCCGCGCTAGTCGCCTGGCACGCGCTCTTTGAAGACAACCCGGCCCTCCCTGGCGAGACCGTTCTCATCCAGGGGACCGGCGGAGTGTCCATTTTCGCCCTGCAGTTCGCCATTTCCGCTGGCCTGCGCACGATTGTCACCTCCAGCAGTGAAGAGAAACTGGCGCGCGTCCGCCAGTTGGGCGCAACCGATACCGTCAATTACAAAAAGGCCCCAGACTGGGAAGAGATCGCCCGCAAACTCACCGGCGGCGAGGGTGTGGACCGGGTCATCGAAGTGGGCGGCGTCGACACCCTCCCCCGCTCCCTCAAAGCCGTCCGCATGCAAGGTACGGTCAGTGTTATAGGCGCTCTCAGCGGCGGCGATCCCGCCGTCAGCCCCGTTCCGATTCTGATGAACAGCATTCGCGTGCAGGGCGTTTACGTTGGTTCGCGTGCTATGTTCCAGCGCATGAACCGCGCCATCGAATTGCATCGGATCAAGCCTGTTATCGACAAGACTTTTCAATGGACAGAGATTAAAGAAGCTCTGCGTTACATGGAAAGCCAGCAGCACTTCGGCAAAATCTGCCTCCGCTGGTCCTAGTAACCTGCCGCCATTACCGCTTCCCTCCCGCTTCCGCTCCTTTCTTCGGCATCACCAGATAGCCCCAAATCTCGTTCTTCGCGATCCGGGTCACCACCATCCGCGTATCCGGGTGCGTACCCGGAATCGCAATCGCGATCGGTTCGCCCGGTCTCATCCGCGATCTTTTCATTCGCTTGTTCTTCACAAGGATGGCGACATCGTACGAATTGCTCCGGTCCGTACGCAAAAGCCGCACTCGAACTGGACCGATGGCCCGATACGATCGCGCTCGGGCCAGTGAAAAGTTGAACGTTTCGAAGTCAATCTCGTTCGGCTTCGCCGTTCGGACGGTCGATGGGCTCCCATTGGCTGCCGCCGGCCGTACGCGTTCGCCCGCACTGGCTTGTGCGGCGATATCCACCACAATCGGGACACGCTGCTCCCTCAACAGCAGGAACAGGAACGCCGCCATCGCTGAGAGGACACCGATCCCAGCCGCCAACAGCATCAACCGGCTCGGGGCAGGAATTTTAGCCGGTTCGGATGTCTGCGATGCCAAGTTACGTCTTGCTAGTACCATCTGAGCTTGTGGATGCCACTATAACTCTTGTGGTGACGATTGGGAATACCGGTGTCCAAAAATGAACACCCTTTCGCCCCGGTCCGTTCGCAACCGGATGAAAGCATTAGATCGGAGTTTTGCATCTACGTGGCCCTCCATTTGCACATACCATCTGCGTTATCCTAGGTTCCCGCGATGACCGCTGAACTACCCTGCAAGCCCAGAGCCGAGACAAAGAAGGTGCTCGTCGTCGACGATCAGTCCGACGTGCGCGAGGCGCTACGTTTGTTGCTCAAAGGCGCTGGCTACTCGATCCAAACGGCGGAGTCTCCTTCAGAAGCGCTCGCCGCTACCGCCTCTGGCGATCCCGATCTCATTATTGTGGATATGAATTACACCTGGGACACGACCTCGGGTGAGGAAGGCTTGCGTCTGCTCGACCGCCTCCGCGTGCACCGCCGCGATGTGCCCATCGTCGCCATGACCGGCTGGAGCACTATCGATCTTGCTGTACGCGCCATGCAGCGCGGCGCTTGCGACTTCATTCCGAAGCCCTGGGACAACCGCCACTTTCTGGAAATCGTCGAAAAGCATCTTCGTGCCGATCCTGTGGAGCAGCGCCAGTTCGATTCCGAACTCGCCCTGGCTCGGAAAGTGCAGCGCAAACTTCTGCCCCACCCTAAATTTCGCGCATACGGCCTGGAGTGCGAGTGCGCTTCTCTTCCCATGAGCGAAATCGGCGGAGACCTCTACGATTTCCTGGATATCGATTCTTCTCGCATCGGCTTTCTTTTGGGTGACGTCTCGGGTAAAGGAATCGGGGCAGCTCTGTTAGTGGCCAACTTGCAGGCCACCATTCGCGCCCAGGTCGAACTTGCCTACTCTCCCTCAAAGCTCATGCAGCGCGTCAACCAACTTTTCTTCGACTCCACGCGTCCTGAGTTTTTCGCCACTCTCTTCTTCGGTCTATACGAATCCGATACGAAAACCATTCGATATGTGAACTGCGGTCATCCCGCACCGGTCATTTTGCGATCCGCCAACAGGGCCGAACTGCTGGAGCCGACCGCTACCATCCTGGGCGCATTCAAAACCTCCCCGTTTCAGGAGCAGACCATCTCATTCGATTCCGGCGATCGCCTCATCCTGTTCAGCGATGGATTCTCGGAGGCAAATACCGCGGATGACGATCTCAATTGGCCTCTCGACCGCATCCAGCGTCTCAGCCGTTCGCACCAGGATGGCTTTGCGAACGCGCTCGCATCC
>Ga0134125_10001882_pt1 | contig 25326 bp, 17 predicted proteins | sample KB31751_FD_96464 | JGI IMG/M metagenome (GOLD analysis project Ga0134125, IMG submission 96464) | Terrestrial soil microbial communities with excess Nitrogen fertilizer from Kellogg Biological Station, Michigan, USA - KB3-175-1 | ecosystem: Environmental > Terrestrial > Soil > Unclassified ...
GAAGTGGTCTCATAATTGGTGCCAAACTCTACGCGAATGGATCGTGTGCGGCTTTTTCCCCAGAAAAAGCCGCATCCAGCTCGCCCCAGGCGGCCTGCTGCGGCATGATGAGACCACTTCTAGGCACTGGCATACCCGCGCGCTGCGAGTTTCGCCCCTGCGGAATTACGACCACCCCACCGCACAGAACGCGGTGGGGGCCCGGTTCGCGGCCCTTCGCCGACTTTGCCCACAGCGCAAACGGCGCGACCCCCGCGAGAGGCCAATCGCCTGAGGTCCCATCGCTCCCCGAGCTACATCGCGAGTCCCAGTTCCCCGGCGACCTGGCGAAGCCTTCGATCACGCGTCCAGAGCTTCGACCCAGCGCCCAACAAAACCGAGGCGAGAAGATGGGCGTCCACATACCCGACCCCGCGCCCAAACAGGCTTTTATTTTCTATGAACGACGCTACCTCCCCGCAGGTGGCGAGCACCGCATGCGGCAACTCGGCAAGCGTTGCGAGAATCATCCGTCTTTGTCGCAGACGACCGAGCGCCAACTCACCCAAGGCAAAGGGGTGCATCAGGACGCGCTCTTCCTCCAGGAGCCGGACCAACGTCGCATCGCTTTGACGGAAATGATCCACCCAGACCGACGTATCCACCAAGATCAGGTGTGGGCGCGCCGCCTCCGCGGCGCCTCCAAGTGCGGTTCCGTGCCGCCCAGGCGCGCCAGACGCCGTGCGCTCTCGCGCTGGATCAGGGCCTTGAGGGCTTCCCGGATCAAGCTCGCCTTTTCCGTCAACCCGGTATAATTTTGCGCCCTGGCCACCAGTTCGTCGTCGAGGGCAACCGTGGTTCTCATGAGAACGCTCCAGACACGTTTATAGCACTGTTCCATGCCTATTTCAATGCCATGAAGCCGGCGCCACAGGCTGATCGATCGTCATATGGCGGGGTTATTGACGGGCGCGGGCCCTGCCGGGGGCGCGAAACGCGCACTGCGAGTTTCGCCCCTGCGGAATTACGACCTCTCCACCGCGCAGAACGCGGTGGGGGGCCCGGTTCGCGGCCCTTCGCGCGACTTTGCCCGCGGTGCAAACGGCGCGACCCCCGCGACCGGACGATTAGCGTCCCGGCCAGAAGGCGGAAGTTCCCATCCTCTCGTTCCAACCCAACCTGTCGCACAATAGCGACTGGCATAGCCGAGGAAACCTGCATGCAACCAAGGACCATCGCCCTCCATGTCAATCCTTCCGAGGAGAACATCCGCGTCGGGCCGCTCACGGTACACTTCCTGCTCACCGGCGATAACTCGAACGGCAGCATCGCCAGCTTTGAGCTGGTTGTCCCCGGCGCGCAGCGTTTGCCCGCACCGGCGCATAGCCACGACCATTACGAGGAGACCGTCTACGGTATCCACGGCGTGTTGACCTGGACGGTCGACGGAAAACCCATCGATGTCGGACCGGGGCAGGCTCTATGCATTCCGCGCGGCGCGATTCACCGATTCGACAACAACGGAAGCCAGGAGGTGAAGGCGCTCTGCGTGATTACGCCGGCCGCGATCGGTCCGGAGTATTTCCGCGAGTGTGCCGCGGTCATCCATGCGGCCGCCGGGGGTCCGCCGGACCGGGCCAAGATGTTCGAGATTATGCGACGCCACGGCCTCACACCGGCGCCGCCGCCCCCTCAGGGGTAGCGCCCCCAACCCACTTCCCTACTCCGCCGCAGCGCTTCCTTAGGTCGGTTGCCCCGGCACAAACGGCGCGACCCCGGCATACCGGAGGCAAGCCGGCTTGGTAACAGGTAACTGCAAGCAGACGCTCGCAAATGGCACCATGCCGCAACGTTTAGGAGTATGCTGGCGGCATGAAGCCAGCATTACTCTCCGGCCTGGCACTGGGCCTGCTGACCATGGCGGCTGCCCAAAGGCCCTCCGGCGGCGCGGCCATGGCGGCGGATCCCAATGTCCACCAAGTCATCGTCACCGCCGTGCCGCGGCACAGCGGAGAGATGGAGCCGCTTGAGCAAGGGGCGGTGCTGGTGAAACAGGGCGGCAAAGACGATACCATCCACAACTGGCGGCCGGTGGACGCCCATACCGCGGTGGATCTGGCCATCATCATTGACGAGGACACCCAGAATCTTGGCGTCCGGCTCGACGACGTGCGCAACTTCGTCAAGACGCTGCCGCCCAATGTGCGCGTCGGCGTGGGGTACATGAGCGTGGGCGGGATTGTGTTCGCCCAGTCGGCGTTCACTCCGGACCGGAACCTCATCCTTCTCAAACTGCGGCCGCCCAGCGGCGCTCCGGGCTCCTCGCCCAGCCCCTTCACCTCGATACAGTACCTGATGCAGCGCTGGCGCCCGCACCCCGGCCAGGTACACGAAATGTTGATGATCTCCGACGGGGTCGAGCACTTGGGCGGCAACGACTCCAACAACATCACTCTGAAGAAGGCCGTCGCCGAAACCGTGCAGGCCGGCGTGGTGGTCTACGCGATCGCGGCAAGCGGCGCCAGCGACGCGGGCGTCTCGCAGAATGGCAGCCCCATGCGCGACCCGATCGGCGGCGCCGGCCCCGGAATTATCCCCGGCATCGGGGCGGAGTCGGACAGCCGGGGCATCATCAATCTGGGCGAGCTCACCGAGGCGACCGGCGGCACGACCTATGCCGGCAACAACGGCACCGCGCCGCGCTTCACAACTTTCCTCAACGACATGCTGCAACGCCTCAACCACCAGTATCTGCTCGTCTTCGACAGCTCCAAGGCTAAAGCCGGACTTGAGTCGGTCAATATTGAGGTTCATGCGCCGGACGAGAACGTCACCGCCCCCAAGCAAATCTTCATCGCCAAGTAGCGGCTGCCGTCCTCAATGCACCTGGAGCTCCTGATCGAAGGTCGAGAGTCGTGCATCGGTGGACTCGCCCACCACAACCCGCAGGCGGTAGTTCCCGGGACGGGCTGTATACAGGGATAGACGGGTTTGCAGGCCCTCGGCTGCGAAGCGCCGGCGGGTGGCGGGTAACAACCACAGATCGAGTTCGCCGCGCTTGCCTTCGGCCAGTTCGCCCCGGCTGTCGAACAAAGCCGCGGTCACGATGAGCTTCTGATCCATCCGCCCCAGATGCTCCAAAAAGGGAAGCTTGGCGACGTCAAACTTGGCGCTCAAATCCACTTCCAAGTGGCTCTGCGCGACCGACAACGCCGCCGGCACCGCGGAACGGCTGTCGTTGGCGCGCATCGCGTCATCCATGGCGGCGAAAAAATCGCCCACGGTGATCCCGGGCGACGGTGCAAAATAGCCGGGGCGGGCCTGCACCGTCACGTATTTGCTATGGGGCGCCAAGACCACCTTGAGCGTGTGATACTTGCCGTCGTGCGGCACATCCAGCGCGAACCCGAGCTGATAGACGATCGGCGGAGCGGAAGCGAGTTGCCGGAAGCCGAGCGTCAGATCGTTGTTGTTGTGGAAGAACAACCCCCCGGTGCCCGCGGCCAGTGACGCCATGGCGTCCTCGCTGTCTTGCTCTTCGGCCAACCGGACTTGCTCTTCGAACTGAAATGTCTTTGCGTTCAGCGGCCCCGAGAGCACGCCCGTGGCGCCCTCCGGGCGCCCCGCGTCCTGAGTGAACAGCCCTCGCGCGCCGAGGGAGTTGATCACCACATCGTTGCGCCGGGCGTCTTGGATGATGGCCTGCACCGCATCGCCCATGGTGTCGTCGGTGAAGCCGCTCGAGGCCAATAGCAGGACGCGCTGGCCAAGCTGGTGCGCCAGGAACTTGGTGACATGCTGGAGCGCCTGCAAAATGTCGGCGGTCGCATCTCGTTCACTGTCCCAGATAGGCTCACATTCTATTTTAGGATCGAAAGAGTACGACGGAACGCACTGTGCAGCCTCGGCCTGAATGGCGTCAATCACGATCGGATTGTTATGGAGCACGACCTGGGCGGCTTCGTAGCCGGAGATCCTCGGGCAGGGCAGCGTGGCACCACCGCTCTCCGGATGCGGATTGATCCGGCCGATGGTCCGCTCCAAGCTCACGGCTTGGTTCGTGCAATCCAGCGTTTGCGTGCCCGAGGCGGTAAACACACAAACATGGTCGTTGGCGCCGAGCCCGGCCTGGATCATCCGCACCGCCGCCCTGCGCGCCGTCATCAGGTCGGCGACGTCGGTGTTGATGTCGTCAAAAAACATGGCGATATAGCGCGGCGGCGCGTCCCCGGCGGAAACGGACGGCGGCGAAGTCTCCGCCGAACCGGCCGCCTCCGCCACCGGCGCCGGGTTGGCCCCGTGAGCGGTGACCACCGAGAAATAGGTCAAGGGCCGGGGCTTGCCGTCCTCGAGCATCACAAAGTTGCTTTTCCGCAGTCCGGCTATAGGGTTGCCATGCGAGTCACGCACCGTCACATCGGTTTGAACCACGTCGGCCTGAGCCGCCAGATGCGGCGGCGCGAGCGTCCACGGCGTGGAACTCGTGGCGATCTCGGGCAGGGTGGGCGGCCGCGGGGGTTCGGATTGAACGAAGGCCAGGCCGGCAAGAAGAAGGGCGGAGCTGCGCGCTAGGGGCGATAACACCATGGTTGACGAGACGCAATCCCTTCCCGCCCGTTCGCGCACTACCTGTGAGAGCGATTGTACGCCCGCGCCGTAAGTGGCGTCTGTTACTCCGCCCTGAGCGCCTCCACCGTATCCACCCGCGCCGCGCGCAGCGCCGGCACCGCCGACGCGACCGCGGCGGCCAAGAGAATTACCAGAGCCGCGCTCAAGAGCGTAAGCGCCCCCGGCGGATGCACCAGCCCCACCCAGGCGGCAATCGCCCGCGCGCCCCCGACCGCGGCGAGCAGCCCGGCGGCCACGCCGATGGCCGCCATCACCACGCCCTCCCGCAGAACTCCCGCGAGGATACGGCCCGGCTCCGCCCCCAGCGCCATGCGGATGCCAAACTCCCGCGTGCGCCCGCTCACCGAGAACGCCAGCACGCCGGCCACGCCCACAATCGCGATCAGCAGCGCCACCGCGGCGAAGCCGCCGAAGACCATGGCGTTGAGCTTGTCCGGCGTCAACACGTCCGCCCGGATGTCGCCCAGCGTTTCTGCCTGCTCCACCGGCTGATCGGGCGAAATGCTCTGCACCGTTTTTACGATCTCGGGCACCAGCGGGTACGGACTCGCCGCCGTCCGCACCAGCAGGCGGCCGCCCCAGCCCTCCTGCGCCACCGGCTGATAGATCGTCATGCTGGGGTTGGGGATGATGTTCTGGTCGTCGAAATCGGGGACCACGCCCACGATCCGGCGCGAGTCGTAGGCGATGCCGACGAACTTCAAGACGTTATCGGTCCAGTGCATGGTGCGGCCGATCGCTTCCTGACCGGGGAAGAGTTTGTCGGCGACGCTCTTGCTGATGATCACGACCCGGTCGGCGCCGTCGCGGTCGGAGTCGCGGAAGTCCCGCCCCGCCAGGATGGGGAGGCCAAGGGTGGAGAAGTATCCCGGCGAGACCGAGCGGAAATTAGCGCGCGGATCGTCCACGCCGGATTTGCGGGCGGCGCCATCCATGGCAAAAGCAAAGCTGATGTTGAGTTCCTGACCGTCGCGCCAGGGCGCGCTGAAGGCGGTCGAGGCGCTGGCGACGCCGGGCAGCGCCGAGACCTGGCGCACCACCTCGCTATTGAACTCCACCTGCTGTTGCGGCGTGCGGCCGTAGGAGTCGGGCGGGAGGTTGATGGCCAGCACGCGCGAGGTATCGAACGGCGGCGCCTGCGACTCCAGGTCGTAGAGGGTGTGCAGCAGAAGGCCGGCGCCCGCGAGCAGCAGGAATGACGCGGTGATCTGGGTGACAGCGAAGATCCGAAGCCGCCGGTTGGAGGCGCTGGCGCCCCGGGTTCCGCCGCCGGCGCGGCCCGAGGCGGGCGCGGCGCTGCCGGGCAGGCGCGGCACGTAGGCCAGGAACAACGACGCCGCCAGCGCCAGGCCGATTCCGCACCATACCAGGGTGGCGTCCAGGTGAACGTCGTCGGTGCGCACCGAGAACCGCGCCGCGTACTTCCCAATGATCGAGACCATGGGCGCGGCGATGGCGAGCGCTCCGGCCACGCCCGAGCCGCACAGCACCAGGCTCTCCGCCAGCAGCGACCGGCGCAGCGCCGCCGTGCTCGCCCCCAGGGCGGAACGCACCGCCAGTTCCGGCTCCCGCCGCACCGTGCGGGCCAGAATCAGGTTCGCCACGTTTGACGCCGCGATCACGAACAGCAGCACCGAGGCGGCAAACAACAGCCAGAGAACGGTGCTGGCCTGGGCATTGATCTGGTCGTGCATGCTGCGCACCGAGATCGAGAACTGGTCGTCGCGCTTATAGACCTCCGGGTGCGCTCGCGTCATGGCCGCATAGTCGGTTCGCAGTTCGTTCCGGGCCTGGTCGAGGGTCGCGCCGGGGGCCAGGCGTCCGAAGAGCTCGGTCATTCGGTGCTCGCGCCCGGTCACCATGGTGGCCGACAGGTGGTGCGGGCTGGTGACCAGATTGGCGATGATCTCGGTCGCCACCGGGTACGGCACGGCGGGCTCGAGCACGCCCACGATGGTGGCCGGCCGCGACCCGGCAATGCTGTCGAGCCGGAGGTTCCTGCCGAGGACCGTCGGGTCCGAGTGCAGCGACTGCGTCCAGAACTTATAAGTCAGCACAACCGCGCCGGGTGCGTTGGGCCCGTCATCCGCCGGCCCCAGCAGCCGCCCCAGGATGGGGCGCAGCCCCATTACCTCGAAATAATGGCCGTCCACCACGCCGGCGGGGATTTCGCGCGCCCTTCCCAGGCCATGCATGGTGAAGTCGATCTCCGAGAAGGTGCCGAACTCGGCGATGGACTTGACGTGCCCGTCCAGGTCGGCGATCTCGGGGACGGAGAAGGTCGTGTTCTCCGCATGCAGGCCGGGCGCGCTCTGGCGGATGTAGAGCAGGCGGGCTTCGTCGCGATTGGCCAGGGGGCGCAGCAGCACCGTCCGTACCACCGAGAAGATGGCGGCATTGGCCCCAATCCCCAGGGCGAGCGTGAGGGCGACGGTAATCCATAGCGAGGGGACCCGCGCCAAGGAACGCACGGCAATTCTCAGATCACGGAGCAGCGACATGTTTTTCTCCTGCCTCTACCTGTTTGTCGAATAGACCCGCCTCATTTCGACATGGCCTCAGTTTTTTTACGATTATGAAGCCGCAGCCATGTCGCATTTATCATACTGGGCTGCGGGCCTCCTTGCTGTGGCACGACCACTTTTTGCCTGGGTCGCTCCCGTTGGTCGCTCGGAGGCCGGGCTTCGATTACCGGCAGGGGATGCCCGCTCTGCTTAGGGCCTCTACGAGCTGCCGCCAATAGCCCCGGTGCGCGGGGTCTATTTTCGGCTGGCGGCCGCAAGGTCGGCGTCGAGCCTTTTCACGCCGGCGTCGGCTTGCTGAATGTAGTCGTTGGCCACGCCCACCATGCCCGCCGTGGGCGGCAGGAAGGACGAGCCGATGCGGTTCGCGATCCGCCACAGCCAGGAGCGCAGCAGGTCGGGGTAGACCAGGCTGCCCTCGTAGGACTGGATCTGCAAATCCACCAAGCCGTTGATGTCGCGGGTGAGCGCCTCGGCCGCGGCGGAATTCGCTCCCGACTTCTGGAGAGCGTCGCGGGCGTCAATCGCCTGGTTCAGGCTGGTGTCCAGGCGGTCGGCGGCCTGGTGCAGCCGCATCAATAGGTCGAAGCGCTGCTGCAGCTCCGCCGGCGTGGTCGCGACGTTGGGGTCGAGCTTCACCACAAACGGCTGCTTCTGCGTGAAGCTGCCGTAGGTCAGCGTGACCTCGTAGGTGCCGGGCACCACCTCCGGGCCCACCAGTTCCCCGTTCTGCTGGGCGTAACGGAAGATGCCCTTGACCTCGGTCGCGCTCGGGTAGCGCATGTTCCACTGGAAGCGGTTCATGCCCGAGTGCAGGCGGGTTGTCCCCGCGCCGCCCCGTCCGCCACGGCCACCGCCGCCGCCGGAGACCGGGGGCGCCGGCCGCTGCGGCAGCGTGACAGTGTCAATGACCTTTCCGCTAGGCTCGCTGAAGCTCAGCTTCACCGGCGTGCCGCTCGCATAATCGGCCGGCAGGCGGAAGAAGACGGTAACGCCCGCGGGCTTGTTCTCCGCCCCGGCGCCGCCGCGCCCACCGCCGCCTCCGCCGCCGCCCGAGGTCAGCCACGCCTGTTCCGGCTTGAAAAGATAGGCGGCGTCATCCGCCACGTGGGCGGTGCCCAACTGCTCCAGGAACTGAAGGTCGTCGAGCACCCAGAACGCGCGCCCGAAGGTGGCGAGCACCACGGCGTGCTGTTGGGACTGGATCTCGATGTCGTTGACGCGCACCGCCGGCAGGTTGAGGCTCAGCGGCTGCCACTGCTGGCCGCCATCCAGGCTGAAGTACGCGGTCCGGCTGGTGCCGGCGAACATCAGGTTGGCGTCGTTCGGATCCTGGCGCACGCTCTCGACGTACTCGTTCTGCGGCAGGCCGGCTGTGATCGCGGTCCATGTCTTGCCGTAGTCGGTGGTCTTGTAGACATAGGGATGGAAGTCGTCCCAATCGTACCGGCTGGCCGACACGTACACGGTTCCCTCGTGGGTGTGCGAGGGCTCGATGCAGGTGATGGTTGACCAGGTCGGCAACTGCGGAGGCCGCACCGGAGTCCAGTGCGCGCCGCCGTTGGTGGTCACATAGACCAGGCCGTCGTCCGATCCCGTCCAGATCACGTTGTCGGTCAGCGGAGAGAAGGCGATCGAGGAGATGGTGTCGAACATCTCCTCGCCGGTCACGTCCTTGCTGATCGCTCCGCCGGGACGCTCCTGCTTGGACTTATCGTTGCGCGTCAGGTCGGGGCTGATCTCCTTCCAATGGATGCCCTGGTCGATCGTCTCCAGCACCATCTGCGCGCCCATCAGGAACTCGTGCGGGTTGTGGGGATTGAACACCGCGGCGTGATGGTTCCATCCGAAGCGGTACTTGATGTCCTTGCCGCCGGCGCCGAACTTGAAGGCGGGCCAGGCGCTGACCAGCTCGGAGACGCCGGTGCGGCGGTTGTCGCGCCACTCGTCGCTGTAATAGCCGCTGGAGTAGGTGATCCAGGGCTGGCCGGGGGTGGGCACCACCCAGCTCATCTCGCCGCCGCGCACCGTGGTCCACACCGGCGTCATCGCGCCGGCGCTGGCGCCCTCCACCGAGCTGCGGTCCTGCTGCGCGCCGTAGATGTGGAATGGGAACTGGTCATCCAGATTGGCGTGGTAGAACTGCCCGGTGGGCTGGTTGTCTTCCGAGCTCCAGGTCTGGCCGCCATCGCGCGACACGGCCGCGCCGCCATCGTTGCCCTCGATCAACACCTGGGTGTCGACCGGGTTGACCCAGAAGGCGTGGTTGTCGCCATGGGGCGGGCGCAGGGTGATCAGCGTCTTGCCGGAGTCGTGCGAGATGTAGACGCCGACGTTGGGCAGGTAGACGGTGTTGGCGTCCTTGGGGTCGGCGTAGACGCGTCCGTAGTAAAACGCGCGCTGGGTGATGTCCTGGCTCAGGCTGACGAGGCGCCAGCTCTGGCCGGCGTTGTCGGAGCGGAACAGGCCGCCCGCCTGCCCCTGGTAGCTGGCCTGTACCAGCGCGTAGACCACGTTGGGATCGCTGGGCGCCACCGCGAGCCCGACCTTGCCGAAGTCGCCCGTGGGCAGCCCGGGGTTGTGGGTGAGGTTGGTCCAGTTGGCGCCGCCGTCGGTGGTCTTATAGATGCCGCTGCCCGGTCCGCCACTGTCGAAGCCCCAGTGCTGCCGCGAGATCTGCCACATGGCGGCGTAGACCGTGTCGGGATTCGTCGGGTCCATCGCCATGGTGATGGTGCCGGTATCGTCGTTGACGAAGAGCACTTTCTTCCAGGTCTGGCCGCCGTCGGTGGTCTTGAAGACGCCGCGGTCGGGGTTGGGGCCGAACAGGTGCCCCAGGGCGGCGGCGTAGACCACTTCGGGGTTCTTGGGGTCGATCAGGATCCAACTGATGATGTGGGTGTCGCCCAGCCCGACGAACTGCCAGGTCTTGCCGCCGTCGGTGGATTTGTACATCCCCTCCCCGGTGGTGACGGTGTTGCGGGGCGCGGAGTCGCCCGTGCCGGCGTACATGATCTTGGGATCGGAGGGCGCCACCGCGATGGCGCCGATACTGCCCACCTTGATGTACTTGTCGGAAATGTTGCGCCAGGTGTTGCCGTAGTTGGTGGTCTCCCACACCCCGCCGCCCGCGGTGCCCATGAAGAACACGTTGGGCTCGGAGCCGATGCCAGCCAGCGTGGTGACCCGCCCTCCGGTAAACGGCCCCACGTTGCGCCAGTGCAGCGAAGCCGCCAACTGCCCCGCCGGCACCTGCGCCGGCAAGGCGGCCGTCAAGCCGAAGCCCAGGAACAGCCCAGAAACCAGCAAACCCCAGTGTTTTGTCATGGCGGATCCCCCGTCCGTGCGCTCGAAAGAACTACCCAACGGTGAACTATACCTGAGAGAGTAGGCGGGATGCCACTGTGTCACACGCTACTCCGGCGCGCCGTCCGCGACGTAAGCCGTGCCCTAAAACTGTAGCGCGAAGGCGGTCACCAGCTGCGGTGAAACACGATTCCAACCAGATGCTTCAGCCCGAGATCGGATTCCAAATGCGCGGGGGGCGCTGACATCTCTTGCTCGGACAGCGCCCTGTGTGCCCGCGCGTGCCCTGTAGGCGGCCATCGTCATCGGAGCCCGAATAGACCCTGGCAAGTCTAAAAATGCTCACTGAAACTTCACTCAAGCGCCGAACCGCCGTGCATGGGCACCAGTTTGCGCCGACAAGGGTTCTTCGTCACCTCCCACGAGTAGGACCCATTCCTCAAATTCCTCAGTGGAACCATCATTTTTAGCAAGGTTACAGGCCAAATGGGTAATCTGTAGATTTTCCGGTCCGTAGGATGGATCGGAGCTGTCTATCCGATCGGGTGAGCACTTTAACATTTTATTCGCACTTCCGAATCGCAGTGGGCGGTGACAAAGAGCGCACAAATGGCCCTGCTCCTCGATTTTCGAGCAAAGTAATTCCGGCAGCCTCGCCCCGACATCGGCCGGAATCGTTCTCTCGGGCACGGTTCTGCGACCTAGTCCGCCGGGGCCAACGCGCCCTTGAATGAGCCCGGCCATGCGCGTTACCTCCTGGTTCAGATTAGGCTCTTGTCGAAGAGTATCGAGGAAGGTTCTTCTCGCTGCAGCCTCGCGCAATCGCGCCGGCTGTGGGAGATCGACCCACCGTATAGGCAGGTCAAGCAGAGCGGACCGCTCATCGCCGATGACTTCGACGAGCTTGCCCCAGTTCCTCAGTTTTCCCAATGACGCGTAAGCGATGGGAGTCGTGCCGCGTGCTGAGGGAAAGCATGTGAGCGTCCACGCGCACTGTACGGGAAGCGACCAAGGCCACGCCATATGTTGCGCCGTGAGCACGGCCTGCCAACTCGTCCACGGCACGAGCTCACGCGTCCGTACCGGATCACCGGGCAATGCTATGAGCACCGACAGCAAGTTACTTCGGTGCTCCTCCGCTTCGGTCCTCCTTGGATCCGTTGTTCCCGCATATAGAATGAAGTCGCGATTTGGGTCGTACTCATTTCGCAGGAACTCGGCGACCGAAGACTTTGAAAAACTAAGCGCCGGCCACCTTGCTGAAATTGGCGCCCACTCGGATTTCATAAAGAATCGGCTACCTTCAACGGCGATTCCCCGGATGGTTTGTGCCTCGCACAAGTGGGCTCGGGCGGCGACAGATCCTGCACCCGAACGGCTCAACTCGACCACGCGCAGCCCTACCCGCTCGACCATCTCATTTGCCCGTCCAGCACCCTCTCCCCCACTAAACTGGTCGACGGGAGCCCCGGTTGCGAGCGACACAATCTTCTTTACAGGGTACCGGCGGCCCTCCAGCTCAATTGCGTACTTAAATGCTTGATTTAGTTCCCAACTCGCCCAATCGGCGGTTATGCGGAGCCTACGATCAAACTCCTGCATCGCATTCAACAACTGGACTCGGTCTGGATTCATCATGCCCAACCCGCTTCTCTTGCGTCCGACGCGAGCTTAACACCTCGCCACGGCATATGGACCGCTCGCATCGCTGTCACGATCACCCAGGGCAGCCGCCACCCTGCGCGTGAAGACCCGCCAGGTACCGGTGGTCATGCCTGACAGTGAAAAACATCAAAGAGGGTGGGAAGACATACAAACCGTGAGCTTCACGGCGTCGGAGGCAGCGTGGCCTCAAGAAACCAGAGCCCAAGTTCCGGGGCGTCAGCCATGAAACCCGTTGTCGGCCTCGAGCAACAGGGGCATAATATCCACAATCCAGCTTCGGGAACTGATTCCGAGCCACAACGGCAACCTCATGTTTTGTGGACCCTCGCGGCTTTGATGGGCGCGGGCCCCAGCGCGGCGCAGCCGCGCGCCCCGCTTCTGCTCGCCCCGGCATGGGGACCCCGGAGCCCCATGCCGGGGCTGCGCTCGCGGGGACCGCGCCTGCATTGCTTGCCGGGGGCGGGCCGCCCTGCGGAATTCCGCGGCCCTTCGCGCCGACTTTGCCCGCAGTGCAAATGGCGCGACCCCCGCGAAAGGTTGGCTACGCTCAGAGCCATACAGCAGGCTACGACTTCGACAATCATTTGTCGATTGGCGATGGATTGCATAGCTCGTCCAGTAAGCGAAAGGTTGAGAACGCGCATCTGTCCAAAATACGAAAACTAGCTATGATGGGTGCCATGCGCCAACGCCTTTTGTTTTGCGTCGTGGCCGCGCTGCCATTCTTAGCCAGCGCCCAGGTGCCACGTGCGCCCTTTCCCGACGGACTCTACGCCGAGATCCATACCGCCAAGGGCGTGATCGTCTTCCAGCTCCGGCCCGACGCGGCGCCCATGGCGGTGGCCAGCTTTGTCGGGCTGGCCGAGGGCACCATTGCCAACAAGGCGCTCGATCCGGGGCAGCCCTTCTTCGACCACTCCACCTTTCACCGGGTGGTCGCCGGACACGTCATCCAGACCGGCATTCCGCACTCCAGCCGCGCGCGCGGGCCGGGCTACAGCTTCCCCAACGAGATTGACGCGCGCCTCAGCCACAACCACGCCGGGGCGGTGAACATGGCCAACGGCGGGCCCGGCACCAACGCCTCGCAGTGGTGCATCACGCTCGGCGACCGGTCATACCTGGACGGCGATTACACAATCTTTGGCGAGGTCGTCCAAGGTCTGGACGTGGTCCTGCGCATCCGCCAGGGGGACGCGCTCGACTCGGTGCGCATCCTCCGCGTCGGCAAGCGCGCCGCCGCCTACCATCCCACCACCGCCTCCTTCCAGGCGCTGGTGGCCGCCGCCCAGCAGCGCGCCGCCCGCGAAGCCGTGCGCAAGCAGGCAGCGGAAGCCGCCTGGGTCCGAAAAAACTACCCCAAAGCCAACGGTCCCGCCAGTGAAGTGCTGGTTCAAACCCTCGCCCAAGCGCCCTCGGACGCGCCGCCCGCCGGCGGCACGCTCCACCTCCGCTACCACGGCCGCGTGGTCCGGTACGCCGGCGATTGGACGCACTACTCCGGGCCGCCCCTCCGCGTCACGGATTTTGTTAGCGGGACGAACGGCGTTCCCGGCTTTGGCGCCGACGCCGCGGCCTTCGACTACACCGTGGGTACCTCGAAGCTCAACCCCGGCTTGGACGCGCTGCTCGCCACCCTGCGGCCCGGCGACCGCCGCATCGCCATCGTGCCCGCCGCACTCGGCTACGGCAAGAACGGCCTCTACCCGCCCGAGGTCCCCGGCCGTCCGCGCTTCGTCATCAACCCCAACGTCGTTCTCGTCTACGACCTCGAAGTCTTGCCGAATTAGAAGGCGTTGAGGATCGCCTCCGGGCCGAGCTTGAACCGGTCGGGTATGGCGGGAACCCGCCCTTTGCCAAAGGCCGCGGCCAGTTGGGGGAACTCGCCCGAGGACAGTGCTTTCGCCACCTCCCCGGCGTCCACCGCCGGAGCGGCCGCGGCCTCGCGCAGCGCGTAACCGAAGACATTGATTGGCGCGGGCCCGGCGCGGAAGGCCACGCGCCCGTCGCTTCCGGGCGCCTTCGGCTTATGCTCGTCCATGGCCGCAACCAGCTCGGCCTTGGTCCTCACGTAGTCGTACAGGCTCATGGTGCCCGCCCGAGCTCCTGATTCGTACACTGTACCGTTACCATCGTCTCGTACAGTTAACGAAGGGAAGGAAGCGACCATGAAAGCAGCGGTCATCCACGCATTCGGCTCGACTCCCGCCTATGAGGACTTTCCCGACCCGGTCGCCGCCGAAGGCGACGTGATGGTGAAGGTCATGGCGGTGACGCTCGAAAACTACGACAGGTTGACGGCGCGGGGCGCGCACTATGCCAGCCGGCACACCTTCCCCCACTTCCCCGCCGTGGTGGGGCACCTCGGCGTCGGGACGCTGCCGGACGGAAAGCTCGTCGCCTTCGGCGGCACCAAGCCCCCCTACGGGACGATGGCGGAGCGGGCGGTCGTCCCCAAGGCGCGTGCCGCCTACCTGGCGCCCGTGCCCGAGGGCGTCGCCCCCGAGGTAGCGGCGGCGCTGCCCTCCTCGGCCATGACCTCGCTCCTGCCGCTGCGCTGGGGGGTGAAGCTCGAGCCCGGGCAGAGTGTGCTGATCCAGGGCGCGACCGGCGTGGCTGGAAAACTCGCGGTGCGGATCGCCCGCCTGCTGGGCGCCGGCAGGATCGTCGCGACGGGACGCGACACCGCCGGCCTCGCCGCGCTCGCCGGTCTGGGTGCCGACGCGATCATCGGCCTCAAGGCGACGGACGCGGACGTCCGTCAGGCCTTCGCGCGCGAAGCCGGCGCCGGTTACGACATCATCCTGGACTACCTCTGGGGACACCCCACCGAGCTGTTGTTACAGGCGCTGACCCCCACCGAGGCGGCGTTCGCGACCCACCGCACGCGCTACGTCCAGATCGGGGCCGCCGCCGGCGCCGAGATCACCCTGAACGCCGAAGCGCTCCGGACCTCGGGGCTGGAACTCGGCGGCGCCAGCGGCATCCCGCCCACGGCGCTGCGCGAGGCGCTCGAACAAATATGGACATGGGTACTCGAGAACAAGCTCGCCTGCGACATCGAGACCATGCCGCTGCGCGACATCGCGCAAGCCTGGACCCGCCATCTGCCCGGCAAGCGGATCGTGCTGCTGCCCTAGACGAATCTACGCGGCGGCCGCCCCCATGAGCGCCAGCGTGCGCTGGGCGAAGGGCATCAGGGCGAGAGCGGCGCAGGCGGCGAGCGCCAGGCCCAGGCTGAGGCGGGGGACGAGCAGGAGCGGCGCGAACGCCCATACCACGTCGAGGGCGAAGAGCGCCGGGAACATCCGCAGGATTTTCGGGCGCATCCGCGGGGCGCGCAGCGCCGCGGCGGCGGCGAGGAAGAGGCGCACCGGGATGCCGGCGCAGGCGGTGGCCAGGATGACCCAGAACGCCAGTGTCTCATCGGCGCGCCACCAGCGCAGGGCGGTCGCCACCCCGTCCAGATGGCCGAGGGCGGCGACGTAGAACGCCAGGTACATCAGCTGCGCGGCGACGAAGAGCGCGGCGGCCAGCGTCGGGTTGGCCGCGGGCACCTCGGCGGGGGCGGTGAGCAGGCTCCTTGCCGGTTCCGGCGCCGGCTCCGGTGGCGAACTTTGGAGCGCTTCCACCGGCACGAGCAACCGGTAGCCGGAGCGCGCCACGGTCTCGATGATCTCGACGCCGCCGGCTCCCGCCGCCAGCGCGCCCCGCAGCTTGTTCATGGCGGTGTTCAATCCATGGTCGAAGTCCACCACCGTCCCCGGCCAGAGCCGCTCCCGGATCTGATCCCGCGTGACCACCTGGCCGGAGTTCTCCAGCAACAACAGCAGCACCTGGAACGGCTGGGCCTGCAGCCGCACCGGCTGGCCGTCGCGGTGAAGCGTGCCGGCGGCGTCGGCTTCGAATGGGCCGAATCGGTAGCGCGGGGTCATCCCCGTCAGATTACCCGGAGGAGACACGGCGGTAAAGCCTTGCGGTACAGGTGGTTACTGGATTACCCGCAAATGAGGCAACGATGAGTGGCAGATGAGCGCCCCGGCCCTTCCGCGCGGCGTCTTGGGCACTGGAGGTTCCCGTATGACGACCCGTCCCGCCCTCGCGCGGCCGCAGCCGCAAGCCGAAACCCGCATCTCCCACGCCTTCACCGCCGGCGCCGAGAAGCGCCTCCTGCTCTGGATCGCCCACCGTCTGCCGGCCTGGGTGGGTTCCGATCTGCTCACCCTGGTGGGCCTCGCCGGGCAGCTCGCCGCCAGCATCGGCTACGGCTACGCCAGCGGACGCCCCTGGTGCCTCATCCTGGTGGACCTGTGCCTCGGCCTCAACTGGTTCGGCGACAGCCTGGACGGCACGGTGGCGCGCGTCCGCGACCGCCAGCGCCCCAAGTACGGCTACTACGTGGACCACGTCTGCGACATTTTCGGCTCGACCGTCATGATGGCCGGCCTCGCCGTCTCGGGCCTGCTGCACTGGCAGGTGGCGGTCGCGCTCCAGATGGCGTTCCTGCTCCTGGCGGCAGAGTCGTTTCTCGCGACCTACAGCCTGGGACGCTTCGAGCTCTCGCAGTTCCGCATGGGCCCCACCGAGCTGCGCATCCTGCTCTGCATCGGCAACCTGGCCGCCATGGTGAACCCCTACGCCACCCTCGGCCCCCGCCGCGTCCTGCTCTTTGACATTGGCGGCGTGGCCGGCGCGGTGGGCATGATGGCGCTGACACTGCTCACGGCCGCGCGTCACACCGCGGAGCTCTACCGCCGCGCGGTGTAGTCAGAAGCGCACGACGCGCCGGATCTCGGGCAGAAACTCGTCCAGCGCGTCGCCGGAGACGCGCCAGGCGATGCTGTAGCCGATGCTGTCGATGATGGTGCTCCGGGTGCGCAGGCTGGCGGGTTCAAAGCGGTTGGCCGCGTAGGCGTCGAGCACGGCGGCCGGGATGGCCTCCATGTTGAACACCTCGCGCGTGTGGTCGGCGGAGGGCGTGAGGATCAGGTGGCGGAACACGCTGTGGAGGCGCTCGCCGACCGGATACCTGCCGTCCAGCGGCTCGTACTCCTCATCCTGGTGGAAGAGCGCGGGCAGCACCAGGTGCCGCGACAGTTTCCCCGTCGCCTCCTGCAGGAACTCGCCGCGGTAGCGGTCGGCGAACCCGTGCCAGCCGCGCGGGTAGCCCGACGTATGCATCGCCTGGTCGGGCACGGAGGTCAACAACGGCTGCGCCAGCGCGCTCCAGGAGAACTGCGAATCCAGATACCGGTCAAAATGCCGCCGCAGCGTGACCGGACAATCGGGGTTGCGCGGCAGCGGCACCATGGGCAGCACCGCGCGCGCCGCCGGTGCCATGCCCGCGGCGTTACCTTGGCTGGAGTCATTTGCCGGGAGATGGGTACAGGGGCCGGGCGGCGGCAGCGGCCGCGACTGCGCCGCCAGGCACGTCAGGAAACCAGCCAGGATACATACCACCGCCAGACGCATGCCTGAGGTGATGCCATGCTCGCCCAAGCCGGTTGCAGCCAGCTCCTGAAGTGCAATCTTCTTTCAGTTTGTGCGCAAGAACCTCGCCTCCGGTGGGGCTGCGTCCCTTGTTGGCTTCGAGCACGAACTCCCGCATGCGGTAGCCGCCCGGAAGCGGAAGGATCCACGCCTACTCCCCGCCCCCGGGGTTCTCGACCACGCCCGCATACGTCGTTTGCGGTTCCGGCTTGATGGTCACCGGCTGGCTGTAGGTCTGGCCGTCCACGGTGAGGCGCACGGTGAAGTCGCCGGTGGCCGGTCCGGCGGGAGCGCGCCCGCCGGCGCCGCGTCCGCCGCGGCCGCGCGCGCCGCGGCCACCCGCGGGAACAGGCGTGCCCTCCGGCGGCGAGCAGGCGTCCCGGGCGGGCGTGCCGCCGCCCCGGCGTCCACCACCGCCGCGGCCCGCGGCCGCGCCCAGCGCGAAGCGATGCATGCCCGCCGCCGCCGAGGGCGGCGGCGCGGGTTGCATCCAGATGAGCTGCACGTTGGCGGTCTCCGGGTCGGGCTCGACCACCGGTGCGTCGCTCGCGGCGCACGAAGTTACCCGTCCGTTGCCGCCCACCAACTCCAGCTTGAGCGGCCCGCTCGCGGCGTGTTGCAGCCAGTAGTACACGACCACGCCCGTGGGCGGGTTCGGGAGCTGCACCTCGTCCTGGGGAATCGGCGTACCGCCGCCGCCCCCGCCGCCAGCGGCAACGGAATCGGCGGGCTTGAACAGGTAGGCCGACGCCGCCGCGATCTCGCTTCCCTGCCGCGCGATCTGCCGCAGCGGCGTCATGTTGTCGAGCACGTAGAAGCCGCGGCCGAAAGTGGCGATATCGAGATCGTTGCCGTGCGCGATCACGTCGCGCACCGACACCACCGGCATGTTGTTCTGCAGCGACTGCCAGTGCGCCCCGTCGTCGAAGGAGACGTACAGGCGCAGCTCGGTCGCGGCGTAGAGCAGCCCCTTCTGCACCGGGTCCTCCTTGATGGAGTTGACGAAGGCGCCGTCGGGGATGCCGTTCGCGATCATCTGCCAGTTCTTGCCGCCGTCGTTGGTGCGGTAGATGTAGGCGTGCTGGTCGCCCAGACGGTGCCGGTCCACCGAGGCGTAGGCGGTGTTCGCGTCGAAGTGCCCGGCCTCGATCTGCGAGATCTTGCTCCAGGCGGTCAGCGCCGGGGGCGTGACGTTGTCCCAGCTCGCGCCGGCGTCGTGCGTTACCTGGATGTTGCCGTCGTCGGTGCCAATCCACACCGTGGGCGCGTTCAGCGGCGACGGGCTGATGGTATAGATCACGCCATAACGGTTCTCGTCGTGATTCGGCCCCAGCCCGGTCATGGGCTCGTCCATGTCCTTGGCGGTTAGCGGATCGAGGTTGGCCGGGGTGGGAGGATTGAGCCGGGTGAGATCGGGGCTGATCTTCTCCCAGGTGTGGGCGCCGTCGCGCGAGCGGTACAGGAATTGGTCGGAGGTGTAGAGGGCATTGTCGGCGGTCGAGATGACCGTGGGCAGCGTCCATGTCTTGCGCGCCGGATCGGTGGAATCGGCCGCGGCCGCGCCCCGTCCCCCGCCGCCGCCGCCCCGCCCGCCGCGGAACTGGTTGCAGCTGGTCTGGCGCGAGTAGAGGATGGCCGGATCCTTGGGATCGGGCACCACCGAGTTGCTCTCCCCCCCGGCACAGATGGGCAGCCAGTCGCGGAAAGTGATCACGTTCTCGCGCGTGGACGCCACCGCCGCGCTGGCGGCGCCGCTATCCTGCTGCGGCCCATAGAGCCAGTACGGATCGCGGTTGTCGGCCGAGAGGTGGTAAATCTGCGCTGTGGATTGGTTGTACCAACTGCTCCAGGTCTTGCCGGCATCCACGCTGACCACGGTGCCCTGGTCGCTGCTCAGCACCATGCGGTTGCCGTCCTTGGGGTTGATCCAGAGCTGGTGGTAATCGTCGCCGCCGGGAGAACCCTTCAGCGGGGTGAAGTGCTTGCCGCCGTCGTTGGTGACGAAGGTCGCGGTGTTGATCACGTACACCTTGTCCGGGTTGACCGGGTCCACGGCCAACTGCTCGAAGTACCAGCCGCGTCCCCACAGACGGTTTTCGCTGTTCACCAGCCGCCAGTGCTGGCCGGCGTCGTCCGAGGTATAGATGCCGCCGCCGGTGGGCGCCGCGTTGGCGGCGGCCCCGCCCCCGCCGCCGCCCGGTCCGCGGGTGGGCGAAGGCATGCCCAGGTCGTCGATCGAGGCCCAGAGCTTGCTCGGGTTCGAGGGCGCGACGGCGATGCCGATCTTGCCGACGAAATGGTCGGCGGGGAGTCCGCCGCCGAGCTTGGTCCAGTGATCGCCGCCGTCGCTGGACTTATAGAGGCCGCCGCCGGGCAGGTTGGTGGGCGCATACACCGACCACGGCGGGCGCCGCGTGGCCCACATCGAGGCGTACACGACGCGCGGGTTCCGCATGTCGATGGCGAGATCCACCGCGCCCACGTCATTCGGGTGGTCGGGATTGCGCAGCACCTGCTTCCAGGTGGCGCCGCCGTCGAGCGAGCGGTACACGCCCCGGGTGGGGCTGGCCTCGTAGGGATTGCCGAGCGCGGCGACATAGACGCGGTTGGGGTTGGCCGGGTCCACCACGATGCGGCCAATCTGGCTGGAATCGGTCAGCCCGATCGCATTCCATGTCTTGCCCGCGTCGGTGCTCTTGAACATCCCGATGCCATAGGAGTGCTGGCTGCGGATGTCCGGCTCGCCGGTGCCGACATAGATAACGTTCGGGTTGGAAGGCGACACCGCGATCGCGCCGATGGACCCGATGGGGATGCCCTGGTCGCTGATCGGCTCCCATGTGCGGCCCGCGTCCTGCGTCTTCCATACGCCGCCGCCCGCCGAGCCGAAGTAAAACGTATCCGGCTGGCTGGGATTCCCGGCCACCGCATAGGCGCGGCCGCCGCGCAAGGGACCGACGTTGCGCCACTGCAAGCCGGCCAGCAGGCTGGCGCTATACTGGCCCCCGCCCGGGCTCGACTGGCGCGGCGCGATATGCCGGAATCCGACTAGGCCGACTAGCAAGAGCGGGGCAATGACCAGCAGCGTTCGGCGCCACATGTGCATGGGATCAATCTCCTGTAGGGATGCGTCGAGACCGGGCGCATCCGGACTCGAACTATATCCAAAAGCTAGTCCGTAGTACAGCATTCACCGAGTTGACACGCACGACATTGCAAGGCGCGTGTTAGCATTTGGCCGTGAGTCGCCGCAAGACCGCTCGCATCCTGGTCGCGCTGGGCGCGCTGGTTCTGCTCACCAGCGCCGCCATTCACTGCATCGGCGCCTATCCCGGCCTGTCCGCCACGCTGCGCGCCTCGAACCTGCAACCACCCTCTCCGGACGCCCTGCGCGCGGTCTTCCTGCTGGCCGGCTGGGATTGGGTGATCGTGGCCGCGGTCGTGCTGCTTGCGCTCCGGTATGAGTCGCCGCTCAGCCGCCCCCTGGTACTGCTGTGCGCGGTGGCCGTGCTGGCCGAGGCCGGTCTGACGCTGGCCTTCCTCGGCCTGTTCATCGGCACCATATTGCTGGGCACCGGCGCGCTCCTGCTGCTGGCCGGCGGCCTGGCCATGGCGCGCCAACATTCCTAAGCAAACGCTGGAGTCTCCTCTGACATCTCAGTAGCGAGCGCCGGTTCCGGCGCTCCCGGAGGGGTCCTATGTACTTGGCTCTGGCAATCATCTTTCTGATCGCGTGGCTGGTGTGCTTTGTGGCTCTCCACGTCGTGGCCGGGGCGATTCACCTTCTGCTGGCGCTGTTTGTGATCCTGCTCATCGTGCACTTCGCCCGCGGCGCCTCACGGGCGGCCTGACGCCCGGCGGTGTATGCTGGGCTGGCATGGGACCGGCGGCGACGCTTCCCAATTCTCGAAAGTCCCGAGCCGGACTCAAGTACCTGGTCCGCCCGCTCGCTGCCTTGGTCGCCCTGGTGGCGTTTTTCTTGCCGGCGCTGCGGCTCGATACCAGCGGCATGCCCCGGCCCATCTGGACCACCGCCCCGCGTCCGGATGCCGCCTGGCAGAACCGGACCTGGAGCAGCGCCGCGATGCTCCCGGCCGGCTGGGCGGCGCTCCGCGGCCGCTCCAGCGATTTCGCCGCCGGCATGGACAATCTCGACCAGGGACATACTCTCGCCTTCGCCAGCCACCAAGGCGTCACGCGGGTGAGCGGTATCTTCCGGCTCGGGCCCTACGTCCCGCTCGCCCTGTTGGCGGCCGCGTTCTTCTTCGGCATCGCCATGCTGCTGACTCTCCTGCACCGACCGGACCTGGCGACATTGGCCTCCGCCACCGCCCTGGGATGCAGCCTGTATGCCGTGGTGCCGTTGATCTGGATTGCCGCCGAGGTGCGGTCCCAGCGCGCCCTGCTGTTCTCCTACGGCACCGTCGTCTCCATCGGCCTCCAACTCCGGGCCGGCCTCTTCTTGTTGCCGCTCGCCCTGCTCGCCCTCTGCCTGCTGCCGGGCGCTCCCGCACCGGAACAATGATAAGGGCGGATCACTAAACTTTTGATGGGCGCGGGCCCCAGCGCGGCTGGGCAGCATCGGCTTGTCGGTGCAGGCGGAGCGGCGGGCGATCACCAGATTCATCCTGGCGCGCAATGCCTGGGGCCAGGGCTTTGCCACCGAAGCGCTGACCGCCACGGCACTCCCGGCAGCCCAGCCCGAGGAGGAGGTCCGCGCGGTCTCGCGGCGGGTGCGGAGCGCGCTGCGCCGGGCGCTGCCCCAGGCGGGCGCGGGCGCGCGGGCAAGGTTCCCTTTATATCATGCCGGCGGAAAATAGCCCCGCAGACACGGATCACGGTCTGCTACACTCACAGGCGCCCTACCAGTTACCCCCGCGAAATCCCGCCGCCAGTAAGGAAACTCCCCATGCGCCGTTCCACTTCGACCGTCCGCCGCGCCGCCCTCGGCACTCTCGCACTCTGTGCCTGCCTCCTGGCCGTCCTGGTTCCCGCCACGGCCCAAGTAAGCTTCGGGGGCGCCCAGCGCACCCTCTCCGGACCGTCGCTGAATCAGCCGAAGGCGGTGGCCGTAGACGCGAGCGGCAACGTGTTCATCCTCGATATAGGCACGGAGGAGTTGCTCAAGGTCACCCCTGCCGGCACGGTAACCACCCTGGCCAGCGGCTTGTTGAATCCCACCGCGGTGAGTACCGACGCCGCCGGCAACGTTTATTACGGGGACGTCAGTGCGGGAACGATAAAGAAAATTACCACCGCCGGCGTGAGCACGACCATTGCCAGCGGGCTGTCGATTTTCTCAGGCGTCGCGGCGGATGCTCAGGGGAACGTCTACGATGTCCAACAGGTCTCCCCCGCTCCCCCGACCAGCGAGGTTCGCGAATTCCCCGCCGGCGGCGGCAGCCCGGTGACGCTGAGCACGGGCTCCTTCACGCTGGGCGGTAGCGGGGCTCTCGCCGTCGACGGCACCGGCAACCTCTTCATAGCTGACACCGACAACGCCCGGGTGTTGGAGCGTTCCTCTTCCGGCGTCACGACGCAGATCGCGACAACAGGTCTCGTTGCTCCGTTACATGGCATTGCGGTGGATGCGTCCGGCAATCTCTTCATCTCCGAGTCCAATCTCAACCGCATCGTCGAAGTGCCCGCCGGCGGCGGGGCACAGCGCGTCCTGGGCACGGGAACCAATCAACCGCTCGGGGCCGCCACCGACGCCGCCGGGAACCTCTATGTTGCCGACGCTTTCAACGCGCGCGTTCTCGAGATCCAGCCCAACGCGCTCAACTTCGGCTCGCAAGCCTTGAACAGCGCCGCCGCCACCTATAGTCTGATCTACAACTTCAGCAGCGCCGCCACCCTCACCGGCGCCAGCGTCGTGACCCAAGGGGCCACCGGCCTGGACTTTGCCCCGGTCGCCAGCGGCACCACCTGCGCCGCCGGCACCTTCGGAACCGGCACCAACCAATGCATTCTCAATGTCAACCTTACCCCCACTGCCGCCGGGACCCGCTTGGGCGCCGCCACGCTGGCAACCAGCGCGGGCACGCTGATCACCACCTACCTCTCCGGGATCGGCAGCGGGCCGGCGGCCGCCTTTGACCCGGGCGCGCCCACCGAGATCGCCATCGCGGGCGCGCGGAACCCGCTGGGCTCCGCGGTTGACGCTTCCGGCAATCTGTATGTGGCCGACAACTCCGCCGATGCGGTGTTCAAGGTCAGTCCCGGCGGTTCCCAGTCCACCCTGGCCTCCGGGCTGAGCCAGACGCCGCTCGCCGTGGCCGTGGATGGCGCCGGGAACGTCTACGCCGCCACCGGCAGCGTCGTGACCGAGATCCACGCCGACGGCTCCGCCCAAACCTCCCTCGGCAGCGGGCTGACCACAACGTACGGGATTACCGTGGATGGAAGCGGCAATCTATATGTCGCTGACATTGCGTTGGACAGCTCTTCCCGTATCCTCAAAATCGCCCCGGACGGCACCCAGACCACCCTGGTGGGCACCACCCAGACGTTCGGCGGCACGGTCCTCAATAGTCCTTACAGCCTCACCCTCGATCCCTCGGGAAACCTGTTCATCGCCGATGGGAATAACGCCCGCGTGGTCGAGCTTAGTGCCGGGGGCGCGACCTCAGTCGTCGTGTCTGGCCTGGAGCAACCGGGCGGCGTGGCCACCGACGCCGCCGGCAACCTGTATATCGCCGATACCGACCACAACCGCATCCTTGAACTCCCGGCGGGTACGACCACTCCGATCACGCTGGTATCCAGTTCGCAGACGTTCGCGGGAACGTCACTCTCGATTCCCTCCGGTGTGACCGTGGACGCAAGCGGCAACCTGGCCATCGTGGACAACCAGAACAAGCGCCTGGTCAGGCTCGACCGGCAGGACGCGCCCGCGCTGAGCTTCTCGGCCACCTATGGCGCCAGCAGCCCCGCCCAGACCGTGACCGTGAACAACATCGGCAACAGCCAACTGACCTTTACCGGCCTTTCGGTACCGGCCGGGTTCGCGCAGCAGAGCAGCGGCGGCACTGACTGCTCGGCCACCGCGGCGGTGGCGGCCGGCTCCTCCTGCGCGCTGCAACTCGTCTTCACCCCCACCACGGTGGGAACGGCCTCGGGCAGCGCGCGTCTGACCGACAATACGCTGGGGACCGCCGGCACCAACCAGACAATCTCCCTGAGCGGCACTGCGACCGCGGCGACGATCACCCCCAGCCTGATCGGAGCGGCAAACAAAACCTACGACGCCACCGCCAGCGCTACCCTGTCCGCCGCCAACTACAGTTTCAGCGGCCGCATCGGCAGCGACGACGTGGGCATCACCAACCCCACCGCGGGCGCCTACGCCAGCACCGGCGTCGGCACCGGCATCAACGTTTCGGTTTCCGGCTTGTCCCTGACCGGCACCGCGGCCGCCAACTATCAGCTCTCGTCCTCCTCCGTATCGGGACCCATCGGCGCCATCACCGCGGCTACCATCACCCCCAGCCTCACCGGCACCGTCACCAAGACCTACGACGGGACCACAACCGCCGCCCTCGCCTCCGGCAACTACAGCTTCACCGGCAAGATCGGCTCCGATGCCGTCGCGCTCAATAACCCCTCCAGTGGCTCCTACGCCAGCACCGGCGTCGGCACCGGCATCAACATCTCTGTTTCCGGCTTATCCCTGACCGGTGCCGCTGCCGCCAACTATCAGCTCTCGACCACCTCCGTCTCGGGAACGATCGGC